>OGXI01000571.1_pt1 | contig 32735 bp, 33 predicted proteins | sample 1576221 | NCBI WGS metagenome assembly OGXI01 (sample SAMEA3541523, study PRJEB24748) | human gut metagenome | biome: human gut; feature: human-associated habitat; material: faeces | place: China | collected 2012
ATCGACTATCCGTCATCATCATATACAATGGCTGTGTATCCCGCAAAGAAGGGTGGCATTTCCTTTCCCGGAATCTCGCAGTCATCATAAAAAATCTTTTCATTTGTCACCTCTGTACAAACTTCCTTGATCGCTGCTTTTAGGTTATGATATAGTTTCGGATAAGACATCACATCAAACACTGTTAAATCTGGAGATACTTCCTGGATAACCTGCCATGTTTTCTCTTCCTCGCAATTTAAAATTGCTTCCACATCATTTTCTGTCTCAGCATTTCCCCAGCCTTTTTCACTTAAAAGCCCAAGACACTGTGCTTCATCTTTGCATGCAAGGAGCTGGTCGATTACAGAATCTGTAAGCAGTGATGCCTCCAACGCACGTATTCTGGCAACTGCATAGGTATATTCTAATTCATTCACATTCAATCCTCCCGGCTGCTTTATTTTATACAAACATTACTTTTTGCACCAAGTCAGACCATTCATCACGTTTGGATTCAAAGATTGCCCGTATGGTACAGTTCTCTTCAATCCCTCCGTATACCAGAATAAAACCGCCATCAATCTGTTTTGTTTCCGAAGTAAATGTCAGCTTTCCGCCTTTCGATGCTACGATTTTCTCTGTTTCTTCTACAAACGAAGCCGGAATTCTCTGCTTATCTTTTTCAGAAAAATAAATCTCACCATCACCTGACTGCACATATGTCTTCAACAGATTTGTAAGTAATTCGAAATAATCTGCATCTGAAAGATTCATTACTTTTTCATATGCCTTTTGAAGCACTTCGGAGATCATTTCCTGTTTTGCCTTCAAAATGGCCGTCTTTCTCTTCATGTCACAAGAGGAGGCAATGCGTTCATGATAATTCTTCACTGCAGTTTTTGTTTTCTGATCCATTCGCTGCTGTGCTTCTTCTACTTCCGCTTTTACTCTTGCCTGTATTTCCTCTGCCTGTGCATTTGCTTGTGCGATTCTCTCTTCGGCTTGTGCGTTTGCATCTTCCAGGATCTGACTTTTCATCTTGTCTAATCCACTCATTTTCTTTACCTCGCTCTATTTCAATTCATCTTCATTCTCCGAATAACATTCTCCTGAAGTAACCCTTCAGTTTATACCGGAATTGCACTTACTGCGAGGATAGAAATCAACAGTGCTAAAATTGCATATGTCTCAACCATCGCCGGGAAAAGCATTGCTTTACCAAACTGTTCCGGTTTCTTTGCCACAATTCCGATTGCTGCTGCAGCTGTTTTACCCTGAGATTTTCCTGAGATCAATCCAACAATACCAATTGGAAGACATGCTGCCAAAATCAAAAGACCTGTTGCCACAGATACTTCTTTGATACCTCCGCCAAGCAAACCAACCTTTGAAAGTGTAATAAATCCAACCAACAATCCGTAAATTCCCTGTGTACCTGGAAGCAGCTGCATAATCAATACTTTTGCAAATTTACTTGGGTCTTCTGATACAACCCCTGATGCTGCCTGACCTGCTACTCCAACACCTAAAGCAGAACCTGCTCCTGCCAATAATACAGCTAATGCTGCTCCAAGAAGTGCATATACAATACCTAATTTATCCATAACTTTTTATTCCTCCTTAACATCCGCATACTTTGTATTTTCTCTAAATGGATGGAATGCTCTTCCTCCACCTTCATAGAATTTTCCGAAAAATTCTACGTACTGTAAACGATTTGTGTGCACATACGCGCCAAGTAAGTTGATCGCAATATTAAATATGTGTCCGATAATAAATACGATCACAAACAGGATCACTCCAAATACGCTTTTTCCTCCCATACTTCCCATCTGGTTTACAACCTGGGCAATAACACCTGTTGCAAGTCCCAGTGCCAGAAGTCTTGAATAAGATAACACGTCGCTTAACCATCCTGTCACATTGTACAGATCATATGCTCCTAATGCGATACGAAGTCCAAAATTTTTATTTGCTCTGCCTGACATCAACACAATACCCACCGCTCCGAGGATGGACGCCCATTTTGCAATTGCATTGACAACCGGCGAAAATGTAATCTGAACCTGTGCAATAGATGCAAAAATATCTGTCGGAATTAATAACAAAATCAATCCGATTAAGAAAACATACCACAATACTACGTCACATAAGAAATCTACATATTTTTTATCTCTGATACACATGTATCCTTTAATCCCTAATCCTGTAAATAAATGGATCAATCCAAATACCATAGAATAAATCAACAATTTCATTGGATTATTGAGTGGAACAAACCATAATGCTTTGATTCCCACTTCATGTCCGAAAAATGTTCTGGATACAACGTTGATCACGTCTCCGAAATATCCGCCAAACATGATTCCCCAGAATAATGTTGATAATCCGCACCAGAAAAATAACTGAATCGACTTCTTCATTCCCTCTGACATACGCGGGAATTTTAAAATCAATACACCACAGGCAATAGAAACAATTGCTCCATATGCTGCATCTGATAACATCAATCCAAATAAAAATACATAAAATACTGACATAATCGCTGTCGGATCAATCTCACCTTTTTTCGGAAGTCCGAAAGATTCTAAAACTCCTTCCGCACTTGCTGAAAATTTATTATTTTTCAAAAGTACCGGCGGTTCTTCCTCTTCTTTTAACTCCTCTACATCGATTGCGCAGTCATATTTGCTTTCCAGAACCCGTTTCACCTTTTCTACATCCCGATGAGGAACATAACCGCTCAACACAAAAGTATTTGCCGATTGTGGTATCTCTCCTAATACTTCGTACTTTTCCGCTCGTACACGATAATAATCTGCAAGCAGATAAATCTCTTCTCTTTGTTCTGCGAGCCTGATCACTTCCTGCTCGATTTGTGAAATCCGATTCTCTTTTTCTTTAATTGCCTGCTTTAACTCCTCCGTTTCCCCTGCCGGAGTCTTTGCGCTGCTCTGCGCTATTCTTGAAAATCCTCGACTTCGAAGTGCTTCTTCTATACTCTGTTCTTCTTGTTTTAAACAGATAACTGCAATACAGGTCATATCCTGTCCGGATGAAATCACATAAGCATCTGCCGCCTCAACTTCCGGCGCTGCATCTGCCAAAATCTCGTAAATTTCAGAAATATCAGCCAGTCCCGGAATACTTCCTAAAATCACAGAAGTTTTCTTTGTTCCTGTCGCATTCATCGGGATATCCAGACTCAACCATGGGACAAGGCTCTCAATCCGATTCTCCAACTTAAGGATCTCTGCTTTATTCTCTGCTTTTTCCTTATCCAATGCCTGAATCTGACTCACCACTTTAAGCAGTTCCTCTCGCTTTCGAATCACTTCTTCATGTACTTTTGCATCAACCAGCTTCTTGCCTTCTAAAGATGACAGCATCGATGTTTTTACCGGAGCATATTCATTCAATATCTCCAAAGCTCTGTCAGCAGAATTAGCAGCTTTTTCAAAACTGCTTCTGGCATTTGCAGTGTCCATCCGGCGGAAATCTTCGTCTTCGTCCAACACATGGTTAATCTCCATAACTCCCATGCTCTGAATCTTTTCCAGAATCGCTTTTCGGTCCTTCTTCAACGCGCAGATACTCATTCGCTGCATCTGCAATACCGCCATAACACAATCCCTCCTTTTTCATTACAGTTTACCTGCAAACTGTAATCTTTTTTACCTTCCCGCAACACGCAGCTTATGATACCAATTGTGCTATTACGAGGCTGACCGCTTCCTCTTCCTTTACGGAAGCAAGTTCTTTTAACGCTACAACTTCTTTCTCAATCTTTGACAGCGTCTCTGCTTGTACCCGTTCTCCTTCTTCTCTTGCATCTGTCATGGCTTTCTGCATCTTCTCTTCCATTACAGCTAATTGTTCTTCTTTCCATTGTTTCGCCTGTTTTTCTGCATCGTCCACGATCTGATTGCCTTTGACTTCAGCATCTCTTGTTATTGCATCTGCTTTTGCTTCTGTCTCCCGGATTACCTGAATGGTTTCTTCTACCATATTCTAGTCACCGCCTTTCCCTAAGGTACATATTTTCATCCTAGCACATCTCTTGTATAAAATCTATAAATTTTTTAGATTTTTTCAAACTTTTTTGTGAATAAATTGTTCGTTTTTTGTCAATAATAGAAACAATTTAGTAAAATATGCACAACTTTTATTTATTATGCTCTTTTTATTCCATATTTATTCCACCTTATCTAAAAAAATTTTAGATTTTTAAAAGAGAAAAAAATCCTTTTTAGCCAATACATCGTATCCGCTAAAAAGGATTTTTCTCTCTTTTTCTTTTATTTATTCCATTCCAAACGATGAAGATGTCCTTCCAAATTCATCCCTGCAAACTGATTTTGTCTCAATGCCTCATATAACATAATTGCAACTGAATTTCCAAGATTCAAAGAACGAATCTCTCCTACCATTGGAATTCTCACACAGTTCTCCTGATTTTCAACAAGAATCTCCTCCGGGATACCTGCGCTTTCCTTCCCAAACATAATATAACAATCTTCTTCATATGCTACATCAGTATATACTTTTTCAGCCTTTGTCGTTGCCATGTAAATCTTTGCTCCCGGATTTTTATCAAGGAAATCCTGATAATCAATATAAGTTGTAACATCAAGATCTTTCCAATAATCCATTCCTGCACGACGCAATGCTTTCTCATCAAGGCGGAATCCTAATGGTTCGATCAAATGCAGTCTTGTATTTGTTGCAACACAAGTACGTCCGATATTTCCTGTATTCGCCGGAATCTCAGGCTCCAATAATACAATATTTAACATATTTTTTCTCCACTACAGTTTTTTCTAAGCAAAATAATTATTTATTTTGTTCTGCTCGTAATTTTTCAATAAAATGCTCCAGTCTTTCCAATGCAGCCTTTAAATCTTCCAAAGAATATGCATAAGATATTCTCAGGAAACCTTCTCCACAGTCTCCAAACGCTGTTCCCGGAACAACTGCCACTTTTTCTTCGTATAACAGACGAGTTGCGAACTCTTCCGATGTCATATTGAACTCTTTGATACTTGGAAATACATAGAATGCACCAAATGGTTCAAAGCACTCCAATCCCATACGTTTGAATTCGTGCATCAAAAATCGTCTTCTTTGATTATATGCTTTTCGCATTTCTATTACTTGATCTCCACAGTGACGCAATCCTTCAATCGCTGCATACTGACTGTTTGTAGGTGCACACATAATTGCAAATTGATGTAATTTGATCATCTGCTTCAAAATCACCTGCGGACCACAGCAATATCCAAGACGCCATCCTGTCATCGCAAACCCTTTTGAAAATCCATTGATCACAATTGTTCGCTCTCTCATTCCAGGCAGACTAGCGATAGAAACATGGTCACCTTTGTAACTCAATTCCGAATAAATTTCATCTGAAATAACAAACAGATCATGTTCTTCCACAAACTTTGCTATTGGCTCCAAATCCTCTTTTGTCATAATTGACCCTGTCGGATTATTTGGAAATGGCATGACCAGAATCTTTGTCTTTTCTGTCACTTTATCTTTCAGATCATCTACTGTCAGTTTAAACTCATTTTCATGCTTTAATTCTACGATTACCGGAACCCCATCCGCCATAATTGTACATGGCAGATAAGATACATAACTAGGCTGCGGAAGCAATACTTCTTCTCCCGGATCAAGCATACAACGAAGTGCCAGATCAATAGCCTCACTTCCTCCGACAGTGATCAGTGTTTCTTTTTTCGGATCATAATTGACATGGATCGTACGTTCAAGATATTTGCAGATTTCTGTACGAAGCTCCATCAATCCTGCATTAGATGTATAAAATGTTCTTCCCTTTTCCAGAGAAAAAATTCCTTCTTCACGTATTCTCCATGGAGTGTCGAAATCCGGTTCTCCAACACCAAGGGAAATGACATCTTCCATTTCATTTGCCACATCAAAGAATCTTCGGATTCCTGATGGCTGTACTGATATAATCTTTTTTGATAATGGATTTCTCATTATGGTGTCACCACCATTCTGTCAGACCCTTTCTTAGGCAACATGATCGTACCATGGTCTTTGTATTTTTTCAAAATAAAATGAGTTGCTGTTCCAATAACCGGTTCAATCGGAGAAAGCTTCTCTGATACAAACAATGATACTTCCTGCAATGTTTTTCCTTCCAATGTAACAAGAAGATCATATGCACCGGAAATCAAATATACCGCATTCACTTCCGGATAATTGTAAATACGTTCCGCAATGCGGTCAAATCCCTGATTTCTCTGTGGTGTAACACGCACTTCAATCAACGCTGTCACTTTTTCCACCCCGGTTTTATCCCAATTGATCATTGTATGATATCCGCAAATGATTTTTTCTTTTTCCATTTCTGCTACTTCATTTGCAATCTCTGCTTCTTCCATACCCATAAGAACTGCAAGTTCTCCAAGATCAATCCGGCTGTTTTTCTCTAAATTTCTCAAAATTTCATTTCTTAATTTCTGTTTTGTATCCATAATTTTTACCTTCCTCTAATTTCTGTTTTCTCCATAACATCAGTTCATCCGATGTTGGCCGATCCAGGTATCTGATTTCACTTCCGCTTGTGATCACCCTCGCATTCTCTGCGGTGGTACTCCCAAGCCTAACGGCTCGTGCGCCGTTCTTTTCTAAAATCTCGATCAGCTTTTCGCCTTGATCTGTGAAAAACAGAAGACTTCCTGTTGATGTCATCTTATATGGATTCAAATGATAATATTCACAAATTTCTACGGTTTCCTGTCGGATTTGTATCTTCTGCATATCAATCTGCAACCCAAGTCCTGCCACCTCAGCTGTATCCCATAAAGTTGCAAAGAGCCCGCCGCTTCCTACATGCTGCACAGCGGATAAAATAATATTTTCCTCTTTCACTTCTTTTTCAACATTCTCCAATAGCTGAAGCTTGAGCATCTGTGACTCTAGTTCTTTGGTCTGACGTAAAAATGCCGGAACAAATCTTCCTTTTAGCTCTTTTTCCTGCTCGTCCAAAATACGCAGCGTACCTTCTAACCCCACAAAACCGCACATGACAATGTCTTGTTCCGGCTTGATATTCTCGATATTTCTAAGCATCCTCTTTTCAGCAAATCCCATTGTCTCCACACGCACAATTGCCTGTGTCACTGCCGGATTCACCTCTACCTGAACATTTGAAATTGCAATATTCATCATGGTACACATTTCTTCCATTTCTTGTACCATGCCTGCCACCTTTTGCTCTCCGATACGCTCCGAGATCAAAATAAAAATCTGCACGTCTATAGGTTTTGCCCCTCTGGATGCCAACTGATTGATTGCTGCTGCCAAAGAATACTTCCCTAGTTTTTTTGTATCACCTGATGTGGATGCCGCCGATTTTATAAGCACTTGTTCATCATCTACAGCATAGGCACTGCAACTTTCTGCCGCTGATATCTTCAATAAATTTTGTTCCTGCTTTTTATATAATTGTTTCATCACTGCACGATTCCATGCAGTTTGTGATAGTTTTCCTACTTTCATACTACTCCTTGATCATCCGGACTTCTATGTTCTTTGTACTCCTGATCAATAACCATAAATAATTTCCTGAATTGCTGCATTGATTGTTGCTAAATCCTGTGTTCCAATCGCTTGTTGCATTTTAACTGTAGCATTGGCATCATCTGATGCTGTTCCCACAGAATAGGTCTCCGGCGACGATACATACTCACTATGATTCACAACTTCTCTGCTCACCTCTGTCCCATTCTCTGTCACAACCTTCCACAGCTGTGCAGAAATCTTCGGATGTGCTGCACTCACATAATTGATATATCCGATTGGGTCATCTGATGCAACATAATTTGTTCCTGTTGCCTGTTCACTTGAAAGTGTCTCGCTGACATAAGTAACTGTTCTGTTCGGATCTCTTGTTTCTTTTCCATATATATTAAACGTTAAGCTACCCCCGCCAACAATTGCTTCAATATAAACAGGATATTCCTGATTATTCTTAAATACCAGATCCATCACATCATCTGCTATTGCCGCATCCATAGACGGCTCTGCATAAGATACAAGCATAGAATGTTGATGTCTTTCTACAATATCAAGTTCTGCATAAAGCAATGCCTGATACAATGTCGTAGACACCTGGCAGATTCCTCCACCCATTGTCTGTTCTACCGTATTCCCGGAAAAAGAAGCTGCTTTTGCATATCCATTCTCTTCTGTATATGGCCTCATTGCTTCATCTGCCGACTGCTCTTCACCAGGCTGCAACAAAATATCATTCAGGTGTTTTGCTCCGCTTTCTACGTTTTGTGCTCGCCCACTGTCATTCACATCATAATAAGTTGTAGAACTTCCCAATAAATCCGTCGCATCTTTCAATTCCTCTGCTGTAACTTTTGCCTTATCTTCATCTATCTTCGCTTGAATCGTAGCATTTTTTCCATCCCAAGCTTTTAAAAGCTTCTTTATATTCTCGATTGTTTTATTTGTATTCAGAACTTCTCCGCTTTTTTCCTTCTCGATGCTTACATTTCCTAATGCATCCTGTGTCACACAGGCATTCTGTGGCTCATTAAGAGCAGATACCGCAGCTGTTTCCAACACTTTTTTTGCTGTATTTTCATCTATTTTATATTGCAGTGGAATATCATGTGTCAATTTTCCACGTTTTGCATTTTTCATAATTTTATATGCTTTTAATGCATTTCCTCTTCTGCCATAGTCCACTGCCTGTTGTACAGAATCTTCCAGCTTACTCACTTGAAGTCCTAATGTATTTGCTTCGACATCAAATGCTCTGTCATCCGCCACTTTGAATGTAAAGATCACATTATTTTTCTGGCTTATAACACCTTGTACTGTCTGAACAGCCTCATCTTTGGTCTGCCCGGACACATCGACTCCTCCAACTGTAATCCCTGATAATATTTTCCCATCATCATGACGATGTATATAGCTTTTCGTAACGAGCTGTACCACCCCCATAATGATTAATATTAAGAGCAACACTATACCCAACAAATAAATATCTCTCTGGAGTCTTCGAATTCTTCTGCTTCTTCTCTTTCTTTTTTTCTGCTGCATCTTATACCCCTTGGTCTTATCTGGCATCCATATTCTTTACATAAGATATGGAATTATCATCGTTGCAACCATTGCTAATATTATTACAAGAATAACAATAGACACTGTTTTCTTAAATTTTTTATCATAAAAATTCATTTCGATACCCCTTTTTTTATTTCTTATTTTGAATTGGTTTTATTCTATACTTTTTGCTCATTTTTTGCAAGAACCTATATAGTTATCATTCACAGTACCTGTGAACAGTAACGTGACCTGCAACCCTTATATAACCTCATATGTTGTGGCCTGATTTGTGAGCGGATTGCGGTTTTGATAATCAAACAAAATCAAATGTCCATCTATATTTTCCAAATGTGTCATCTTACGCAGCTGACGTTTATCATACTTTTCATACCCTTTCAAATATTGATGTTCTTCTGCCTCTGTATCGTAAAATGTCCGCTCCACCTCTTTACTTACTAAAGAGTCACCTGCAAATGCCGGACGATTTTTCATATTTTCCCTCAGATATAAATCCATAACTAACGTCTGACGAAATTGCTCTTCTGTTAATAAAGTCTCGTATTGTACTAATGCCACTTCTTTTATAAACGCATATAATATTTCATATCGTGCGACACGATTGTGATTCACCCCATAATATCCATGTTCTTCATAATAGTTACTCATTTCTTCAAACATCACAAACGCATCTCCAAAGACTTGTTCAAGCAATTCCATAGTATGTTCAAATTGTCTGCTGTTATAATACACCTCTACCATCTCTTCCAGTCCTTTGAGGCGAATCACATCCGAATATGGAAGCCATTTTGTCGACAGCACTTCATACGGCGGTCTGTTCTGATACAACAACTCATAGTCTTTTGTTTTTTCTTCCATGTATGAGCCTTTTAAAACTTTAAGGAAGCCAAGCTGCAGCTGTTCCGGTCTCAATGCATATACGTCACAGAATGACTTATGGAAACTATTGTAATCTTCAAAAGGAAGACCCGCGATCAAATCTAAATGCTGATGAATATTTTTCGCAGCATGCACACGATTCACCACTTCTGTCACCTGCGAAAATTTCATTGTACGATGAATTTCCTTAATCGTCTGTTCATTTGTTGACTGCACACCAATTTCCAATTGGATCAATCCAGGTCGCATAGTGCTGATTAAATTTAATTCTTCTTCATTTAATAAATCTGCCGCCACCTCAAAATGGAAATTTGTTTTCCCTTTATCATGTTCTTTTATATAAGACCAGATTTCCATAGAATGTGAATGTTTACAATTGAATGTACGGTCTACAAACTTCACCTGCGGAATCTCATGATCTATAAAAAACTGTAATTCTTTTTTTACCAGCTCTAAGTCTCTAAAACGAAGACATTTATCAATAGAAGAGAGACAATAACTACATGAAAACGGACATCCCCTGCTTGATTCATAATATATGATCTTATTCTTAAAAACATCTAAATCTTCATATACAAATGGCACTTTACTTAAATCCATCACACTTCGATCTGCAGTTTCTATGATTTCTTCTCCATCTCGGAAAGTTATCCCCACGATTTCTTTCAATCGTTGGACTTTTTCACATTGTTCCAGACTTTTCCCACTGTTGTTGTAATAAAACTCTGCCAATTCTAAAAATGTCTCTTCTCCTTCTCCTCGCATAATGCCATATACCTGTGGAAATTGTTCCAACATATGAGACGCATGATATGAAACCTCAGGTCCACCAAGCCAGATATCTGTCTGTGGCATAATCTTCCCTAGTTCTGCGACCAGTTGTTCTACATATTCAATATTCCACAAATAGCAGGAAAAGCAAAGCACTTCCGGTTTTCTTTTATACAGATCCATCAATATCTGATCCAATGGCTGGTTGATCGTATATTCCGCAATTCCTATCTCTTCTTTATATCTCTCACATTTTCCTGCTGCATAAGCTCTCAGACTATATACTGCTAAATTGGAGTGAATGTATTTTGCATTGATTGCAGTCAATAAAATATTCATCTATATGCTCCCTTTTTTCTAATATGTCACTTTTATATTAAATAACCAGATACTTTTTTCATTTCATTATAAACGCTTCCCCCTCTATTTTCAATTATTCTTCTTAGGCATCTTGACTTTTTCTTAAAAACCATGTAAACTTAAGACTCGTGCAGCCGGGGTGTTAGCGGTACCTTGTACCTGCAATCCGCTATAGCAGGGGTGATATTACGCAGAGGGTGCTGATTTGCAAAGCTGCCCTTGGAAAGTGGCGTTGAAAATCTGGGTCTCACACGACGGGAACCTGTGAACCGTGTCAGGTCGGGAACGAAGCAGCACTAAGCAGGACCTTCCGGGTGTTGTGAGGGTGCCTGGATCGAGTCAACTACCAAGGTAACGTTTGTGGAGATGCATTCGAAGCGTAATGCACGTAAAGTAAGAAATTCAAGACACTGGAAGGTAAGTCCTCACAGTGTCTTTTATTTTTATCTATATTTAACGGATTGTTCTATACAATCTTATCTAATCCTCTTTTTTCAAACTTCTTTCATATTTTATTTTCTTCTGCTTTTCCCTGAGTTCTTTAAAAAACTGCTTCATCATCGCACTACATTCTTCGCCCAGTACACCTGTCGTAAGCTCAACCTGATGATTAAATTCCTGCATATCAAGCAGATTTAAAATAGAGCCTGCACACCCGGCCTTTGGATTCATACATCCGACAACAACACGCTTTGTCCGTGCCTGTACAATCGCACCCGCACACATCTGGCAAGGTTCCAAGGTAACATATAATGTACACTCTTCCAATCTCCAGTCATTTATTTTTTTACTCGCTTTTTTTATCGCAGCAATCTCCGCATGTGCCAATGGATTTTTATCGGTTGTTCTTCGATTATAACCTCGTCCAATAATCTTTCCTTCATGCACAATCACACATCCTATCGGAACCTCTTCCAGCGCATAAGCCTTCTTTGCCTGCCGAATTGCCTCTCTCATATATTTTTCATCCAACTTTTGGTTCATCTCATCCATGAATATTTCTAATCCTTTCATGTATTTTCAGTTCTTTTCTTATTATTACAAGAATACATTATCTTAGAGGTTTTGAACAGCATTTCCTCAATTCTTATTTTATTAATCTATTGGAGGTACTCTATGAATCCAGGTATTTATTATCTTTATGAATATAAAAATAATCACTGTATGCGCAACACCGGATTTTTAAAACTCACAAAGAAGCCAGATTGCTGGCTTCTTCAGATTCAAGCCAGAAATATTCCCGTCACGAATCAGCACCTTGTCCCACTCTGTGCTATTTTAACTGAACAAGAGCATAACATTTCCAAAAAAATAAGTGAGCTTCCATGCAATTCTCATATCATTTCTGCTCAACTTACACTACCGGATTCTGCCATCAATTCAATTTCATCCATGGAGAATCTGCATGGTTTTTTAATTCCACTGCCTGATGAAAGTTTTCTTACCGCTACAGAATCTCATTTTCATCTGGATATCAATGAAATTTTTTCGACAACTGTGCAATCCGAAACTCCTGGTCCAGCTCCAGATCTTTCAGCTTCCGAATACAACGATAATGATAATTTATTCGAAGCCAGTGATACAACAAACTTATTATCTCCTTCTAAAACCATACAGAAAATCCATCATTCAGATTTGAAAATTCTTCCTAAAAAATGTTGGAATCTTGCAAACAACAGTTTTCTTCTGCATGGATATCATAATTATCATCATCTTCTCCTTATCGAAGAAAATGGTCATTATCAGCTCGGAGTGCCCGGAGTATATGATATTCGAGAAGCCCGGGCCGCAGAAATTTTTGGTTTTCCGGAATTTATCAACTCCTACAACGATCAATTAGAACTTTCTCCTGATGAATGTAATACACAGGAAAATTTTGGATACTGGTGTCATTACATTTATTAGAAAATATTTTCTAAATTTTCTTTGCATTATAAATGGGGAGCATATCCGTCTATTGTAGCTCCCCATTTCATCTTAGTCTAAATAAATTGGTGGTTCATAATCTTTGCCAAGCTCTGATTTCATCCGCTCCTGGTATCCAAGATATGCCCATTCTGTCATATCATCCCAACGATGCTTCGCACGATCATATACCTGCACATATCCGATCTTATTCGGATGCATTCTCACACTATTTGATAAATACTCGTGTCCTGTATATGGATTCAACTCTCCTATCGTCAAATCTTCTTCAATTTCGTTTCTCTTCACAAAACGTTTAGGTTCTTCCTCCGGCTCAATCGTTGCCTTCTCCCATTCCGAAGTAAGTCTCGCCCTCTCATATGCACTCTGCACAATCTGTGGCTCCCAGATAGTTGTCTTGTGATCATCATAATTTTCTGTTTCGTCCTGCGGTATCTCCTCCGCATCCTCCAGAGTCAATTCCTCTGATTCATCCCAAGGCTCTTCATCTTCAAGTAAAATTTCTTCTTCCGAATCATCATCTACTTCTTCAAATTCTGCTTCCTCTGTTTCTAATTCTTCCGCTTCCTCTGTTTCTGATTCTGGTTCTTCTGATTCCGGTTCTTCAACTGTCATTTCTTCTGCATCTTTATTTTTCAGTCCTGCATTGTTTGCATATTGAACTGCAAGTTCCTCTGACGCGGTTTCCTCTATTTCCAGCTCCTCTGGAAATATACTCAACTTAAACGGACACCCCAAAATAGCTGCAATCAATCTCATGTCTTGTTCCTGAAAGTTATCTCTGCTCAAACGCTGGGTCAGATTCTGACGTGACATTGCTTTCCCAGTTCGTTCCTCGATCATCTCAGCCAGTTGTTTGATCGTCATGTTTTTTCTGCTTAACATAATTTTAACTTGTTCGCCAAACGTTAAATCTCCCATAAGAAACCCTCCTTACATCTACCCCTTATTCTAACAAAAGCACATTCCATCGTCAATGCAGAACCCCTCCCTAAAAAATTTCTTTCCCACTATATTAAAAAAGGAACCGGATTACTCGCTGTCATTTACAAGTAATTCCTGTTCCTTTTAGAAAGAAGATAGATTTTTCTGCTGCCTTTCACAGACGCTCTGCACAACAGCAGAATCTTTTATATTAAATTCTAAAGTTAAAATCTGCATAAGCTGAACATCCATGCTCATGAACATCCAAACCATCAATTTCTTCTTCTTTAGATACTCTCAAACCGATTGTTTTATCAATAATTGTAAAAATAATGATTGCTAATACAAATACGTATGCTGCTGTTGCTGCAACACCAAGCAGCTGAGTTCCAAATGTGTAATCCGGTGAAAATACACCTGTTAAAATTGTTCCTGTCGCACCACATACACCATGCACACTAATTGCTCCGACCGGATCATCAATTTTTGCCACCTTATCAAAGAACTCTACTGAAAATACAACCAATACACCTGCTATTGCTCCGATGATGATTGCTGACCAGTTACTTACTGCATCACAACCTGCTGTAATTGCTACCAGACCTGCCAGAGAACCATTAAATGTCATTGAAACATCAGGTTTTCCATAACGAACCCATGTTACGATCAATGCCATCAATGTAGCGGCTGCGGCTGCAAGGTTTGTTGTCATTGCAATGTCACCTAAGTTCGTTGTTGCTGCTGTTGTAGATCCACAGTTAAATCCAAACCAGCAGAACCATAAAATAAATACTCCCAACGCTGCAATTGCAAGATTGTGACCAGGAATAGCTCTTGCTTTTCCTTCTTTGTCATATTTTCCAATACGAGGTCCAAGGATTTTAGCTCCTACCAAAGCACAGATACCACCTACCATATGTACTGCTGTAGATCCTGCAAAATCATGGAATCCGAGTTCTGATAACCAGCCTCCGCCCCAGATCCAGTGTCCTGTGATCGGATAAATAAAAATACTGATTGCTGCACTGTATGCCAGGTATGCTGCAAATTTTGTTCTCTCAGCCATAGATCCTGAAACAATGGTTGCTGCTGTTGCACAAAATACTGTGTGGAAAATAATAAACACGCCTGCCGGAAGTCCATTGATCATCCCATCTGCATCTGCCAGTGATGTCGGATCAAAAAATCCTTTGATTCCTACAATACCATTCCAATCTGTACCATGCATCAAAGCAAAGCCAAATATAAAGAAGAAAATACTTCCAAGTACAAAGTCCATCATATTCTTCATCAAAATATTTCCTGTATTTTTTGCTCTTGTAAAACCTGCCTCACACATAGCAAATCCTGCCTGCATGAAATAAACCAATATAGCTCCTAACATTGTCCACATAACATTTATCAATAATGCTGTTGCGTCTATGCTATCCATTCCGCCTGCAATTAAATCTGTCAATCCCATATCTACATCCTCCTTCTCATTTCTTTAGAGACTGTCTTTTAACTATCTCATTCAATATTTCAAAAGAAAGAGGACACCTGTAAGAACATTTTTATGTATCTTACAACTATCCTCTTTGATAACAATCTATATCTTTTTTTATTTTCATGGTTTGCACCGAATTATAATGCATTCGATCCACGTTCTCCTGTTCGGATTCGAACTGCATCCTGTACTTCGTATACAAAGATTTTTCCATCTCCATAAGTACCAGTCTGAATTTCATCTACAACTCTTTTAATAATTTTTTATCTGGTTCAACAATTGTCTCTACTTTTACTTTTGGTAAAAGATTCACACTATATTCTGCACCTCGATAAATCTTTTTATGTCCCTTCTGATTACCATATCCCATGATATTTGTTATCATAAGACCATTTGCCTGACAATCATCCAGGATCCCCTTCAAATCCTCTAATTTTTCTGGCTGAATTACAATTTCAAGTTTCTTCATATTCTCAACCTCCTTCTATTATCGAAAAATTGCTTTCGCAATTTTTTCTCGTTAAACAGGGTCGCATGCATGACAACTACAAAACAAAAGAGGCGCTTTTCCGTAATGGAAAAACGCCTTTGTTTTTGTTGAGTCTTATTATACTCACCTCTGTCAGAATGTCAATTAAATATTCAATTTTTTTATACTTTTGTGACTATTCATGAATTTCATTTAAATTTCCAGATTATTTTCCGTCTTTTTGCTGTTCCAAATATTCTTCAAGCGTAATACCCTGTTTCATAATTTCTTTTGCCGCTGTTTTACCGACATAACGGAAATGCCATGGTTCATAAACAATTCCTGTTACATCTGACTTATTAGTAGGATAACGCAAAATATAACCATAATTTGCACAGTTTGCTTTCAGCCACTTTGCTTCATCTGTATTTTCTTGTTCATCATCTAACTCCTGATAAGTTGATGATGTAATATCCATTGCCAATCCGGTAGCATGTTCACTTGTCCCCGGCACTGCTACAGACTGTTTTGTTTCATCATAGGCGTCTAGTGGTGTTTTTCCCTGATAAATCCAGTTTAGCATTGTATCATTAAACACGCCTTTTTGTGTCTCATAGTCACGATATGCAGATATAATATTTAAACTCATCCCTGCATCCGCTGCATCCTGAAACATCTTCTTTGTATCATCCGCAATACGACTGTCTACAGAATACTCATCTGTTATTTTTGTCAGACTCGGTGCATAAGATGTATCCAGCGGGCTCTCGCTATTAATCAGAACAAGACTCCAGTCATCATCGTTTGAAGCTAATTTTTCCGCATTTTCCTTCGCGATTGCCTCTGATGACGGCTGCACCTTAGCCTTTTCAGCTTCTGCCTGCAACTGTTCATTTTCTTTTTTCAGCTTATTCTCTGTAGTTTTACATTCTTCTCTTACTTCTTTGATTCTTGCTCTTCCACTCAATCCCATAAGAAGCATTCCTATCAATGCTCCAAAGATGATTCCAACGCAAAGTATTTTAATCAGACGATATTTCATCGCTTTTTTCTTCATCTGTTTATATCTCCCATCTTACTTTTTACATCTACTGCATATATCGCACTTCAAATGTCTCAATTGTAATTGCTTTATTAAATAAATTTCCCTGAACATAATCGCATCCCAATTCTTGCATTACATTCAACTGATCCTGTGTTTCTACTCCGCAGGCATAAACAGATGCACCCAGTCGACGGCAAATATCAATCACTGCTTTTGCCACTATTCTGCTTTTACTGTTTCCTACAATATTAGAAGTAATTCCTTTATCTAGTTTTAGACCATCAAACTCCATAATAGACAAAATAGAAAAACTTGAATCTTTTGCCCCGAAATCATCCAAAAGGACTCTCACATTCGCTTTTCGAATTTTATTACTTGTCTCAGCAAGCATCTCTGGATTCATCTCCTGATTTGTTTCCGATACTTCCACTTGCAAATACTCGCTTGACACATGATATTTTTCAATTATCTTCAGGATCTTATCTCCAACACTCTCATATCGCAAAGTTGCTCCTGAGAAATTGACAGAAATCGGCAACATCATCCGATCTTCATTCTCCCATCTGCGAAGTGTCTTACACACTTCTTCAAACACATACAAATCCAGATAATGTGAAAGCTTTGTTTCCTCCAAAAGTGTCAGGTAACGCCCCGGATCCACAATTCCCAAATCTTTGTGATGATATCTCACAACTGCTTCGGCTCCGACAACCTCTTCTGATTCCGCCTCCAGCACTGGTTTTAAACATACAATAAAATTACCCTGCTCAATATCATCTAACAAATCCTGCTTAATAATCGGTTCATGATGACCTTTTTTCAGATTTTTATAATATTTACGTTTTTCTTTACGCATCATATTTCCTGCATCCATAACAAGATTATCTATATTGATATCCAGTTTTTCCCAGGCATATCCCATCGTAACCAGTCCTAGACTGATATTGTCTAATTTGTCTCTGCTGCTGTGAATACGATTCATGAATCCTTCATATGAAATATTCTCCGCAAGAATCAGGTATTCATCTCCTGTCATACGATAAACCATAAATCCTTTAAAAAACTCTTCCAGTACTTCTCCTACTCGGATAACAACCTCGTCTCCATATTCCCTTCCAAACTCTTTATTAAAATTCTTCAGGCCATTTACATCGACAGAAACCGCACCCAAGGATTTTAACGCTTCTTGATTCACTTCTGAAAGATATCCCACAAAGCTATTCCTGTTCAGCAAGCCTGTCAGGTCATCATGGTAACTTAAATATTCCTGCTGTCTTTGTAATTTCTGTAAAACTGTTGTCTGTGAAATATACGGAAGCAGCGAACGCAATAAAGAAAGATCGCACCCTCCTCTGTGAACATTCACAACTGCCAGTATTGCCTTCTGATTTTCACCCATCGGATAAAATACACTGTAGCTGTCTTCTGTGGTATCTGTAACTTCCTCTCTCAGCCATTTTGGAAACTGATCTGGGGATAACATTTTGATTCGGTCTCTCTGCCACGGAACATTCTCCGCACACCACTCGTAGACCATTGTAATTTCTTCATCATCCCGTTCAACGTAATATGCATATTCTGAATCATAGTAATCACGTACTGTTCTCAAAGCATCATTCATCAGCTCTACCATCGAACGTAATTTATCTTTTTCACTCATTGTAATTCTCCCTAATATCAATTCAGCTAAAGTATATTTTAGTATAATAATGTGAAAAAAGCAACACTACGCACTTCTATGTGTTACATTTCTGTTACTTTTTTTACAAATATTTTTAACAACAAAAAAAGAACCATACAATTCCGACATAAAAAGTCTTTTTGTACAGTTCTTTTATGATTATCCACAATATTTACACATTCCAATGCTTTCCATGTGATACTTTCAAACGGTTCATCGCCCTGGCAAGAGAAGCCTGCGTATGATAGTATTCCTGAATACTCTGTTTCTGACGCAGCTGCTCCTGTGCACGTTCTTTTTGTTCCTGTGCATGACGGATATCAATCTCTTCCGGACGCTCTGCTGTCTGCACAAGCACGGTTACACGGTTATTAACAATCTCCATAAAACCACTTCCGACAGCTACCTCACGCCAGTCCCCCGGCTCAATTTCTATGCGGGCAACTCCGACATCTACTGCAATCACCATATTCTCATGGTTTGGCAAAATTCCTATTGTACCGCCATCATACGCCGGTACAACGATTTGTCTGCATCGTCCTTCGTAAAACACACGGTCACTTGCAATTATTTTCAGACCAAATGTTTCCATATGCGCACTCCTTTACTCTTCTGAGCTCATTGTCTTCGCTTTCTCAATAACATCGTCAATTGTTCCGACATTAAAGAATGCATTTTCCGGATATTGATCCATATCTCCATCAATAATAGCTTTAAATCCACGGATTGTCTCATTTAAAGGCACATATTTTCCATGAATTCCTGTAAATGTTTCTGCAACGGAGAATGGCTGTGACAAGAATTTCTGAATCTTTCTTGCACGCATAACTGTTGCCTTATCTTCATCAGAAAGCTCTTCCATACCAAGAATTGCGATGATATCCTGCAACTCTTTATATTTCTGCAAAATTGCTTTTACCTGATTGGCAATTCTATAATGCTCCTCACCTACAATATCCGCTTCCAAAATACGTGAACTTGATTCCAGTGGATCTACCGCCGGATAAATTCCCTGTTCTACAACTTTACGTGAAAGTACAGTTGTTGCATCCAAATGGGCAAATGTTGTTGCAGGAGCCGGGTCAGTCAAATCATCTGCAGGTACATATACTGCCTGTACAGATGTAATTGATCCATTCTTTGTAGATGCAATACGTTCCTGTAACTCACCCATTTCTGTTGCAAGTGTAGGCTGATAACCTACGGCCGAAGGCATACGTCCAAGCAATGCGGATACCTCTGAACCAGCCTGTGTAAAACGGAAAATGTTATCGATGAATAACAGCACATTCTGATGTTCCTCATCTCTGAAATATTCAGCCATTGTCAGTCCTGTCTCTGCCACACGCATACGTGCTCCAGGTGGCTCATTCATCTGACCGAATACCAAGGCTGTCTTCTCCAGAACTCCTGAAGCTTTCATCTCTGTCCAAAGGTCATTACCTTCACGGGAACGCTCTCCTACACCGGTAAAAATAGAATATCCACCATGCTCTGTTGCAACGTTATGAATCAATTCCTGAATCAATACGGTCTTACCTACACCGGCACCACCGAACAGACCAATCTTACCACCTTTTGCATATGGAGCAAGAAGGTCAATAACTTTAATACCTGTTTCCAGAATCTCTACTACCGGACTCTGATTTTCAAATGTCGGAGGATCGCGATGGATAACCCATTTCTGAGCATCGTCTTCGATTTTGTCTCCGTTATCAATCGTTTCACCAAGCACATTGAACAAACGTCCAAGTGTCTGATCTCCAACAGGAACGCGGATACCTGCTCCTGTTGCAGTTACTTCCATATCTTTATGAAGTCCTTCACTTGCAGCCAGCATCAGGCAGCGCACTTCATTGTTTCCAAGATGCTGTGCAACTTCCATAACGCAGACTTTACCATTATTTTCTACCTCCAAAGCATCTTTGATGCTAGGAAGATTTCCATCTTCAAATAATACGTCAACGACAGGTCCCATAACCTGTACAATTCGTCCTTTATTCATATGCTATTCTCACTTCCTTTTCCGCTTCTGCGCATTTGCGCCACTGCAGACCTCAGTAATTTCCTGAGTGATTGCAGCCTGTCTGGCTCTGTTATATTCAATAGAAAGTTCTCTGATAATATCCTGTGCACTGTCTGTTGCTGTCTGCATCGCAGTCATTCGAGCATTATGCTCACTTGCATATGCCTCAACCAGACAACCATAAATCATACCTACAATATAGTTTGGTACAATAATGTCCATCACTGCCTGTGCAGATGGATACAATGCAATCGCTTCACGATACACGTTAAGCGGCATCTTCATCTCGTTGAATGAGCTTCTCTCCAGCGGAAGCAGACGAACCTTCTCCACTTCAGACTGAATTGAATTTTCCATTCGTGTATATACAATATATACTTCGTCCAGCTCTCCATTTTCAAACTGTTCAAGAAGAGTTGCGGCAATATCTCTTGCCCGGTGCATCGTTGGTTTCTGTACAGTGTACTGGAAATTTGTGTCAATCTTTACTCCACTTTTAGCAAAATAATGTCTTCCCAACTCACCTACAACAAATAATTTGTGCTCTCCCGGACCTGCAAGTATCTCTTCTTCTGCCTTCACCACATTGTGATTGTAGGCTCCTGCCAGACCTTTATCCGCAGTTACTACGATTGATGCAATCTTACGCTTCTCTGGCGGAATCTCTTCTCGAAGATCAAAAAACCGTTGCTTCTCCATCTCCGGTACATGTCGGAGAATTCGTGAAATTTCTCCCTGCAAGCCATAGAAATACGGCTCTGTGTCAGCCAGTTTTTTCTTTGCCTGACGCATCTTTGTCGAAGAAATCATATACATGGCATTTGTAATCTTCATCGTGTCTTTTACACTATTAATACGAGTCTGTATTTCTCTGATATTTGCCATCTTAACACCTGCTCTTCTTAAATTCCTTTGCAGTCTCTACAATCTTCTCTGCCAGTTCATCGGACAATACCTTTGTCTCTTCAATTTCTTTGCCGATTTCAGGATGTTCTGTTGCAAAATACTGCAACATATCGTGCTGGAATTCTTTAATTTTTGCTTTTTCAACTCCAAGCATCACTTTATTTCTTGCAGTACATAATGTAATAACTTTTTCTGCCAATCCCATCGGTGCTCCTAATGGCTGCTTCAAAAGTTCCATCAAACCGCTACCATATTCCAGCTGTTCTTTTGTTGCAGCATCCAAATCTGAACTGAACTGCGTAAATACTTCCATCTCACGATACTGGGCAAGATCGATACGAAGACTTCCTGCTGCCTTCTTCATTGCTTTTGTCTGTGCATCTCCACCTACACGGGATACAGACAAACCAACGTTAACCGCCGGACGCATACCAGATGCAAACAAATCACTTTCAAGGAAAATCTGTCCGTCTGTAATAGAAATTACGTTTGTAGGGATGTATGCAGACACATCACCAGCCTGTGTTTCAATAATTGGAAGTGCTGTAATAGAACCTCCGCCAAGTGCATCACTCAAACGGCTGGAACGCTCCAACAGTCTTGAATGCAGATAAAATACGTCTCCAGGATATGCTTCACGTCCAGGCGAACGTCCAAGTAACAATGATAATGCACGGTAAGCAACGGCATGTTTTGAAAGATCATCGTATATGATTAATACATCTTTTCCTTTGTGCATATAATATTCAGCCATAGCAGTTCCTGCATATGGAGAAATATATTGAAGTGGTGCACAATCACTCGCTGTTGAAGCAACAACAATTGTGTAATCCATCGCACCTGCTTCTTTAAATGTATTTACTACCTTAGCAACTGTAGATGCTTTCTGACCAATTGCAACATAGATACAGATTACATCTTTTCCCTTCTGGTTCAAAATTGTATCGGTAGCAATTGAAGTTTTACCAGTCTGACGGTCTCCAATGATCAACTCACGCTGTCCACGTCCAATCGGGAACATAGAATCGATTGACAGAATACCTGTCTCCATTGGTACACTTACCGATTTACGGTCAATAATACCAGGTGCTTCATTTTCGATTGGGCGATAACCATCTGCTTCAATCTCACCTGCTCCGTCAATTGGCTCGCCGAGTGCATTGACAACTCGTCCGATAAATTTATCTCCGACCGGAACACCGGCCTTTTTCCCTGTTCGAGCAACTTTTGTTCCTTCTTTGATCTCTGTGTCATGGCCAAACAAGATACATCCGATAGCATCTTTCTGGATATCCTGAACCATTCCCTTCAGACCATTTTCAAAGGTAAGAATTTCCCCGTACATGGCGTGATCAATCCCGTAAATGGTTGCGATTCCGTCACCGACTGTAATTACAGTACCGACTTCGCTGTCCTTACTGATCTGATCAAAATTCTCTATTTCATTTTTCAGAATAGAAATGATTTCTTCTGAATTGATTGAACTCACCTTGTTCACCTCCAGGTCAATTTTTGTTCTAATCGTGTCAGTCTTCCTTTCAGACTCCAGTCATACTCATCATTTTCAACATGAAGAATAAATCCACCAAGAAGAGACGTATCTTCTACAATTTGAATCTTCACATCTGCTTTCTGATATTTGTCACAAAGGAATACCTTCATCTTATCGAGCTGTTCCTCACTTGGAGGCTCTACACAGGTCAATACTGCCGTCAGAATATGAGCCTGTTCATCGCAATATTCATCATACGCGTCAAATATCTCATTAATCAGATTGACACGCTGATTTTTACATACGACTTTCAGGAAATTCTTCATACTCTCCGGAAACACCTGATCGATGACGCTCATTTTTATTTTTGCAGAAATCGTTGGATTGATAAATACTTCTCTCAACTGTGGTACTTCTGCAAATGTTTCTTTTGTTTTCTCTATATCTGTTTTTGGAACGTTAAGCTCATACAACACTCGCGCATAATGTCCTGACATTGATGAGCGGTACATCCGTTTAATCGATGTCTGTGTTTCCATGAGCTTCACCTACTCCTTCCAGAAACTGATCATAAATTCCTTTGTTTCCTTGATTCTCTGTCTTTTCATCAACAATCTTCTTAGCTGCCTGCATTGCAAGTCCCGCAATTTCTGACTGCAATGTATTCATTGTCTGCTGACGTTCAACCTCGATTGTCTTCTTCGCATTTTCCAGCATAATTCCTGCTTTTTCATTTGCCTCTGATAAAATACGATTGTATTCTTTCTTAGCTTCTGCATGTGCTTTATCAACAATCTGGCTGGATTGTTCTTTTGCTCCGCTCAGGGCTTTCTCATAATCTGCCTTTAACTGCTTTGCTTCATTCTGTGTATCTGTTGCATTCTGAAGTCCATCAGCAATCATTTTTTCACGTTTTTCCATAATGCCCATAACCGGTTTAAATAAGAACTTTTTCAGTAAAAGATAAAAAATCACAAGGTTTATAATGGTATAGATAAGGCTTGCATTAAACTGTATCACCTTTTACACCTGCCTTTCTTCTTTACTCGTCTTGCTAAACAACTTCTTATTTCAGCATTAAGATAATTAACAGACCAATAATGAAACCATAAATAGCAGTTGCCTCTGCAAGTGCACAACCAAGGATCAAGTTCTTACTGATTTTGCTTTCTGCTTCCGGCTGTCTTGCGATAGCATCAACAGCTTTTGCTGTTGCAATACCAATACCAACTCCTGCTCCTAAACCTGCTAATACTGCGATACCTGCTCCAATTGCAATAATTGTTCCCATAATTCTAATCTCCTTTTTCTTTTTTCACCAAATGATTGTAATTTTATTATTCTTTGCACAACTCTCTGTGAATCTAATAAGTTATTCCTGTTCCTCGTTCATAAACAATGCTGTCAGGAACACAAATACATAAGCCTGTAATAATCCATCGAATATATCAAAATAAAAACTAAATGGTTTTCCATTCTGTCGATATTTATAATTTGTTCCGTAAAGCAAAACTCCCGTTTCCATAATAACAAATGCTCCCAACACATTACCAAATAATCGCATACAAAGCGACAGCGGTCTGATTACAATTTCCAAAATCATAATCGGTGCTACAAATGGTACTGGTTCAGCAAAATGCTTCACCCAATGCTTCACTCCATTTTTATGAATTCCTGAATACTCAATAAGAATCATACTCATAATTGCTATGGCTGCTGTAACATTCAAATCTTTTGTCGGCGGCTTAAACCCAAAAAGACCTATAATGTTTGAAATTCCAATATAAATCAGAACAGTCAATAAGTATGGAATATATTTTCTGTTTTCCTTACCCATGACATCTTCGAAGAAGTTCTGACCCGTGCTAATAGCGGATTCTAATAACAACTGCCCTTTCCCCGGATTCTCAACTTTTAGATTTCTCACAAAGATGATACACAAGGCGACTATCACTGCCATGATAATCCATGTGACGACTACCGATTCCTTAATATCCAGCAACCCATTCAAGAATGGAATCTTTATGACCGTCTCACACTGCAGTTCTTCCAGCAACCTGTCTGTCAAATTGCCCGTATCGCTCCCTCCCTTTCTTTATCAAATTGTTATTTACGATAAGGTTCCATTCAATAAGAAGAAACTCCTCATTTTAGGTACAAAAAAAGAACTTCTTTCACAGAAGAACTTTTGCCTTATCGCACCTTTCAAGATTGTATCTCTCAAAAGCTATTGTAAATATACTCCCACAAAATTCTTTTGTCAATCTTTTGTTATTGCTGTTTTTACTTCTACTTTTTATCATTTTTTCATGGAATTTTTATTCAAAATTCCTTTTATTTTTATTGATTCATTTCTCTTTTTCATGCATTTTTTCTTCCATTTTTTTTGTACGGAAACACATTTCCAAATTTGTCGTCACGTATTTATTCTATTTGCCATGAAAAAAATGTGAATTTTTGTGAAATTTGCACACCGCTTTCTTTATTTATATATATATCATCCATTTACTTTTATCATTTTTTAACGCTTATAAATACTTTCACTCACATTCTTCCCAATAGATTGTAGGACTGTTTCTGTTATTACTGTGAATTTTTTGCTATTTAGTTCACGACAGCCCTAAGCAAGAAAAAGACTATGCACTCCTGCTCAGCTTCGTCGGGCAAGCCCGACTCCAATTCGCTGAATTGCATAGTCTTTTTCTTGCTTTGTAGTGTACCGTGGTTGAAATAGGTGGAGCGATGAGGGATTTACTTTTCTGGTGTCTGATGTATCTATATCATGGGGTTATTTGCTTGCACAGATGCTTTTTTTACAGCTGTTGTATCTGCACTGGCTTAATATTCACTGTTGCAGATGCTTTTTTTGAGACCGATGTATCCGCGCTGGCTTAATATTCGCTGTTGCAGATGCTCTTTTTGGAATCAATGTATCTGCAACTTACTTTTCTTCGAACTTGCAGATACTTTTAATCCTGCCTGTCATGTAAATTGCATCTACATCTTGCCTTTTCTAAAACTTGAGGATGCTTCCTTTGCAAATTTTGCATCTACATCCCACGTTTTCTATAACGTGAGGATGTTCCTCATTGAAATTTTGCATCTTCAACCTACACTTTCTAAGCCTTGCAGATACTCTCTATCAAAATTACGCATCTTCAATCCATTAAAATCCACTATCGCAGATATCGCTGCTCACTATTCTTTGAGCCCTATTTACTCCATGGGCTCAAGTTGTGAAGTAAATAGCAACAAAGGGTGCCAGTACCTATCCATTAAAGCTTTGCTTTTTTGTTCATTTGATTTGCGATAACGTACTGAGAAAAAAATATTGGATATGAATTTCAGTGAATACGAAGGAAGCGATTGGAAACACAAAAGGTCAGAATTTTACGTTAGAGCTTAGAAACTTGCTGTTTGAGGGCGTAACCCGAGTTGCTTGTTTCTAAGCTCTGTTTTTAGTAATAATTCTGACCTTTATGTATTTCCCGCTGACGGAGTCTGAACAGAAATTCATATCCAATATTTTTCTCAGGGACGCTTATCCAACCTAATGACCCAAAAAGCAACCTACATCTTCTTAATCCGCTCAATCGCAGCCACTGTATTTTCATAGCTTCCAAATGCAGTCAGTCTGAAGTATCCTTCCCCGCTTGGTCCAAAGCCTGAACCCGGAGTTCCGACTACATTTGCATTTTCAAGAAGATAATCAAAGAATTCCCAGGAAGTCATATTGTCCGGTGTTTTCAGCCAGATATATGGAGCATTTACACCGCCTGATACAGTATATCCTGCATCTTTTAATCCCTGTGAAATTACTTTTGCATTGTTCATATAATATGCGATCTGTGCTTTAAGCTGTGCCTTTCCTTCTTCAGAATATACAGCTTCACCTGCTCTCTGCACAATGTATGGAGCACCGTTATATTTTGTTCCATGACGTCTTGCCCACAGTGAATGTAATGTCACATCGCCGCATTTTACATCTTTTGGAATAATAGTTGCACCGAGACGTACTCCTGTAAATCCGGCATTTTTTGAAAAGCTTCGAAGCTCGATCGCACATGTTCTTGCGCCTTCGCATTCGTAGATTGTATGTGGCACGTCATCTTCTGAAATGTATGCTTCATAAGCTGCATCGTAGATGATAACTGCACCTACTTTATTTGCATAGTCAACCCATTCCTGCATCTGTGCTTTTGTGATTGTAGAGCCTGTCGGATTATTTGGGAAACAAAGATAAATGATATCCGGTGTTTCTTTTGGAAGCTCTGGTGCAAAGTTTGTCGCTTTAGTACATGGCATATAAATTACATCACTCCATGTTTCCTTTGTTGGATCATAGACCCCTGTTCTTCCTGCCATAACATTTGTATCCACATATACAGGATATACCGGGTCGCACACTGCGATTTTATTGTCGATGCTAAAGATTTCCTGAATGTTTCCGGAATCACATTTTGCTCCGTCAGAAATAAATACTTCGTCAGCTGCGATATCGCATCCGCGAGCCTGATAATCATTTTTTGCCATCGCACTTCTTAAAAATTCGTATCCGAGGTCTGGCGCGTATCCGTGAAATGTCTCTGCATGTGCCATTTCATCTACTGCTTTATGAAGGGAATCGATAATTGCCGGTGCAAGTGGCTGTGTGACATCACCAATTCCAAGTCGAATGATTGATTTATCCGGATTTGCCTCGCTAAATGCAGCAACTTTTTTTCCTATTGTTGAAAACAGATAACTTCCTGGTAATTTTAAATAATTTTCATTTACTTTAAACATTGGGTTCCTCCCTATTTTTCTTTCCACACTCCGTCAAATGAGACTTCTGCAGGGCCGGTCATGTAGACAGTATTTTTTTCGCGGTCCCATTCAATTTGAAGGTCTCCGCCTAACAATTTTACTGTCACAGTATTTTCTGTCAGTCCATTTAAGATGCAGGCAACTGCAACTGCGCAGGCACCTGTTCCACATGCCAGTGTTTCTCCCGAGCCTCTTTCCCATACTCGCATTTGAGCTGTATGACGGTCTATTACATTTACAAATTCTGTATTTATTCGATTTGGAAATCTTTCATGATTTTCAAATAATGGTCCTATCTTTTCTATTTCCAGATTTTTTATATCATCCATAAATACCACATCATGAGGATTTCCCATAGATACTCCTGTCATATGGTATTCTTTCCCTCCAACCATGATTGGTTCGTCGATCACAGTCTCGCCTTTTGCAACGATTGGAATTAATTCCGGTTTTAAAATCGGCGTTCCCATATCAACTTTTACGAGTGTAACTTTTCCATGTTCTACTGTCAGGTCAAGGTATTTTATTCCACCAAGCGTCTCTACTGAAATGCTTGTTTTATCTGTCAGACCATAGTCGTAGACATATTTTGCTACACAGCGGATTCCATTTCCGCACATTTCCCCACGTGAACCGTCTGCATTGTACATTTCCATTTCAAAATCAGCTACTTCGGATGGTTTGATCAAAATCAGTCCGTCTGAGCCGATTCCGAAATGACGGTCGCTTACTTTGACTGCCATCTCAGATGGGTTTTCTATTTTTTCTTTAAAACAATTTACATAGACATAATCATTGCCTAATCCTTGCATTTTTGTAAATTCCATAACCAGTTACCTCTCTTATTCATCCATAATTGTTAAAACCATCTGCGCGGTTTCCAACATATTGGTCCCGCTATCCATACTGCTTTTTTGTAAATATCGGTGTGCCTCTTCTTCTGTCATATTATTTCGTTCCATCAAAAGAGACTTTGCCTTCGTGATTAATGCTTTTTCTTCCGGACTGCGCTGTTTTGCAGCTTCATGACGTCTTTTTCTTCGTCTCCTCATATTTTGCAGCATCATTTCCACCGTATTTATTAAATCATGTACTTTTATCGGCATTGATAAGCCGATAACACCCTGTACACTCCCATCACTCCATTTATCGGGAGATGTCACCAACAATATTTCAAATTCTTTCGGAAGATACTCTCGGATATCTGTGTACATCATATCCTGCATACGGTATCCGCAGATTATGATTCCTTCATCCAATGTATCTGCTATATGAAGCACCTGCGCCCCAGTCGTGCATACTCCATATACATCAATTCCACCACGCACAAGGATATTTCGAATATTAATTGCAATTTCTTTTTTAGGAAATGCTACAATAATTTCGTTCATATTCTACACCTCCTGCATCCCATACTGTAATAAACAAAACAGTACTACTTCGTTACCTTTGAAAGTGGGATCAGATTTTGTGTAGATAATTTGCAATTTCCCAATCTGTAACTTGCATGCAATATTCATGATATGCTTTTTTGTGTGAATCGATCATCTTTGTTGATAATTCTCTTCCAAGCACATCTTTGATAAATGAATCCTGTTCCAGTTCATTTACAGCTTCCGGAAGGCTCTGTGGCAGCATGTCAATGTGCAGTGAAGCGCGTTGCTCATCTGTCATTTTCTGTGCGTTTAAATCTATGCTTCCCATCGGCTTGATGCTGTTTTTAATTCCATCCAGACCTGCTGCCAGAAGCACTGCCAGTGCCAGATAAGGATTTGCCGAAGGGTCCGGACTTCTAAGCTCCAGTCTCGTATGTTCTCCTCGCATAGCCGGAATCCGGATAAGCGGTGAACGTGATTTGCCTGACCAGGTAATATAGACCGGTGCTTCATATCCCGGCACAAAACGCTTGTAAGAATTAACCGTCGGATTGGTAATGCAAGTGATTGCCTTGATATGTTCCAGAATTCCACCCATAAACTGATATCCTTCCTGACTCATACCATTTTTATCTGTATCATCCCTGAAAATGTTTTTGCCATCTTTCCAGAGTGACAGATTCATATGCATTCCTGAACCGGCTGTCTCGATTTTTGGTTTCGGCATAAATGTCGCATGCAGGCCATGTCTCTTTGCAATGGTTTTTACTACCATACGAAATGTAACGATATTGTCTGCCGTTGAAAGTGCATCGTCATAATGAAAATCAATTTCATGCTGTGCCGGAGCCAGCTCATGATGTGATGTTTCTACGTTAAATCCCATATCTTCTAATGTCAAAACCATGTCTCGTCTTGCATTTTCTCCAAGGTCCAATGGTCCTACATCAAATGAGCTTCCCTGCTCATGTGTGATCGTTGTCGGAATTCCATCCTCGTCTGTGTGGAAAAGGAAAAATTCGCACTCCGGACTTGCTTTGAGCGTATACCCCATTTCTTCAGCTTCTTTTACAACCTTCTTCAATATATAACGCGGATCCAGTTCAAATGGTCTTCCATCCGGATAATGCACATCACAGATCATACGTGCAACTTTTCCTTGTTGTGGCCTCCATGGAAAAATCTCAAATGTATTCAGATCCGGATATAAATACATATCTGCTTCACCGAGTTCTGCGAATCCTTCTACCGATGAACCATCAAATACGCATCTGTTATCCAGTGCTTTTTCCAACTGACTGACAGTGATTGCCATGTTTTTTATCGTTCCATAAATGTCTGTAAATTGCAGACGGATAAACCCTACATCTTCTTCCTCTACCATTTTTAGAATATCTTCACGTGTATAGTTGTGCATTATCGAACCCTCCAAACATACTTCAATATTAGAAATGAAACGGACAAGTCCGCTTCAAATTTCCTATAAAGTGAAAAATGGGCGTTCTCTACCTTTAGAAAACGCCCTTGTTCTTCGTTATTATAACTTTGATATGGTAAATTGTCAAATTGATTTTATTTATTCTTAGAAAACACTATGGAAATCCGTGTTCCTTCCCCGACTGTACTATCTACGGATACCTTTGCCTGATGAAGCAATGCTCCATGTTTTACAATAGAAAGCCCCAGTCCTGTTCCTCCGATTTCTTTGGAATGGCTTTTGTCAACCCTGTAGAATCTTTCGAAAACTCTCTCCAGATGTTCCTCTGGTATTCCGATTCCTGTATCCGTTACGCTTACCTTTGGACCTTCCAGTGTATTACCAACCCAAATGCTCACGCTTCCTCCGGGACGATTGTATTTTATTGCATTCTCGCAAATGTTATAAATCATCTCATCTAATATCTGACGGATACCTGTATAAGTCACTGACTCTCCTTCCAAAATCATCCTGACATGCTTTGCAGATGACTGCATAGAAAGGCGGCTTACGATTTCCCTCGTCATATCATACAGATTGACTTCTTCTTTCTCTAACTCTACGGATTCTTCATCAAGTTTTGACAGTTTGATGATATCTTCTACAAGGGTGATAAGCCTTCTTGCTTCTTTGTAAATGCGCTCGGAAAAGTTTTGGATATCTTCCGGTTTTACAAGTCCATTTTTCATAATTTCTGCATAACCGGATATTGAAGTCAGCGGTGTCTTTAGCTCATGGGAAACATTTGCCGAGAATTCTTTTCTCATATTTGCCACTGCATCTTTTTCTTTGTTCTGTTTATCGATTGCCTCTAGAAGCGGATCCAGCTCCTCATAAATTTCATTATCCAGAGGATGCTCTATATCCAGTTCATTGATCGGACGAATGAGTCTTGCTGTCTGCCATCTGCCGAGTATATATACAAATGCAAGCACGATTGCCGCGATCACTGCCATCACAGGAAATATCTGAATTGCCGTGCTTATCAGACTGTCCATATTTCTTGCCACACGAAGGACTGTGCCATCATCTAAAAGGACTGCATAATAATAGAGTTCTTTTCCAACGGTATCAGACATACGGATATCCTCACCGACTCCATTTTTCAATGCTTCACGTACTTCCACTCGGTCTTTGTGATTATCAAGTGTACTTTCATCACCCCTGGAATCATAAAGTACCTTTCCGTCTTGTGCAATCCTTGTGATGCGGGTCCTTGCATCTACTTCATCGAGTTCTTCCAGATATTGTGTCCCGGTAATCTCTATTGCTTTTTCAATATACTTTGCTTCCTGGCACACATCTGTTTCCAAAATCCCCAGACTTTGATTATATACAAAAAAGGAAACAAATCCATATGAAATAATAATGGTTATTGCCAAGATAAAAATCATACTTTTTTGAATCTTATCTCTCATTCGTTTCTCCAATGCGATATCCCACTCCTCGAATTGTTTCTATCATCGATCCGTACTCTCCAAGCTTCTGTCTGAGTGTTCGAATATGTACGTCTACCGTTCTTGTCTCACCATCAAAATCATACCCCCAGATATCTGTGAGAAGCTGGTCTCTGGTCAGCACGATATTTTGATTCTTCATCAATTTCTCTAACAGCTCAAATTCTTTTAATGTCAGAACAATTGTCTTACCATCTGCTGTAACTTCATGTTTTTTCAGATCCATCCTCACTCCATTTATCTCAAGTTCAGAAGTAACTGTCTTTGTTCTTCCGGTACGACGCAAGACAGCTTTGATTCTTGAGACAAGCTCCATCATGCCAAATGGTTTTGTCACATAATCGTCTGCTCCGGAATCAAGTCCTATTACCTTGTCGTATTCTGTTCCCTTCGCAGTCACCATAATGACCGGAATATCTTTTGTTTTTGACGAACTTTTCAGTCTACGCAGGATCTGCATTCCGTCTTCTCCCGGAAGCATGATATCCAGCAAAACGAGCTCTGGTGTATCAAACGCCAGAGCCTCCAAAAAGTGTCTCAGACGACATATAACTA
>OGXI01000581.1_pt1 | contig 32415 bp, 25 predicted proteins | sample 1576221 | NCBI WGS metagenome assembly OGXI01 (sample SAMEA3541523, study PRJEB24748) | human gut metagenome | biome: human gut; feature: human-associated habitat; material: faeces | place: China | collected 2012
TTCCGCATTTTACGCATGCACCAAGTACACTCAATACACTCTTTGCATTTGCCATGCCCCCATCGTAGACAAATGTTATCTGTGACTGGTATTTCATTGCCTCATTGCACAAAATCCCCGCAGGTCTCAGATGAAGACCTGTGGGATTTTTAACTGTCACTTTTTTACTGACCATTTCACTGTTCCTCTTATATTGTTACTACCCCTTCTGTAAGTGGAGAATTCTTTTATTCCTTGTTTTCCTTACTGTCATCAACAGCAGTCCCTGATGAAATCACTACTTCCGTAGTCACATCTTCCACTGTCTCATAACCATCCGGCAAGACTATCTCAACCGGGACTTCATAACTTCCTTCTTTTTTGCCATCCAGATCTATAGATGCCTTAATGTCTTTGTCATTATTCAGATCATCCAGATCTTTGTTATCTGATTTGATCCGCACTTCTATCTGTGCAGTCTCAAATGTTACCTGCAGATCTTTCGGTTTATTCTTAACCTCTATATTCTTAGTCGGAAATTCAAACTCTCTGCTTCCGGCCGGAAGAATACTTACAGTTACCCATACATCTTCACTGGAGTCACTGGTAAGTTTCACATTGTCCGGCAGAAGATTCGTAAGACTGATTTTTTTCTCCACATCTTCGGATTCACCGGAAATATCAATACTGTCTTCCGGTATAGTGATCACATTATTATTATCCGCAAGACTTTCAAGACCTTCTGCACTGCCTGCTACACTGATCGTATCCGGCACTGTTCTCACAGCCCCAACCTGATATCCTTCAGCCGGTGTCCCTACATAATCTGCAGATATCTGCACTCCCTGACGGATTTTCCATAATTTGGCAGTCACTGTTACTTTTGCATTATTCTCAATCCGCAATGAATTCATTTCAGAATCGGTAAGTACCTCCTGATTCTTATCAATGATCGTAAGGTTTACATCCTGTGTAAAATCCTCTGTATTCCCATCCAGTTCAATGGAAGCATTTACCTTATCTATTTTATTGATCAGCGTCTTCGGGCCTGTAATCCTTACTTTCTCCGGACTGGCAGTCAGACTTCCTACTTCATAATCTTTGCCCGGTTTCGTATCACCTCTGCTGACATTTACCACAAACTCCTGTGTCTCTTTTTCATCAAGATTTACACTGAGATTCTGAGGAGTAACTTTGATATCACTGGGAGATACCCCCGGTACAGAACAGGTAACGGTAATAGGAACCATAACCGGATTTGTATCCAGGCTTACCGCCTGCTGAAGATCAGCTACCGCAGAGATGTCTGTGACTTTAATCTTGTCTCTGATCTTCTTAGTTGCAGTGATCGCAACTTTTATGGAATCCTGGTTCTGTTCCGGCATACACATCTTACCGATGGTATCTGAAGATTCCACATATTCCTTGTTGATCAGTTCCACATCATTGAGCGTATAGTAATTGGTTCCTGTCGGATTATCTATATTTACAACGATCAGCCATAGCACAACAGCTATTGCGACAGACATGATTTTCAGAGGTATATTATCTGTTATTTTTCGCTTCTTCATGCTTCACTCTTCCTTTCAGTAAATGGCGAAGTTTGCTGTTGTCTACAACCTGCTTATTCTGCGCTCTGACCAGGATTTCTCTGAGTTTTGCACTGTTTACACCTCTGGTCAGCTTTCCTCCCTGCGCTACAGATACCTGACCGGTTTCCTCTGATACAATGATCGTAACAGAATCTGTCTGCTCACTGATCCCCACACCTGCCCTGTGCCGCGTTCCAAGCTGTTTGCTCAGTTCCATATTATCAGACAGTGGAAGATAGCATGTTGCAGCCACAATCCTGTTCTCTCTTACAATAACAGCTCCGTCATGAAGTGGTGTGTTATGTTCAAATATATTGATCAGAAGCTGACTGGTAAGGATTGCATCCAGATTAATACCTGTTCTTATATAATCGGTCAGCAGCTCATTCTGCTCAATTACGATCAGTGCTCCGGTCTTAACTTCTCCCATATCAAAACATGCTTTGACCAGCTCACTGATGGTTTTATCCGTAAATCTTTCCTTCACCTCTTTACCTGCATCAAAAGGTATCAGTGAAGCCATGATCCGCTTTTGTCCAAGCTGTTCCAGAACTTTTCTGAGCTCCGGCTGAAAAATAACGATCACACCTACGATCAGTGTACTTGCCAGATTTGAAAAAATCCACAGAATCGTATTCATCCTGAAAATATACGCGATCAGAATGAAGAGGAGAACGACCAGTATTCCTTTCAGAAGTGTATATGCATGAGTATATTTGATCCATACCATGAACTGATATACAAAAAAAGCGATCAGTGCAATCTGTATGATATCTATAATCCCAATCTTAGGAAATGCCAGTCTTGATAATGTCTCTATCAAATTTCCTGAAAATTCCTGCATATGGCTCTCCTTTCCTTATCATTTTTATATACCTTATCGTTGAAAATGTTTTCAGTGGATTTTGTGTTACTGTTCACTCCGTTCACAGTAACGATTTTGTCTCATCGTTACCGGAAACTGCTTTTTACAGATTTTTTAATGATTCTTCCAGTTTCTTCTCAAAATCCACGCTGTCAATATCTTTCTTTCTCTCTACAGGTGCTGCAGCCTCATCTGTCGTCACTGCTTTCTCATCACCATGAAAAATAGGATTCGCATAAGAAACAACGTTATCCTGTGCCGGTCTTTCATCCTTTGCAGAACTTCCGTTAATCTTCTTTATACTTCTTTCAGATGTTGTGACACAGGCTTTCGGCACTGCTTTTACATAATAATAATATTCATCATCCTCATATTCCAGTCTCTCGGTACGGGTATAGTCACCACCAAATACAAAGAATTCAAGAAGTAATCCTATCACCACAGAGATCACTGTATAAATGATCAGCGTAACAACATCAATATCCAGTCTAAAATAAAATCCACCTGCAATAATCATCAGAACATACACAACTCCACCTGCAATAATGGCAATTCTCCATGCATAGTCAAAAGAGCGGGTACGTATCAGATTCACCAGCAGAATCACTGCGATAAAGGCAATCACTGTGATCCACATTCCCCAGTTCTGCACGATTCCATCTGTCAGAAGTTTTAATTTGTCAGCTATGGCAACATCCGAGTTCTCCAGAAGTTTATGCTGTACACGTATAAAACGGATAAAATAGTAAATAATCACTCCGCAGCCTGCAGGAAGCGCAGAAAACGCATTGCACAAAAGTCCGCTTCCGATAGGAAGAAGCGTCGGAACACTGAACCCAAAGGAAAGCGGTGTAAATACAAGTACTAAATTATTGTCTGAACTGAATCTCAGGAAGAGAATTGCCATAAACAGGATCAGCACAAGCATAAAACCTGCAACTTCTATCCCCAGTGCATAACCATGTGCGACCATCAGGGCAAATCCTACAAAAATCATTACACCTGAAGGAAGAATGGAACAGATCAGTGCAAGGATCAGAACAATAAATATATTATCGATCTGCTTCATATATCCCATATTGGTATTGATCCATATGAAATAAACCATTGCCAGAACGAAACGTAAGACAGGCAGGATATAAATCTCATACTGGCTGTATAAATTCTTTATTCGCTGTTTTAATTCGAGTAATGCTGTCATTTTTTATATCCTCCTGTAACTCCTCTGGCTGAAGATTTTTTATCTTCGCGACCGTAGATTTTACTTAATTGTGTAAGTTCTTCATAATAATTTTTCACACTTTTCTTTGCTTTGTGGTATTTCACCGTATATTGGATATATGTCAGGACAGAAAACAGTACCAGCACTGCCACATACCCCAGAATAACTTCCACGCCCAGTGAAACAAGGTTCATCTTATGAACATTATCTATCAGATATTCAGCAAAATATGCTGCGATACCGGCCAGAATCAGGCAATACCCAATCGTAACAAGGAAAAAATTCTTAATCATGGCAAGTCCGATATAATCACTACGGTAGTACCTGCTGACCGGAAGATATTTCTTTCCTTCACCCTGTTCATACATGGCAAGTTTATTCATGATTTTTATCTTCTCTTCATTTAACATAAATTACTCCTTACTGTATGCTTTTCCTTTTGCTATAATCCGCTATTACTGTTCACTCTGTTCTCAGCAACAACCTGATATCATTCATATAATCATACAGATTAATTGTAACATATATCATTATGTATGAAAAGTATTTTTTCTTATCTCCTGCCTATGCAAACCGTAAGAAAATAAACATTTCCGGCACCTTTTCTCTTCAGGCATCCGGCCATTGCATCGATCGTACTTCCTGTTGTATACACATCATCTATCACCAGGATATTCTTTCCCCTGACATCTCCGGTCACGCAGAACGCTTTTTCCAGGTTTTTTCTTCTCTGCAAAGCATTCAGTTTTTTCTGCGACTTTGTCTTTAAAACTTTCTGCACAATATTGACATCTGTGGAAATCCCGGTATAATGACCGAGTTTCTCCGCCAGATATGCAGCCTGATTAAAACCTCTCTGCCGCTCCTTCGACCTGTGTACGGGAACCGGCACAATCAGATCCGGCTTCCATTCCCGCAATTCTTTCTGCGCATATCGATACATTGCTCTGGCATAAAAATCACCGTATTCTCTGCATCCATAGTACTTATATCTGGTAACAGATCTTCTCATTATGCCATCATAGACAAAAATACCTCTTCCCTGTTCATACACATGCCTGTGTTTCTGACAGTCTCTGCAGTATTCCCCTGTTTCTATGGGTTTTCCACATTTATAACATCTGGGATGACCAATCGGACGAAGTTCTTTCTCGCATTCCGGACAGATCATCCTTCGCTGATCTGCCAGTATTTTCTGACAGACCGGACAGCATCTCGGGTAAAAAATATCAGCTACCATGTTCAGAAACCGTTTCATTTCCATTTCCTTCCACTATTTTACTCTTTGTTTTGCTATCCTCTGTATTTCTGTTTTTCTCATATTATCGGAATAAATTTTTTCTCTGTTATTATTCAGTCATCAGATCACAGTCTGCAATATCATTCTTCACCATCTGTATTATTATCCCCTGTAGTCTCACTCAGTTCTCTGATCCGTTCATCCAGTGCACTGTATCTCTTCTGCTGTTTTTCATTGTGTATCATCTCTGCAAAGGTCTCCTCGTTTCCCACAACCGTCACACATTTTCTTGCTCTGGTAACTGCGGTATAAAGAAGGTTCCTGTTTAAAAGCATCTGTGGTCCGGAAAGTAATGGAAGTATGACTGCCGGATACTCAGATCCCTGAGACTTGTGGATTGTAATAGCATATGCAAGTTCCAGTTCCTCCAGCTGTTTGAACGAGTACATTGCAAAACGTCCATCCTCAAATTCCACTTCTGCTGTCTCAGCAAATTCATTGATTTCCCTGAGGATTCCGGTGTCTCCGTTAAATACTCCCACGCCTTTCTCAATGACAACCCCATATCGTCCCCGGATTTCCCATTCCATCTGATAATTATTTCTGATCTGCATGACCTTGTCCCCTGTGCGGAACAGCCGGTCTCCAACCGCCCTCTCGGATTTCCCGTCTTCCGGCGGATTCAGGTATCTCTGCAGGATCTGGTTCAGCCGCTCTACTCCCAGAAGTCCCTTTCTCATAGGTGTCAGTACCTGTATCTCAAAGGGTTTGGCATCTACATAGCGCGGCAGTTTCTCCTGGATCAGCGCGATCACTACTCTTATAATGATATCTGCATCATATCTCTTCAGAAAAAAGAAATCCCTGCTCTTATTATTGATCTGAACCTGTTCTCCCTTATTTATCTTATGAGCATTTACAACAATATCACTCTCTGATGCCTGTCTGAATATCTTAGTCAGTTCCACTACAGAGAAACATCTGCTTCGGATAATATCTCTCAGCACATTGCCCGGGCCTACACTCGGAAGCTGATTCTCGTCCCCCACAAGGATCAGTCTGGTTCCTGCTACCACTGCAAGAAGAAGAGAATGCATCAGATGAATATCCACCATAGACATTTCATCAATAATGATCACATCTGCCTCCAGCGGATTCTGTGCATTCCTCTCGAATTTAGCTGAATGCCCGTCCCTCTCTTCTTCCGGCATTCCATTCAGTTCCAGCAGACGGTGAATTGTCTGCGCCTCATATCCGGTAGTCTCTGTCATTCTCTTTGCAGCACGTCCGGTAGGTGCAGCCAGCCGAATCTCTGCACCTTCTCCCTCAAAAAAGCGGATGATCGCATTGATCGTTGTCGTTTTACCTGTACCGGGGCCTCCTGTAAGAATAAAGAGTCCATGATCCGCTGCTTCAGTGATTGCTTTCTTCTGCATTTCATCCAGAACAGTTCCTGTCTCTTTCTCGATCAGCTCAATTCTGTGCCTGACAAGCTCTTTATCCTCAGGACACACAATATTCAGTTCATTAAGCATCCTGGCAGTGTTCAGTTCCAGATAATAATACTGTGCCGGATAAACGATAGTTTCTCCGCTTTTTTCTTTCAGCACCAGCTTCCTGTCAATAACCATATCCATAAGATGTTTCTCCATATAGGATTCATCCACTCCCAGAAGTCTGGCACATCTTGTAAATAACTGTTCCCTCGGAAGATAAGTATGTCCTTCTCCCGAAGCCTGCAGAAGAGTATACAGCATTCCGCTGCGGATTCTGTAATCTGAGTCTGCGTGAATACCGACTCTGGCAGCAATCTCATCAGCAATCTTAAATCCCACACCGGAAATATCTTCCGCAAGTCTGTAAGGATTCTCCTGAAGGATCGTATAGACAGATTCCTTATATTTCTGATAAATCTTTGCGCCCAGGTTCAGGGAAATCCCATATTTCTGCAGAAAGATCATTACTTTTCGCATCTCTGCCTTCTCACTTACCTGCGCAGCGATCTCCCGGGCTTTTTTCTCACTGATCCCCTTTACCTCTGCAAGCCGCTCCGGCTCTTCTTCTACGATACGGAGTGTGTCATCTCCAAACTTCCGCACGATCCTGGCAGCCAGTGCAGCACCGATTCCCCTGATGGCGCCCGAACCCAGATAACGTTCTATTCCATATGTATCCTCCGGCATCTTCTCTGTAAAAGAACTGATCTGAAACTGTTTGCCATATACCGGATGATGGATATATACTCCGGTTGCTTCAATAGATGCCCCCTGTGTGATCGCAGGGAAACTTCCCACGCAGGTCAGCTCTTCCTCTTTTTTTGTACCTTTCAGTACCATAACTGTATATCCGTTATCTTCATTTCTGAAAATAACATGATCTATGTATCCTGTGACAGTTTCACTCATGTGCTTTTCTCCACACCTCCTGCTTCTTTGAGCCTCTGACAACGCAAAAAGGCACTGCACTGTGCAGTACCTCCTGCTTTATCCGTCAAAACGTGCCATTACCTCTGCATACTTACCGGTTCCCACTGCGACCACGCTCATTGCATCCTGAACAGTCAGTGTACTTACTCCGGTTCTCTGCTCGATCAGTGTATCCATCCCATGAAGAAGGGCACCGCCGCCTGTAAGTACGATTCCTCTGTCTACAATATCCGCAGCCAGTTCCGGCGGTGTCTTTTCCAGAATTCCATGAACAGTCTCCACAATCTGGCTTGTAGCATCCTTTAACGCCACACGTATTTCTTCTGAGGTAAGTGTCACTGTCTTCGGCAGACCGGTGATCACATTTCTCCCCTTTACTTCCATTGTTCTCGGATTTGATTCCTCTATAGCCGTACCAATCTGAATTTTGATCTTCTCTGCCATATCTTCTCCGATAAAAAGTCCATGATTCTTTCTCACATAGTTCAGTATAGCCTGATTAAAAGTGTCCCCTGCAACTTTCACAGAAGCCGAAACCACAACCCCCGCAAGAGAGATAACCGCAACATCCGAAGTTCCGGCTCCAATGTCTACGACCAGATTTCCAAAGGGCTTGGTCACATCCACCCCGGCTCCGATTGCCGCAGCTATAGGTTCCTCCACCATATAGACATCTCTGGCACCAGCCTGATAGGTTGCTTCCTCCACTGCCTTTTTCTCAATCTCTGTAATTCCACTGGGAACACAGATACTGATCCTGGGCTTGCGGAAAGCTCTTCTTCCTATTGCTCTGGATATAAAGTATTTCAACATCTTCTCTGTAACTGTATAATCAACGATCACGCCCTGTCTGATGGGACGGATGATCTCCATATCTGAAGTAATGCGCCCTTCCATCAGACGGGCTTCTTCACCGATCGCACGTATCTTCTCTGTATTTTTATCATAAACTACGATCGAAGGCTCATTTAGCACAAGCCCCTTTCCTGTAGAATAAGCCAGACTGTTCCTGGTTCCCAGGTCAATCCCAATATCACTTGTCGGCATGGAAATCCCCTTTCTGTTCTTACGTTCTCCTCATCCCCTTCAACTGATCATTACTTTTTACAGTCTCTACCGGGGACTTATCCGGTTTAGTTATAACAACTCCATAAAATAATGCGATCAAAACAGTCCAACAGGGCTTCACATCCTGATAAGCCGGATCAAAATATATTATTTACGAGAATTGCTATAAATAATCTCTTCTATTATATACAACTTCCATTTAAAAAGAAAGTCCTGCAATATGATTTCAAGATTATTTCAGATATTTCTTTACATATTTTCCGGTATAGGAAACCGGTGACTGTGCCACCTCCTCAGGAGTTCCCTGAGCAACTACGGTACCTCCTTGGTCTCCACCCTCCGGTCCGATATCAATGATATAATCTGCGGTCTTAATCACATCCAGATTATGCTCGATCACAACTACTGTATTACCGCCCTCCGATAATCGTTTCAGAATCTCCACCAGCTTATGCACATCCGCAAAATGCAGACCTGTGGTAGGCTCATCCAGAATGTAGATAGTCTTACCTGTGCTGCGCTTGCTCAGCTCTGTGGCAAGCTTGATCCTCTGTGCCTCTCCTCCGGAAAGCTCTGTGGACGGCTGTCCCAGCCGGATATAGGAAAGTCCTACATCATAAAGAGTCTGTATCTTTCTTTTAATAGAAGGAACATTCTCAAAAAAAGTCAGTGCTTCCTCCACCGTCATATTCAGCACATCGTAAATATTCTTATCCTTATACTTTACTTCCAGGGTTTCTCTGTTATATCTCTTACCTTTGCAGACCTCGCATGGTACATATACGTCCGGAAGGAAATGCATCTCAATTTTGATAATACCGTCACCGCTGCATGCCTCACATCTTCCGCCCTTTACATTAAAACTGAATCGTCCTTTCTTATATCCTTTTGCTTTGGCATCTGCTGTTGCTGCAAAAAGATCTCTGATCTGGTCAAATACCCCGGTATAAGTCGCAGGATTGGAACGTGGAGTACGGCCAATAGGTGACTGGTCAATATTGATAACCTTATCCAGTTGGTCTGTTCCCAGAATATCCTTATGTTTTCCCGGAATCACTCTTGCCCGGTTCAGATCTCTTGCCAGGCGTTTATAAAGAATCTCATTGATCAGAGAGCTCTTACCTGAGCCCGAAACTCCTGTGATACAGGTCATGATCCCAAGAGGTATCTTCACATCGATATTCTTGAGATTATTCTCTGCCGCCCCCTTGACAGTAAGAAAACCGGTTGGCTTCCGTCTCTCCAAAGGTACCGGGATTTTTAATTTTCCGCTCAGATAAGCTCCTGTGATGGAATCCTCGTTCTTCATCAAATCCTCTGCAGTTCCCATGGCAACCAGTTGTCCGCCATGCTCTCCTGCACCGGGACCTATATCTACAATACAGTCTGCGGCACGCATGGTATCTTCATCATGCTCCACAACGATCAGGCTGTTTCCAAGATCACGCAGTTTCATCAGAGAACCAAGAAGTCTGTCATTATCCCTCTGGTGAAGTCCGATACTCGGTTCATCCAGAATATAGGCAACTCCTACCAGCCCGGAACCAATCTGGGTAGCCAGACGGATTCTCTGCGCCTCGCCGCCGGAAAGAGTTCCTGTCGCACGTCCCAATGAAAGATAATCCAGTCCTACATCTGACAGGAAACTTACCCTTGCCCTGATTTCCTTCAGAATCTGTCTGCCGATAAGCTGCTGCTGCTCGGAGAGCTGCATATCCGCCAGAAAGGCTTTCAGCTTCTCTATGGAAAGATTGGTGACCTCATAAATATTCTTATCCGCCACAGTCACAGCCAGTGATTCCTTCTTCAGTCTCTGACCTTTACAGGTTTTACATGGAGTAATGCGCATGAAAGATTCATACTCCTGCTTCATGGCATCAGAGCCTGTTTCTCTGTAACGCTGCTCCACATTTCGGATCAGCCCCGGAAACGCCACATCGTAAACGCCCTCTCCGCGCTGCCCTTTATAGTAAACCTTTACAGAATGTCCATTAGTTCCGTTGATCAGAATGTCCTGTATCTTCTCCGGATACTCCTCAAAAGGTGTTGCCAGGCTGAAATCATATTCTCTGGCAAGAGCATCCAGGATTGCCCTGGAAAAGCTTCCCTCATTTGTGCAGGACTGCCATCCTGTGACCACAATGGCACCATCCAGGATACTCAGAGATCTATCCGGGATCATCAGATCAATATCAAATTCCATTTTATACCCAAGTCCCAGACAGTCCGGACAGGCGCCAAAAGGATTATTGAAAGAAAAGCTTCTCGGTTCGATCTCATCTACACTGATACCACAGTCAGGACAGGAGAAACTCTGGCTGAAATTGTGAATATTTCCATCCATAGTATCTACCATCAGAAGGCCCTCTGCCAGATCCAGCACTGTCTCAATGGAATCTGAGAGTCTTTTCTCAATCCCGGGCTTCACGATCAGACGGTCTACCACAATCTCTATATTATGCTTGATATTCTTGTCCAGACTGATCTCCTCGGAAAGCTCATACAGGTTTCCGTCAATCTGCACACGTACATATCCGCTTCTCTTTGCCTGCTCCAGAAGCTTTGCATGAGTTCCCTTGCGCCCCCGCACAACAGGCGCCAGAAGCTGGATCTTCGTTCTCTCCGGAAAAGACATGATACTGTCTACCATCTGGTCAACTGTCTGCTTCTTAATCTCTCTTCCGCACTTCGGACAATGAGGGATTCCCACTCTGGCATACAGAAGTCGGAAATAATCATAGATTTCTGTCACTGTTCCTACTGTGGAACGGGGATTGCGGTTGGTAGATTTCTGATCAATGGAAATGGCCGGCGGCAGACCTTCGATGCTCTCCACATCCGGCTTCTCCATCTGTCCCAGGAACTGTCTTGCATAGGAAGAGAGAGATTCCATATAACGACGCTGTCCCTCTGCATAGATGGTATCAAAAGCCAGTGAAGATTTACCGGAGCCACTCAGTCCTGTAAATACCACAAACTTGTCTCTGGGAATATCCACACTTAAATTCTTAAGATTATTAACATTGGCACCTCTGATCCTGATAAAGTGCTTCTTCGTTGTATCTGCTGCCATTGTGGGCCTCCTGTTTCTCATTTATAAATAATAACTGTTTCTTACCTTGACAGTTACACCTTTTTCGTATGTTATGATATTCATGGATTGTGCGCAGTTTCGCTGCCCCGCAATCCTCATGGCATCAGTATAATACAGGAACATTTGTTCGTCAAGGCGTTTACGGCAAAAAATCCGCCATAACGGAATTGCTTACATGAATTCCCTCTCTGCTCAGAAAAATCCTTCCGTTTTCTTCCAAAAGCAGTCCCATTGACTTATATTTTCTCAGAACATCCCCGTATATTGCATCTATTTCACTGCCAAACTGCCGCTCAAACTCAGCTTTTGAGATTCCTCTGGTCATACGAAGTCCCAGAAACATGAACTCCGCCATCTCATCCTCTCTGGTGAGGGGCGGCTCTTTTTCTCTTATTTTTTTCGGAGTTCTACTGTTTTCCAGATATTTTTTCATATCCTGCGTATTGACAAAACGTTCCTTTCCATAAAGAGAGGAAGCTCCCAGGCCAAACCCCAGATAATCCTGTCGGATCCAATAGCCCACGTTATGCCTGCATTCTCTGCCTTTCTTTGCGTAATTGGAAATCTCATACTGCTCAAAGCCATATTCTCTCAGAATCTGTGCTGTTGCCTCATACATATTGTACTCCGCATCTTCATCCGGCAAATTCAGCGTCCGCGATGCAAAAGGTGTGCCCTCCTCAATAATCAGGCTGTATGCGGAAATATGTTCCGGATCCAGTCCTGCAACAGTGCGAAGATTGTGGATCCATCCTTCATAAGTCTGATCCGGGATCGCACTCATCAGATCAATATTGATATTGTCGAACCCTGCCTCTCTTGCACTTCTGTAAGTCTCCAGAAACTGCTCATAATTGTGGATTCTTCCAAGGATCTTCAGTTCTCTGTCATCCGGCGACTGTAAACCTATGCTCAGGCGGTTGATTCCATATGTTCTGTATGCCTGCAGTTTGTTTCTGTCTGCAGTCCCCGGGTTTACTTCTATGGTGATCTCAGCATGATCCGCAATCTGAAATTTTCGTCTTATATGATTTAAAATTTCTCCTATGAATCTCTCATCCAAAACAGAAGGAGTGCCCCCTCCAATAAATACAGAGGATACACTCCTTCCTTTTCCTTCTTCTGCTGCATTGATTTCTTCAAGCAGAGCATCTACATAATCAGCCTGCTCCTTTGGACCTGACGGACCGGAAAGGAAATCACAGTAATCACATTTTTTTATGCAAAATGGAATGTGGACATAGATTTCCATGGGAGAATCTGTGATATTCCTTCTCTCCATTGTAATCTGCTCCTGTTATGACCTGTTTTCTATTCCTCAGTATCTGATGTACTGCTGTCTTGCTCATTGTTATCTGCTGAGTCGACACTGTTATCTGTACTGTCGACATCACTTTGGCTGTCTGAACTTTCCGCAGATGAGATACCTGCTGCATCCTGCTCTGCCAGATACGTATTTACCATTGTCAGATTACCATTGGTGGTAACTGCTGCGGAAGCTACCTGATCCGGTGCCGGAGTGGGACTTGTCTCTTCCGGCGCAACACTGATCTGGATCACTTTAGAGGACGCTTCATCTACCTCCCTGGTTTTCCCACATCCGGAGACAGAAATTCCAAGCAATAACATACATAGTATAACTGTTTTTCGCTTAATCATTTTCTTCAATATTTTAACCTTCTGTTGAGATGAGCACTATTCACAGATAACTGTTCAGTACCTTCACAGTTATGTGGACAGCAGGCTGCCGAATAGTTACCATTCATACTTTATTTATCATCCAGTTTCAATACACTCATAAATGCTTTCTGCGGAATCTCCACATTGCCTACCTGACGCATACGTTTCTTACCTTCCTTCTGTTTCTCCAGAAGTTTCTTCTTACGGGAAATATCACCGCCGTAACATTTGGCAAGTACATCCTTACGCATGGCTCTGACTGTCTCTCTGGCAATAATCTTGCTTCCGACAGCTGCCTGGATCGGAATCTCAAAAAGCTGGCGGGGAATCTCGTCTTTTAATTTCTCGCACATCTTACGGCCTCTCTCATATGCTGTATCTGCATGTACGATAAAGGAAAGAGCATCCACTTCTTCTTTGTTTACCAGAATATCCAGTTTCACAAGCTCGCTGCGCTCATATCCGCAGAGTTCGTAATCCAGAGAAGCATAGCCTCTGGAGCGGGATTTGAGGGCATCAAAGAAATCATAGATAATCTCATTTAACGGCAGCTTATATTTCAGAAGCGCACGTGTTTCTTCCATATAATCCATTCCCAGATACTGCCCTCTTCGTTCCTGGCAAAGATCCATAATGGCACCGATAAATTCAGTTGTTACCATGATCTCGGCATTTACCATTGGTTCTTCCATGTATTCAATCTCTGACGGGTCCGGCAGATTGCTGGGGTTTGTCAGATTGATAACTTCACCGTTAGTTTTGTGTACTTTGTAAATAACACCGGGAGCTGTAGTCACAAGATCAAGGTTGTATTCTCTTTCCAAACGCTCCTGAATGATTTCAAGATGGAGCAATCCCAGAAAACCGCATCGGAAACCAAAGCCAAGAGCTACGGATGTCTCTGGTTCATAGAACAGAGAGGCATCATTGAGCTGAAGCTTCTCAAGAGCATCTCTCAGATCACCGTATTTGGCACCGTCTGCCGGGTATAATCCGCAGTATACCATAGGGTTTACTTTCTTATAGCCCGGAAGTGCTTCTGCACATGGTCTTTCCTTATCTGTAACTGTATCACCTACACGAGTGTCACCAAGGTTTTTAATACTCGCAGTGATGTATCCTACCATGCCTGCTGTCAGTTCCTCACATGGAATAAACTGACCTGCACCAAAGTATCCGACTTCCACAACTTCTGTGGTGAAGCCAGTTGCCATCATATGGATCTGGGTGCCTCTTTTCACACGGCCATCCATGACACGGCAGAATACGATAACGCCTTTGTATGCATCATAAATGGAGTCAAAGATCAGGGCTTTTAATGGTGCATCTACATCACCATGAGGTGCCGGGATCTTTGTTACGATCTGTTCCAGGACTTCTTCTACATTAAGTCCTGTTTTGGCAGAAATCCTTGGTGCGTCATGGGCTTCAAGGCCGATGACATCTTCGATTTCATTTACCACACGATCCGGTTCTGCGCTTGGCAGGTCGATTTTGTTGATGACCGGAAGGACATCTAGGTCATGGTCAAGGGCAAGATATACATTTGCCAATGTCTGGGCTTCGATTCCCTGAGCTGCATCTACTACCAGGATTGCACCGTCGCAGGCTGCAAGGCTTCGGGATACTTCATAATTGAAGTCTACATGGCCGGGGGTGTCAATCAGGTTGAAGATGTATTCTTCGCCGTCTTTGGCTTTGTATACGATTCGTACTGCCTGAGATTTAATGGTGATTCCACGTTCTCTTTCGAGTTCCATGTTATCCAGTACCTGTGACTGCATTTCACGTTCTGTCAGAGTGCCGGTCATTTCGATGATTCGGTCGGCAAGAGTGGATTTGCCGTGGTCTATGTGTGCAATAATACAGAAATTTCTGATTTTGCTCTGGTCTATCATTAAGGAATTCCCTCCTGAGTTCTTTCTTATATACTGTAATTGATGGGTTTGCTAATTCTGTATTATAGCATATGGAGCAAGGGTTTGTCATCTGTTTATCTACAGGGACGCACAGAAACATCCTAGTAATTATTATCTTTGCCGTGCGTCAGCACGCCTGCAGGTATCTTCCTTGTCCTTCGCACTCTGCTGAACTGTCTTGATTGCATTATTTTATGGAATTGCTATAGAATTTATCCCTGCAGTACCTTGTCTAAGATGTCGGCAAATGGTTCCATGGCATTTTTTACTTCTTGGACAGTGTTGGTCTGGGCTCCGGCTTCCAGAAGAAGGGAGCGGGGACGGAGGTGGAGATTGTAGCGGTAACCTGCAAGGTAAATTCCCCGGTAAAATTGAGGATAGTATTGGGCTGCCTGATATTCCAGCTGGAAGGAAAATGCCAGGTTTTGCTGTATGTAGGGATTTGGCAGATAGTCCAGGGAACCTTTGGATGTCGTATAACTCAGTCCATTGTAAAAAAGGATCTGGGCTGTGGGTTTTCCATTGATTTCTGTTACAAGATGGCGGTCTTCGGGGATGCCGTCCCGGTGCAGGTCTATGATCACCTGGATATCCGGGTTTTCCTGAAGATAAGGTTCCAGATAATCGCGGGCATAATCGTAAGCGGCGCTGCGGTCCAGTTCACCTCCTGCCATGTCGAACTGCTCTTTGAGATGGACTACCTGATAACTGTAGTTTTCTGTGAGAAGCTGTGTCAGATAATCTCCTACTCCTACAATCGTGTCGGATTCTTCTCCTTCTCTGGAATCTGCAAAGGTTTCCTGAGAATGGCTGTGATAGATCAGGATCTGAGGAGTATCGGTTTCTTTGGTGATTTTTAAGTCCTGTTTCAGAAAATCTTCGGCATTGATCTGTACGGCATCTGCTTCTGTGTTGGAATCTACGATATAGAATTGTCCCAGAAGATAATTATAATCTGCCAGTTTTTCGGGGGACAGGTCAATCATTGGATGAGGAACTGCAGCAGCAATGGTTTCTGTACTGTCCTGAATATTCCGGACATTCTGCGCTGCTGACTTTGGCGGCTTCTGTGATTTGTCCGGTTTAGGATTTTCCGGTGACACAGTTGCCTTTTCCGGCTTATGTGTCTTCTCTGTTTTTTCTGAAGCTTGTTCTGATTCTGATATTTTCGCTGATTTTACTGTTTTTGAGGGGATTGCTGTTTTTTCCGGTACCGGTGTAGATTCTGATATCTGTAATTCTTCAGATTCACCTTTTTCTGCCAGCAATTGTTCGGACCGTGCACGCTCTCCCAGATATTTTCCGTTTTCTCCTGCTATTTTTTTATAAGTTTCAATATCTTCATATGAACTCATATGAGCTCTTTTTTCCAGAAAGCGGTACAGGGGCAGATGCCTGTACACATTTTCTCCTGTAAAAAATGTCCCCGGCAATACTGCCAGAGTGGCAAAAAAGCACATGCTAAGCAGAATGCAGAACGCTTTCTGAACGTTTGTCACATGGATCACCTCTTGACTTATCCTATGTCCATGTTTTCCCATTTATACCCTGTTCACACTGACGGAACAATTTTCCGGTCAGCCGCCTATTTCCTCAAACGCCATGTTCAGTCCTTCTGAGATTGTGAAGCTCAGGTATTTTACTGTCTCATCCACATCTTTGGGAGTTACAAACATGGTGTGAAGATGAGGAGATATCATTTCTTCCAGAAATTCTTTCTGTTCTGCCTCTTCCAGAGCTTCCAGAAGGTGTGCCATGGAATCATGGACGATAGTTGCCGCATCTACTACGGTGGGTACTCCGATCCCAATCACTTTTACCTGCAGATTTTCTTCTGTAAGCCCCACTCTGTGATTGCCTACACCGGAACCCGGGTTGATTCCTGTGTCTGTAATCTGAATTGTACGGTTCAGGCGTCTGGTGCTTCTTGCTGCCAGCGCATCAATGGCAATCACTATGTCCGGCTTTGTCTCTGCCACGATTCCCTGTATGATCTCAGATGTCTCCATCCCTGTCTGCGCCATTACTCCCGGGATAATTCCGCTGATACGGTGCATTTTTTCTTTTCCAAGACTCTGCAGGCCATACTCTCTTATCATATGTCTCGTTATATGAAGATTTTCTACCACATGAGGCCCCAGGGAATCGGCTGTGATCGCTGAATTTCCCAGACCTACTACCAGAATGGACAGCTCACGCTCCAGATTGATCACATTCTGTAAATGACGGGCGATTTCCAGGGAAATTTCTCTGTGATAATCCTCATCATGTACAGAAAGCCCCGGAGCTTCTATCGTAATATAGCTTCCCTGGGGCCGTCCCATTGTCCGGGCACCGTTTTCTGTGGTAATCTTTACCACAGTGGTACGGATATCTTTCTCTTCGTTATAATCTTCGTGGATCTCCACTCCCCGGACTTCTACGTTTTCCTCTGTAAACCGTTCGGTTGCCTCCAGCGCCAGGTCTGTTCTTATTCCGTAATTATCCAGCATCTCTTTTCCCTCCGTACTTCATTCAATATTTGTTACTGTTTACTCCGTTCTTATAACAATCTTTTATATCTATTTTTAGCTTTTTTTATGGAAATATGTATTGACAAGGAAGATTATTTGAGATAATATATATAAGCATGTTCATAGGAGCGCCCGTGTCTGTTTCTATGACAGGAGTATAATAATATTTTATCGAATTAAATTGGAGGTGTACGAATTGGCTAACATTAAATCTGCTAAGAAAAGAATTTTAGTAAACAGAACTAAAGCAGCAAGAAACAAAGCAATCAAATCTGCAGTTAAAACTTCTATGAAGAAAGTTGAGGCAGCAGTAGCAAATAAAGATAAGGCAGCTGCAGAAGTAGCATTAAAGGATGCTGTTTCCACAATCAGCAAAGCTACATCCAAAGGTGTTTATCACAAAAACAACTGCGCAAGAAAAGTTGCCCGTTTAGCTAAAGCTGTTAACAGCATTGACTAATTATAGATTGAATTTTTAATTATAAGCTTATGATTAAAAAGGACAGCCATCACCGTCATGTGGCTGTCTTTTTTGTTATTATCTTTTGTAACTGCCAGAATATCCGGCAGTTACCGTTTTTCTTATTTTACTTTACTGCTGTACTTAATGATCAGTAATTCTACACTCAGCTTATCTTCCAGGCGTCCTGTTTTCACCGATTCTTCTGCATCCACAAAATCTTTTACTGCCTGTTCCAGTTCTGATATAGTATAGGCTCTGGCACATGTTGTGATATTTTTCACAACAAACCCGGGCACTCCCAGTTTTGAGCCTATCTCCGTCTGCGCAAGTCCTGCTGCTGCAAACTGTTTTGCCAACAGCAGCTGGCGATACTGCTTCGCAAGAAGAAACAGGATCCTCATCGGTGGTTCTTTCAATGTCAGCAGATCATAATAAAGTTCCAGTGCACGCTTCTGATTTTTCTCTGTTACTGCACGCACCATATCAAAAATTCTGTTGGTTGTCTGGGTGGTGCAGATTTCTTCAATATCCTCTGCAGTCACCACATCCCTGCCTTCTGTATAACTGATAAGCTTCTCCATCTCCATCCTGAGATTCCCCATATCAGTTCCTGTTTTGGTCAGCAGAAGTTCCATGTCTCTCTGGGTGATCTTTTTTCCGGCTTTCCCTAGGATCCCTGCTGCCCAGCGCATCAGAGTTTTTTCATCCTGTCTGATAAATTCCGCAATACTTCCGCAGGCTTTTACTGCTTTGTACATGCGGTTTCTCTTGTCTACTTCCGTTTCTGCAAAAACCAGATACAGATAGTCCGGCAGCTCTTTCATATAATCTGCCAGTTCTTCACACTTATTTTTGAAAAAACCTGTATCTTCCAGCAAAACCACTCTGCGCTCTGCAAAAAATGGCATGGTTTCACAGAGGTCGATCAACTGTTTTACATCAATTCCCTTGCCTTCATAGTGATTGAAGTTCATAGTATCCCCATCCGGATTCAGTGCCTTTACCAGATTCTGTTTATACTGTTGTTTCAGATATGCTTCCTCTCCATAGAGAAGATACACCTGTTTAAAATTTCCTGATTTAATGTCTACCTGTATGTTTTTCAATTTTCTACTCCTGAGGCTGTTTTGTCTGTAACTGTTCAGCAATCTGTTGTTCTATTCACAGATACCAAGATATCAGACTGCAGAGCAGTTACTTTGTTACTGTTCTCAGTAACGTTACTTTTATTGTATCAATTCCATGACATAATAGCCAGCAGAAAATTTCAGATTATTATTCAGCCGCCCAGCTCCACCATTCTGTGAATGCATCTTCCGGCGCCTTCCATGATATTTTCCGGAAGGAAGATTTCTTCCCCGCCCTGTCCTTTCAGGCAGTTGTAGATGTCCATTAAGGTGGTAACCTTCATATTCATGCATGTAAGCTGTACTGCAACCGGGTAAAATTTCTTATCAGGACATTCAAACTGAAGATGCTCTACAATGCTGTTTTCTGTTCCGATGATAAATTCTTTATGTTCAGATTTCTTTGCAAATTCCATGATTCCTGTAGTGGAGCCTACATAATCAGCCTGCTCTACTACTTCCTGACGGCATTCCGGGTGTACCAGGAAAAGTGCATCCGGATGCGTTGCGCGGGCTTTTTCTACATCTTTTGCACTGACCACGATATGTCTCGGACATCCGCCTTTATAAAATGCAAAAGTTTTCTCCGGAAGCTTTTCCGCCACATAATGTCCCAGGTTCGGATCCGGAATAAATAAAATCTTATCCTGCTCCAGCTTTTTACAGATTTCAACTGCTGATGAGGATGTAACGCATACGTCACATTCTGTTTTCAGTTCTGAAGTTGTATTAATATAGGCGACAACTGCATAATCCGGATACTGTGCTTTTAATTCACGCAGACCTTCCAGATTCAACTGCTCTGCCATGGGACATCCGGCTACAGGATTAGCAAGCCATACTCTCTTCTTTGGGCTTAAAATCTTGCAGGTTTCTGCCATAAAACGAACGCCGCACATGATCACACCGCTGCAGTCTCTTTTGGATGCCTGTACACTCAGGCCATAGGAATCTCCTGTATAGTCCGCCACTTCCAGAATCTCCTGACCCTGATATGCGTGTGCAAGAATACAGATATCCTGTTCTTTTTTCATTCGCAGGATTTCCTGCTGAATTTCTGCTATTGTCATCTTCTGAATCCTTTCTTATATATTATTCCTTTTTTCTTTTTCCCAAGGCTGAAGTGGCGCAAGGAAACCTGCTTTCTTTAACTGTTCTCCGATCAGATCCAGCCTTTCCTGGCTGGATGCTTCTATCAGATGATAGTGATACCCGGAAGTAGCACTGCTTAATACGCTGGAATGGCTGCTGTTGATCGCCTGGACAAATTCATTCACATCCTGTCTGGAACGAATATCCATCTCTGCAGTGACACGTCCATAAACCCTGTGGCTGATGCTGATATTTTTCACCCGCCCGCCACAGTCCACGATCAGATTCAGTTCCTCCGCTGCCTGTTCCTGCCCATGGCGTACTTTAAATTCCCTGGTGCATGCAATATCTTTATCCTGCTGCAACACATATCCTCTGGTCGTTGACAGGATTCCCGGTGTAGATGCACGTATCACAGCCATATCCTGCACGATCACCTGTCTGCTTACTCCGAACTGTGATGCCATCGCCCTGGCAGCCACAGGTTTTTCTTCCTGCTGAAGGAGCTTTAAAATTTCAGTTCTTCTCTGAGCAGTATTCATACTTTCTCATCCTTTCTCCACGATATAATCCTGATACCTGCAAAACAGCTTCGCTGCCATGTTATTATACAGATGACTGCCTGTTCATATTTCGCAGATTTCAAACTCAAAAGCCTTATTATTATATTGCATGAAGATTCTTCATGGAAATGTCAAGGATTGGTGCTGAATGTGTCAGTGCACCGCTGGAAACAAAATCCACACCTGTTTCCAGGATTTTGGCGATATTTTCCTTTGTGATATTTCCGGAGCATTCTGTCTGTGCCCGGCCTGCGATAAGCTCTACTGCTTCTTTCATCATTTCCGGTGTCATATTGTCAAGCATAATGATATCTGCTCCTGCCTCTACTGCTTCTTTTACCTGTTCCATAGTCTCTACTTCAATCTCGATCTTACGGACAAATGGTGCATATTCTTTTGCCATGGCCACTGCTTTCGCTACGCTTCCGGCTGCTCCGATATGATTATCCTTAAGCAGTACTCCGTCAGAAAGATTATATCTGTGGTTGCATCCGCCGCCTATGCGTACAGCATATTTTTCAAAAACACGACAGTTCGGAGTTGTCTTTCTGGTGTCCAGAAGTGTTACCTTACTTCCTTCCAGAAGCTTTGAAACCTGTTTTGTATAAGTAGCGATACCACTCATTCTCTGGAGATAATTCAGGGCAACTCTCTCTCCGGAAAGAAGCACCCGGATATCTCCTGTTACTGTTCCAAGAAGATCGCCCTTCTTTACTGCATCACCGTCTTTAAAGTTGAAACTGATCTCTGTTTTCTCATCCAGGATCTGGAATACTCTCGCATATACATCCAGTCCGGCAATGATTCCGTCTTCCTTTGCGATCAGATCTACGGTTCCTTTTACTGCGCTTCGCATCACTGCATTCGTGGAAACATCCTCACTGGTAATGTCCTCCTGAAGTGCCATACGGATCAGCTTGTCTGCCTGCATTTTCATTGTGATACTATTCATGACTTTTTTTCATCCTTTCAATTTCTTTTAATACGGTTTCGTGGCAGGCATTAAGCAGTTCTTCTCTGCTTTCATACATATTCATATCAATTTCATCTGCCCGCACATATTCCGGTATCTGTCCAAATATCATATCATCTGCAGCCTTTCTTGCAAAGACCAGAGATTCCAGAAGAGAATTACTTGCCAGACGGTTTCTTCCATGGACACCATTACAGCTTGTCTCTCCACAGGCATAAAGTCCCTTCATGGAAGTTTTGCTTCCCAGATTTACCTTGATTCCACCCATAAAATAATGCTGTGCCGGAACAACCGGGATTGGCTCTTTTCTCGGATCAAAACCTTCTTCCACGCATTGTTCATAAATATGAGGAAAATGTTCCAGAATTGTTTTTTCTCCCAGAGGGCGCATATCTTCCCATACAAACTCTGTTCCATCCTTTTCCATCTGGGCAAAAATCTTCTGGCTCAGCAGATCTCTCGGCTGTAATTCGTTTGTAAAACGCTGTCCGTTCTTATCATACAGAAGAGCACCTTCTCCTCTGACTGATTCTGAAACCAGGAAACGCCGTCCGGGTTTCTTTGAATAGAGAGTTGTCGGATGAATTTGGATATAGTCCAGATTTTCCATTTCCACATGGTGCTTCATGGCAATTCCAACACCATCTCCTGCAATATGCGAAAAGTTGGTAGAGTTTTTAAAAAGCCCGCCGATTCCGCCGCAGGCAAGAACCACATACTGAGAATAAACAGGAAATGCCTGGTCATTCCGGTCCATTGCAATGATTCCGCAGACTGTATTGTCTTTGGAGATCAGGTCTACCATAGTCATATATTCACAAATTTCAATATTTTCTTTTATTTTTGCAGCAGTTAAGAGAGTCTGTGTGATTTCTTTTCCTGTAATATCCTCATGAAAAAGAATTCTTGGCTGGGAATGTGCTCCCTCTCTGGTAAATGCCAGATTTCCCAGACCATCCCTTGCAAAATCCACATGATAACGCAGAAGATCTCTGATAATATCATTGGAGCTGCGGATCATCAGATCTACTGCCCGTTTATTATTCTCATAATGTCCTGCCCGCATGGTATCTTCAAAATAATTTTCATAGTCATCTTCGCCACGCAGCATACAGATTCCGCCCTGTGCCAGGAATGAATCTGACTGGTCTGCCTCCTGCTTGGTGATAAGCAGGATTTTCATTTTCTCCGGAAGGTTCAGTGCACAGTACAGTCCGGCTGCCCCTGTTCCCACAATAATGACATCATAATGTTCTTTCATCTTTCTTTCCTCACATCATGCCTGATTTTCGTTTGTCTGTGCAATTATACTCCCCGGATATACATGTGTCAAGACACCTGTATATAATTATGACAACATTGTTTGCTTTGAGTTACTGTGAACGTAACCACTTTGAAAATCCTACTGCTTATTGCTTTTCACATCTCCACAGGGGTCTTACTTGATTCGGTTAAAGGCAGAAACAGATTTTCCATTGACTATTGTAACCGCCCCACAGTCTCTGGTGATCAGTACTCTGCTTCCACTCTTCTTCAGCCGTTCCAGCGTATCCTGCGACGGATGCCCGTATGTGTTTGTTGCAGAACAGGAAACAACAGCCAGTTCCGGTCTGACGATTTCCAGAAACTCTGCTCCTGTAGAATATCTGGAACCGTGATGAGCAGTTTTCAGGAAATCCACATCTTCAAGACACCCATTCTGTATCAGCTCTTTTTCTGTCTCCATCCCGATATCTCCGGTAAAAAGCCCTTTGAAATCTTTGCTTATCATTTCCAGAACCATCGCATCTTCATTTACTTCCTTCCCTGATGCTGTGGACTCCGGCCACAGAACCTTCAGTCTGACAGTTCCATATCTGATCTCATCTCCTGCTTTCACAGTAAGCACCCGGACTCCCGCTGACTCTGCCAGCTCTGTCAGCTCCCGATAATTTTTATTCTCCTGAATATCGCTCCATTTGGGCAGGATCAGATTCTCTATGCGCAGAGAAGTCAGATCTTTCTCAACAAATTCCAGAAGTTCCCGCACCCCGCTGATATGATCTTCATCTGTGTGAGAAACATAAATTCCGTCCAGTCTGGAAATCCCTCTGCTCTTCAAGTATGGGAGCAGCTGATATTTTCCCAGTTCATTCTTATTCGTACTGCCCCCGTCGATCAGGATATTCCATCTGTTTTCTATTTCCACCACAATTCCGTCTCCCTGTCCCACATCCAGACAGGCGATACGGAAATCTTCATGCGGTCTGTAACTGACCAGCAGAATTGCAAAGCATACCATGCCTGCATATACAGCCCGGATTTTCCACGCAAAGATCTTACCATTTTCACTTTTCTTCACACCCGCTCTGTATATCCACACCGCTGCTACCAGGAGCAGATAATATCCCACGATCTGCCACATCTCCGGCTTTCCGCCAATCCATGTACAAAATGAAAGTTGCCCCAGCAGCACTGTCAGGAACTCATATCCTCTCAGAATAATCCTGCCCGGAACAACAGCCAGAAACGCTCCTCTGACAGTGACTAATCCAAGTAATGCACCGGCAGTTCCGCTTCCCAATACGATTCCCACAGTAGGAAGCACCAGCAGATTCAGAAAAATTCCCATCACCGACACTTCTCCGTAAAACCACAGCACTATGGGAAGTGTGGTAAGCTGCACGACTCCGGATGCCAGAAATGACACCAGAAGTTTATCTCTGATTTTTCCCTTCTCATTAACCTCACTTCGTTTTTTCCGGTTTAATACATCCATCCCCTCCTGCACCATTGGCCAGACACAGCCAATCCCAATCACCGATCCAAAAGACAGCAGAAACCCTCCATCCAGCAGATACGCTGGATTTTCCATAAGGATCAGAATCGCCGCAGCCGCCATTCCTGTAGGCATATCATAAATCCGTCCTGCGATCTTTGCACCTACTGAAAGCAAGAACATGCATACTGCCCGCATAGTTGAAACAGTCCCTCCGGTCATCATCCCATACTGAAGCATGATCACCAGTGACAGCAAGCCGGCCGGCCAGATACCCAGACCGATTTTTTTCAGCAGATTATACAGTCCCATTCCAAGAAGACTGATATGAAGCCCCGAAATTGCAAGGATATGGATAATTCCTGCCATCTGATAACGCATTTTCAACTCCGGATCCAGATTTGTTTTATCGCCCAGCACGATTGCTTCAAAGGCTCCCGCTTCCATTCCACAGGTCTTCTCCAGAATACCTGCAAATTTCTGCTGCATATCGATCAGGAACTGCCCATATACAGAATGACTCTGCGACTGCTTCTTTATCTTTCCTTTCTTCATCACATAGTAGATCCTCTGGCAGCCATAGTATGCTTTGCTGTCAAATTCTCCCGGATTCGTTGGACTTTGCACCTCTTCCAGTTTTCCGGACACCAGAACAAGACTTCCTGCCAGAAGTTTATCAACATCACTGTTACCACTATGATTCTTTTTTTGTTTTAAATAAACCTTTATATTATCAATGGAAACTTTTTCAGAATTGTAAATAAGATAAGTATTTCTAAGATATACAGATTGAAAATCTTCATTCTCCCGGCACCTGACCACCTCCCCGCAGATGGTGGATTCCGGATGCTTTCTGATCCATGTCTGCACAGACTGTGGCAGCGGATTCCCCCTTATCAGGGAAAATCCCAGCCAGTCTGTCACACACAGAAAAACAACCAGAAGCATGCACAGGATACACACAGGGCGTCTCCTCACTTTTGTGCCTCCTCTTCGTTTATGAATATCACTCTTTTTCCTTGACTACCAGCTTATCATTTCTTTCATAAAAATGATACAGCTCCATCTTCTTACCAAAGGTATCCAGCCTGTCCTTCCCGCCGACCGTAATCTGCACTTTGTCTGCATCCAGCGCATCCAGCAGCGAATTTACCACAGAATATACCGGTATTTTCTCCGATACATCCAGCGCATAGGAAGAAAATACTCCGTCAAATGCCACATAGCAGATCCTGTCTGCTATGGTCACATTCAGAACCTCCGTATTCTCCGGAATTGTGGGGTAATGCCCTTTTTCCAGCGGTCCCTTCATTAACTGTTCCAGAACGATCCTCTCTTTGGGGATACTGCGTTTATACCGCACAGTACGCTGTTCTTTTACCAGCTTCTGACCACTCTTATCAGTAAAATAAAGCGTAAAGGTATTGCTGCAATAGGCATCCGGTTCAGTCCCTGTGAACTCGGCAAAGGTATCTGCAGTCATATTTCCCACAGCCTGTCCCCTGGAATCTGTCAGATCTTCATTTTCTATTGTAAAACGCACAGAATTAATCCCCGGAACCTGAAGGAAAGTCTTCACAACACCTGCCCGCACAAGTAATTCCCTGGCGCGGCTCATGCTGCTGTACTGACTGTTAAAGTTGACCACCAGCACGTCCTCTTCTACACTGTAATTCATCTGTACTCCTTCAGGAAGCAGACTGACCCGGTTCTGCGAATCTGTCTGCTGGCTGTTCATCCGCTGCATCATATCCTTAAGCATATAGTCTGCAGTTGTCTCCTCCGGAGAGTAGCTTTCCTTCTGAAGCTGAGTTTCATCAGAGCTGATATCGTACAGATAATATTTGGCATCCTGCTTACCCGGATCTTCATGTATCTCCACAGAACACCCGGCCGCAAGGATGCTTAGTATTAACGCTGTTATAATGATTGAAAGTTTCTTTTTCACAATGGCACCTCCTATGACGGTATATAAGACAGAGGAATACGCACAGAGAATGTAGTTCCCTCTCCTTCTTTACTGAATACTTTGATCGTTCCATGGTGCATTGCAATAGAACTCTTGGTGATCGCCAGTCCCAGACCGGTTCCCCCGATTTCCTTGGAATGGGACTTGTCCACACGATAGAAACGCTCAAAGATTCTCTCTATACTGTCCTCAGGGATTCCCATACCGGAATCTGCCACTGTTATATAGAAATATTTATGGTCTGCATCCAGAGACACACGCACCCATCCATCATCCACATTATATTTAATGCCATTCTCCACCAGATTGCTGATGGCAAGCGTAAACTTCACCTCATCCACATCTGCATCCACAGGGCGGAAGCAATCCAGGATCAGATCGATATTGCGCCTGTCCGCAATTGGACGCAGACGTTTGAGAATATCTTCAAGAAGCTGATTGATATCCATATGTGTAATGTTCACATCTGCAGCTTTCTTATCCATCTTTACCAGCGAGAGCAGATCTGTAATGATCTTATTCTCTCTGTCGATCTCAGCAGTAATATCACTCATAAACTCCTGATACAGTTCCTCCGGGACTCCCTGCTGTCCAACCAGAGAATCTGCCAGAACCTTCATAGAAGTCAGAGGCGTCTTCAGTTCATGGGACACATTGGATACAAACTCCTGTCTGGATTCATCAAGGATTTTCATACGGTTGACCATCTTGTTGAATGCATCTGTGATCAGCTCTGTCTCCGTATAGTCAGGAACACTGATTTCTTCATCCAGCATGCCATCTGTCAGGTCTTCAATGGCCTTCGTCACTCTTGCAAGTGGTTTTACAAGTATTGTAGAGAGCAGCCATGCCAGAAATACCGAAAGAACAACAATACTTCCGATCAGCATCACGCCTCTCTGTTCCATCTCTGCCAGTGTTTCCGCAATATCAACAGCCGAAACGCTTACCAGCATCACGCCCTGAAGCTGCTGCACATCCGGACTCTGTACAGGAACCGCAAGCTCCAGTACTTTACTCCTTGCGTCATAATTGCTTGTCTCTTCTCCTTTCAGACAGGCTACAGCCAGTGAACTGAGAAGCGTCTTTCCCTCCTCTGTGTGGAAGGTATCACTTACTATCTTAAAATCTCTGTCAGCCAGCAGGATGCGTCCGTTATACACATTGGAAAACAGTTCCAGCTTGCTGTTTACAACCTCTGAATCTGTATCATTGAGATAATTCTCCCTGATGATCAGATTACATAAAATATCGCACTGATCACCCACTGTCTCTGTAAGCATTGCAACCGCCCGGTTCTGATAGTTATGAAGCATCGTATATGTTACAATAACCCCCGGCACGATTCCCAGAATGATCAGGATGATCAGAATACGAAAACGCAGACTTCTGAAAAAATTTTTTCTTTTTTTCACCTTTTCAACTCCGTTCTCTTCTGTCATGCAGTTTGATGCATGCTTTCTGTCTGTTCGTAAAACAGTCATTGTTTATCGAATCCTTATCATCTTATCACAGAAAAATGGGCTTTTCTACATCTTAGCGAAAAGTAATTTATTTTTTGCAGCAATCAATGCGCAAGACATATCTCAGGAAATATTACCATGAACGAAAGATACCCAAAATACTATTTGTATTGACTTTATTTTTTGATTTTCATTTCAGGTCAACTATAATCGAAATTTTAATTGACCTGCGATTGTACTTTTATTATATGAGGTCAATCCTGAACATGTTTATTGTTGACTGCAATTGCTCTTTTATTATATACGGTCATTATTAATCACGTTTATTGTTGACCTCAATCGCTCTTTTATTATATACGGTCATCACTAATTATGTTTATTGTTGACCTCAATCACTCTTTTATTATATATGGTCAATCCTGAACATAATTATAGTTGACCGCAAGTACTCTTTTACTATATATGATCATTTTTGATTCTCCGAATAGATATGGCACAGTCAAGCTATACAGCAACTGTCTTTACAAAATGAATTTTATTAAACTCTATCAAATATTAATAACCTGCATACGTATTCTCTCTCATATGTACAGCAATTGCCGTCCAGCTGTTTTTGCCACAAATTCCATCAGCCGACTGATTCGTATTCTTCTGAAATGTACGAAGCGCATTTTCTGTTTCTGTTCCGAAAATACCATCTGCCTGCACCTGTAAAAATACCTGCAGCATCTTTACAGCTGTACCCGTACATCCCCTGGATAATTCAGGAAGGATGACTCTCAGTTCTTCTGTCAGTGTTATTTTCTTCCCACCTGAAGGCGAATTCTCTTCTTCCTTTTCCTGAATCAGCTTTTTAAAACGGTTCCAGTCATTTTTTGCACGGATAGCGGAAGGACAGTTTTTGGCGCATACATCATAGTGCTGTACTACTCTGTCTGCCGGAATATTCAATTCCGACATAAGCCGTCTGCACACCTCTGCTGTATTTGTAAATGCCTTATCATAATCAAAACCGGCCTGCACACACATTTCAATTCCTACAGAATTACGGTTATTCACTGTTCCAAATAATCTTCCTCCATAATTCACCCCTACATGCCATGCGCCTCTGCTATATGGCATTGCCTGATATGCTGATTTATCATCCACATACACATGAGCTGAATATCCATCAAAATTCCCATGATACTGTGCCATTGCATGAGCCCTGGCATCTGCACCTGTGCTGTAATTGTCCGTATTGTGGATTACAATATATCTTGGTATTTGTCCCGAATAACTGTTTCTTTCTGATATATACTGCTGATTTATATTCATAATCTGCTCCTTTCTGCTGAAATCATATATCTTTTCTAAGTCTGTTTTTCTATCGTATTTTGTGAATGTCGTTTCAGTACATCAATTGCCTGGCAAATGCTTTCCGGAAGAGGCAGACCCATCAGTCCCGCATTCTCTATGATAGAAAGACCTTCATTTGCAATAAATCCAATGCATACCGCATCTCTCAGATATTCTGTCCCCATCAATGCATCCAGACGGGCAGCAATGAGAACATACAACAATGTCATGCCTTTTCTGCACAAACCTTTCCATCCAGCTCTGCTTTCCAGTGCACCATTTTCAGATTTCGGACTTTTTCCAAATACTGCCGGAAGAAGGATTCCTCCTGTAAACCAGTCGATTGCCATAAACAAAAGCAATGTCTGCAGGAATTTATCCCAGCCTCCAAAACACACTGCCAGAGTACTTCCGGCAAGACCAATTAATGTAATTATTCTGTATTTCATAGTTTTCACCTCTCTTTTTCTTAAAAATAGGTACAAAAAAAACGGTCGGTGGGGAAATGCCAACCGTTCTCTTCATAATCAACTTTATTCATCTTTAACTTTGTTCCTGTCAAACAATCATAATATCACTTTCGTTCCAGTCTATAGATATCTCTTCGCCATCTAAGTAAATCACATAATTTTTTGGTTTTTCTTTTCCAAGATAGCCATTATAACTTATCTGTTCTCCATTTTTATTTACAAATTCTTTTTTTGTAAAAATTGTATTTTGTGTATCTGATATCTGGAAATCTTTATTATCTTTCTTTCCACAAATAACACTGATATACAGTTCTCCGGTTATCGTACATTCTCGCACAACAATTGTATTATCTTTCTTAAAATCAGCCCTATTATAAAGACATTTTATCTCAGAATGTGATGTACATTTCCACCTTCCTTCTTCTTTATAAATTATTTTACTATTCATTTGTCTATCTTCAAGATATAATATCTCTATGGAATCTTCACCATATATTTCATCTATTTTATTTTTTTCAATTCCATAATACTTTTCTGCCTGATCTGCTGTTGAAAAACTCACATATGCATTTTCTATTTCGCAAAACGACATTACAATTAGAAATACCGTACATAATATCGCCCATGTTATAATCCACTTTGACGCAAGCTTTTTCATTTTCTTCATGATTGCCAGGCCTAAACAAAAGACAATACTATAAATAAATATACGTACATTATTATATGTAATCCCTGCCTGAAATTTACTCTCTCCCGGGTGAGTTCGATGATAATTAGTTCCAGTTACCATAGCATAGAATATAAGGTTTATCAAAAACATAATTAACGTTTTTAACGATATTTTTCCTTTTTGTTTCTTTTGTCTGTATATCCTTATACAAGTACAGATCATGAAAACAAATAGTAACAGTTCAGCAATATTTAGTATTTGTATATCCATATTTCTGTTCTCCTTAATTCTAATTTGAATCGCCAGACATATTTCGCTTTCATTTTCTCAATTACTCACCGACTTTTGCCGTAACATAATACCAGCCCTTTTCTTTCTCAGACAGATTAATTTCATATTCTATTCCTCCATATTCTTTTACCATCTGAATCACATCTGTCCGGCTGTCATCATTACTATAGGCAAATAAAGAAAATCCACTGTCCAAAAAGCCTTGTGTATACCAGAATCCCACTGTATAACTGCCATTATTTTGCCGGACTACAGCTTCTCCACCTGAAGAACATTTTTTATAATCTTCTGGTAGTTCGATTAATTCCATATCTTTCCTTATTTTTATCTGGTTATTCTGTACCATCTGAACAATTTCAGTCCTTTTTTCCTTATATACCTGAAAGTTTAATTTCTTTATACCATCATTAAACAAAAATGCCAGATATATTCCAAATAGAAAAACTGGTATTGCCGCAAACCAAAATACACGAGTCTTTCTCAAACAGCAAAAACTCCGTATGATATATATAAAAGTTAAAATAAATGATGCAAAAATAACATACCAAAATCCCCTGAAAAAAAGTTCTTCGAAATACCAGATTGTAATAAAATTTGCAGTTATCACAGCTATACATTGTAATATAATTAATTTTAATTTTTTTCTCTCATCCTTCATTCCCGGTTCTCCAGCCAAATACCAATTCTTATACTTCGCCATAATCACGCTCTTTTTTATTATATTGTAACCATACTCTTATTTTCCCTTAAAAGCTGCTATAAAAAGAACGGTCGGTGGGGGAATACCAACCGTTCTTTACATCTCTAGTTATTTTTCTTATGTTCTTTTCGGATGCGAACTATTTCATCATATACTTTCTGCTTTCCTTTCTGTTTTCTCTCTTTTCGAAGATTTTCTCCCTCCTCTACTTCAACGCCCCATTCAGATAATTGCTCAAGTATTTTTTCGGATGGTTTCTTAAATACATCACTTCTATCCAAATGATTTTTAATAATATATTTAATCTTTGCACTTTTATCACAAAAAACAATACAAAAACAATCTAATCGAGAACTCCGCACATAATTCGAATAAAGTTCATAACTGGAATATACCTTCCCTTTTTTTCCTCTTTTTTTTTCAGAAAAAACAATTCCATCCACCCTTGTCGCATACTGTCCTCCAGAACTCCAACAATCTTTTCGTATAATTTCCAATTCATTCCATTTATATGATTTTTTCCTAAACAATGCAATTACTTCGCACCCATCTTCTGTCAGAATAACGCTTTTTAATGTAATAAGCGCTGATGGCAACATTATTATTATAAAGCTTACACCCATAATAATACCTATGCTCTCTTTTGTATAAAACCACATTCCCCATGCCAAAAATTCTACTATAGCAAATAACAAAAGCACTTCCGAATTTGTTTGTTTTATTCTCATTTTATTGCTTCTCATATACCAATCATCTCCCCGTTTTCTACTCTGCTCACCCTCTAGTTCTTTATATAACTTATCTAAACGCCTTTTTCTGATACAGCCAAATTCCAGTACATCGAATAAATAAGTAACTGACTCAAGACTTGCCTGATTTTTCATTTGCTGCGTTGTCGTCGGTCGCCGTAGCCACCGCTACGCCTCCTTCCTCCGCCTTG
>OGXI01000585.1_pt1 | contig 32306 bp, 19 predicted proteins | sample 1576221 | NCBI WGS metagenome assembly OGXI01 (sample SAMEA3541523, study PRJEB24748) | human gut metagenome | biome: human gut; feature: human-associated habitat; material: faeces | place: China | collected 2012
TTGAACTGAATATACTTGATAGCGGCCAGCACATACTGGCTGCTGGAAGACGGCGTGTTGGGCATGGCTTCGCGCGCTTCCTTCATCAGCTGGGCCATGAACAGGTACAGGTAGCCGGTCATCAGGGCTTCGCACTGCGGTTCCGGGCCGCGGGCCAGGTAGATATTATAAATGGTTTCACGGGTGCTTTGGGGGTCTTTGCAGTGGTGCACGGGCTGCACATCGCTGAACGGGGTCTGCTGCACCAGCTTGTTGGCGCAGGCACCGTTAAAGCCGACCCAGTAATATTCCCACGGGTCGGTTTCATCTGCCGCATAGGTGATGAGCTGGTTGGGTTTGGCGAGGAAGAGATCACCCTCCTGCAAATTATAGGCAGCGCCGTTGACCTGATACACACCTTTGCCCGCAACAACAAGATGGATCAGGTAATGGTCACGCACACCGGGGCCCCAGGTGTGGCCCGGCTGGCAGTATTCGTGGCCACAATTAAAAATGGAAAGCTCTACATTATCGGTATAGCTCTGCTTATAAGATTGCTTTGCGATGGTCGGCATACCAAATCCCTCACTCTTGCAAAATCTGGTTGTGGTTCGCCATTCTGCTCCCAAAACAGAGCCCACCGCAGCAGGCCGGAACAGGATGGAGTATATTTTTTACCATTATATCAGAAGATTCATCAAAAGTCCATAATCGCGTTGAAAAAAGATGTTTACATCCTGCTAAAATTTGTTATACTGAGTACAAGAAGCCGTGATACTGGCCTAAAATGCGCTGCATAGCTAAAAAGAACGCGCGGTTTTTGTGCATATTTTACAAGGGACAGCCAAACGAAGAAAGGTGTATGAACGATGGCAACGAGTGCGGAACTGAAACAAAATATCTTGAACGGCGGTTACGACCAGGCTTTTGCCAAGCTGTATGGGGCAGACACTGCTACTGTGGCAGCCCAGCGTGTCCGTTATGTGGATATGATCGACCATTTTGAAGAAAACTTTGGCACGGGCCGCACAGTGTGTTTGTACTCGGCACCCGGCCGCACCGAGATCGGCGGCAACCATACCGACCATAACAACGGCGTGGTGATTGCAGCTGCCGTAAACCTGGATATCATTGCTGTGGTTGCCAAGAATGACGAGAACGTTGTACGCGTGATTTCCCACGGCTTTGGTAAGATCGACGATGTGAATCTGCGCGACCTGACCCCGCAGCCCGTTGAAGCAGAGCACAGCGCCAGCCTGATCCGCGGCGTGGCTGCCGGCATTGTGAAAGACGGCGGCAAGGTGGGCGGCTTTGACTGCTACACCACCTCTGACGTTCTGGGCGGTTCCGGTTTGTCCAGCTCGGCTGCCTTTGAGGTGTGCATGGGTGCTATCTTCCGCGGCGAGTACAACGATAATGACATGAAGCGTTTCGACCAGGTCAAAAACGCCATGATCAGCCAGTATGCTGAGAATGTTTTCTTTGGCAAGCCCTGTGGCCTGATGGACCAGACCGCCTGCGCCGTGGGAAAGGTCATCACCATCGACTTTAAGGAAGTGGGCCATCCGGTCGTGCGCGAAGTTCCGTTTGATCTGGCAGCCAAGGGCTTTGCACTCTGCATCAGCGATACCAAGGGCAGCCACGCTGACCTGACCGATGATTATGCCGCTGTGCGCCGCGAGATGGAGAGCGTTGCCGAATTTTTTGGCAAAAAGGTTCTGCGCGATGTGGACGAGGAAACCTTCCTAAAAGCCATCCCCGAAGTGCGCAAAGTGACCGGCGACCGCGCCGTGGTGCGTGCCATCCATTTTTATAATGACAGCCGCCGCGCCGGGGAAATCTATGAAGCCATCAAGGCAGATGATTTTGACCGCTTCCTGCAGCTGATCATTGAGGGCGGCCATTCCAGCTTTGAGTTCAACCAGAACGCCTACAGCATCAAGAACCCGCAGGAGCAGGGCGTGCCTTTGGCATTGGCCATCAGCCAGAAGGTGCTGAACGGCCGCGGCGCATGGCGTTTGCAGGGCGGCGGCTTTGCCGGTACCATCCAGGCATTTGTTCCGCTGACACTGCTGGAAACCTACAAGAACGCCATTGACGCTGTGTTTGGCGCGGGCAGCTGCCATGTGCTGAGCGTGCGCAATTACGGCGCTGTGATGGTTACGCCGGATATGTAAAACATTCGGAAAATACATAAAACAAAGGGATCGGCAGAAAATGCCGGTCCCTTTTCTGATAGCAGGCAGAATACAAAACGTGCAGACTTGCTTATTCGGCGTTTTTGCTGTACAGGATCGCCAGCCCCTTGAACAACAGGTCAGAATCATAAATCACCTTGCGGGTGCAGCAGGGCATGATGCAGGGGGCCAGGCCGCCGGTGGCAACCACGGTCAGCGGCTCGCCAAGTTCGGCTTCCACGCGGGCAGCCAGGCCGTCCAGCATGGCTGCGGTGCCAAACATCACGCCGTTGTTCAGACATTCCACCGTGTTGCGGCCAATCAGGTGATCCGGCGTTTCGGGCGAGATAGGCGGCAGCTGCGCTGTGCCGCTGCTGATGGCCCGCAGGCTGGTCTGCACGCCGGGCAGGATAAAACCACCCAGGAACGCCCGCTTGGAAGAAATGACATTATAGGTGGTGGCCGTGCCAAGGTCCACCGTCATGCAGGGCAGGGGATAGTGGGCGGCTGCGGCGGTGGCATCGGCAATGCGGTCCCGCCCCACGCGGTCCGGAGCGTCCACCGCAAAGGTCAGCCCGGTGTTCAGTGCAGGGCTGACCAGCATGGCTTTGCGCCCGGTCAGCCGGGTGCAGGCATCGGCCAGAACTTTGGTCAGGTCGGGCACCACGCTGCACACGATAACGCCCTCACAGGCTTTAGGGGTAACGCCAAGGCGGCCCAGCAGAAATTTCAACTCGGCGGTGTATTCATCCCCGGTGCAGCGCGGGCGGGTGACCATGCGCGCGGTGAACAGCACCTTCATGCCATCCAGCCCGCCAATGCAGATGTTGCTGTTACCGATATCAACTGCAAGAATCATAGGGTAAAACCTCGTATCCTTGGCAACCCGGCAATGTTTCCCGTTCGATAGGCTTAGGGCAACACCGCACAATTCCCGCCTTACGGCTTAAGCACCGCTCCGGCGGCTGCGGCACGGCATCTGCGTTGCCAAAATGCTCGATAATACACAAAGTATTATCTGCGCTTTTGGCTTAGCAGCTGCCGTGCCTCGCTCGCCGTATCGGCACTTAGAATTGTGCGGTATTGCCTTAGAATGATGCAGAGTTGCCCTGTTATAAAAGTATAAAATGCGCAGAATGTAAAATTACAGTTTATTATAGCAGTTCGCAGCCCGTTTGCCAACTGTTGAATTCCCTTTACTTTTGCCCCCCGGCAGGATATACTTAAAAGCAGAACAATACGGGCAGCCAGAAGCCCGGCCAAATATAAGGATGTGTTATCATGAACCTGAAAGGCAAAACCATTGTGCTGGGCATTACCGGCGGGATTGCTGCTTACAAAATGCCCAATGTGGCCCATGCCCTGGCCAAAGCCGGCGCCAATGTGCATGTGCTGATGACCAAAAACGCCACGGAGTTTATCACCCCGCTGGTGTTTGAAACCCTGACCAACAACCGCTGCATTGTGGATACCTTTGACCGCAACTTCCAGTATGATGTGGCCCATGTTTCGCTGGCCAACGCGGCGGATTTGATGCTGATCGCCCCGGCAACCGCAAATGTGATCGCCAAGCTGGCCCACGGCCTGGCGGATGACATGCTGACCACCGTTACCCTGGCGGCCCACTGCCCCAAGCTGGTGGCCCCCGCCATGAACACCCATATGCTGGAAAACCCCATCACCCAGGATAACCTGAAAACGCTGGAACATTACGGTTTCACCGTCATTCCCTCCGGTTCCGGCCTGTTGGCCTGCGGCGATACGGGCTCCGGCCGCCTGCCCGATGAGGGCGTTCTGGTGGACTATGTGGCACGGGAGCTGGAACACGAAAAAGACATGCAGGGCATGAAAGTGGTGGTTTCCGCTGGCGGCACCCGCGAACCGATGGACCCGGTGCGCTACCTGACAAACCATTCCACCGGCAAAATGGGCTATGCCGTGGCCCGCGCCTGTATGCTGCGCGGCGCGGATGTGACGCTGCTGACATCTTCCGACTTGCCGCCGGTTCCGTTTGTCAAAATGGTGCCTTTTGCCACCGCGGCAGAACTGTTTGAAGCTGTCAAGGCCAACGCCATGGATGCGGATGCCCTGGTGATGGCCGCCGCTGTGGCGGACTACCGCCCGGCCCAGGTGGCGCAGGATAAGATCAAAAAGCACGATGGTGAACTTTCAATTGAGCTGGAACGCACGGATGACATTCTGGGCTGGGTCGGCGAGCACAAGCCGGAGCAGTTGTTTGTCTGCGGCTTTTCGATGGAAACGAAAGATCTGATCGAAAATTCTACTGCCAAGCTGCACAAGAAAAACATGGATATGATTGTGGCCAACAATGTCAAGGTGCCCGGCGCCGGTTTTGGCGTGGATACCAACGTTGTAACCCTGATTACCGAAAGCATTTCCACCGCGCTGCCGCTGCAAAGCAAGGATGATGTTGCCATGCACATTGCGGACGTCATTGTGGAAGCAAAGCGGAGAAAACAGAAAAAGTAAAGCTGCCCCCCGCAAAAGAAACGAAGCAGCAAAAGAATAAGCTGATTTGGCACCCCTGCAGCCGCGCAGGGGTGCTTTTGCATGTGCACACAATTTTCACATCCTGGCAAAAAAACGACGCACAATTTTCACAAATAGGCAGTATACTTCTGGATAGTTCAGGGGTACGCCTGCCCTGCGGCGGGCGGCCCCCAAGAAAAGGGGAGTGCATCCATTGATCGAAGTCAAGCATTTGACCAAGCGTTACGGAAAACACACCGCGGTCGATGATATCAGCTTCACTGTGCAGGACGGCTGTATTTACGGCCTGCTGGGGCCCAACGGCGCCGGCAAATCCACCACAATGAACATGATCACCGGGTATCTTGCGCCCACGGGCGGCACCGTTGCCATTGACGGCCATGATGTTCAGGAAGAGCCCAAGGAGGCCAAAGCCTGCATCGGCTACCTGCCGGAAATTCCGCCGCTGTATACCGATATGACCGTGCAGGAATACCTGCTGTTTGTCAGCGAGCTGAAAGGCAAAAAGAAAAAAGCGGACCGCGTGCAGGATGTAGCGCAGGCCGTGCAGCGCGCTGGGCTGCAGGAGATGGAAAAGCGGCTGATCCGCAACCTTTCCAAAGGCTACCGCCAGCGCGTTGGCATTGCCGCTGCGCTGCTGGGCAGCCCCAAGGTGATCATTCTGGACGAACCCACCGTTGGCCTAGATCCCGCCCAGATGATCGAGATCCGCAACCTCATCCATGACCTGGGAGAGACCCACACCGTCATCCTTTCCAGCCATATCCTGAGCGAAGTGCAGACGATCTGTGACCGCGTGCTGATTATTGCGCACGGTAAAGTGGCCGCCCAGGGCACGCCGGAAGAGCTGGCCGCCCAGCTGGCTGCCCGCGGCATGATTGCCGCCACGGCACTTGGCACCAAAGAACAGATTCTGGCCGCTGCCGCCAAGGTGGAGGGCCTGACCGACCTGCGCGTGACCGCAGAAAAGGGCGATGAAGTCAGCTTTACCGCCACCAGTACCGCCGGTGCAGACCTGCGCGCGGCCCTGTCCAAGGCGCTGGCCGAAGCTGGCTGCCCGGTTGTGTCCCTGACAAGCGATACGATGAGTTTGGAGGATATCTTCCTACAGATCACCGAGACTGCACCGGAGGAAGCCCAGCCGGAAGAAACCGAAGAACCGGCTCCGGAAGCGGCTGCCGCACAGCCGGAACCGTCTGCTGAGCCTGCCGAACCGCAGGCCCCGGCGGATGATACTCCGGAACAACCGGAAGCCGAAAACGACCAAAAGGAGGAAGAGTGAGCCATGTTTGCCATTTTTAAGCGGGAACTGCGCAGCTATTTCACCAGCCTGGTCGGCTATGTTGTCATTGGTGTTATGCTGGCGTTTACCGGGTTATATTACTCCGCCAACTGCCTGGTGTATGGCACGTCGGATTTTTCAACCGTTTTGTATTCTACCACGCTGGTCATGCTGTTTTTGCTGCCGGCGCTGACCATGCGCAGCTTTGCGGATGAACGCCGCAATAAAACCGACCAGCTGCTGCTCACCAGCCCGGTGGGTATCCCTTCTATCGTGATGGGTAAGTACTTTGCCCAGCTGGCGGTGTTTGCCGTGCCCATGGCGGCAGCGGCCATCATGCCGCTGGTGCTCACGGCCTTTGGCACCATCTCCCTTACCAGCGCTTACGCCACCTGGCTGGCGTACTTTTTGATGGGCGCTGCCTGCATTGCCATCGGCACCTTTGTCTCCGCCCTAACGGAAAACCAGATCATTGCGTACCTGGCTACTTTTGGTGCGCTGCTGATCTGCTACCTGATGAACGGCATCAAGAGCCTGTTCACCAGCGGCAACACGCTGGCATTCATCGTGTTCTGCGTGGTGCTGGCGGTTGTGGCTCTGCTGGTCGGTCTGGCCTGCAAAAATGTCACGGTGGGTAGCGCGGTGTTCTGCGGCGGTGCCGTGGTGCTGGTGCTGCTGTTTAAGCTGCGCCCGGCCTGGCTGCTGACCGGCTTTAACAGCGTGCTTGGTGCGCTGGCACTGTTCCAGCCGTTTACGGATTTTGTGGGCGGCATGTTCAGCGTGACCGGCATTGTGTATTATCTATCGGTGGCGGGACTGTTCCTCTTCCTGACGGGTCAGGCACTGGAACGCCGCCGCTGGAATTAAAGAGGGGGGTCCGACGATGAACTTTAAGAAAAAGAACGCGGCCAATGCCCCTGCCCCTAACCAGGCACAGCAGGCAGCGCGCCGCCGCAGCCTGCGCAGCGGTGCTTACGCCAGCGTGCTGGCCGTTGTGGTGCTGGTGCTGGTAATTCTGCTCAACCTTGTGGTGGGCGCGGTGCCCACCAAGTTTACCCAGTTTGATATTTCCACCGGCAAAATGTTCACCCTGAGCGATACCACCAAAACCATGCTGCAGGAACTGAACACCGATGTGACCGCCTATTACCTGGCGGAAACCGGCAACGAGGATTCCAACATTACGCGAATTCTGGACCGCTATGCGGGCGAAAGCAGCCATTTTACCTGGCAGCAGCGCGACCCCGCGCTGTACCCCACCTTTGCACAGCAGTATGGCGCGCAGAACGCAAGCTCCTCCAGCGTGATCCTTGTATGCGGGGATAACCACACCGTGGTGGACTACAATGATATGTATACGGCGGATTATTCCAGCTATTATACCACCGGCAGTTACACAATGAGCTTCTCCGCTGAGAACGCGCTGTCCTCCGGCATTGCCAAGGTCACGCGGGAGAACAGCTATGTGCTGTACCAGCTGACCGGCCACGGCGAATCCAGCCTGGAAAGCGATTTTACCGAAACGCTGGATAATTCCGGCGTTACCGTGCAGGACCTGAACCTGCTGACCACCGATACAGTGCCCGAAGATGCCGCAGCCCTGCTGATCAACGACCCGCAGGCGGACCTTTCCACCCTGGATGCCGCTGCCATCAAGACCTATCTGGAAAACGGCGGCCACCTGTTTGTGACCACTGATCTGACGGTGAGCACCCCCAACCTGGATGCCCTGCTGGCAGAGTACGGCATGACCCGCCAGGAAGGCCTTGTGATTGAAAACGACAGCAACTATTACGCTTACCGCTACCCGCAGACCTACCTGCTGCCGAGCCTGAGCTCCAACGATATCACCGCGGGCATAACTGACGGCATGTATGTTTTTACCCCCGTGGCACAGGGCATTGTGAAAGGCGACAGCACCGATGACCTGACCCTGACCACCCTGCTGAGCACCAGCAGCACGGCTTATGCGATGCAGGATTACGCCGAGGCTACCACCGCCGAGCAGGGGGCAAATGATCCCAACGGCCCCTTTAACATTGCCGTTGCCGCCAGCAACAGCGCTACCGGCGCCAAAGTGGTTTGGGTGAATTGCCCCAACATGCTGAACAGCCAGATGAACAGCGCGGTTTCCGGCGGCAATGCCCAGCTGTTGACCAGCGCCGTGAACTGGATGACCGGCGAAGAAAACGGTGTGGTGATTGACAGCAAGAGTATGAGCGCCGAAACCTTGACGGTACCTGCCAAGGCCACCATGATGCTTGGCCTGCTGTTTACCATCGTGGTGCCGCTGGCCTTTATCGTGGTCGGTATTGACATCACTTTGGTGCGCCGCCGCCGTTGATATTTCCAGTGCCGCAGAAACCTTAGGAGATAACAGCCAATGAACACAAAGAAAATGTTGCCCCTTTTTGTGCTGGTTCCCGTGGTGGTTGTGCTGGGCGTTGTCCTTGGCGTGCTGAACCATGCAGACACCGAGGAAGAGGATACCAGCATTGCACTGTGCAACCTGGATGCTGACAGTGTGATCGCGATTGCCTACAAAGACGCCAGCGATGGCGCAACGTTGGAATCCGCCCTGACCAAAACGGATGATACCTGGACACTGGATTCTGACCCCGCGCTGCCCCTTGACCAGAGTAAGGCCCAGGGCGTTGCCGACAGCATGACCGCTCTGACCGCGCTGCGCGAACTGAGCGATGACGCCGACGTTGCCAGCATGGGCTTTGATACCCCGACTTATGAGCTGAGCCTGAAAACGGCAGATACCGAATGGACGCTGACCGTTGGCAGCAAGAACTCCATCACAAACAACTGGTATGCCCGCCTGAGCGCAGACGGCCCGGTGTATACGCTGGACAGTTCGGCCCTGAGCGGCATCTGCAAAACCGCAAAGCAGCTGTATGCCGCCCAGAGCATTACGGACATAGATGTGGACGATGTGACCAAGATGGTGGTGCAGACCGCCAACGGCGGAACCCTGAGCTTTGCCCAGAATGACAGCACCTGGACGCTGACGGATGATGCGGAGTATAACCTGAATCAGGATATCGTCAAAAAGATGGCGAGCACCATCTGCGATCTGAAAACCAAGTGGAGCGTGACCGAACCGCAGGCCGATGCCGTGTATGGTCTGGATACCCCCAATGCCATCGTTACCCTGATCGCATCGGATGGCGCCAGCATCCAGTGCAGCTTTGGTGGCAACGACGCCGAGGATGATACCCTGTGCTACCTGCGCAGCTCCGGCGCAGCAGGCGTTGTGTATGAAGTGAGCACTGACGCCCTGAACGCCTTTGCCTATGACAAGGCAGCGCTGGAAGCCGAGGAGGAAGCCACCCCCGAAACCGCCGATGTTGCCGCCGAAGACCCGGTTGGCAATGACAATACCGTTGATGATGAATAATCGGTCCGGCAGCAAAGCCTGAACCAATGCAAAGCCCCCGGCACGGTGCCAAACCACTGTGCCGAGGGCTTTTTGCAGAGTAATGCGGGATTTTACCACTTGATTCCTGTAAATTCCGTTCCATTCTGCCGCGAGGTATGGTATAATCAAAATACAATAAAACACGCCGCAAGGCCAGCATATGCAGCAGGGCGCGTTGTGCGGGGAAAATGGCATTTCCCTATAGTGACCGCAGGGGCGCACATTGTGCGCCCGCCAACTTAAGGCAAAGATATTTCCCTGTGAAAATATGGATAGGGAAAATGCCTTTTATGTAACAATTTGGATGACTTCTTCGTTTATCTTATTAGAGGATACACCCTAGACAAACAGCAGGGGGCGGTAAGCATGAAAAAAAGATTCGCGGCATTTGTGTCAACCGTTTTGGCGGCAGTCTTGTGCGCCTGTTCTGCTGCCCCAAAAGATGTACTCCCCAATAAGGCGGCCCAGCCGACCGAAGCGCCAACACAGCAAGCCCAAACCACGCAGGCAGCACCCACGGAACAGCCCACCCCGGAGCCGGACCTCGTGCAGCAGCTGCTGGAGGAGATGACGCTGGAACAAAAGGTGGGGCAGCTCTTTCTTGTTCGACCCGATTCCCTGGACTTGAGCCAAACGCAGGACCAGATCAACGATGCCAAGGCGGACGGCGTGACCGAACTGACGGATGCCATGCGCCAGACTTTGGCGGAGTACCCGGTGGGCGGCGTGGTGATCTTTGGCAAAAATCTGGAAAGCCCGCAGCAGATCACCCAATTCCTGGACGATTTGCAGCAGGCGAGCGATACGCCGCTCTTTACTGCCATTGATGAGGAGGGCGGCCTGGTGGCGCGCCTTGCCAACAATGCCGCGTTTGACCTGCCCCAATACGAAAGCGCTGCGGCAGTGGGAACATCCGGTAACCCGGAAGATGCCCGCGCCATGGGCCGCACCATTGGCGGCTACTTAAAAGAATACGGCTTTAACCTGGATTTTGCCCCTGTGGCCGATGTGAACACCAACCCCGATAACCCGGTCATCGGTACCCGCGCGTTCAGCAGTGAACCGCAGACCGCCGCCGACCTTGTGGGCGGGGCGTGCGCCGGGTTTGCCGATGCGGGCATTGCCTGCACCCTCAAGCATTTCCCCGGCCATGGCGATACCAGCGAGGATACCCACGTTGGCACCGTAACGCTGAACAAAACGCTGGATGACCTGCGCAGCTGTGAGCTGGTGCCCTTTGCCCAAAATGTGAACAATGCTCCGCTGATTATGGCGGCCCACATTACCGTGCCGCAGGTAACAGGGGACGATACCCCGGCCTCCCTTTCCAGCGTCATGCTGACCGATCTTTTGCGCGGGGAGTTGGGCTATCAGGGCTTGATCGTGACGGATTCGCTGGCGATGCAGGCCATCACCAATGTGTATACCCCCGGTCAGGCGGCGGTCAAGGCGCTGCAGGCCGGTGCAGACCTGCTGCTGATGCCCAACGGCCTTGCCGATGCCTATACCGCCGTGCTGGAAGCTGTGCAGGATGGTACCATCCCCCAGCAGAGACTGGACGAAAGCGTGCAGCGCATTTTGCAGTGCAAATACCAATACGGCATCCTGACGCAGTAACGCGGTGCCGTTTATAAGGAGAATGAAAATGCCCAAGTATACAGTAGACGGTTCGTTTTTTGTGCAGCAGATTTCCGGCATCCAGCGCTATGCGCGGGAAATACTCGCTACCATGGACCCCGTGCTGGAACCCGGCGAGCTGGAAGTGGCGGTTCCGCCGGATTGTATCGTTCCCGAATACCGCAATATCAAGGTGGTCACCCTGCCGCAGTCCAGCGGTATTTTGGGCTGGCAGCGGGTGTATGGCCGATATCTGGCACAAAGCGGGCGCTGCTGGCTGGGCATGTGCAACGTTATTCCCATGTTCCACCGTGGGAACGAGGGCATTGCCGTGGTGCATGATGTGTGCTATAAAGCACGCCCGGATTTTTATACCGACCTGCGCGGCCGCACCAGCGCTGTCTGGCACTGCATGCAGTATGCGGCCATTGCCAAAAAAGCCAGAAAAATCGTGACGGTCTCGGAATTTTCTAAAAGCGAGATCGTGAAATATTACCATGTGAACCCCGAAAAGATCACCGTGGTGTATAACGCCTGGCAGCATATGCAGCGCGTGCGCCCTGACCCCATGCTGTTTGGTGAGTACAGCAAGTGGCCGCAGCTGAAAAAGGGCGAGTATTATTTCTCAATGTCCAACCTACTTAAAAATAAGAACTTTCCCTGGGTGCTGCGCGCTGCGCAGAGCAAACCCCAGGTTATGTTTGCAATTGCGGGCGGCGGCAGCCTTGCCAAAGAGGCCGCTGCCCTGGGGTTGGACCACCTGAACAACGTGATGTACCTTGGCTATGTGACGGATGGCGAAGCCAAAAGCCTGATGGAAAACTGCAAGGCGTTTTTGTTCCCCACGCTGTATGAGGGGTTCGGCATCCCCCCGTTGGAAGCCATTGCCTGCGGTGCTCCACGCGTGATGGTGAGCAATACCCCCTGCATGCGGGAAATTTACGGCTCCCACGCTGATTACATTGACCTTTCCACCAACCACGGCAGTGTGGACCATGTAACCCCCGGCCGGGATGCCGCCGCCGTACTGCAAAAATACTCGTGGGAAAGCAGCGCCCGCCGCATGCTGGAGGTGCTGCGCGAGCCATGACCGTAACGATACCGGGTGATTTCGATCTGCAAAAAATAGCCGCCAGCGGCCAGGCGTTCCGCATTGCGCAAACGCCGCAGGGCTGGCGGTTTTTGGCCGGGGATAAGCTTTTGTACCTGCAGCCCGGCAGCGGTGATACGTATACAGCTAGCTGTACCCCGGAAGAATGGCAGAGCTTTTGGCACCGCTATTTTGATTTGAACCGCAATTATGCGGCCATCCGCGCCGCGGTGCCCAAACAGGATGCCTACCTTTGCGCAGCGGCCCGGGCCGGGGCGGGCATCCGCATTCTGCGCCAGGACGCCTGGGAGATGCTGGTTACCTTTATCATCAGCCAGCGCAAAAATATCCCGGCCATTCAGGCTTGCGTGGAAACGCTGTGTACCCGGTACGGTGCGCCGCTGCTGCAGCCGGGCGGGAATGTGCTGTATGCGTTCCCAACGGCACAGGCGCTCGCCGCGGCAGGGGAGCAGGCATTGCGGGACTGCGCGCTGGGCTACCGCGCCCCGTATGTTCTAGCTGCCGCCCAGGCGGTTGCAGCGGGAACGCTGGACCTTGCCGCGCTGGAAATCCTGCCCGATGCTCGGCTGCTGGAAGCTTTGATGCAGCAGCACGGCGTGGGCATCAAGGTGGCCAACTGCGTAGCCCTGTTTGCCTATGGCCGCATGGAGTGTGCCCCCGTGGATGTGTGGATCCAGCGTGTGATCGACCAGCATTACGCCGGGCAGAACCCATTCCCAGCCTATGGCAACGCCGGAATTTTGCAGCAGTGGATGTTCTATTTCGCCCGTTCCGAAAAGGAACGGGTGAAATAGAAAGAATAATGAAAAAAGAATAAAGAATAATGCAGGTGGACCGCAGTGCTGCGCACGGCTCAGAAATATTAGTGCTCTATATTTGACAGAACTCTAATATTTTTGAGCGTTGTGCCAGCAACGCGGTTCACCTGCATTTTTAATTATTCTTTATTACTTATTCATTTGGCAAATATTCATTTGCCTACCGCCCTGTCCATTCTCCGGTATTGCAGCGCTTCCATCAGCTCTGCGGCACCGATCTGTTCCACACCGTTCATGTCGGCAATGGTGCGGGCAACGCGCAGGATGCGGTCATAGGCGCGGGCGCTGTAGCCCATGCGTTCAAACGCACCGCGCAGCAGCTTTTCGGCGGCGGGGGCAAGCGGGCAGTAGCGCCGCAGCATGCCGCTGGGTAGCTGGGCGTTGCAGGTAAAGCCAAGGCTCTTGTAGCGCTGGGCCTGCATGGCGCGTACCGCGGCCACCCGCGCACGGATATTGGTGCTCGGCTCGCCGCCGGTTTTTGCGGCAAGGGCGTCGTACTCCACGGGGCGGGCCTCCACATGCAGGTCAATGCGGTCCAGCAGCGGACCGGAAATCCGCTGCCGGTAGCGCTCGATCGCACTGGGCGTGCAGCTGCATTCCCGCACGCCGGAACCATAATACCCGCACTTGCAGGGGTTCATGGCGGCAACCAGCATAAAACGGCAGGGGTAGGTGGCGGTACCGTGTACCCGGCTCACGGAGATGCACCCGTCCTCGATTGGCTGGCGCAGCACCTCCAGCGCTTCGCGGCTGAACTCTGGCAGCTCGTCCAAAAACAGTACGCCGTTGTGGGCCAGGCTGACCTCGCCGGGGCGGGGCACTGTGCCGCCGCCCGCAATGGCTGCGGCGCTGACACTGTGGTGGGGGCTGCGGAACGGTCGCTGCTGCAATAATCCGGTCCCGGCCTGCACCAGCCCGGCAACGGAATAAATCGCGGTGGTTTCCAGCGCTTCCTCATAACTGAGCGGCGGCAGGATGCCCGGCAGGCGCTTGGCCAGCATGCTTTTGCCGGTGCCCGGCGGGCCCACCATCAACAGGTTGTGCCCACCCGCAGCGGCAACTTCCAGCGCGCGGCGGGCCTCCGCCTGGCCGCGTACATCCGCAAAATCGGGGCCAAGCCACTGCCCGGCGGCATCGTATCCTGTGCGGCTGGCGGGGCTGAGCTTTGCCTGCCCCGCCAGGTGGCGGATCACATCCGCAGCGCTGCGGGCGGGGTAAACTGTCAGCTGCTCGGCCACGGCGGCTTCGGCGGCGTTTTCGGCAGGAACAAACAGCTCGGTCACGCCCGCCTTTTGGGCGGCAAGGGCCATGGGCAGGGCACCGGCAATGGGGCGCAGTGTGCCATCCAGCCCAAGCTCACCCAAAAATGCCTGGTGCGGCTCTGGCTGTGGGATGTACTGCTGCGCCGCCAAAATGCCGATGAACACCGGCAGGTCATACAAACTGCCGGTCTTGCGCACATCGGCGGGAGCCAGGTTGACGGTAACATGGCTGGCGGGCCAGGGGCAGTTCAGGTTTTTGATGGCGCTGCGCACCCGCTCACTGCTTTCCTTCACGGCGGAATCCGGCAGGCCCACCATGGCAAATTTGGGCAGACCGCCGCTGATGTGGGTTTCCACGGTAACGGGGTAGCCATCCAGCCCCGTTACCCCCAGGCTGACAACGTGTGCATACATGGCGCAGCCAACTCCTTTTTTTCAACAAATTGCGTACTTTGATTATTTTCAGTATATCCTGTTCCGCCCGCGGCGGCAAGCATATTTTTTGTGCCCAAAATCTGCCTTGACGCTGTAGGGTAAAAAACAGGCAAAGCCCCGGCAAAAGGCCGGAATTCCAGCTTTTTTTGATTGACAACGCAAACTAAAATTGATATATTTAATTTGAACAAGTAAATTTACCCAAAACTTTTACAGGGTAAGAAAGTGATGGTGTCCAAAATGTATAAAGAAATGTACAGCCGTTGGCTTGCTGCCAACCTGGATGACCCCGACCTGAAGCCGGAGCTGGAATCGATTCAGAACGATGACGCTGCCATTCAGGATCGTTTTGCCGTTGCCCTTAAGTTCGGCACTGCCGGTCTGCGCGGTGTGATCGGCGCCGGTACCAACCGCATGAACGTGTATGTTGTGCGCCAGGCTACCCAGGGCCTTGCCAACTGGGTCAAGACCCAGGGCGGCACCCAGACCGTTGCTATCAGCTATGACAGCCGCATCAAGAGCGATGTGTTTGCCAAGGCTGCTGCCGAAGTTCTGGCCGCCAACGGCGTAAAGGTGCGCATTTACAGCGCCCTGATGCCGGTTCCCGCACTGAGCTTTGCTACCCGGTATTATAACTGCAACGCCGGTATCATGGTAACGGCATCCCACAACCCGGCCAAGTACAACGGCTATAAGGCCTACGGCCCCGATGGCTGCCAGATGACCGATGAGGCCGCTGACATCGTGTACGCCGAAATCCAGAAGACCGACATCCTGACGGGCGCCAAAACCATGCCGTTTGCCGAGGGGCTGGAAAAGGGCATTATCGAATACGTTGGCGATGACTGCATCAACGCCCTGTACGAAGCAATCGAAGCCCGCTCCATCCGTCCCGGTATCTGCAAGACCGCCGGCCTGAAGCTGGTTTACAGCCCGCTGAACGGCTCCGGCCTGGTTCCGGTCACCCATGTTCTGCATGACATCGGCATTACCGATATCACCGTTGTGCCGGAACAGGAAAAGCCGGACGGCAATTTCCCCACCTGCCCGTACCCCAACCCCGAAATTTTCGAGGCTCTGCGCCTTGGCCTGGAACTGGCCGAAAAGTCTGGTGCAGACCTGATGCTGGCCACTGACCCCGATGCTGACCGCGTTGGCATTGCCGTTAAGTGCAAGGATGGCAGCTATGAGCTGCTTTCCGGCAACGAAGTCGGCGTTCTGCTGCTGGATTACATCTGCGCGGGTCGCATTGAGCAGGGGACCATGCCCAAAGACCCCGTCATGTGCAAGTCCATCGTGTCCACCCCGCTGGCGGACAAGGTGGCCGAGCATTACGGTGTTGAGTGCCGCAATGTGCTGACCGGCTTTAAGTGGATCGGCGATCAGATCGCCAAGCTGGAAGCTGCTGGTCAGGTTGACCGCTTCATCTTTGGCTTTGAGGAAAGCTATGGCTACCTGGCTGGTCCTTACGTCCGCGATAAGGATGCCATCATCGGCTCTATGCTGATTTGCGAAATGGCTGCTTATTACCGCGCAAAGGGCAGTTCCATCAAGGAAGAGCTGGAGCGCATTTACGCCGAGTATGGCCGCTACCTGAACAAGGTTGACAGCTTTGAGTTCCCGGGCCTGTCCGGCATGGACAAGATGGTGGGCATTATGTCCGGCCTGCGCGAGAACCCGCCCAAGGACTTTGGCGGTGACGCCGTTGTAAAGGTTGTGGACTATAAAAAGCCTGAAGAGACCGGTCTGCCCGCCGCCAACGTGCTGATCTACACCCTGGCATCCGGCTGCACCGTTGTGGTGCGCCCCTCCGGCACCGAGCCGAAGATCAAGACCTACTTTACCACCAAGGGCAAAGACCTGGCCGAAGCCGAAGCCAAGAAAGAAGAACTGGCCGCTGCCGTTAAGCCGCTGCTGGCATAATGTGATTCCATAGGTTTGGCGCTTTTGGGCCGCCTGCTGTAATACGCAGACGGCCTTTTTTGTATGCAGCCCCCTAGCCGCCGCAGTGAGGAAATAACGCGCATTTTCAGGCTCCGCTTGGGGAATCACCCCTCAGTCACCTTCGGCGACAGCTCCCCTCGAAGGGGAGCCAAAGGCTTTGCGGAAAATTGTTGCGGCATCTGCTACAAGGGCCCCGGAACGGTCAAGACCGTTCCCTACAGAGCATTTTATTGTGTGCGGCCAACCCACAAACACCCAGTAGGGCGGGGGGACCCGACTCCGCCGGAAAATTACCGGAGCAGATACAAAAAACGTGTGATGTACTTTGCCCCACAGTAGGAAACGGCGTCCTCGACGTCCCGGATGGGCATATAAATGATTGCACTTTGCTGGCAATTTGCCGCCGCAAAAGATTGCCCGCACTACTTGACAAAGCACAAAAACTCTGGTAAAATACTCTAGCAATCGTTCAGAGGGCTGCTCCACACGCACAGGATGGCGTCTGCTGGTAGCCGAAATTCGAAGATTGTGATGAGCACATATATCAAGTATGGCTCCCTTTAGTCATGATCGAGAAAGAGGTGAAATGAAAATGAAGCAGGGTATTCATCCCAACTATGTGGATTGCACCATTACCTGCGCATGCGGCAACGTGATCCATACCCGCGATACCAAGCCGGAGATCCGCGTTGAAGTTTGCAGCAAGTGCCATCCCTTCTACACCGGCAAGCAGAAGCTGGTTGACACCGGCGGACGTGTTGAGCGCTTTAAGCGCCGCTACGCCAACAAGGCTGGCAAGTAATTGCATTAAGGTTTTGTATACCGCAGATGGTAACATCTGCGGTATTTTTTTCAAATACATCATCTTGCATCTCAAAGGAGAACCCCTATGCCGGACTATCAAACGATCCGCGGTATTTCCACCTTTGAATATGAAGAAAAGCGCTCCCGCTTTATTGCTTCCGCTGCGTTTGCCGATACCGAGGAAGCTGCCCTTGCCCACCTGAACCGCATCAAAGCGGCTAACCGCACCGCGCGGCATAATGTGTATGCCTATGTTCTGCGCGAGGGCGGCCGCACCCGCTACAGTGATGACGGTGAACCCGCCAAAACCGCCGGTACCCCCGTGCTGGAAGCCATCGGCCATGCGGGGCTTTCGGATGTGATCGTGGTGGTTACGCGGTACTTTGGCGGAGTTCTGCTGGGGACCGGCGGGCTGGTGCGGGCCTACACCGCGGCGGCATCCGGAGCCTTGCAGCAGGCGGAAATTGTCAGCATGCGGCTGGTGACGGATTGCGCCGTGACCGTGCCATACCCCAAGTTTGAACAGGCCCAGCGGATGATCGCAGCCGCCGGGGCCAAACTGCAGGAACCGGAGTATGCCGACGCTGTGACCCTGCGCTGGCGCATGCCTGCCGGAACCGAAGAAGCCCTGTGCCATGACCTGAGCGAGCTGACCCGCGGCAGTGCCGAAGTGACGATCAGCAAACCACTTTACGCAGCTTTTTGATGCTGCGCAGTCATTTCTGGCAAGAAAGCAGAATTTCCCATGAAATTTTTACATTTCATACAAGTGTTTGGCGGCTTTTTATCGTATTTATAATATAGAGAGCCGTTTTTGGGCATGATATGCCCAACGGGGAAACCGGATAGGGGAAAGGAGGCTGCGCCGTGACTGTGCGGGAAGAGACCCAGACAATTGAACGCCTGACCTTAAGCCCCTATGCCGCTTTAAGTGAGCAGAGCTTTGGCCGCCGCACCCCGGAACCGGAAGATGACCTGCGGACCTGCTACCAGCGTGACAGGGACAGAATTTTGCACTGTAAAAGTTTCCGGCGGTTGAAGCAGAAAACACAGGTGTTTCTTTCGCCGGAGGGCGACCACTACCGCACCCGGCTGACCCACACGCTGGAAGTCAGCCAGATTGCCCGAACCATTGCCCGCGCCCTGCGGCTGAATGAGGACCTGACCGAAGCCATTGCCCTGGGGCATGATCTTGGCCACACCCCATACGGCCACGCGGGGGAGCGCGCACTGAACCGGCTGTGCCCCGGCGGGTTTACCCACTACCGCCAAAGCCTGCGGGTGGTGGACTACCTGGAAAAGGACGGCAAGGGCCTGAACCTTTGCTGGGAGGTGCGCAACGGGATTATTACCCACACCAAAGGCGCCTGGGCCCGCACGATGGAAGGCTGTACCGTGCGCTATGCGGACCACATTGCCTTTTTGAACCATGATATTGAGGATGCCGTGGCCGCCGGTGTGCTGAACCCCACCGCCCTGCCGCGGGATGCCGTGCAGGTGCTGGGAGATACCAAATCCCGGCGCATCACCACAATGATCACCGACCTTGTGGCAAACAGCACAAACTGCAAAAATGGGAAAATGCAGTTTTCCCCCGAAGTGGAGGAGGCATACGGTGTGCTGAAAGACTTTATGTACAGCACGGTGTATGTGGACAAGGATGCCAAGCGCGAAGAGAAAAAAGTGGACAAGATGATCGAAGCGCTGTATGAGCGCCTTTGCGCGGACCCCACGCTGATGCCTAATTTTTATATGCAGGTGGCATATCACCAGGGAATGGACCGTGCCGTGGCGGATTATATTTCCGGCATGAGCGATGAATTTGCTACCCGCCTGTTTGAGGAGCTGTTTGTGCCGCAAAAGTGGCAGGTGCTATAAAATTGGCAGTATGTTAGAGCACTGCCGCCCGCCCCGAAGGGGCGCACATTGTGCGCCTGCTAACCTATAAATTATTACGATATATACGCGAAAGGAGGCCCGGAGCCCCATTGATCCCACAGGAATACATACAGGAAGTGGTTGCACGCAATGATATTACCGAAGTAATCGGCCAATATGTGCAGCTGCGTCATCGCGGGCGGACCTATACCGGGCTGTGCCCTTTCCATAACGAGAAAACCCCTTCGTTTACCGTCTACCCGGATACCCAAAGTTTTTACTGCTTTGGCTGCGGTGCGGCGGGGGATGTGATTAACTTTGTGCGCAAAATTTCCAACCTGGGCTATGTGGAAGCTGTTAAACAGCTGGCGGGCCGCGCCGGGATGCCCATGCCGGAGGAGGACGACCAGGAAAGCCGTTCCCGCTCCCGCCTGTTGGAAATCAACCGCAACGCCGCGCGCTATTTTTATGACCAGCTCAACGCCCCAACGCCGGAAGCCGCCATGGCCCGCCGCTACTGGCGCGAAAAACGCGGCCTTTCGGATGCGGCCATCCGCCGGTTTGGCCTGGGCTATGCACCGGAAGATTTTGTCGGCCTTCTGCACTACCTGCGCCACCGCGGCTTTACCGAGCCGGAATTGGAATCCTCCGGCCTTGTCAAGCGTAGCGCCAAGGGCAATCTGTATGATATCTTCCGCCACCGCGTGATGGTGCCCATCATTGATGTGCGGGGCAATATCATTGCGTTCGGCGGGCGCGTGATGGATGATTCCAAGCCGAAATACATCAACTCGCCCGAAACGATGGTCTACCACAAATCCCGCACGCTGTTTGCGCTGAATGTGGCAAAAAAATCAACGTCCAAGCGGTATATCCTCTGCGAAGGGTATATGGACGTCATCTCGATGCACGAAGCCGGGTTTGATACCGCTGTCTGTGCCTGCGGCACGGCTTTGACGCCGGAGCAGGTCAAGCTGCTGACGGAATACGCCGACGAAGTGGTGCTGAGCTATGACTCGGACGAAGCAGGCCAGAAGGCAACGGAGCGCAGTTTGGCGCTGTTTTCCGGTACCAATTTGCAGGTGCGGGTGCTGAACATCCCCGGTGCCAAGGACCCGGATGAATTTATCCGCACCTATGGCCGCGACCGGTTTGAAGCCGTGCTGGAAGGCACCGCAACCCCGCTGGAGTTCAAGCTGGCTAAGGCAGTGAAAAAATATGACCTGCGCAACGATGCCCAGCGCCTGCAATATGTGGATGAAGCCATCGGTATTCTGGCAGGCAGCGCGGTCAGCCCCACGGCGCGGGATGTGTATGCCGGGCGCATTGCGGAGCAGACCGGCATTGATAAAAAGGCTGTGTTGGTCCAGCTGGAAAGCGCCGTGCGCGGGGCCGGGCGCAGGGCGCGCCGCAAAGAGCAGAACGAACTTTCCCGCCAGGGGATTGCGGCGGATATCCGCGTGCCCTATGACCGCGGGGGCGAAGCTGCCCTGGGGGCCGCAAGCGCCGCCCGCCAGCTTGTGGCGGCTATGCTGCAGGATGCCGGCGCCATCCCCTACATCCGGGAGCGGCTGAACCTTGGCATGGTGGTGCTGCCGGAAATGCAGCAGGCAATCAAGGCGATTTACGACTGCGCCGCCCGCGGCCAGCCCGCCAACGCCACGACCCTTTCCCCCTTGTTGGAGGAAAAAGCCTACAGCCAGGTGATGCTGGCCCAGGCCCAAAACGCCGATACCCGCCTGACCCGCCGGGATATTGATATGCTGCTGGATCGTTTGCAGACCGCAAACCCTGAAAGCGCCCAGGTGGCAGGCACCACAGACGATGAATTCCGGCAGAAATTTGCCGCCCTTGCCCGCAAAAAAGTGGGCGAACGCCCGCCGGAAGAATAATTTCCACCCGGCCAAAACCATGTTGTTTTATCCCGTTCCAGTAAGATGGGCAGAATAAAAACCAAAGGAGAAACTACTTATGGCAGAAAAGAAAGATTCGATTCGCAACCTGATTGAACAGGGCCGCCGTGCAGGCAAATTGACCAGCACCGAAATCAGTGACGCTATGGAAGAAAGCAGCCGTGTTATTGACGCGGAGCAGATGGAAAAGCTGTATGAAGAGCTGGAAAGCAACGGCATTGAAGTGGTGGATGATGACGCCACGGATATGTCCGCTGTGGCCGATATGGGCGAGGAGGGGATGGATGACTTTGAGGATACCGTTACCTCGGACGGCATTACCATCGATGACCCCGTTAAGGTTTACCTGAAAGAGATCGGCCGCGTGCCCCTGCTGACCCCCGATGAGGAAGTGCAGCTGGCCCTGGATATCCAGAAAGGCGGCAAGGACGGCGAACGCGCCAAGCAGCGCCTGAGCGAAGCCAACCTGCGTCTGGTAGTTTCCATTGCAAAGCGCTATGTGGGCCGCGGCATGCAGTTCCTGGACCTGATCCAGGAAGGTAACCTGGGTCTGATCAAAGCGGTTGAAAAGTTTGACCATACCAAGGGCTTCAAGTTCTCCACCTATGCAACGTGGTGGATCCGCCAGGCCATCACCCGCGCCATTGCGGATCAGGCCCGCACCATCCGTATCCCTGTGCATATGGTGGAAACCATCAACAAGGTCAAAAAGGTTTCCAGCCAACTGCTGCACGAAAACGGCCATGAGCCCAGCGCCGAAGAAATTGCCGAGCGCCTGGATATGCCGGTGGACAAAGTGCGCGAGATTATGCGCGTGGCACAGGAACCCGTCAGCCTCGAAACCCCCATCGGTGAGGAGGAAGATAGCCACTTGGGCGACTTTATCCCCGATGAGGAAGCCCCCGTTCCCGCCGAAGCCGCCAGCCAGACCCTGTTGAAAGAGCAGCTGGCCGATGTGCTGAAAACCCTGACCCCGCGTGAAGAAAAGGTCCTGCGCCTGCGCTTTGGCCTGGAAGATGGCCGCCCCCGCACGCTGGAAGAGGTGGGCAAGGAGTTCAACGTTACCCGTGAACGTATCCGCCAGATCGAAGCAAAAGCCCTGCGCAAGCTGCGCCACCCCAGCCGCAGCAAAAAGCTGCGCGACTTCCTGGATTGATGCCGTGATTCTTATATAGAATAGAAATAGCAAATTAAAATCATCTGCACCCGTACTGCTGTTTGCCCGGCGGTGCGGGTGTATTTTTGTGTGCAGCAGGCATAAATGACAAAGCCACAGCATACGATTACCCTGATGATATAGGGGAGGGGATAACGATGTGTGGAATTGCCGGACAGATCAGCGCGGACCCAAATAAGATTGCAGCCAACTACCCAGCTTACTGCCGAATGCAGAAAAGCCTTGCACGCCGCGGGCCGGACCAGCGGGGAATATACCTGCACGGCCATGCGGCGCTGATCCATGCGCGGCTGGCTGTGGTGGATCTGGAAAACGGCTGCCAGCCCATGGTGCTGGATCAGGGCGGGGAGAAATACATTCTGGTGTACAACGGCGAGCTGTACAACACGCCGGAGCTGCACGCCCAGCTTGCGGCTCTGGGCCATCGCTTTGTAAGCCATTCCGATACTGAGGTTTTGTTACATGCTTTTGCCCAGTGGGGGTCGGACTGTCTGGAAAAGCTGAACGGTATTTTTGCATTTGCTGTGTGGCAGCAGCGGGCGCAAAAGCTCTTTCTGGCGCGGGACCGCATCGGGGTCAAGCCGCTGTTCTATGCCCTGCGCGGGGACAGCCTGATCTTTGCTTCCGAGCTGAAAACGCTGCTCTGCCACCCGGAGATCCCGCCGCAGGTGGATGCCCATGGGCTGGCCGATGTGCTGCTGCTCGGCCCCGGCCGCACGCCGGGGTGCGGGGTGTTCCGCAATGTGCAGGAATTGAAGCCCGGCTGCTGCGCAGAATACACTGTGCCACAGGTTGGTGCGCCGCGCCTCACCGTGCGCCGCTACTGGCAGCTGACCGACCACGAACACCCCGATGATTTTACCCACACCGCAGCCAAAGTGCGGGACCTGGTGATGGATGCCGTCACGCGGCAGCTGGTATCGGATGTGCCGGTGGCAACCTTCCTTTCCGGCGGGCTGGATTCCAGCCTGATTTCGGCAATCGCGGATTCCCGCTTTACGGCGCGGGGCAAAACGCTGCAGACTTTCTCGGTCGGTTATCAGGATAACAAAAAGTACTTCCACGCCACCCATTTCCAGCCCAGCCCGGATGCGCCGTATATCCGCACCATGAACCAGTTCTTGAACGCGCAGCATACCTGGGTAACGCTGGACAGCGAAGCACTGGCCGCCGCCCTGCTGGAAGCGGTGGACGCCCGCGACCTGCCCGGTATGGCGGATGTGGACTCCTCGCTGCTGCTGTTCTGCCGTGAGATCCGTAAAACAGCCACCGTGGCACTTTCCGGCGAGTGCGCGGACGAGATATTTGGCGGTTACCCCTGGTACAGGGATAAGACCGTGCGGGAGCGGTATGGCTTTCCTTGGGCGCAGAGCACGGCATACAGGGTCAGCTTTTTTAAGTCGGAGGTGTTCGGCGGCATTGACCCGGCGGCGTATATTGATGAAGGCTACCGCACCACGCTGGAGCAAACTTCCATCCGCCCCGGTCTGGATCCCCTGGAACAACGGATGCGCCAGATGTTTGCCCTGAACTTTAACTGGTTTATGCAGACCCTTTTGGACCGCAAGGACCGAATGAGTATGTACAGCGGGCTGGAAGTGCGCGTGCCGTTCTGCGATTACCGCATTGCGGAATACCTGTACAGCGTGCCGTGGGAATATAAGGATTACGAGGGCCACGAAAAAGGCCTGCTGCGCCAGGCGATGCAGGGCGTGCTGCCCACGGAAGTGTTGTGGCGAAAAAAGAGCCCCTACCCTAAAACATGGAACCCGGCGTATTTGAACGCTGTCAGCGCCATGCTGCGCAGTGCGATGCAGGACCCGGATGCCCCGCTGCTGCGTATTGCCAAGAGGGCGGCGCTGGAACAGCTGTTGACCGCTGCCGAGACTGCGACCCCCTGGTATGGCCAGCTGATGACCACCCCGCAGACCATTGCCTGGTTTGTGCAGCTGAATTACTGGCTGCAAAAATACCGGGTGGAGCTGGTGTAAATACCCGTGTGGCGGGCCCGGCATCAAACGCATAACACCAAAAACAGACGAGTGCCCACCCTGCACACGGATAACGGCGGGAAGGGCACTTTTTGTTTGCAAAGCGTAAAAACCGGGAAAACGCAGAAAAAACGCAGGCTGCAACCCATACAAAAAACACACAAGGTAATTGGGCATTGTGCCAATTAGCGGCATTTCAAGGATTTGTCAAGTGGCAGAAGAAATGCAAAAATAGCACTTTGCCAAAAGAAATGTGACACGTAGCCGGGCGTTCAATTACCTGATAAAAAAACACGCAAAATACCAAAAGAGCCCTTGACAATCAGCTTTTTGGCTGGTATACTGGCATAGTATCACAAAATGGAATAGAGCGCCCTAAAGGAATTTTGATTTTTCCGCGTTTTTTCAAACTTTGTTAAAAACGACGAATGTTCCAAGAAAATCATTGCTTCGGCGGAGCGCTTTTGCCAAAAACAAATCTGAACGGAATAGGAGTGGTCGCATTTTATGGTAAAGGTCAAGCCCGTACAAAACGGTCGAACCTCCAGAATGAGCTTTTCCCGCATCAACGAAGTGATTGGCATGCCCAACCTCATCGAGATCCAGAAAAACTCTTATAACTGGTTCCTGGACGAGGGCCTGCGCGAAGTGTTCCACGACATTGACGCGATCGAGGATTACACCGGGAATCTCTCGCTGGAATTTGTTGATTACCGTCTGGACAAGCACCCCAAATATACCATTAAAGAATGTAAAGAGCGTGACGCAACGTATGCTGCGCCGCTTTATGTCACTGCGCGCCTGCTGAACAAGAGCACCGGCGAAGTGAAGGAACAGGAAATTTTCATGGGCGATTTCCCGCTCATGACGGATTCCGGCACTTTCATCTCCAACGGTGCAGAACGTGTTATCGTCAGCCAGCTGGTTCGTTCGCCCGGCGTGTTCTATGCTTCCAGCAAGGACCGTACCGGCAAGGACCTTTTCACCGCAACCATGAACCCCAACCGCGGCGCATGGCTGGAATACGAAACCGATTCTTCCGATGTATATTATGTGCGCATTGATAAAAACCGCAAGCTGCCGGTTACTACCTTCCTGCGCGCACTGGGGCTTGGCACCGATGAGCAGATCCGCCAGTACTTCGGCGATTCTGAACCCAAAATCAACGCTACCCTGGAAAAGGATATCACCCATTCCACAGAGGAAGCCCTGCTGGAGTGCTACCGCAAGCTGCGCCCCGGCGAGCCGCCGACGGTGGAAAGCTCCCGCAGCCACATCAACCTGCTGTTCTTTGATCCGCGCCGTTACGACCTGGCTCGTTTTGGCCGCTTCAAGATGAACAACAAGCTGTGCCTGTCCCGCCGTATTGCGGGCTATAAGACTGCCGAGGACATCATTGCCCCGCTGACCGGCGAACTGCTGGCCGCCAAGGGCGAGCGCATCAGCCACGAAAAGGCTGTTGAAATTGATAACGCCGGTGTTTCCCGCGTTACTGTTATCGTGGAGCGCAAGGGCCAGGATCCGATCAATGTGATCGTGTTCTCCAACGGCTGTGTCGATGCCCAGAGCTTCTTCAGCTTTGACGTGAAGGAATGCGGCATCAACGAGCGCGCTTCCTTCGCCGAAATCCGTAAGATTCTGGATGCTACCTCCGATCCGGAAGAGCAGAAAGAACTGCTGACCAAGAATCATGATAAGCTCATCAGCCGCACCGTTACCGTTGACGATATCTTTGCTTCTGTCAACTACCTGCTGGGCCTTGACCATGGCATCGGCGTGACCGATGAAATCGACCACTTGGGCAACCGCCGCGTGCGCAGCGTTGGCGAATTGCTGCAGAACCAGTTCCGCATCGGCTTTGCCCGTATGGAGCGCGTTGTGCGCGAGCGCATGACCCTGCAGAACCAGGAATCCGGCGAGATCACCCCGCAGAGCCTGGTCAACATCCGCCCGGTCGTGGCTGCCATCCGTGAGTTCATCGGTTCCAGCCCACTGTCTCAGTTCATGGACCAGAACAACCCGCTGTCTGAGCTGACCCATAAGCGCCGTCTGTCCGCTTTGGGCCCCGGCGGTCTGTCCCGTGACCGCGCAGGCTTCGAAGTCCGCGACGTTCATTATACCCACTATGGCCGTCTGTGCCCGATTGAGACGCCCGAAGGTTCCAACATCGGTCTGATCTCCTATCTGGCATCTTTCGCCAAGATCAACAAGTACGGCTTCATTGAGGCACCTTACCGCCGCGTGGATAAAGAAACCGGCGTTGTTACCGATGAAGTTGTTTATATGCCCGCCGACGTTGAAGATGAATACATCGTGGCACAGGCCAACGAACCGCTGGACGAGAACAACTGCTTTGTCCGTCCCCGCGTTTCCGGCCGTCATCGCAACGACATTCAGGAATTTGCCCGTGAACAGGTCGATTTCATGGATGTCTCTCCGCGAATGATGGTTTCTGTGGCTACCGCCTGCATTCCCTTCCTGGAAAACGATGACTGTAACCGTGCTCTGATGGGCTCCAACATGCAGCGTCAGGCTGTGCCTCTGATGGTTACCCAGCGCTCTCTGGTTGCTACCGGCATGGAATACAAGGCTGCTACTGACTCCGGTGTCTGCGTGCTGGCTGCCCATGACGGCACCGTTGAAAGCGTTGACGCAGATAAGGTCGTTGTCCGTCTGGAAGATGGCTCCGCCGATACCTATGAACTGATTAAGTTTATGCGCTCCAACCAGGGAACCTGCGTCAACCAGCGCCCCGCCGTCTATGTGGGCGATGTTGTCAAGAAGGGCGACGTTCTGGCTGACGGCCCCGCCACCAAGGACGGCGAGATCTCTCTGGGCAAGAACGCTCTGATCGGCTTCATGACCTGGGAAGGCTACAACTATGAGGACGCTGTTCTGCTGAACGAAAAGCTGGTCCGCGAGGATATCTACACCTCTATCCACATTGAGGAGTACGAGAGCGAAGCTCGCGATACCAAGCTGGGACCTGAAGAGGTGACCCGTGATATCCCCAACGTCGGCGATGATTCCCTGAAGGATCTGGACGACCGCGGCATTATCCGCATCGGCGCCGAAGTCAAGACCGGCGATATTCTGGTTGGTAAGGTTACCCCGAAGGGTGAAACCGAACTGACCGCCGAAGAGCGCCTGCTGCGCGCCATCTTTGGCGAAAAGGCACGGGAAGTACGTGATACCTCCCTGCGTGTTCCCCACGGTGCTTACGGCATTGTTGTGGATGTTAAGGTCTTTACCCCCGAAAACTCTGACGAGCTGCAGCCCGGCGTGCGCACCTGCGTGCGCGTCTATATCGCCCAGAAGCGTAAGATCAGCGTTGGCGATAAGATGGCAGGCCGTCACGGCAACAAGGGTGTTGTTTCCCGCATTCTGCCGCAGGAGGATATGCCCTTCCTGCCCGACGGCACCCCGCTGGACATCGTGCTGAACCCCCTGGGCGTTCCCTCCCGTATGAACATCGGTCAGGTCCTGGAGGTCAACCTGGGCTACGTTGCCAAGGCACTGGGCTGGAAGGTCCAGACCCCCGTCTTTGACGGTGCGCACGAGTCCGACCTGCGCGACTGCTTCGCCGAGGCCCGCGAGAAGTGGCACGGCGAAAATGCGCCCGAGTACCCGACCCACCTGGACCGCCTGATGGGCGAGAAAGGCCATGTCATCGACTTCTCCAAGATCGATCTGACCGACGACGGCAAGACCACCCTGTATGATGGCCGTACCGGTGAACAGTTCCCCAGCAAGGTCACGGTAGGCTATATGTACTACCTGAAGCTGCATCACCTGGTCGACGATAAGATCCATGCCCGTTCCACCGGCCCCTACTCCATGGTCACCCAGCAGCCTCTGGGCGGCAAGGCACAGTTCGGCGGCCAGCGCTTCGGCGAGATGGAGGTCTGGGCGCTGGAAGCCTACGGCGCCGCCTACACCCTGCAGGAGATCCTGACCATCAAGTCCGACGACGTCGTGGGCCGTGTCAAGACCTACGAAGCCATCGTCAAGGGCGAGCCGATCCCGCGCCCCGGTATCCCCGAGAGCTTCCGCGTTATGCTCAAAGAGCTGCAGAGCCTTGGCCTGGATATTGTTGTGCAGGATAAGGAAGGCAACGCCGTCGATATGCGTCAGGAGTTTGACGACGATGACAGCAGCTTTGAGAACAATGACTACGACCTGGGCGATAACGTCATGGTCGAGAGTGAGCTGCAGGACGATTACAGCGTCAAGGACGCCGACGAAGGCTTTGACGATGATCTGGATGAGGATGCCGGCCCCACGGCTGACGACCTCGCCGCCATCGAGTCTGATTCCTTCGACGATTGATCGAATTGCATCGTGTGTCATATTGAATTTGAGAGGGTTCGCTGAATGGAAAATAAAGAATTCGATTCGATTAAGATCGGCCTTGCCTCCCCGGACCAGATCCGCGCCTGGAGCTACGGCGAGGTCACCAAGCCCGAAACCATCAATTACCGTACCCTGAAGCCGGAGCGCGACGGCCTGTACTGCGAGCGCATTTTTGGACCTACCAAGGACTGGGAATGCCACTGCGGCAAGTACAAGCGCATCCGCTACAAGGGTAAGATCTGCGACCGCTGCGGCGTTGAAGTGACGCGCGCCAAGGTGCGCCGCGAGCGTATGGGCCATATCGAGCTGGCCGCGCCCGTTTCGCATATCTGGTATTTCAAGGGGATCCCGTCCCGCATCGGCCTGATGCTGGATATCAGCCCTCGCCTGCTGGAAAAGGTGCTGTACTTTGCCGCATATATCGTGACCGATCCCGGCTTCACACCTCTGGAGGAAAAGCAGCTGCTCAGCGAAAAAGAGTACCGCGACATGCGTGAGCGCTACGAGGACGAGTTCAAGGCGGCAATGGGCGCAGAGGCCGTGAAGGAGCTGCTGGAGAAGATCGACCTGGAAAAGCTCAGCGAAGAGCTGCATCAGGAACTGGAGGAAGCAGGCGGCCAAAAGCGCGTGCGCCTGCTCAAGCGGCTGGAAGTCGTGGAGGCGTTCCGCATCTCCGGCAACCGTCCGGAGTGGATGATCATGGACGTCATCCCGGTCATTCCGCCCGATATCCGCCCGATGGTCCAGCTGGACGGCGGACGTTTTGCCACGTCCGACCTGAACGACCTGTACCGCCGCGTCATCAACCGCAACAACCGTCTGAAGCGTTTGCTGGAGCTGGGCGCTCCGGATATCATTGTGCGCAACGAAAAGCGTATGCTGCAGGAGGCGGTGGACGCCCTCATCGACAACGGCCGCCGCGGCCGTCCGGTGACCGGCCCCAACAACCGCCCGCTCAAGAGCCTGTCCGACATGCTCAAGGGCAAGCAGGGCCGCTTCCGCCAGAACCTGCTGGGCAAACGCGTGGACTACTCCGGCCGTTCGGTTATCGTCGTCGGCCCGGAGCTGAAGATGTACCAGTGCGGTCTGCCCAAGGAAATGGCGCTGGAGCTGTTCAAACCCTTCGTTATGAAGGACCTGGTGGAAAAGGGCATTGCCAACAACATCAAGTCGGCCCGCAAGATGGTGGAGCGCACCCGCACCGAGGTGTGGGACTCTCTGGAAGCCGTCATCAAGGGCCATCCCGTTATGCTCAACCGTGCGCCGACACTGCACCGCCTTGGCATCCAGGCGTTTGAGCCGGTGCTGGTGGAAGGCCGCGCCATCAAGCTGCATCCGCTGGTCTGCACTGCGTTCAACGCGGACTTTGACGGCGACCAGATGGCTGTGCACGTGCCCCTTTCCGAAGAAGCGCAGCGTGAGGCCAAACGCCTGATGCTGGCTTCCGGCAACCTGCTCAAGCCGGCTGACGGCAAGCCCGTCACAGTGCCTACTCAGGATATGGTACTGGGCAGCTATTACCTCACCATGGTCAACGACGGAGACAAGGGCGAAGGTAAGGTGTTCCGCGACGAAAACGAGGCCGTCATGGCCTATCAGGAAGGCGTTATCACGCTGCAGGCCAAGATCAGGGTGCGCCGTACCATGGAGATCGACGGCACAGAGCGCAGCCGAATCATCGACACCACAGTGGGCCGCATCATTTTCAACCAGCCCATCCCCCAGGACCTTGGTTATGTGGACCGCTCCATTCCGGAGAACCGTTTCCTGTTCGAGGTGGATTTCCTCGTCAACAAAAAGAAACTGGGCCAGATCATCGACCGCTGCATCCAGGTACACGGCACGTCCGTCACTGCCGAGATGCTGGACCGTGTGAAGGCGCAGGGCTACAAATATTCCACGAAGGGCGCGGTCACCGTAGCCGTTTCGGACGCTGTGATCCCGCCCCAGAAGGCTGAATTGCTGGCATCTGCCGAGGAGCAGATCGGCAAGATCACCAAGCAGTACAACAAGGGCCTGATCTCCAACGAGGAGCGCTATAACGGCGTGATCAAGGTCTGGAGCAAGACCACCGAGGACGTGGCAAGCGCCCTGCAGGAAAACCTGGATGCCCGCAACCCCATCTTCATGATGGCAGACTCCGGCGCCCGCGGCTCCATGGCTCAGATCCGCCAGCTGGCCGGTATGCGCGGCCTGATTGCAAACACGTCCGGTAAGACCATTGAGATCCCCATCCGCGCGAACTATCGCGAGGGCCTGAATATTCTGGAATACTTCATCGCCGGCAAGGGCGCCCGAAAGGGTCTGGCAGATACCGCTCTGCGTACCGCGGACTCCGGTTATCTGACCCGCCGTCTGGTAGACGTCTCTCAGGACGTGATCATCCGCGAGGAGGACTGCGGCGCGGCACAGGGCATCATGGTTTCCGACATCCGCGAAGGCAACGAGATGATCGAAAAGCTGGAGGAACGTCTCCAGGGCCGTTTTGCGGTGAACGACATCCTTGATCCGGCCACGGGCGAAGTGCTCGTCTCCAAGGACAAGATGATGAGCGAGGACGATGCGAAGGCCGTTGTTGCCGCAGGCATCAAGGAAGTGGAGATCCGCAGCGTGCTGTGCTGCGATTCCAAGCACGGCGTATGCTCCAAGTGCTACGGCGCGAACCTGGCCAACGGCCGCTTGGTCGGTATGGGCGAGGCTGTGGGCATTATCGCTGCCCAGTCCATCGGCGAACCGGGCACCCAGCTCACCATGCGTACGTTCCATACGGGCGGCATTGCGTCGGCGGAGGATATCACGCAGGGCCTGCCGCGTGTTGAAGAGCTGTTCGAGGCGCGCCGTCCCAAGAATCTGGCTATCATGACAGAAATCGCGGGTACCGCGCACATCGACGATTCCAAGAAAAACCGGCACGTTGTGGTGGAGGGCGTGGACGAAAACGGCGCGCCCGCTGAAAAGAGCTACCTGATTCCCTTCGGTCAGCGCATCCGTATTGCGGACGGTGCGCAGCTGGAGCCGGGCGATATCCTCACCGAGGGTTTTGCCTATCCTCAGGATATCCTGGCCATCAAGGGGCCCATTGCCGTGCAGAACTACCTCATCAGCGAGGTGCAGAAGGTCTACCGCCTGCAGGGCGTGGATATCTGCGATAAGCACATTGAGGTCATCGTCCTGCAGATGATGCGTAAGGTGCGCATTGAGGACGCGGGCAGCACGAAGCTGATCGTCGGTTCGTCCATGGACAAATCCGAGTTCCGCGACGCCAATGAGGAGATCGCGGCGCGTGTTGCCGCCGGTGAGACGGACCTGAAGCCCGCCCGTGCGACCAGTATCCTGCTGGGCATCACCAAGGCGTCCCTGGCCACGGATTCCTTCCTCTCGGCCGCTTCTTTCCAGGAGACCACCCGCGTGCTTACCGATGCAGCCATCAAAGGCAAAGTGGACCCGCTCATGGGTCTTAAGGAAAATGTCATCATCGGCAAGCTTATCCCGGCCGGCACCGGTATTCCCGAAGTGGAAGCCGAGCTGGCGGCAGGGGACGAGGTGGACCTGTAAAGGCCCATTCCCAAACAGGCGCCCAGCGTGGAGCAGCGGTGGATGAGTTGCAGTGCGTCGCCCAGCTCGGAC
>OGXI01000586.1_pt1 | contig 32279 bp, 28 predicted proteins | sample 1576221 | NCBI WGS metagenome assembly OGXI01 (sample SAMEA3541523, study PRJEB24748) | human gut metagenome | biome: human gut; feature: human-associated habitat; material: faeces | place: China | collected 2012
TGATGAGCAACAATTTCCTGCAGCTTTTCTTCGGTTGGGAAGCGGTCGGACTCGTTTCCTATCTGCTGATCGGGTTCTGGCTGGAAAAACCGACGGCCGTGTCAGCCGGTTTGAAAGCTTTCCTCGTCAACCGTGTGGGCGATTTCGGGTTCATTATCGGGATCGGGCTGGTCTTTGCATTTGCCGGTTCGCTGAACTATCAGGACGTTTTCACCATACGTGAACAACTGGCGATGATGACTTTGCCGGGAACCGGCTGGCTCGTCATTACGGCGATTTGCCTCTTCCTTTTTGTCGGCGCAATGGGTAAATCGGCCCAATTTCCGTTCCATGTCTGGCTGCCGGATTCGATGGAAGGCCCGACGCCGATCTCCGCGCTGATCCATGCCGCCACGATGGTAACAGCTGGTATTTTCATGGTCGCACGTTTGTCGCCATTGTATGAATTGTCCGAGACGGCGCTTTCCGTCATGGTCGTTGTCGGTGCGATTTCGGCACTCTTTTTGGGACTGGTCGCGATGGTGCAGACCGACATCAAGCGGATCATTGCCTATTCGACCTTGTCGCAACTCGGTTATATGGTCGTCGCGCTCGGAGTTTCGGCCTATTCTGTCGCCGTTTTCCACCTGATGACGCATGCATTCTTCAAGGCTTTGCTTTTCCTTGCTGCTGGTTCGGTCATTCTGGGCATGCATCACGATCAGGATATCCGGAACATGGGCGGCTTGCGCAAATACATGCCGCTGACATGGATAACGGCACTGATCGGTTCTTTGGCCCTGACTGGCGTGCCTTTCTTTTCCGGTTTCTATTCCAAGGAAACGATTATCGGCGCGGTCAGGGCATCATCCGTGACCGGTTCGACTGTCGCTCTGGTCGCCGTTATTGCCGGTTTGTTCGTTACCGGTTTTTATACGTTCAGGCTGTTTTTCTATGTTTTTCACGGAAAAGAACGCTTCCAGCGGCAGCAACTGGTCAATCTGAAGACGGCTGAAAAGGAAAAAATCCCGCAGGGCAATATCATCGGCCTGCTTCCCGGCGAAAAACCACAGGAATCGTCCTGGATCATCCGCTTGCCGCTCATACTGTTGGCGATTCCGTCGGTCATCGCCGGATATTTCATGATCGAGCCGATGGTGTTCGGTAATTTTTTCGAGGACGTGATTTTCGTCGATAACGAGAAGCATGCGGGTATGCAGGCGCTGGCGCTTCATTTCGATAATGCCCTGTCGATGACTTTGCATGAAATCATGACACCGACTTTCTGGCTGGCGATAGCCGGTATTGCGATGGCATGGTATTTCTACATGGGCAATCCGGTGGTTCCGATCCGCCTGCGGCGCCGGTTCCGCTTCCTGCACCGGCTGCTGGTTGAACAGTATTATCTGGACAAATTGTATGAAAGAGTATTTGTGAACGGCACCTTGTGGCTGGGCAATGTCCTGTGGAAGAAAATTGACGAAACACTGATCGACGACTGGATTATTTCCCGCTTCTTTGTGAAAGGAACGAAAAAGCTCGGACGTGTCGTGTTCAAGGTGGTCGATGTCGTCATGATCGACGGTGTGCTGGTAAACGGGGGATCGAAAATGGTGGGCTGGATCGCCTCTATCGTCCGGCACTTCCAGTCGGGCTATCTGTACCATTACGTTTTTGCCATGATTATCGGCCTGTTGTGCCTGCTGTTCTGGTTTGTTCCCATCAGTTTGAGATAAAAGTTTGATCGGATAAATATGCCTAATCTGTCGTATTCAGCCTTTCCAGTCCTGTCGCTAGCGATCTGGTGCCCGGTGTTTTTCGGCTTGCTGGTACTCGTGACCGGGAAGGATGAAAGAGCCTTGTTCGTTCGCTGGCTGTCGCTTCTCGGCGCGGTGGTCAGTTTTGCCGTTACCTTGCCACTGGCGATCCATTTCGACAGAAGCGCACACGGCATGCAATTCGTCGAGCGGCATTCATGGATCAAACTCTTTCATGTTGAGTACGCGCTGGGTGTGGACGGGATTTCCATGTGGTTCGTCCTGTTGTCGGCGCTGATTACGCTGATCGTCGTCATTGCTGGATGGAACGTCATCCAGAAACAGATCGCGCAATACATGGGGGCTTTCCTGATCCTGTCCGGCCTGATGATCGGTGTGTTCTCGACGTTTGACGGGCTTTTGTTTTACGTTTTCTTCGAGGCGACCCTGATCCCAATGTTCGTCATAATCGGCGTATGGGGTGGTGAACGGCGTGTTTATGCAGCGTTCAAGTTTTTCCTGTATACCTTCTTCGGGTCGCTGCCGATGCTGATCGGTATCCTGTACCTCTATCTCCAAACGAACAGTTTCAATATCTTTACCTGGTATAACGCGCCGATTCCCCTGAACGTGCAGATATGGCTTTTCATCGCGTTTTTGACGGCCTTTGCCGTCAAGGTTCCGATGTGGCCGGTACACACCTGGTTGCCCGATGCCCACGTCGAGGCGCCAACGGGTGGCTCGGTCATTCTTGCTGCCCTCATGCTGAAGCTGGGTGCTTATGGTTTTATCCGTTTTTCCCTGCCGATCCTGCCGGACGCCAGCCGGACGCTGGCATGGCTCATGATCGCGCTGTCGCTGATCGCCGTGATCTACATCGGGCTGGTCGCGCTTGTCCAGAAAGACATGAAGAAACTGATCGCCTATTCGTCCATTGCGCATATGGGCTTTGTGACGCTCGGTTTCTTCCTGTTTGAAAACATCACCGTCGATGGGGCGCTGGTACAGATGATTTCGCACGGTTTCGTCTCGGCCGCCATGTTCCTCTGTGTCGGCGTACTTTACGACCGGATGCATACCCGCCAGATTGCCGATTACGGTGGCGTTGCCTTTGTCATGCCGCGTTTTGCGGCGTTCTTCGTTCTGTTTGCGCTGGCGAATTGCGGTTTGCCGGGAACGTCCGGTTTCGTGGGTGAAGTCATGGTCATTCTGGGAGCGGTGAAGGTCAATGTCTGGATCGGTGCCGCGGGTGCGCTGGCCCTGATTCTGGGCGCGGCTTATACGCTCTGGATGATCAAGCGTGTACTCTATGGGCCAATTGAAAACGAACAGGTTGCGGCATTGAAAGACATCAGTGCGAGGGAATTTTTCATGCTGGTGGTTCTGGGTGCTTTCGTGCTTGCGATTGGGATTTATCCTGCATGGGTGACCGATGTCATGCAGACGTCCGTTGCCGATCTGCTGGTGCATGTTTCGCAGTCCAAACTGTAAGAGGCGGATAAGACGACATGAATTCGATGAACCTGCTTCCCGCCCTGCCAGAACTGATACTGATCGCATCGGTACCGGCGATATTGCTTATCGACCTGTTTTTGCCGCAAAACAGGCGGGATGTCACATTCGGTTTGTCGATATTGGCGATACTTGGCTGTATCGCCGTCACATTCATTTTTCCACAGGAAAAAAATATTGCCTATAGCTTCGGGGGGGCTTTCATTTCCGATGCCGTATCGATTCTGTTAAAGCTGTGTACTTATATCGCCATGCTATTCACGCTGGTATATGCACGCCGCTATATCAATGAACGGAATCTGACCTCGGGTCATCTGGGTGGCGAGTTTTACAGCCTGTCTCTTTTTGCCATGCTCGGCATGATGGTCGTCATTTCCGCTGCGGATTTTTTGACGATGTATCTGGGCATTGAACTGATGTCTTTTCCGCTCTATGCACTGGTGGCTTTGAAACGAAACGACAGCAAGGCCGTCGAGGCAGCAACCAAGTTTTTCATTCTGGGCGCGCTGGGTTCAGGCCTTTTGCTCTACGGGATTTCCATGCTTTACGGGGCGACAGGCTCGCTCGATTTTATCGAAGTGGCAAGAATATCGGCTTACAGCGGTATCAGCCGGACGATTCTGGTTTTCGGTATCGTTTTCGTCGTGGCCGGTATCGCCTTCAAATTGGGTGCCGTACCGTTTCATATGTGGGTGCCAGACGTATTCGAAGGCGCGCCGACAGCCGTTACCCTGCTGATCGCCGGTGCACCGAAACTGGCCGGGTTTGCGATCTGCCTGCGCATTCTGGTCGAAGCGCTGTTGCCACTGGCTTTCGATTGGCAGCAGATGCTGATGATCATTGCTATCCTGTCGATGGCACTGGGTAATGTCGCCGCGATCATGCAGAAAAACATCAAGCGCATGCTCGCCTATTCGACGATTGCCCAGATGGGGTACATGCTGCTGGGCATGCTGGCCGGAGTCAGGGAAGGGACTCGCGTCATCGCTTCCACTTTCGCGTACAGTTCGGCCATGTATTACACCATAGTCTACGTGCTGGCGACGCTCGGTGCGTTCGGCGTGATCCTGATGATGTCCGGCAAGGGACTGGAAGCGGACAGACTGGACGATTTTCGTGGCCTGAACCGTCGCAATCCATGGTATGCCCTGATTATGCTCGTCTGCATGTTTTCTTTTGCCGGTGTTCCGCCGCTGGTCGGCTTTTTCGGCAAATTCGCCGTGTTTCAGGCACTGGTCGATGCAGGACTGATCTGGCTGGCAATCGTCGGGATTGTCTTTGCCGTGATCGGCGCGTTTTATTATCTTCGGGTCGTCAAGTTCATGTATTTTGACGAGCCTGCGGATGAGCGGAAAATCAGCGTCCCGCTGGATATGTCGGTTGCGCTTGGTGTCAATGGATTGCTGATCATCGTGCTGGGCATTTTGCCGGGCAGTCTGCTGGACTGGTGCGTGTTTGCCATCAACAGCGCTTTCCTGCTTTAACCGGGTGTTGCGTCTGTCTGAAAGTAAACCGGCATTTATCGTGGCGCGTTTATAAACCGGGGATGTTAAAATCAGGTTAATTCAAATATTTTACGGATCGAGCTATGGCTGGCAATACTTTCGGAAAACTGTTTTCGGTAACGACGTTCGGGGAATCGCACGGCGCGGCCATTGGCTGTATTGTCGACGGTTGCCCTCCGGGAATGGACTTGTCGGAAGACGATATCCAGCCTGAACTGGATCGCCGCAAACCCGGCACTTCCCGTTTCGTCACGCAGCGCCGTGAACCGGATGCCGTCAAAATCCTGTCAGGCGTTTATCAGGGAAAAACCACCGGTACGCCGATAGCGCTTCTGATCGAAAATCAGGACCAGCGCAGCAAGGATTACAGCAATATCGCCGACGTTTTTCGCCCCGGCCATGCCGATTATCCCTACTTTCTCAAATATGGCTTGCGCGACCCGAGAGGTGGTGGCCGTTCGTCAGCCCGTTTGACGGCTGTGACCGTTGCCGCAGCGGCGATTGCCAGAAAATGGCTGAAAAAACGTTACGGTGTCGAAATCAAAGCTTGTCTTTCCCAGCTGGGGGATACGCCGATTCCATTCCAGTCATGGAATTTCACGTCGCACAATTTATTCTTTGCGGCGACGGATTCCAGCGCCTTGTTGAGTGCGCTCGAGGAAAAGATGGACGCCTTGCGCAAAGCGGGCGATTCCATCGGCGCGAAAGTCGATATCATGGCGACCAAAGTGCCCGTCGGTCTTGGCAATCCGCTTTTTGAAAAACTCGACGCTGAAATCGCTGCTGCGATGATGGGCATCAATGCAGTCAAGGGTGTTGAAATCGGCGACGGTTTCGCTTCGGTTGCACAAAAAGGTTCCGAGCATGGCGATGAAATCACGCCTGATGGTTTCCAGACCAATCATGCGGGCGGTGTTCTGGGTGGAATTTCCACCGGTCAGGATATCCGTGTGTCCATCGCCATCAAGCCGACGCCTTCCATTCGTCTGCCACGCCAGTCGATTGATGGTCAGGGTGAGGCGGTCACTGTCGAAACGACAGGCCGCCACGATCCATGTGTCGGCATTCGGGCCGTTCCGGTCGCGGAAGCGATGCTGGCGCTGGTATTGATGGATGCCGTTTTGCAGCATCGTGCGCAGTGCGCCGACGTGCTTCCCCCGTTTCCTCCTGTCGAAGGAGATTTGCCGCAGTCCATCGACGGCGAATAAGGATGTTTACCGGATCGAGTCGTGTCAGACAATTCATGGCCTAAACAGTCGCTCGGTTTCGGCGCGTTTTATTTCAGCTATTACAGTTTCGTCGGTGTTTTCCCGACCTTCGTTTCCCTTTACCTGGCGTTCAGGGGTATCAGTGCGTTTGAAATCGGCATTCTGATGTCGCTCATGCAGGCCATGCGTATTGTCGGGCCGAACCTGTGGGGATGGATGGCGGACTGGACAGGGCAGCGTGCCCGGGTGCTCCAGTTCACGGCGGGCTCGGCGCTGATTGCATTCACCGGTTTCTTCTTCGGCGGCAGCTTCTGGTATTTCGCTTTTTTCATGATTGCCGTCAATCTGTTCACCAGTGCACAAGGCCCCTTGTCCGATGCCCTGATCCTGTCGGAAATGCAGGGCAATATGTCCCGTTACGGGCAATTGCGTCTGTGGGGGTCGGTCGGCTATGTCTTCATGACGGCGGCTTCCGGTTTTGTGCTGGACTGGACGGGGATCGGCCTCATGCCCTGGGTCGGTGCGGCCATTCTCGGAGCCGTTCTCGTCGTCAGCCTGTGCCTTTACCAGACGCCGCAAACACTTGTCGCCAAAAAAATGGTGTCGGTCTGGCAGGTGATGAGCCAGCGTGAAGTGATCGCTTTCATGGTTTCGGGCTGTTTTATGCTGGCGGCGCACTCGGCACTGTATGCGTTTTATTCGCTTTACCTGTCCGTGCTCGGTTACAGCAGCGTCACGATCGGCATCATGTGGGCGATCGGCGCTTCCGCTGAAATCATTTTCTTCATCTATCAGGCACCGATCATGAAGCGCTTCGGTATCAAGGCCATTTTGCTGACGAGCCTCTTTCTGGCGGTCGTGCGTTTTGCCCTGATCGGGTTCGGGGCTGAGTCGTTCATCATTTTGCTGATCGCCCAGATTTTGCATGCCGCGACTTTCGGCTCGCATCACGTTGCCTCCATTTTAAGCATCCAGAAATGGTTTGCGGGTCCCTTGCAGGCGAGAGGACAAGCGCTCTTCATCAGCGCTTCCTACGGTGTCGGCGGTACGCTCGGCGGGTTCTTCCTGTCGTGGGTGTGGAAGGATTTCACGCCGGAAGCCGTTTACTGGGTCGCATCCGGTTTTGCACTCATCGCATTTCTTGCAGCATGGCAATCATTTCGCTGGCAAGTGCCAAAATAAAACGCAATAACCCTATGCTCTGTCAGGTTTGCCGCTGAATGTGGCATAATAATTTATTAGTCAACAAAGTATATAAGCATCATGGCAAAAACTCTCTACGACAAACTCTGGGAATCCCATGTAGTGGATACGGAAAAAGACGGTACGACGATTTTGTATATCGATCGCCACCTTCTGCATGAAGTCACCAGCCCGCAGGCGTTTGAAGGACTGCGTATCGCAGGCCGCAAGCCCTGGAGGGATTCTGCCAATCTGCTGGTAGCCGATCACAATGTCTCGACGCAGAACCGCCAGGGTCCGATTGCCGACCCGATTTCACGTTTGCAGGTCGAAACGCTGGATATGAATGCAAAAGCGTTCAATCTGACCTATTTCAACATGGCCGACAATCGTCAGGGCATCGTGCACGTCATCGGGCCTGAACAGGGTGCAACCCTTCCGGGCATGACTGTTGTCTGCGGCGATTCGCATACCTCGACCCACGGCGCTTTCGGTTGTCTGGCTCATGGTATCGGTACGTCGGAAGTCGAACACGTTCTCGCAACCCAGACGCTTCTGGCGAAAAAATCGAAATCGATGCTTGTTGAAGTCGAAGGGCAACTGGGCGAAGGCGTTACCGCGAAAGACATTGTACTGGCTGTCATCGGCAAGATCGGAACGGCCGGCGGTACCGGTTATGCCATCGAGTTCGCTGGTTCCGCCATTCGTGGTTTGTCCATGGAAGGCCGGATGACCCTGTGCAATATGGCGATCGAGGCAGGTGCCCGTGCCGGTATGGTCGCCGTAGACGATACGACAATCGAATACGTCAGGGGCCGTCCATTCTCTCCGACAGGCGACCAGTGGGAAAAAGCGGTCGCATACTGGAAGACCCTGCATTCCGATGAAGGCGCAAAATTCGACGCAGTCGTCAAACTGGATGCTTCCGAAATCCAGCCTCAGGTCACATGGGGTACGTCCCCGGAAATGGTGACTTCGGTTGATGGAAAAGTGCCTGATCCGGCCAACGAAGCCGATCCGATCCGCCGTGATGCGATCGTTCGCGCACTGAAGTACATGGATTTGCAGCCGAATATGCCCATCACGTCGATTGCCATCGACAAGGTTTTCATCGGTTCCTGCACCAATTCGCGTATCGAGGACCTGAGAGCGGCCGCAGCTGTCGTCAAGGGTAAAAAACGTGCCCCGAACGTGGCGCTGGCGATGGTTGTTCCCGGTTCCGGTCTCGTGAAAGAACAGGCGGAAAAAGAAGGTCTGGACAAGATCTTTATCGAAGCCGGTTTCGAATGGCGCGAACCGGGCTGCTCCATGTGTCTGGCGATGAACGACGACCGGCTCGCTCCGGGCGAACGTTGTGCATCCACGTCGAACCGGAATTTTGAAGGACGACAAGGACAGGGTGGCAGAACCCATTTAGTATCACCTGCAATGGCAGCAGCAGCTGGCATTGCCGGACATTTTGTTGATGTGCGTGAAAACCGTTAAAAGAAGGAGAATAAGATGAGAGCTTTGATCGCTGTTCTGGCAGCAGTGGCTTTTCTGGCGGGTTGCAATACCGTGCAAGGTGTAGGCAAGGATGTGCAGAAAGCAGGTTCTGCCGTAGAAAAAGCTGCTAAATAAACGTTAGAAATAACGTTTATTCTGGAAGTGAATTTGTTTTGTTTTCGGCTTTCCGACGCACTGGACAGGGAAGCCGGCTCTTTTGTTTTCGAACGAAAGACACATGGATTGATTTGAATCATGGAAAAATTTACCGTACATACCGGATTGGTCGTGCCACTGGATCGTGTCAACGTGGACACGGATGCGATTATCCCCAAGCAGTTTCTGAAATCGATCAAGCGGACAGGCTTCGGCCCGAACCTGTTTGACGAATGGCGCTATCTCGATCATGGCGAGCCGGGTATGGACAATTCCATCCGTCCGGTCAATCCGGATTTCGTGTTGAATCAGCCGCGTTATGAAGGCGCCTCGATTTTGCTGGCACGCAAGAATTTCGGATGCGGTTCTTCCCGCGAGCATGCTCCCTGGGCCTTGCAACAGTATGGTTTCAAAGCCGTCATCGCACCGAGCTTTGCCGACATTTTCTTCAACAACTGTTTCAAGAACGGTTTTCTGCCGATTACCCTGTCGGAAGAACAGGTCGAGCAGCTGTTTACGGCCGTTGAAGCGAATCCGGGTTATCAGCTGACGGTCGATCTGGAAAAAATGGTCGTCAGAAACGATGACGCTTCCATCGCGTTCACTTTCGCGATTGACCCGTTCCGCCAATATTGCCTGATGAACGGTCTGGACGATATCGGCCTGACACTGCAAAAGGCGGACAAGATCCGGGAATACGAAAAACGCCATGTCGGCGAACAGCCCTGGCTGGCCAATACGATTTGATTGTTTTATAAATACATAAAAACGGTTCTTCCCGACGAAGGCGGAACCCCATACGAGAGGAAAGACGTGAAGATTGCAATGCTGCCGGGTGACGGTATCGGCCCGGAAATTCTGAATGAGGCCGCTCGCGTATTGAATGCGCTTGATGAAAAATTTGAAATGGAATGGGCCGACGTCGGTGGCGCAGGTTATGCCGCTCACGGCCATCCGTTGCCGGAAGGGACACTGAAGCTGGCAAAGGAAGCCGATGCGATCCTCTTTGGTGCCGTCGGCGATTTCAAATACGACACGCTGGAACGTTCCCTGCGTCCGGAACAGGCTATTTTAGGCCTGCGCAAAAACCTGAAACTGTTCGCCAATTTGCGTCCGGCCATCCTCTATCCTGAACTGGCAGGCGCTTCGACGCTGAAACCGGAAGTCGTTTCCGGACTGGATCTGCTGATCGTCCGCGAATTGACCGGTGACATTTATTTCGGCCAGCCACGTGGCCACCGTTCTGCACCGGACGGTGCTTTTGAAGGTGCCCGTGAAGGTTTCGATACCATGCGTTACGCTGAACCGGAAATCCGTCGTATCGCTCACATCGCTTTCCAGACGGCCAAAAAACGCGGCAAACGCCTGACGTCCGTCGACAAGGCCAACGTGCTGGAAACCTCACAGCTCTGGCGTGAAATCATGATCGACGTGTCCAGGGAATATCCTGACGTCAAACTGGATCACATGTACGTCGATAACGCCGCCATGCAACTGGTTCGCGCACCGAAAGAACTGGACGTTATCGTGACCGGCAACATGTTCGGCGACATCCTGTCCGACGCAGCTGCGATGCTGACCGGTTCGATCGGCATGCTGCCGTCCGCTTCGCTGGACGAAGACAACAAGGGTCTGTATGAACCGTCTCACGGTTCCGCTCCGGATATCGCAGGCAAGGGCATCGCCAATCCGCTGGCACAGATTTTGTCAGCCGCGATGATGTTGCGCTATTCCCTGAACATGGGCGAACAGGCTGACCGTATCGAAAAAGCCGTCAAGAAAGTGCTGGCTGATGGTTTGCGTACGGGTGATATTTATGAAGAAGGCACCAAACGTGTCGGTACGAAGGAAATGGGTGACGCTGTCGTCGCCGCCCTGTAAGACACGTTTGAATGACTGAATCGGGTGACAAGATGAAACTGGTAGGATTGATTGGCTGGCGCGGAATGGTGGGTTCCGTTCTGATGCAGCGGATGCAGGAAGAAAACGATTTCGATTTGTTCGAACCCGTTTTCTTCACGACGTCGAACGTTGGGGGCAAGGCGCCTGCAATGGCGAAAAATGAAACCGTCCTGAAAGACGCTTTCAATATCGACGAACTGAAAAAATGCGACATCCTCATTTCCTGCCAGGGCGGTGACTATACTGTTGACGTTTTTCCGAAGCTGCGGGCAGCCGGATGGGATGGCTACTGGATCGATGCCGCTTCCAAGCTGCGCATGAACGACGATGCACTGATCATTCTCGACCCGGTCAATCGCAAGGTCATTGAAGATGGCCTCTCCAAAGGCATCAAGAACTACATCGGGGGCAACTGTACGGTTTCGTGCATGCTGATGGGTCTCGGTGGCCTGTTTGAAAACGATCTCGTCGAATGGATGACGTCGATGACGTATCAGGCCGCTTCCGGGGGTGGTGCACAGCACATGCGGGAACTGCTGACCCAGTTCGGTTCCATCCATACCGAAGTCAGGATGAATCTGGAAAACCCGGCTTCGGCCATTCTTGAAATCGACCGTCAGGTGCTGGCTCGCCAGCGTGGCATGACGGCCGATGAAACGAAACAGTTCGGTGTCCCTCTCGCAGGTAACCTGATTCCCTGGATCGATACCGATCTGGGCAATGGCATGTCACGCGAGGAATGGAAAGGCGGCGCCGAAACCAACAAGATTCTGGGCAAAAACGATGGCAACAAGGTTATCGTTGACGGCCTCTGCGTCCGTGTCGGTGCAATGCGTTGCCATTCCCAGGCATTGACGATCAAGCTGAAAAAAGACGTGCCGCTGGACGAAATCACCGATATCCTGAAAAGCCACAACCAATGGGCGAAAGTCGTGCCGAATACGAAAGAGGATTCGGTGCGTGACCTGACGCCTGCCGCCGTCTCCGGTAGCCTGACGATTCCGGTCGGACGCTTGCGCAAGCTGGAAATGGGTAATGATTACCTCTCCGCATTTACTGTCGGCGACCAGTTGCTTTGGGGGGCTGCCGAACCGTTGCGTCGCATGCTGCGAATCATCCTGGAATGACGGGATAGTTTGTTTTCGGAATGATTGCCTGATTTGAACGTTCCAGGCAGGAAAGGCTTTTCACTATTCTTTAACTGTAAGTGCAGGGCTGCCATTATTGCCTTGACATGAATGGAGCAGGCTATAGAGAGTTTAAAAAGGGTAAATCGCGCCATGCAGATTTACCCTTTTGTTTTATTGCGTTACCAGTTCCTTGCCATGTTGCGTTTTCCTTTCGATGGAAATGACATTCAGAACGAGATTGGTGTAGCCTTCAGGTGTTCGTGTCAGTTCAGGTGTTCCGGTTACACGAATCCAGTCTTTTTCCTGTGGGAGTTGTCCTGCATATTTCAGCAGAAAACCGCCCCAGCCATCGTTGTCGCAGCAACCCGGGCCGTAACGATAAATAACCGGAACCTTCAGGCTGCCGTCACGGGTCGTGAACGAGGCGTACATCCCTTCCACAATAATGGTTTTGTCTTTGTATTCATCAAAATTGTAATAAATGTCGTTGATTTGCGTCAGGAACATTTTTTCACTGATTTCAAGAATATCCGAATCAGGATTCGGATTATATGGCTCGGGTACTTCTTCTTCATCAGAAACTTCTTCCCTGGAAGTGTCTGCCAGGGAATCCGAATAAATTGTTGGGGTGTCGTCCATTTTCGGCGGTTTTGCATCGAATCCCATTCGGCCAGCCGGATTGCTGCAGCCTGAAACAAGAAGACATAGCGCCACTGTAATGCAGAATTTCTTCATATTATTTGCTCATGGAAAAATGTTTTTTTGATTGTCTGGATCAGCCAATAAAGCAGAAAAGCCGCAATATTGCATATCACGATACTGGCACCGGTTGGAGTCGCATACTCATAAGAAATCACGATGCCGATCCACAGGCATATGACGGATATAACAGCCGAGTTGATGATCACAGTCCTGAATTTTCTGCAAAGACGCATTGACGTCAGGGCAGGAAAGACGATCAGGCTGGAGATCAGCAAGGCTCCCATCATCCGCATTCCGAGAACGATAATCAGGGCGGACATCAGCGCAATCAGCATGTTATAAAATCCGGAACGGTTTCCAGTTGCACTGGCAAACGATTCGTCGAAAGTGATGGCAAAGATCCGGTTGTAAAACAGGATGAACATCAGCAGAATGGCAATGGAAAGGGCGAGGCTCAGGTAAACGTCATTACGGGACATGCCGAGAATGCTGCCGAAAAGATAATTGCAAACATCGGTATTCATCCCCGTGGTCATTGAAAGAATCATGACGCCCGTTGCCAGCGCTCCGGTTGAAATGAGTGCAATAGCCGCGTCGCCCTTGATTTTGCTGTTTTCGCTGATTCTGAGCAACACGAAGGAGGCAGCCACGACCACGGGAATCGCAACGGAAAGCGGAGCGGCGTTTAGTGCAGTTGCCAGTGCCAGAGCGCCGAACCCGACATGTGAAAGACCATCTCCGATCATGGAATAACGTTTCAATACCAGGCTGACACCCAGCAATGACGAACACAATGCGACAAAAGTACCGACCAGAATGGCCCGTACCATGAAAGGATAGGAAAATATTTCAAGCATCAGGCTGAACATATGTCTCCTTTCCAATGAATCTCCGGCCAATATCGCTGTTCTGGTATTCCCCGGCAGTCCCGAAAAAAAGCTGGGTATGGTGAAGATGCAAAATGTGTTTCGCATATTTCATGGTAGATGGAATGTCGTGCGAGACCATAATGACAGTAATGCCTTGTCCGTTTATTGTTTGAATCAGCTCGTACATTTCCTGTGAAACGACGGGGTCCAGCCCCGCCACCGGTTCATCCAGCAATATCGCTTTTTTTGTCGCGCACAAGGCGCGGGCAAGCAGGACCCGTTGCTGCTGTCCACCAGATAGTTCACGGTAACATTTGTTTTTCAAATGACCGATTCCCAACCGTTCCATATTGTGCTCGGCGACATTTTTTTCATTTTTTGAATAAAATGGCCTGAAACCCAGTCTGTTCAGGCATCCTGATAAAACGACTTCATAAACACTGGCAGGAAAATCTTTCTGGATACTTGTCTGTTGGGGTAAATAGCCGATTTCGGCGGGTGCAAGCCGGTTATGCATTTCAATAATGCCGGCGAATGGCTTTTTCAGGTGAAGAAGTCCTTTGAGCAGGGTGCTTTTTCCCGAGCCGTTTTTTCCGACAATACAAAAATAATCGCCATCCACTATGCTGAAATTGAGATCTTTAACGGTAACGACATTGTCGTAAGCGAAAGAAACGTTTTTGCAGGAAATCATGTTCATTAGCTGACCGATCTTTTTATTAAAATATTCCCGTCACGTCAGGGCGGTGATTTGAAAATTACCGCCCCGGGTATCGTCAATTCAACGCAGCCTTCAGGCTTTCGACGTTTTTATTCATCATGGAAAGAAAGTTTTCGCCGGCTTCCAACTGGTCACGAGTGATGTTGTGATTGGAAAACAGGGTCATTTTCCGTGCACCGGTGGCGTCACTGATAGTGTCCGCAATTTTGCCGTTTGAAAATTCAATGGTGAAAACGACGGGAAGATGTTCCCGTTTTACCCGATCGATCAGGAATGCCATCGTTGCGGCGCTGGCCTCGGTTTCGGTGGAGCAACCTGAAAAGGCCGCATAGTATTTCAGTCCATATTCATCGGCAAAATAACGGAATGGAAAACGGTCGCCGAAAAGTATCGTTTTGCGTTTGGCGTTCTTTACAACGTTTCGGAAAGCGTCATCCAGCGATTTCAGTTGAAGAATATAGTTTTCGCGGTTTGTTTCATAAGCTTTTGCGTTTTCCGGATCTTTTTCACTCATCTTCGCGGCGATGCTGTTTACAATCGCCATGGCGTTTTTGGGGGAAGTCCAGACATGCTCGTCCAGTTCATCTTCGCCGTCGTCATGATCGTGTTCCATTCCCTTGACGACTTCTTCCTTGACGGTCGGAACAATATCGAGCAATTTCAGGGTTGCCGGTTTTTTGTCACCCATTGAACTCAGGATTTCTTCAATCCAGACGTCGTTTTCGCCTCCTGTATAAATGAACAGGTCGGAATTCCGGATCAGCTTGATATCCTGCGGAGTGGGTTCATAAGTATGGCTTTCCATGCCCGGTTTGAGCAACATGGTAACTTCTGCCTTGTCACCGGCCAGCTGCCGTGCGAAATCGTACTGCGGAAAAATCGTGGTAACAACTTTCAGTTTGTGCGGGTTGGGCTTGTCTTCCTGAGTACGCGACTGGCAGGCAACCAGAAAGCAAAGAGACAATACCGCCATGATCAGAATAGAAAAAAAACGTTTCATTTGTTTAAAACCTTCCAGGACAGTCAAACACAGGCAAAAACAGGCAGATGCCTGAGTTGGCCAGTAAAAAATGTGTTGTAACACCAGAGGAAAGTCTCAATTATTCATTCTGGTTTTCTGGCTGATTGGCGTGGCATGGGATAAAAGGAGAATTCGGCCAGCGCACAGAGGTATTAACAGGAAGAGTGCCCCCGAAATCAAACTGAACGAAAGGATTTCCATGAATCCGGCCGGTTCAATGGGGTGGTCAGCAAGTTTGAGAGATGTGCAGACAGGGCAGGGAACACCAAAACCTTCATCGCCGGTGTCGTGATGAAAGTGGCATGTTGAGAAAATGGCAAGATAAACCAGTGCGATACATAAAAAGATCGCCAGGGTTCTATTTTGTCGAAAAATTCTCATGAAATGCCTTGAATCTGGATAATCTGCACGCTCAACGATGAGACGAATTCATGCACTGGGTGCAACTTCCATACAAAACCGTGCGCAGGGAATTGATATCGAGCCCATGCTTTTTCAAAAGATGATCTTGTATCAGTCCCAGTTCATCACAATGCAAATGAATCAGTTTTCCGCATGACTCGCATTTGAAATGGAAGCATGAGGTCTTTTCATCTTCCTGATGGGAACCCACATACTCAAAACAGGCAGCGTCGGTCTTGTCCAGAAGGTATTGATTGACAAGGCCTTCATCGATCATTCTTTCCAGATGCCGGTATATGGTGGACATACCGATGGATATGCCCAGTTGCTGGAAATGGTGATGAATATCGCTTGCCGTCACGTGTTTTCCCGATAACGATTCCAGATACGAAAACAGCGTTTTCCGGTGTCTGGTCTGATATTGCGATGACCTGTTCAAAAGAGATCCTTTTTTCTGAATTTGAAAATCGTTCTCATATTGTAGTCTTGTTGTTCCGGTATATCAATGTGAGAATGAGAATCATTTTCACATTGATGATATTTCTTTTGACAGACTGCCGTTTGCAAGGGCGAAGCCTTTTAATGCGAATCTTTTCGATGACGCCGGTTACCATTGATCCATTTTTAAAAAATCAATATTATGAAAATCATATTTTTGTTTGATAAGTCGTTTCCGGAGGTGATGAATATAATTTGCGCAGGTAAAATAGGGGACAGGTGAAACAATAAAACCGACAAATGAAACGCATCGCACTGGGCATCGAATATGACGGAACAAACTGGCGGGGGTGGCAAACCCAGCCGGATGGCATGACCGTTCAGGACCAGTTGCAGGAAGCGATTTTCCGGTTTACCCGGACCCGCATTTCAACCATGTGTGCCGGACGTACCGATGCGGGCGTCCATGCAAGCGAACAGGTCGTCCATCTGGATACGGAACTCGACCGCTTGCCCGTTTCATGGGTGAGGGGAGTCAATGCCTATCTGCCTTCATCCATTGCTGTACGCTGGGCATGTGAAGTGCCGGGAGGAAAGGATGGTTTTCATGCGCGTTCGAGTGCAATGGCGCGACGGTACCGCTACCTGATCTATAACAGCCCGGTACGTTCGCCTTTATGGAAAAACCGTGCCGGATGGGTTTTCAAGCCACTGGATATCGGACTGATGCAAAAAGGGGCCGGTTTGTTGTTGGGTGAGCACGATTTTTCAGCGTTCCGTGCCGCAGAATGCCAGTCGATTACGCCGGTCAAAACCGTCAAACGCATCGACATTGAAAAACAGGGCAATCTGATCGTGTTCACGTTCGAGGCTAATGCATTTTTGCATCATATGGTGCGCAATATCGTCGGTTCGCTGGTGTACATTGGAAAGGGCAATCATCCGCCTGAATGGATGAAGCAATTGCTCGATGCGAAAGACCGTTCCCTGGCGGCTCCGACTTTCATGCCGGACGGCCTGTATCTGTCGCGCGTGCATTACGAGGCGAAATGGGGCTTGCCGCAACGGGAAGATGTTTTTCCTTGAAATATGAAGAGATCAGGCGGTTTACAATCCGGTTTTAAAATGACGAAATCATGAATCGAACCCGAGTAAAAATTTGCGGGCTGACCCGCAGGGAAGATGTACAAACGGCAGTTGACGCTGGCGCTGACGCACTGGGCTTCGTTTTTTATCCGGCCAGCCCGCGTTATGTGTCTGCTCACAAAGCGTCGGAACTGATGGCCGAAATGCCTCCTTTCGTGACATCGGTCGGCCTTTTCGTCAATGCCGATATCGACGACATTGCCGCTGTTGTCGAAACGACACATTTATCTCTTTTGCAGTTTCATGGCGACGAGTCGCCAGAGTGGTGTGCCGAAGCGGCCGCTGCGACGAACAGGCCGTTTATCCGCGTTTTTCGCGTCAAACCGGATACAACAGCCGATGATTTGCTACAATATGAACGGATTTATCGCAATGCCAGTCCGTATTTCAAGGGTTTGCTTCTGGATACCTGGACGGACGCTTACGGCGGAGCAGGAAAGGTTTTCAATTGGTCTCTCGTATCAAAAGAAATAGGGCCTCGGGTCGTTTTGAGTGGTGGCTTGAGTGCGCAAAATGTCGCTGGTGCAGTTTCTGAACTGCGCCCGTTTGCCGTTGACGTCAGCAGTGGCGTGGAGGCGGCAAAGGGCATCAAGGATGCCGAGAAAATCCGGGCTTTCATAAGAGCTGTCCGTCAGGCGGGCGAGCCTATCTGAACCGGATTTCGGGCCTGTTCCGTTTTCATTGAGTTGAAAACGCAATTGCACAATCGAGAGAATTTCCATGAAAGACAAAGACTGTTGTTGCAGCGCTTCCAATGCGCTGTTCGAAACATCCGACTATCATTTGCCGGATGCCAAAGGCCATTTCGGCATTTACGGTGGCCGTTTCGTTTCCGAAACCCTTATTCACGCACTGGATGAACTGAACGAGGCTTATGCGCGTTACAAGGACGATCCGGATTTTCTGGCCGAGTTCCGCCATGAACTGAAACATTACGTCGGTCGCCCTTCTCCCGTTTATCACGCTTCCCGCTGGTCCGACATATTGGGTGGCGCGCAGATTTACCTGAAACGCGAAGACCTGAACCATACGGGCGCTCACAAGGTCAATAACGTGATCGGGCAGGCTCTGTTGGCAAGACGCATGGGCAAGAAGCGTATCATCGCGGAAACCGGTGCAGGCCAGCACGGTGTGGCGACAGCCACGATCTGTGCCCGTTTCGGTCTCGAATGCCATGTTTACATGGGCAGTGAAGACGTTGAACGTCAGGCACAGAACGTTTACCGGATGAAGCTTTTGGGTGCTAACGTGATTCCGGTCGAATCCGGTTCCAAAACCCTGAAAGACGCACTGAACGAAGCCATGCGCGACTGGGTCGCCAACGTCGAAACGACTTTTTATATTATCGGTACCGTAGCGGGACCTCACCCTTATCCGATGATGGTACGGGATTTCCAGTCTGTCATCGGTGAGGAATGTCTGGTGCAGATGCCGGAACTGACTGGACGCCAGCCAGACGTTGTCGTCGCCTGTGTCGGCGGCGGTTCCAATGCCATGGGCATTTTCTATCCGTATATCGACCACAAGGACGTGAGACTGGTCGGTGCGGAAGCGGCCGGTGACGGGATGGAAACCGGACGACACGCCGCCTCCCTGAGCGGGGGCATACCGGGCGTTCTGCACGGCAACCGTACCTATCTTTTGCAGGATGGCGATGGCCAGATAATCGATACCCATTCCGTCTCGGCAGGTCTGGATTATCCGGGGGTCGGCCCAGAACATGCATGGCTGAAAGATATCGGGCGTGCCGAGTATGTGGGCATCAATGATGAAGAAGCGCTGGCCGCTTTCCACGACTGCTGCCGGATCGAGGGCATCATTCCCGCTCTGGAATCGAGCCATGCATTGGCTTATGCCGCGAAACTCGCGCCAACGCTGCCCAAAGACAAATTAATTCTGGTCAATCTGTCCGGCCGGGGTGACAAGGATATGCATACTGTCGCCCGGAGAGCCGGCATTCAATGGTGAGGTCGTTTAATACGACGAACGCATGAACCGTTAACCGAATTTAAGGAACAGGATTGATTATGTCTCGCATACAACAAACATTGAATCGTCTGCAAAAGCAGAACAGAAAGGGGCTTGTCCCATTCGTCACGACCGGTTTTCCTTCTCCGGAACTGACTGTACCCGTCATGCATGCCATGGTTGAAGGCGGTGCCGATATTATCGAGCTCGGCGTTCCGTTTTCCGATCCGATGGCAGACGGCCCGGTTATCCAGCACGCTTCCGAAGTCGCCTTGCAAAAAGGCATGACGCTGGAAAAGGTACTGGATACCGTTGAGGAATTCCGGATCAGGGATGAGAACACGCCAGTCGTTCTGATGGGATACGCCAACCCGATCGAGCGCATGGGCGTGGATGTTTTCATTAAAAAAGCGGCTGAAAAAGGGGTTGATGGCGTTCTCGTCGTCGATTATCCCCCGGAAGAAAGTGAAGAATTCGCCGCAAAGCTGAAGGCGAACGACATCGATATGATTTTTCTGCTGGCGCCGACGTCGACCGATGAACGCATCAGGGAAATCGGCCGGATTGCCAGTGGCTATATTTACTATGTTTCACTGAAAGGTGTCACAGGTTCAGGAAATTTGAACGTAAATGAGGTAACATCCCGGATTGAAAAAATCAAAAAACACGTTACCATTCCGGTAGGTGTCGGTTTTGGAATCCGTGATGCGGCTACTGCCAGGGCGCTTGGCGCCTCTGCCGATGCCGTCGTTATCGGCAGCCGGATTATCCAGGAACTGGAGAGTGCAAAACCGGATGAAGCGGCATCTGCCGTGAAATCTTTTTTGAAAGAGATACGCAAAGCACTGGACGAATGATTTTATACAGGTTATAAAAGCGTCCTGTGATCCGGTGTTTGCCGGAATGAATTTTTTAATACAATAAAAAGTGCAGAAAACAGGCCATCGGATCAGTCCGATGGCCTGTTTGATCAGGAGATTTTATGAGTTGGCTTGACAAGTTGCTTCCACCGCGAATCCAGCATCAGACGGCACCACGCCGGGTGGTGCCTGAAGGCTTGTGGGTGAAATGTCCGTCCTGTGAAGCGGTGTTATACCGGACCGATCTGGAATCGAATTCCCACGTTTGTCCGCAATGCAGCCATCACATGCGCATCCGTGCCCGCGACAGACTGGATGCCTTGCTGGATGCGGAAGGTCGTTATCAGGTTGCCGAGTCCGTGACACCATTCGATTCCCTGAAATTCAAGGACAGCAAGAAATATCCCGATCGTCTTAAGACTGCTGTTGAAGGCACCGGTGAAACCGATGCATTGATTGTTGTCGGCGGGTCAATCAAATCCGTTCCTGTGGTCGTTGCCTGTTTCGAATTCGAATTCATGGGCGGCTCGATGGGTTCCGTCGTCGGCGAACGTTTCGTTCGCGGCGTGAATGAAGCGATCGAGCGGAAAGTGCCGTTCATCTGCATTACGGCCAGTGGCGGTGCACGTATGCAAGAAGGCCTGCTTTCCCTGATGCAGATGGCGAAAACCAATATGATTCTGACCCGTCTGGCAGATAAAGGCCTGCCTTACATTTCCGTTCTGACCGATCCGACAATGGGCGGTGTTTCCGCTTCGTTCGCTTTCATGGGCGACGTTGTTCTGGCTGAACCGAAAGCGCTGGTCGGCTTTGCCGGTCCGCGCGTGATCGAACAGACCGTGCGTGAAAAGCTGCCGGAAGGATTCCAGCGTTCCGAATTCCTGATGAAAAAGGGCGCTGTCGACCGGATTGTCGATCGTCGTGAATTGCGCGATGAATTGTCCCATTTGCTGGCGATGTTGCAAAACAGGCCGATTGAAACTATTTCATAAGCCATTTATGTTTTTAATAGTTCAAACGCCTGTTCCAAAAGAATAAGGCGTTTGCGTTTTTAATGATTTGAATACAATCTTTTTTCATGAAGATGTCCAGGCAATCAGCCGTGAATAAACCGGAGCGAAACCATCGTTCCCTTTCTGAATGGGTTCAGATTGTGGAAGGCTTGCACCCCAGGAATATCGAAATGGGGCTGGAGAGGATTCGTGTCGTGAAAGAACGGCTGGGCATCCGGTTCGATTGTCCTGTCATCACGGTGGGCGGGACGAACGGCAAAGGGTCGACCTCTGCCATGCTCCAGACGATTTACGGCGAAGCGGGTTACAAGACCGGTTTGTATTCCTCTCCCCATATCCATTTTTTCAACGAGCGTATGAAAATCGACGGCAAGATGGTCGACGATGAAACGCTCGTACATTACTTTGAAGTGATCGAGGAAGTCAGGGGCGATGTTCCGCTGACCTTTTTCGAATTCACGACGCTGGTTGCCTTCAAACTCTTTGCCGATTCGCATCTGGACGTTCTTGTTCTTGAAGTCGGCCTCGGAGGGCGGCTCGATGCAGTGAATCTGATCGATGCGGACATTGCAATCGTCACGAATGTCGCTATCGACCATGTCGAATATCTGGGCGATACCCGTGAAAAGATCGGATTTGAAAAGGCGGGCATTTATCGTCAGGGCAAAACGGCTTTTTATGGTGACATCGATCCGCCGGAGTCTCTTTTGGCTCATGCCGCTTCGGTTGGCGCCAGGCTCAAGGTTTTCGGCACGGATTACCGTTTTGAAACCGATGGCGACCACTGGGATTATCTGGGTGAAAAATCGTCTTATGCCAGTCTCGTCCCTCCTTCCCTGAAGGGAGATACGCAGATTCACAATGCTACGACGGTTGTGGCTGCTGTGGAAGCATTGCAACAGCGTTTGCCTGTGGATGCAGCCGCTATCGAACGCGGGATCATGAAGACCGAACTGCCGGGCCGTTTCCAGATTCTTCAGAATGAACCGTCGGTCATTCTCGACGTTGCCCACAATCCCCATGCCGCTGCCGTACTGGCGAAAAACCTGAAAGACATGGGACCATTCCATGCCACACATGCCGTGTTTGGTGCCATGTCCGACAAGGATATCGACGGTGTTATCGAGCTGATGAAGGGGTGCGTGGATCGCTGGTATGTGACTGACTTGCCCTTGCCAAGAGCGGCCACGGCAGAAGCACTGAAAGACAAACTCATTTCCGCAGGCGTTACGCGCGGAAAAACCAACCAGTGCATATCCGTATACCACAATGCTGTCGATGCCATGACAAGCGCCAAGAACAATGCACAGAAAAATGATAGAATAGTCGCATTCGGATCATTTTGGGTCGTTACAGGGGTCACTGAAGAAGGTGACCTGAAACCAACCAACCATCGTTGATTGCATGAGCCGTTTTTCTCTTTTTCGCTGGGGCAAATCGAAATCTGATTCAGAAGGAACGTCGCGCACCGGTAGTGCGGACAGATTTGTCGCGGACGATATCGATCGCAAAAAAAGTTCCAACCGGAAAAACAGCGCGGACGATCCGCAATTGCCACAAAAGAAACGGGCTCGCCGACGCCTTGTCGGTTCCATTACACTGGTCGTGGCAGCCATCATTGTCTTGCCGATGATTTTCGAATCGGAACCCAGGCCGGTTTCACCCAATTTATTGATCGACATCCCTTCCAAAGACAACAAACCGGTTCAGGTGGCTGCAGCCGAACAGACTCCGCCATCTGCCCCGACGACTGAAACGGCGGTTACCCCGCCAGCCGATCAGGCACAACAAGCCCAACAGGCACAGCTTGCTACCGCTCCGACAGAGGGCGTGGCACCGGCCGCACAGCCTTCCACTCCACCGGTTCAACAGGCGGCTCCGGTACAGAGCGCTACCGAACAGCATCTGGCTGCGCCAAAAACGGCAACGACAAGTGATGCCGACACACAGAAAAAACAGACCGAGGCACAACAAAAAGTCGAGAAGGCCAGACTGGAAAAACTGAAAGCGGAAAAGGCCAAACAGGAGAAGGCCAAGGCGGACAAGCTCAAAGCCGAAAAAGCGAAAGCGGCTGCCGGTTCCGATCCGATCGGTCAAATGATCGCCGATAAAAATACCAAAACATCGACATCCGGCAAACAGGTCATTCAGGTCGCTGCGCTGACGTCGCAGCAAAAGGTCAGTGAATTGCAGGCGAAACTTTCCAAGGCGGGAATCCGTTCCCATACCCAGAAAGTGAAAGCCAAAAACGGAGAAGAACGGATTCGTGTCCGTGTCGGGCCCCTCTCCAAGGCCGATGCGGACAAGACGTGTTCAAAACTCAAAAGCATGGGATTGTCCTGTACCCTGTTGCCGAACTGATGTGACGACTGGATCGCATTTTGACTGCTTTCGATTACGTATTGCTGTTTCTGCTGGCCGGTTTCATGCTGATCAGCATGACGAAAGGTCTGGTGCGCGAAGTCATTTCGCTCGTTAGCTGGGTAGTCGCCTTTTATGTGGCGACCCATTACGGGGATATCCTGATACCCTGGCTGCCCAATGCGGTATCCGGGGATGTCATGAGGATGATCGTGGCGTTCATTGTGCTGTTTATCGGCACCCGGATTGTCATGGCAATACTGGCAAGACTGGTCAATGTCGTATTGCATGCAACGGGGTTGACGTTACTGGACCGTTTTCTGGGCGCGTTGTTCGGGCTTGCAAAAGGGGCGCTGGTCGCTCTGGCACTCGTTCTGGTTTGCGGGATGACGAAAATACCCGAGCAGCCGTTCTGGAAGAATGCGATGTTCAGCCCGATGGCGGTACAGGTCGCGAAAATGACCATGCCGTATTTGCCGGATTATTTTGTGGAATACATACATTTCTGATTCAGGGTATCCTATCGGTTTCGATGTATTCCTGTGGTTTTGTTTTCTTAATTTTTGATTGAGGAGTCCACCATGTGTGGCATCGTTGGTATTGTTTCCCAGACACCTGTCAACCAGCTGATCTATGATGCATTGCAGCTTTTGCAGCATCGCGGTCAGGACGCTGCCGGTATTGCCACCAGCAGTAACGGCAAGTTCGCGATGTTCAAGGCAAATGGTCTGGTCAGAGACGTTTTCCGTACCCGGAATATGCGCGCGTTGCCCGGAAACTGCGGTATCGGCCATGTCCGTTACCCGACAGCCGGTTCTGCCAAGAATGAAGAAGAAGCACAGCCATTCTATGTGAATGCACCTTTCGGCATCACGTTTGCCCACAACGGCAATCTGACCAATTGTGAACAGTTGAAAGGCGAAATGTTCAAAAACGATCGCCGTCACATCAATACGAACTCGGATTCCGAAGTGCTGTTAAACGTGCTGGCACATGAAATCCAGGAAGCGACCAGCGGTTATTCGCTGGACCCGGCAGCACTCTTCAAGGCCGTTTCCATATTGCATAAACGGGTTCGCGGCGCTTACGCTGCCGTTGCCCATATCACCGATGCCGGTATTCTCGCTTTCCGCGATCCGTACGGTATCCGGCCCCTCTGTATCGGTTTTGCCGAAACGGACAAGGGCACGGAATACATGGTTGCGAGTGAATCCGTTGCACTCGAAGGTCTGGGTTTTCGCTTCCTGCGCGACGTCATGCCGGGTGAAGCGATTTTCATCGATATCGAAGGCAATCTGTACAACCAGCAATGCGCTGAAAATCCGAGCCTGAACCCTTGTATTTTCGAATACGTCTATCTGGCCCGTCCCGATTCACTGATCGATGGCGCGTCGGTGTATGCCACACGCCTGAAAATGGGTGAACATCTGGCAGACAAGATCAAACGCCAGGTTTCGACAGGTGATATCGACGTTGTCATGCCGATTCCGGATTCATCCCGTCCTGCCGCCATCCAGCTTGCCCTGAAACTGGGCATCGAATATCGTGAAGGCCTGATCAAGAACCGCTATATCGGCCGTACCTTTATCATGCCGGGACAGGCGGTCCGCAAGCGTTCCGTCCGCCAGAAACTGAACACCATCGGTTCCGAATTCAAGGGCAAGAATGTGTTGCTGGTCGATGATTCCATCGTCCGCGGCACGACCTGCAAGGAAATCGTCCAGATGGTGCGTGAAGCCGGTGCCAATAAAGTGATTTTCGCCTCCGCTGCACCTCCGGTGATTTACCCTAACGTATACGGTATCGACATGCCGACCCGTGACGAACTGATCGCTTATGGTCGTACCGACGAGGAAGTCCGTCGTGAAATGACAGCCGATGCGCTGGTCTATCAGGATCTGTCGGCATTGAAACAGTCTATAACCGACGTCAATCCGGCTTTGAGAAGCTTTGAGGCTTCCTGTTTTGACGGCTTGTACATTACCGGTGACGTTTCTGCCGATTATCTGAACCGTCTGGAATACGAACGCAAACATCTGGCCCCGACTCCGGAAGATCCGGTAAGAAACCAGCTGAATCTGTCTCTGGCAACGGCTGAGTAAGACAAGACGCTCGAAAGGGTCTGATGCCGTGAAAGCGGCTTCAGACCTTTTTGTTCGATCAGAGGGTGCAATGCCGGTCAGCGTTTGACCATTTTCATAGTGCTTGATTGTCCTGAAAACTTTATTATTCGATTGAGTCAAAAACATTATGAATAAAGCTTTTACAAAAGAATCGGATAACGACGACGAACTGGAACCGAATGTTCCCGTACTTCCGGCCGGCTTCAAGAATTACATCACTCCTGCCGGTCTGAAGAGCCTGAAAGACGAGTTGTTGTCTCTCATCGACAAGGAACGGCCACAGGTTGTCCAGATCGTGTCATGGGCGGCGTCCAATGGCGACCGCTCGGAAAACGGCGATTACATTTACGGCAAACGTCGCCTTCGTGAAATCGACCGGCGTATCCGTTTTCTGATCAAACGAATCGAGGCGGCAGAAGAATTCGATCCCAGCATTCACTACGGCAATGACCAGATCTTCTTCGGCGCGACAGTGACCTACGAACGCGAGGACGGTGAGGAAAACACCATTACGATTGTCGGTATCGACGAATTCGATCCGCTTGAAGGCCGAATCAGCTGGATATCGCCAATGGCGAAAACGTTGATCAAGGCACGTGAAGGCGATACGGTTACCCTGCATACACCGGCAGGTGTCGAGGAACTGGTCATTCTGGAAGTGAATTACCCGAAACCCGAATAAAGGGTTTGATCTTTTTTCGATTGGATGGTTTCGCCGGAATGTTTTTCCGGCGAAATTTTTGTATTCAGGCAGTTCCCACTTATACTGGCTGAAATTTTTACTCTTTTCTTCAAACCCGATATGACGGTCGTCCCGAAAAACATATTTTCCTACGTTTCCCGCAAAGTGAAACGGGCAGGCGCAGCCCCTTTTTTGCCAATGTCGAAAAAGGAAATGGATGCGCTCGGCTGGGACGCCTGCGATATCATTCTGGTTTCCGGAGACGCTTATATCGACCATCCCAGTTTCGGGGTTGCCCTGATCGGCCGTGTCCTCGAAGCACAGGGGTTCAGGGTCGGGATCATCGCCCAGCCGGACTGGAAGTCGGCACAGCCTTTCCGTGCGCTGGGCAAGCCGAAGCTGTATTTCGGCGTGACATCCGGCAATATGGATTCGATGGTCAACCGCTATACGGCAGAACGGAAAATCCGTTCAGACGACGCCTATACACCCGGAGGAAAAGCCGGAAAACGTCCCGATCGTGCGCTGGTCGTTTACGCGCAGCGGGCAAAGGAAGCCTATCCGGGAATACCGGTGGTGATCGGTTCGATTGAAGCGAGTCTTCGTCGCGTCGCGCATTACGATTACTGGTCGGACAAGGTCAGGCGTTCCGTGCTTCCCGATTCCAAGGCCGACATCCTTGTGTACGGCAATGCCGAGCGGGCGATTGTCGAGTTGTCTCATCGTCTTGCTGCGGGAGAAAAAATCGAATCGATCCGCGATTTGCGCGGTACGGCATACATGGTGCCAAAAGGCTGGAAACCGGGGGAAGACTGGTTGGAAGTCGATTCGTCGAGTCTCGACAAGCCGGGGCCGGTCAAAAAACATGCCAATCCCTATTTTCCCGAGCAGGAAGTGTGCGGTGCGAAAGCCCAGCAGGACAAAGCTGCCGGGGAATCGATCAGGGAAAGCAAAATCAGTCTGCGCCTGAAAGCGAACAGCCAGTCCGTTGTCCGCCTGCCATCGTATGAACAGGTCGTGGACGATCCCGTTTTGTACGCGCATGCATCTCGCGTCATGCATCTGGAATCCAATCCGGGCAATGCCCGTGCACTGGTTCAGGCGCATGGCGAGCGCGATGTCTGGCTGAATCCACCACCCTTGCCGCTGGCGATGGAAGAGATGGATGGCGTATTCGGCTTGCCTTATGCCAGAGGCCCGCACCCTGCTTACAAGGGGGAAGCCGTTCCGGCATGGGAAATGATCCGCTTTTCCGTCAATATCATGCGTGGCTGTTTCGGGGGATGTTCGTTCTGTTCGATTACCGAACATGAAGGCCGTATCATCCAGAGCCGGTCAGAACCGTCTGTCCTCCGCGAGATCGAGGAAATCCGCGATAACGTGGACGGGTTCACCGGAGTCATTTCCGATCTGGGCGGCCCGACGGCGAACATGTACCGTCTTGGATGCCGCGACGAAAAAATCCAGAGCGTCTGCCGCCGGTTGTCGTGCGTTTATCCTCAGATCTGCAAGAACCTGAATACCGACCACAGCAAACTCATTTCCCTGTACCGGAAAGCACGGGCATTGCCGGGAGTGAAGAAAATCCTGATCGGTTCGGGTGTCCGTTATGATATCGCCGTCAAATCGCCAGAATACATCCGCGAACTGGTTACGCATCATGTCGGCGGTTTGTTGAAGATTGCACCGGAACATACGGAACAGAACGTCCTGTCCAAAATGATGAAGCCGGGTATCGGGACGTATGACGAATTCAAGCGCCTGTTCGACCGTTATTCGAAGGAAGCGGGCAAGGAACAGTATCTTGTCCCGTATTTCATCGCCGCGCATCCGGGTGCAACCGATGAAGACATGTTGAATCTGGCCTTGTGGCTGAAGCGGAACCGTTTCCGGCCGGATCAGGTGCAGACTTTCATGCCGACGCCACTGGCGCTGGCAACGACAATGTATCACTCCGAACGAAACCCGCTGGAACCGGTTTCTTACGATTCTGAAAAAGTCGAAACGGCCCGAAAAGGGCAGGTCCGCCGTTTGCACAAGGCTTTTTTGCGTTATCACGATCCCGAAAACTGGCAGCTATTACGCGAGTGGCTCCGCAGGCATGGTCGTGACGACCTGATCGGAAACGGGCCGAACCAGCTCGTTCCGGCATGGAAATCCGCACCTGCAGGCGCACAGAATCGTTTCGCCACTCCGGCGAAAAAGGGCAATGCCGTCAAATCCGGTTTGCAGGGACAGCCGAAAAACAGAACAGCAAACAAAACAGAACGCCCCAAACAGGGTGACAGCCGTAAAGGACAATTTGCAGCAGCCAGCCGCCATCGCAAAGGCGTTCCGACACGGTCAGGGCGCTAGAATATCCGGCGTGGAACCTGTATTCATGCCGATTTAAACAACAAATCGGAAGATATGACCCATCGTCTGGATTTAATCGACGCCAGGGCCATGTTTTTCGGGCGAAATCCAGTAAAATGTCGCCATTATCCAGTTTATGACTGGGTGTTATCCGAACAAGTTATTATTTCTGTGCACGACGAATGAAGAACATCCGTAATTTTTCCATTATTGCTCATATTGACCACGGCAAATCCACGCTGGCTGACCGGATTATCCAGCTTTGCGGCGGATTGTCAGATCGGGAAATGGAAGCTCAGGTGCTCGACTCCATGGATCTCGAACGGGAACGTGGCATTACGATCAAGGCACAGACCGCTGCACTGAATTACAAGGCACGGGACGGACAGGTATATAACCTGAACCTGATCGATACCCCGGGACACGTGGATTTCAGCTATGAAGTCAGCCGTTCGCTTTCCGCATGTGAAGGCGCATTGCTGGTGGTGGATGCATCGCAGGGGGTCGAAGCACAGACCGTCGCTAACTGCTATACGGCGCTCGACCTGAACGTCGAAGTCGTTCCGGTGCTGAACAAGATCGATTTGCCATCGGCCGACCCGGACAATGCCAAATCCGAAATCGAGGACGTGATCGGTATCGATTCGTCTGACGCCGTTCTGGCATCCGCCAAAACGGGACTCGGTGTCGAGGATATTCTTGAATCGATCATTGCCAAAATCCCGCCTCCGGAAGGCGATCCGGCAGCCCCTTTGCAGGCACTGATCATCGATTCATGGTTCGACAATTACGTCGGCGTCGTCATGCTGGTGCGTATCAAGAACGGTACCCTGAAACCGAAAGACAGGATTCGCCTGATGGCGACCGGTTCGGAATATCTGGCTGAAAGCATCGGTGTCTTTTCACCGCGCTCGGTTTCCAAAGATTCCCTCTCGGCGGGGCAGGTCGGTTTCATTATCGCCGGCATCAAGGAACTGACAGCGGCCAAGGTCGGCGATACGATTACGTTGGCCTCGCGTCCCGCTTCCGAACCTCTGCCGGGTTTCAAGGAAGTGCAGCCGCAGGTATTTGCGGGTCTATTCCCGGTTGAAGCCAACCAGTACGACGCCTTGCGCGATTCGCTGGAAAAACTGAAGCTGAACGATGCGTCCCTGCAATACGAACCAGAAGTGTCGCAGGCGCTGGGCTTCGGTTTCCGGTGCGGTTTCCTTGGTCTTTTGCATATGGAAATCGTTCAGGAACGACTGGAGCGCGAATTCGGCATGGACCTGATCACAACGGCTCCGACGGTCGTGTATGAAGTGATCCTGAAAAACGGCGACATGCTGATGGTGGACAATCCGTCCAAGATGCCCGACCCTGCCCGAATCGAGGAAGTCCGCGAACCGATCGTGACGGTAAACCTTTACATGCCTCAGGAATACGTCGGCCCGATCATGACGCTGTGCAATCAGAAGCGTGGTATCCAGATGGATATGCATTACCACGGCAAGCAGGTTCGTCTGGTCTATGAATTGCCGATGGCGGAAATCGTGCTCGATTTTTTCGACAAGATGAAATCCATCTCGCGCGGATATGCATCGATGGAATATGAATTCAAGGAATATCGTTCTTCCGACGTCGTGAAGGTCGATATGCTGATCAACGGCGACAAGGTCGATGCGCTGGCGATTATCGTGCATCGCGCCAATAGCCAGTACCGTGGCCGTGCCGTCGCGGCGAAAATGCGTGAACTGATCCCGCGCCAGATGTTCGACGTCGCCATTCAGGCCGCGATCGGATCGACGATCATTTCACGTGAAAACGTGAAGGCCTTGCGTAAAAACGTATTGGCAAAATGCTATGGCGGTGACATTACCCGCAAGCGCAAATTGCTTGAAAAACAAAAAGCAGGTAAAAAACGGATGAAACAGGTTGGATCGGTGGAAGTTCCACAGGAAGCTTTCCTGGCAATCTTACAAGTGGATGAAAAATGAACGTGCAGTCTTTGCTGGGTAACTTCGCCCTGATCCTTTTCATATTGATGGTGATCTCGGGTGTCGTCTGGTTCTACGACAAGCTGGTACTGGTCAAAAAACGGAAAGCCGCCGCTGAAATCGCACTAGCTGCCTATGATGAGCGCAACGCCAGAATGAAGGCGGAAGGTATCAAGGTCGATGATTCCGGCAGGGAAACCCTGAAAGAAAAACTGATGAAGCGGCCGATGTGGGTGGAATATTCAGGCAGCTTTTTCCCTGTGATCGCGGCAGTATTCGTCATCCGTTCCTTTCTCTGGGAACCGTTCAGGATTCCATCGAGCTCGATGGTCCCCACGCTGGAAGTCGGCGACATGATTCTGGTCAGCAAGTACAGTTACGGTATCCGCCTGCCGGTCATCAACAAGAAAGTGATCGGACTCGGTGATCCTGAAAAGGGCGACGTCGTCGTTTTCAAATTCCCGAAAGACACCTCACTCGACTATATCAAACGGGTGGTCGGTGTCGGTGGCGACAAGATCGAATACAGGAACAAGAAACTGACCGTCAATGGTGTCGAGGCGAAATACCAGCCGATGTCCGACTATCTCGATACGGAAAGTTTGACTTATTCCAAACAGTTCGAGGAAGATTTGTCCGGCGCAGGTGTCAAACACCGTATCCTGAACGACGATCGTGCACCGACGTATGTGCCGCATCCTGACCGTTTCAAAAACCGCCAGATGTGCACCTACAACGTGGAAGGATTTTCATGTACGGTGCCAGAGGGGTATTATTTCATGATGGGCGACAACCGGGACAACAGTCTGGATAGCCGTTACTGGGGTTTCGTTCCCGATGAATACATCGTCGGCAGGGCGTTTCTCGTATGGATGAACTTGAATGACATGACGCGTATAGGCGGCATCCATTAATCGCCAAATGGCACAAACTTGATTTTTGATTGAACAGGGAAACTCTCAAATTGCGATGATGAACGTGAATGTGTTGCAGGAAAGGATCGGATATTCTTTCCGACAAATCGACTTGCTCCAGACGGCACTGACTCATCGGAGCTTTTCCAGTCATCATAATGAACGACTGGAGTTTCTGGGCGATTCACTGTTGAATTGCGTCACGGCCATCAATCTGTACGAGCGGTATGTCGAACTGAATGAAGGCAATCTGTCGCGACTGAGGTCTTCTCTTGTCAGACAGCAGGCACTGTACGAAATTGCGCAGAAACTGGATATGTCCAGTTTTTTGCGTCTGGGTGAAGGAGAACTGAAAGCCGGTGGCTTCAAGCGTCCCTCAATTCTTGCCGATGCAATGGAAGCGTTGTTCGGTGCCATATTCCTTGACTCCGATTTCGAGACGGTCAGAAGGGTCATTACGCAACTGTTCACTGACATGATGAAAGGGCTCGACCCGGAAACGTTCGGGAAAGACGCGAAAACGCAATTGCAGGAATATTTGCAGGGACACAAGCTGGCTTTGCCGGAATACCAGGTCGTTGCCACACACGGTGCCGCGCACAATCAGGAATTCGAAATCGAATGTACGATCGGCAAATTCGGCATTCACGTGTTCGGAACGGGTTCCAGCCGACGGGCCGGAGAACAGGAAGCGGCACAGAAAGCGCTGGTTGCTGTGGAAGAAGCCATGAAAAACAAAAAGCAGGTTTCATCCGGAAAAAAAGGCCGTAAGGAAGCACAGATGAAATTGATCGGTATCGCTACACCACAAAGAGAACTGCCTGTCGAAGACGAGGCGGTGCCACCTACCAGAAAATGAGTGACTGTTTCTCTGATTGTTCTTGCTTTCATTGTCTGTTCTCCTTTTCTGGT
>OGXI01000596.1_pt1 | contig 31986 bp, 30 predicted proteins | sample 1576221 | NCBI WGS metagenome assembly OGXI01 (sample SAMEA3541523, study PRJEB24748) | human gut metagenome | biome: human gut; feature: human-associated habitat; material: faeces | place: China | collected 2012
ACAGGAGGCCACTTAATGTGGCCTCCGTCGTGAGCAGGACTGTAGAGCAGGAAACTTCATCAGCGCCCGCCCCACGGGAAACCGGCGGGATAGACCAGTTCAGATGGGGCTTTGATGCATGGGTGGTCTGTTGTTGTGCAAATGGGTATCATACTGTGGTTATTGCATCGACTCTGCGATGCATATTTGTACGTTCCCGGCGGTCGGTTTGCCAGAAGCGCCCCGTCGGTTGTTCCAGACCCGTTTCGAAGAAAGGAAACCACACTTACCTATGGCAGCTAAAAAATCATCTCCTTTGAAGATCATTCCGCTCGGCGGCCTTGACGGCATCGGCAAGAACATGACGGTCTTCGAGTGCGGCGACGACATGGTGCTCGTCGACGCCGGTCTTATGTTCCCGGATGACTCCCAGCCCGGTATCGACCTGGTGCTTCCCGACTACACCTATGTTCTGGAGAACGAGGAGAAGCTCCGCGGTATCATCGTCACTCACGGCCACGAGGACCACACCGGTTCGCTTCCGTACCTGCTGCAGGACCTCAACAACAAGGTGCCCATCTTCTCGAGCAAGCTGACGCTCGGTTTTATCGAGGGCAAGCTCTCCGAGTTCCGCATCCGCGCGCCTAAGTTCCGCGAGGTCAAGGGCGGCAGCCATGTCAACCTCGGCGGCATCTCGCTCGACTTCTTCTCGATGACGCACTCCATCCCCGGCGCTCTGGGCGTGTTCATCCGCACCAATCAGGGCACCGTTATGCACACCGGCGACTTTAAGCTCGACCAGACGCCCATCGATGGCGTCACGCCCGACTATGCCGCTATCAGCCGCTTTGCCAAGCAGGGCATCGACCTGCTGCTTTCCGACTCCACCAATGCCACGGTTCCCGGCTTTACCAAGTCCGAGGCCGAGGTTGGTCCCAACCTGCTGCACGCCATCAAGAACGCCCCGGGTCGCGTGTTCGTCGCATCGTTCTCGAGCCACATCCATCGTTTGCAGCAGATCTGCGATGCCGCCCGCAAGTGCGGCCGTAAGGTCGTTGTGACCGGTCGCTCCATGCTCACGAACACCCGCGTGGCGCGCGAGCTCGGTTATCTCAACATCGATGATGCCGATATCATCGATGCCTTCGATATCGATAACCTGCCTGACGACAAGATCGTCGTCATGTGCACTGGTTCGCAGGGCGAGCCGCTGTCGGCCCTGTCCCGCATGGCCAATGGCGAGCACAAGACGCTCTCCATCCACGAGGGCGATACCGTTATCCTCTCGGCAACTCCCGTTCCTGGCAACGAGAAGGCCGTCCAGCAGGTCGTCAACAGCCTGGCCAAGCTCGGCTGCGACGTGTGGGATAAGAACCGCGCTCTCGTCCACGTCTCGGGTCACGGTAGCCAGGAGGAGCTCAAGCTCCTGATGGCCATGGCCAAGCCCACGTATTTTATGCCGGTTCACGGTGAGGCCGTGCATCTGCGCGCCCATGCCCAGCTGGCCCGCAAGATGGGCATCAAGGACGATCATATCTTTATCCTCGATAACGGCGACACGCTCGAGATGCGCGGTGGTATCGTCAAGCGCGGTACGCCCGTCGAGTCCGGTGTCGTTTACGTCGACGGCCTGCGTATCGGCGATACCGACCCCATCGTCCTGCGCGATCGCCAGAAGCTCGCCAACGACGGTATGGTCACGGCCGTTGCCATCGTCTCCCTCAAACACAAGAAGATCGAGGCCATCGAGTTCTCGGGCCGCGGCGTCTCGTTTGCCATCGACGACCAGTTCTCCGAGGATGCCTCCGCGTCCATTATGAAGACGATCGAGAAGGGTAAGTTTAGCTTTACCAGCAGCGGTTCCGATGCCATTCGCAAGGCCGTGCGCGATTCGCTCTCTAACTTTATCTGGAGCCGTACGCGCACCCGTCCGATGATCATCCCGGTCGTCATGGAGGTTTAGTTTGGCGCGCGGATCTGCACAAAACGCCAAAGGCAATAAGGCCAATAACCAACCGGCATCTGCTAAGGGTGCCGGTTCCCATCTGCGTGCCAATAAGGGCCACGAGTCCGAGTTCGATGAGTTTGAGCCCTTGGTCGAGCCTTCGGCCAATCGCGATATCGCCGGTGTGGTCATCGCCGTTTTGGCGATCGCGTCCTTCATTGCCGTGATCTCTCCGGCAACAGCGCCCGTGACGGCTGCGGTTGCCGGTTTCTACCACCTGGGCTTTGGTCTGGGCGCCTACGTGCTGCCGATCGTCATCTTGCTGTTTGCCGCCACGCTCTTTTTGGGTGAGGACTCGCCGCTCAACGTGCGCTCTGTTGCGGGCGGCGCCTTGGTCTTTATCGCCGTCGTCTCCATTCTTTCGCTGATGGTGCCGGGCACGAGCGATTCGTGCGACCTTATGTTTACGCCGCAGAACCTTTCCGTGTCGGGCGGCTACATTGGCGCCTTTATCGCAAGTGCCTTGCAAAACGCCCTGGGTAAACCTATCGCCATGGTTGTCTTGCTGGGGCTTGTCGTCGTTGGTTTGGTCATTATCGGCTTTTCGGTGGGTGGCGTTTTGCGCTCCGCACGCGATCGCGCTGCCGATTTTGCCGAGCGTCGACGTGCCGATGTCAATGCGAGCCCGTGGGGCGATGAAGAGGCCCTGTCTGTTCCTGGCGTCGCTCGTCCGCACCTTAGCATTCTGCGCCAGAAGGGATCTGACGCCGCGGTGACCACGGTCATGGGTGGCGATGTGGACCCGGTTTTGGATGACGACGAGGACGATGACCCGTTTGTCGACGTATCCGAGTCGGTTGAAGCCGAGCGGGCCAAGACCACGCTGCTGCCGCGTCGCCATGTCAAGAAGGGCAAGGCTGCGCCTAAGCTCAATACGAGTGAGCCCGACCCGTCTTGGTCCGATAGCGAGATTGAGCTTACCGAGGGCGATGACGAGGACGACGAGGCTCCGATTGAGACCGCAAAGACAACTTTGCTGCCGCGTCGCCATGCAAAGCGCGGCCAGGTAACCGGCCAGCTTTCGATGGAAGACGACCCCGATAAGATCGACGAGTCCGAGCCGCCGTTTGTCGTGAATCCCGTCTCGGCCGCACCTCAGATTCCCGACTTCCTGAAGCATTCCAAGGTTGCCGGTGCGCCTGCCACGAGTGCTATCGAATCGGCTGCGGCTCGTGATGGGGGAGTGGACGACGGCGCCGCAGATAACGAGGGCGAAGAAGAGGATGGCCTCAAGCTTCCGCCGCTCGAAATCCTGCATGCCAACCCGCAGTCGGCTTCCGCCGCGTCTTCGGACAAGGAGCTGGAGCAGACCGCTGAGTCACTGCAATCCACCTTGCTTGAGTTTGGCCGCAGTGCCCGCGTGGTCGGCTGGATCGCCGGCCCCACGGTGACGACCTTTAAACTGCAGCCCGGTGAGGGCGAGCGTGTGAGCAAAATCTCGAGCCTCGAGGACGATATCGCGCTTTCGCTCGCTGCCCAGTCGGTGCGTATCTTTGCCCCGATCCCCGGCACCTCGCTCGTGGGCATCGAGATTCCCAACCGCAAGCGCCAGAACGTCAATCTGGGCGACGTGCTGCCCTATGTGAAGGGCGGTCCGCTCGAGCTCGCCATCGGCCGCGACGCCGAGGGCACGCCGGTTGTCGTCGACCTCGCCAAGATGCCTCACCTGTTGATTGCCGGTACGACCGGTTCTGGTAAGTCGGTGATGATCAATTCCATCATCACGACCTTGCTCATGCGCGCCCTTCCCGAGGACGTTCGCCTGATCATGGTCGACCCCAAGCGCGTCGAGCTTGCGGGCTATAACGGTCTGCCGCATCTCTATGTGCCCGTGGTGACCGAGCCCAAGCAGGCCGCGAGCGCTCTGCAATGGGCTGTGTCCGAGATGGAGCGTCGCCTGAAGGTCTTCGAGCGTCTCAACGTGCGTAAGATCTCGACCTACAACGAAAAGCAGGCTGCTGGCGAGTTTGAGCATTACGACAATCCGCCGCAAAAGATGCCCTACCTTGTCATTATCATTGACGAGCTCTCTGACCTGATGATGGTCGCCGGTAAGGATGTCGAGGCCTCGATCGTGCGTATTGCACAGCTGGGCCGTGCCGCCGGTATTCATCTTATCGTTGCCACGCAGCGCCCCAGCTCCAACGTGGTGACGGGCCTCATCAAGGCCAACATCACCAACCGCATCGCCTTTAACGTCGCCACGGGCATCGACTCGCGCGTCATCATCGACCAGATGGGCGCCGAGAAGCTCACCGGTTTGGGCGACATGTTGTTCTCCAAGGTCGACTGGGGCAAGCCCCGCCGTATCCAGGGCTGCTTTGTCTCGGACGACGAAATCAACGAGATTGTCGAGTTCGTCAAGTCGCAGAGTGAGCCAGACTACCACGAGGAGATCCTGTCTGCCGTGGCGCCCGCTTCCATGTCCATGGCGGGTGGCGGAGGCATTGTCCGCACCGGAGTAGCCGAGCCGCAAGACGATGATCCACTCATTTGGGAAGCCGCCCATATTGTGGTGGAATCGCAGCTTGGCTCCACATCTGGCCTGCAACGTCGTCTGAAGGTTGGCTATGCGCGTGCCGGGCGTATTATGGACATGCTGGAAGAAAAGGGTGTCGTCGGCCCGCCCGACGGTTCCAAGCCGCGCGAGGTCCTGTTGGACGAGGAGGGGCTTGCCGCGCTGGAATCTGTCGACGCCGAGATGGCACGTGAAGATCGTGAGTTTGGAGGATTCTGATGGCTGCACGCTTTGGTGACATGCTGCTCGAGCAGCGTCGCCGAATGGGCCTTTCCATTCAGCAGGTCGCCAACACCATCAAAATCAGGCCGCAGATCATCGAGTTTTTCGAGACCGGTAACTTTGCTTCGATGCCGCCGCGCGGCTATGCGCAGGGCATGATTTCGAGCTATGCTCGTTTTTTGGGCCTCAATCCGCGCGAGGTCGTCAATGCCTACTTTGACGACCTGATGGCATACGAACGCGAGACGTCGCAGCAGGGGGGTCGTTTTCAGGACGCCGCCGGCTACGTCAATTCGCGTTCCTCTGTCGATAACGGGCGCTTCCTGATGGTTCAGGGTGGTCGCTCAACGCGTTATGGTCAGCGTCCGCAGCAGGCTGGCTATATTACCGAGACGGGGTCCAGTGAGGAAATCCGTTCTCAGCGCGATCGTTTCCGCAGCACGCCTATGCCCGACGATCGTGCGCTTCCCGCTGCCCGCGGTGTGGTGCGCGATCCCCGTGTCGGCTACGGAGATGGCGGCTATTCCGATCGTGGCTACCGTGGTGTCTCTGCCGGTCGTGCTCTCGGCGGCTATGCGGACGCCGATGCCACGCAGGTGACGCCGCGTCTTCGCTCTCAATCACAGCCGTATGGCCAGCGCTCTTCGGCTCCGCGTGCGGGCCAGCGTGGCTATCAAGGCCGCTGTGAACTTGCGCCCCGCTCGGGTCAGCGCAGCCTTCAGGGCCAGGGTGGCTATCGCGGCCGTTCCGACAGCAATCGTGGTCGTATGCCTCAGGGAGGCGGCCGCAGCAGTTCCAGTCGTGGACGCGGCGGTTCCCGTACTCCTCAAAACAACGGTCTCGATCCGCGTATCGTCTACGCCGGCATCGGTGCCGTGGCGTTGCTGCTGATCGTGCTCATCGTGGTACTTCTGCGCGGCTGCGCATCTTCGACGCCCGAGACCACGCCCGAGACGCCCACTGCTACCAAGACGACGCCCAAGAAGTCTTCTAAGAAGACCGAAACGGTCGACGAGGATGAGGACACCGATGAGGCGACGGATGAGTCGACCGATTCGGACTCCACCAAGACGACGGCTAAAAAGGAAGAAAACGAGGTAACGAAGGTCAAGGTCTCCGTTGCCAAGGGAAAGACCGCGTGGATTGAGGTCAAGGTCGACGGAAAGTCGGTTTATGGCGCTCAGGCGACTGGCCCCTTTGAGCAGGAGTACACGCCCGAGTCCTCGATCGAGATCACCACGTCTAAGCCTTCCGATGTCACCGTTACCAAGAACGGCGAAAAGGTCCGTTACGATACCAAGACCTCGGGCGTGGCGCGCGTGACGATCACCGTTCCCAAGAAGGAGACGACTGATTCCGAGAATGGTGAAAGTTCTGATGGTGCCGACACCACCGACGGCACCGATGCCCAGTCCACGGATGGCGCCGATACCGCAACTGACGGCCAGACGCCCACCGATTCTACCGACTATTCGTACGATAGCTACTAAGCCGCTCGTACGCGAAAGGAAACATCATGGCTAAAGATTCCAGCTTCGACGTCGTGTCCGAGGTCAACATGCAAGAGGTCGACAACGCCTTCCAGCAGACCACGCGCGAGATTTCCCAGCGCTATGACCTGAAGGATTCCGGCGCCACGATCGAGCTTTCGAAGGGCGACAAGCTCTTTACAATCAACGCCCCGGCCGACTTTGTCTCCAAGCAGATCATCGATGTCCTGAGCTCCAAGCTCATCAAGCGCGGCATCGACCTCAAGGCTGTCTCGTGGGATGCTCCGCAGGCGGCATCGGGCGGCACCGTGCGCGTGCTCGGCCATATCGTCGAGGGTATCGACCAGGCGACCGCCAAGAAGATCAATAAGGACATCAAGGACCAAAAGCTCAAGGTCAAGGTGACCATCGAGGCCGAGAAGCTGCGTGTTTCCTCTGCTTCGAAGGACGCGTTGCAGACCGTTATCCAATTCCTGCGCGACCAGGACTACGGCCAGCCGCTGCAGTTCACCAACTACCGCTAATATCATTCGAAAGGACTGCTCTCCAACATGGATACACCGTTGGGCTCCGTGCTCTACATCACCCTCGGGTGCGCTAAGAACGAGGTTGACACCGACCGCATGCGTTCTCTTTTGACCGCCGCGGGCTACGAGGAGGCATTCGACCCACAGGATGCCGATATCGCCATCGTCAATACATGCTCGTTCCTCGCCTCCGCAACGTCCGAGAGCATCGAGACCACGCTCGAGCTCGCCAACGAGGTTCAGGACGGCGTTCGTTCTTGTCCCATCGTCATGTGCGGCTGTGTGCCGTCGCGCTATGGCGACGACCTGCCCGATGAACTGCCCGAGGTCTCTGCCTTTGTGAAGGCCGACGAGGAGGACGGCATCGTGGCGGTCATCGATGGCGTGCTGGGTGTCGAGCGTGTGATCGCTGCCTATATTCCGCAAGTCAAGCGCACTGTCGAGGGCGCCGTTGCTTACGTCAAGATTTCCGATGGCTGCAACCGCTTCTGCAGCTTCTGCATGATCCCCTATATTCGCGGTCGCTATCATTCGCGCAATGCCGAGAGCATTATCTCCGAGGTGCGCGACCTGGTTGCCGGCGGTGTGCGCGAGATCGTGCTGATCGGCCAGGACACGGGTATTTGGGGCACCGACTTTGCCGACGAAGACGTCACCGATGGCTCGCCGCGCAATCTGGCGCAGCTGCTGCGCGCCGTCGCCGAGGCCGTGCGTCCGCAGAACGTCTGGGTCCGTGTGCTCTACCTGCAGCCCGAGGGCATGACTGACGAGCTCATTGAGACCATTCGTGATACGCCCGAGGTGCTGCCCTATATCGATATCCCCGTGCAGCACTGCGACGCGCGCATCCTCAAGGCTATGCGCCGTTCTGGTTCGCGCCAGGAGCTCGAGGACCTGTTCCGCGATCTGCGTGAGCGCATCCCCGGCATCGTGATTCGTTCCACGGCCATGGTCGGCTTCCCGACCGAGACCGACGACGAGTTCCGCGACCTTATCGACTTTATGGACACCGTCGGCTTCGACTACACGAGCGTCTTTGCCTACTCGCAGGAGGAGGGCAGCCTGGCCGCCAAGATGGAGGGCCAGGTCGACGAAGAGGTCAAGCTCGAGCGCGCCCAAGAGGCCATGGACCTGGCCGAGTCGCTCGGTTTTGCTGCAACTGCCGCACATGTGGGCGAGCGCGCCCAGGTGATTGTCGACGGTATCGAAGAGACCGAGGACGGCGCCGAGCTGATCGGACATGCCTGGTTCCAGGCGCCTGATTCCGATGGCGCGGTGCATCTGGATGCCAGCGAGGCATCTGTGGGCGATATTCTGACGGTCGAGTTTACCGATAGCTTCTGCTATGAGCTTATCGGCCATGTTGTGGAGTAGGAGAGCATCGTGGCAAACGAGAGCAATAAGGAACTGACGAGTGTTTGGACGCCCGCCAACATCGTGACGTGCGTTCGCATCGTCTTTATCCCGGTGTTCATGATCGTGTCGGCGCTTTCTCACACGAGTGTTGCCGGTACAGATTGGAGCACCTTCGACGGCCCGCTCGCCGCCGCTGCCTTCATTCTGTATGTGATCCTGTCGTGCACCGATAAGGTCGACGGTTATCTGGCGCGCTCGCGCAACGAGATTACCGATTTCGGTAAGTTCTTGGACCCCATCGCCGATAAGCTGCTGGTGTTCTCGGCTCTGCTGCTGTTCTTGGATTTTGGCGCTGTGACCGTGTGGTCCGTGTTCATTATCCTGTTCCGTGAGCTTCTGGTGAGCGCCCTTCGCATGGTCGCTAGTGCCGCCGGCGTTGTCGTTGCGGCCGATAAGCTCGGCAAGTACAAGACGGCGACCACGATGGTCTCCATCTGCGGTTACCTGTGCGTCTTTGCGATGGCCGGCTTGCACCTTGGCCCGCTGGCGCTGACGCTCGGCATCTACTCGGTGTCGCGCTTCCTGTACGCCGTTGCCGTTGTCCTGACCGTTATCTCGGGCGCCCAGTACTTCTGGAACTGCCGCAAGATCGTCTTTTCGGTCTAGGTTCTGGTGGGTATGACGGACTCTTTTGAGCAGATTTCCGCACATAACGAGGAGCTGGCGCGTCATATTGTCGAGCGCGCGAGCGCTCGGGGCGTGACGGTTTCGACGGCTGAGTCGCTGACAGCAGGTATGATCGCCTCGACGATTGCCGATATCCCGGGCGCCTCGGCGGTGCTGCGTGGCGGTGCGGTGACCTACTGCGATGAGATCAAGCATCGCGTTTTGGGTGTTGATCAGGAGACGCTCGACCGCTATACCGCGGTGTCGCATCAGACCGCGCGCGAGATGGCGGCGCGTTCGCTGGAGCTGTACCAGAGCGATATTGCAGTGAGCGCAACGGGTTATGCCGGCCCCGGCGGCGGCACTGAGGACGATCCGGCTGGCACTTTCTATATTGGCTGGGCGTATCGCGCGGCTGATGGGGAAGTGCCGGTCGTGGACTCTGTGCGCTGCCGCTATGAGGGCGACCGTTCGTGTATTCGTGTCCATGCGGTCGCGGAGGCATTGGGACGCATTGCCCTTGTGCTTAACTCTATGGAATAGACGTGTTTTAAGGGGCCTTCGGGCCCCTTAAATGTGGAGATAGGGACCCCTGACGAATTTAGCGTTTGCGCTGGTCATAGGTGTATTTTTGCCTTTCTTGTTCTTATTTGCCCCTTTGTGGTCAAGCATTTGGTCAGTGTTTGGTCGGCGTTTGGTTGGGTTTTGGAAAGACTGCCTGCATATGATTGGCCTGAACGGTTGACCACGAACAGCCGTTCGTTTATTATCGATGCAGGTTGTTAAGAGGAGGGCTATTCATGGCCAAGAATTCAGGTCCCGTACGTACCGTTCATGCTCGCACGACGGGTAAAGAGCGCGATGAGATGATCGCCACCACCAAGGCCGAGATCGAGAAGAAGTTCGGTCAAGGCTCCATCATGAGGTACGGCGACGGTGGCCCCGAGCTCGAGGTCGAGGCCATCCCTACGGGCGCTCTGGCACTCGATGCCGCTCTGGGTATCGGCGGTGTGCCGCGCGGCCGAATCGTCGAGATCTACGGTCCCGAGTCCTCCGGTAAGACGACGCTTTCGCTCGAGATCCTGGCCGAGGCCCAGGCAATGGGTGGCGTGGTGGCATTTATCGATGCCGAGCACGCGCTCGATCCCACGTATGCCGCGCGCATTGGCGTGGATATCGACGAGGTACTGATTTCCCAGCCTGATACGGGTGAGCAGGCGCTCGAGATTGTTGACATGCTCGTGCGTTCCGGCGCCATCGATGCCATCGTCGTCGACTCCGTCGCCGCGCTGACCCCGCGTGCCGAGATCGAGGGAGAGATCGGCGATACCACGGTCGGTTTGCAAGCTCGCCTGATGAGTCAGGCGCTCCGCAAGCTCGCCGGCTCGCTGTCCAAGTCCAACACGACATGCATCTTCATTAACCAGCTGCGAGAGAAGATCGGCGTCATGTTCGGCAACCCCGAGACCACGACGGGCGGCCGCGCCCTTAAGTTCTTCTCTTCGGTGCGTATCGACATTCGCCGCATCGACAGCATTAAGCTTAAGGATGAGGTTATCGGTAACCGCGTGCGCGCCAAGGTCGTTAAGAACAAGGTGGCAGCTCCGTTCCGTTCTGCTGAGTTCGACATCATGTACGGTACGGGCATCTCTAAGGAGGGCTCGATTCTGGACATGGCTGTCGAGTGCGGCATTTGCAAGAAGATGGGCTCCTGGTTTGCCTATGGCGAGGACAAGCTCGGCAACGGTCGCGAGGCCGCCAAGGCGTTCCTGCGCGAACACCCCGATTGCGCCGACGAGATTGAGCATAAGGTCCGCCTTGCCTGCGGGCTTGAGTTTGATGACGATGCTCCGTCCGAGGTCGAGCTGACCGATCAGCCTGCGCCTGAGGAGTTTGACGAGCTTTACGCCATCGATGGTTCCGCCATGCTCGATGATGACGACGAGTAGCGGTTACGCTCATGTCGTATACGGTGACCGAGGCCACGGTCGTCTTTCCCGATAAGAAGGCGGCCTCCTCGTTCTCGAGCGGGTATGCGTCCAAAAAGCCTTGCGCACATATCGATTGTGAGCTTGAGGGCGGTTTTGAGCGGTCCATTTGGATTCCCGTGCGGGTCGCGCGCCTGTATGTCAAAAATCGCCCCGATCTTCCCTGTGATTGGGATAACTTTCGTGAAGCGGTGCAGCTCATCGAGCGTAAATGTGCACTTACCATGGTGACCGAGATGCTATCGCGACGCGACCATGCGACGGGTGAGGTCCGTGACAAGTTGTCACGCTACGGCTTTCGCCAGCCCGCGATCGATTTCGCCGTCGAGCGCGCCACCGAGTATCGCTTTTTAGACGAGAACCGCTTTTGCTCGTACTTTATCGAGGAACGCAAGCGGCGCGGTTGGGGACAGCGTAAAATCGAGACCGAGCTCAAGCGCCGTCATGTCGTGCTCGATGACATTCCCGGTTATCCCGAGGATTATTTTGCCGTCGAAGACGATTTGGCGCGTGCGTCAGCCCTGCTCGCCAAGCGGCGTGTTCCAGAGACGCGCGGATTCGAAAAACTGGTTCGGTTTTTGATGGGCAAGGGCTTCTCGTATCACATCGCCGCCGATGCCGTTAAGGCACGTCTCGATGCCGAACGTGAGGAATGTGCGGTTTAGGCGTATGCGTTTTGTGGCCCTGCCGTTCACCGCGTTTTAGCCGCCGTGCTGGGGCCATTTATTTGACAGTTGTTGTGGTTCAACGTACGATAAACACTGTCATTTGCTTTGTGATATGTGCTCATCTGTGATGAGTTTGTTTATATGTTTACCTGTATCCGACCCGCATAAGCTGCGCCCATATTACTCAAATGTCGCGAGCCGTTCGTAAGGACGGTTCGCTTTGTTGTGTAACGAATCCATAAAAAGGAGTGAGCATGCCTATCATCGCAGCGCTCGTTGGCATCGTTTTGGGTGCCATCGCCGCCATTGCCTACATGCGCACCGCCAAGCAGGGTAGTCTTCACGAGGCCGACGAAAAAATCCAGTCGGCACACGCACAGGCTGAGTCCCTGATCGGTGATGCTAAGCGTCAGGCCGAGACCCTCAAAAAAGAGGCTCTGCTCGAGGCTAAAGAGGAGATCATCAAGAACAAGCAGGCCGCTGAGGCCGAGGACAAGCAGCGTAAGAACGAGATTCGTACGCTCGAGAACCGCGTGATGCAGCGCGAGGAATCCCTCGATCGCCGCAACGACGCTCTCGACAAGCGCGAGCATCAGCTGTCCAGCCAGGCCGGTCAGGTCGAGAAGCGCTCCCGTGAGCTCGAGGAGCTCTGCGCAAAGCAGACCTCCGAGCTCGAGCGTATCGCCGACCTTACCCGCGAGGACGCCCACAAGGAGCTCCTCGATAAGGTTCGCGGCGAGGTCACCCACGAGGCCGCCACGATCATTCGCGAGTCCGAGCAGCAGGTTCGCGCCGAGTGCCACAAGACCGCCCAGGAGATTCTGTCTCTGGCGATTCAGCGCTGCGCTGCCGATCACACTGCCGAGGTCACCGTTACCTCCGTGCACATTCCCTCTGATGACCTCAAGGGCCGTATCATCGGTCGCGAGGGTCGCAACATCCGGACCTTCGAGCAGGTTTCCGGCGTCAACCTCGTGATCGACGACACGCCCGAGACCGTCGTTCTTTCGAGCTTCGACCCGGTCCGTCGTGAGACCGCCCGTGTCGCCCTCGAGAACCTCATCGCCGACGGCCGCATTCACCCTGCCCGTATCGAGGAGATGTATCACAAGGCCGCCGACCTGGTTCAGCAGCGCGTGCGCGAGGCTGGCGAGCAGGCTGCCTTCGATACCGGCATCCACGATCTGCACCCCGAGATCGTCAAGACCCTTGGTGCCCTGCGCTACCGTACCTCGTTTGGTCAGAACGTGCTTCAGCATTCCCTCGAGGTCTCTGATCTGTGCGGCGTGATGGCTTCCGAGCTTGGCCTGGACGTTGTGACCGCCAAGCGCGCCGGCCTGCTTCATGACCTGGGCAAGGCAATCGACCACGACGTCGAGGGCCCGCATGCCGTCATCGGCGCCGAGCTTGCCCGCCGTTATGGCGAGAAGCCCGTTATCGTCCATGCTATTGAGGCTCACCATGCCGATGTCGACCCCAACACGGTGCTCGATGTCCTGGTGCAGGCCGCCGATGCTGTCTCTGCCTCTCGCCCCGGTGCCCGTCGCGAGTCTGCCGAGAACTACATCAAGCGTCTTGAGAAGCTCGAGGAGATCGCCAACTCCCATGACGGCGTCGAACGTACCTATGCCATGCAGGCCGGTCGCGAGGTCCACGTCATGGTCCAGCCGGACAAGATCTCCGATGCCCAGTCCACGGTCCTGGCTCACGATATCGCCCATCAGATCGAGGAAGAGATGGAGTATCCCGGTCAGGTGCGCGTCGTCGTGATTCGCGAGAGCCGCGCTGTCGATATCGCTAAATAACATGAGCGACGCGAACGAGCTCATCTCATTTATCGCGTCGATGTCGGGGGAGGGCAACCTTCGCGTCGAGGAGAACCTTGGCGAGGGGTATGTCCGCCTCCGCGTTTCGGAGGCCGAGCGGCGCCAGGCTAAGCACGACATTCAGCATGTCGAGGACATCGTCATCGAAATGCTCCGTAATGCTCGCGATGCCGGCGCCGACAAGGTCTATCTCGCCACGACCAAGGAAGATGGCGTCCGCACGCTTGTCTTTCTGGATAACGGTTCTGGCGTTCCGCAGGATATGCAAGAGCGAATCTTTGATGCCCGCGTTACCTCCAAGCTCGAGAGCATGAAGATGGACCGTTGGGGCGTTCACGGTCGTGGCATGGCATTGTTTTCGATTAAGCAGAACACCGACGAGGCCCGTGTGGTCACGTCCGGCGTCGATCTTGGTTCAGCCTTCAAGGTGAGCGTTGCGGCCGACCGCCTCAGTGAGCGTGCCGATCAGTCCAGCTGGCCCCAGGCCGTCAAGGATGAGGACGGACGTTATGTCTGCGCTCGCGGTCCACATAATATTATTCGCGCTGCTTGTGAGTTTGCGCTCGAGGAGTTGCGTGGTTGCGATGTCTATCTCGGTTCTCCGTCTGAGATTGCCGCGACCCTTTATGCTCAAGTGTCAAGTCGGCTCGATACGTCTCGTCTCCTGTTCATTGATGACGAGAGCGAGCTTCCGGTTGTCGATCGTTTAGGCCTTGCTTCTGATGCCGAGGACTTTATCCGTATTTGTTCGGGTTTGGGTCTTGAGATGTCCGAGCGCACGGCCCATCGCATTTTGGCAGGGCAGATTAAGCCCGTTCGCGGTGTGACCGCGCGTCTGCTGCGCGAGCGTGATTCGTCCTCGCATGCGCCGGCTCCTGTCGATCTCGCGAAGGATCGTCGCGGGCTACGTATTGCCAAGGATGACATGGCACAGTTTTCGCGCGCTGTGGAACGCGACTTTAATGACCTTGCCACCCGGTACTATCTCAACCTTTGCGGCGACCCAAAGATCCGTGTTTCGCGTGATCGAATCACCGTGACCTTTGATCTTGCCAAAGAGGAATAGTGCCTTTACCGAGTCCACTCGGTACGATACAGTTATTGCAGTTAAAACGTACTTTTAAATGCAGGAGTTTCTTCATGGATTGCCTGAAGGTATCAAGCAAATCATCGCCCGCGTCCGTTGCCGGCGCCATCGCCGGCATGGTCAAGGATGGTGTACCCGTCAACATCCAGTGTGTCGGCGCCGGTGCCGTCAACCAGGCTATTAAGGCCGTTGCTATCGCGCGCGGTTTTTTGATTCCAACCGGTTTTGATATTTCCTGCGCGCCCGTGTTCTCCGACATCCTCATTAACGGGGAGTCGCGCACGGCCATCCGCCTTTCTATCTACGTTCACCAGATCAATCGAGCTGCTATGGATAACGTCGTCATGGATGATGTTAAGCCTGTGGCATAGCTTCTGCTTGCCTTGTTTCGCTCCCCATCGTTAGGACTTATGCACATGGACCAGCGTTCCGTACGCGATATTCTTGCCGGTAAAACCTACTTTATCCGCACCTTTGGCTGCCAGATGAATCAGCACGACTCCGAGCGTGTGAGCGGTCTGCTTGATTCGTATGGCTGCCTCATGGCGCTCGATCCCGCGCATGCCGATATCGTTGTCTTCATGACGTGCTGCGTGCGCGAGGCCGCCGATACTCGCCTGTACGGTCAGTGTAATTCCTGCAAAAGCCTGCCGCCTTCGCCTTCGGGCAAGCGCGTGGTTGCCGTTGGCGGTTGCATCGCGCAGCGCGATGGCGAGGGCCTGCTCACCAACGTCGATAACGTCAATGTCATCTTTGGCACGCATTCCATTGCACATGTGGCCGAGCTCATTGCCGAGGCGTTCCTTGATGGTAAGCGTCATATCCGCACCAATGAGCATGAGGATACGGACGCCATGAGCATGCCGTGGCATCGCGAGACCCAGTATCACGCCTGGGTGCCCATCATGACAGGCTGCAATAATTTCTGCACCTATTGCATCGTGCCGTACGTGCGTGGTCGCGAAAAGAGCCGCCCCTTCGAGGAGATTGTCGACGAGGTGACCGGTTTGGTACGCCAGGGCGTGCGTGAGATTACGCTGTTGGGCCAAAACGTTAACTCATATGGTCGCGATCTGTTTGGCAAGCCGCGTTTTGCCGATTTGCTGCGTGCCGTGGGCGATACGGGCGTGGAGCGCATCTTCTTTACGTCTTCGCATCCCAAGGATCTGCTGCCCGAGACCATCGACGCCATGGCCGAGACGCCTGCCGTTATGCCGCAGCTTCACCTGGCCGTCCAGTCAGGTTCGACGCGGATCCTCAAAGAGATGAATCGCCGTTATACACGCGAGGACTATCTGGGCCTGGTCGATCGCATTCGCAACCGCATGCCCGATATCGCGCTCTCGACCGACATTATCGTTGGCTTCCCGGGCGAGACTGAAGAAGACTTTGAGCAGACGCTCTCGCTTGCTGAGACGGTCCGCTATGCTCAGGCCTATACCTTCATCTATTCCAAGCGTGCCGGTACCCCGGCCGCCGAGATTGACGATCCTACGCCGCATGAGGTTATTCTCGAGCGTTTCAACCGCCTGGTTAAGGTTATCGAGACCACGGCACACGAGTATAACCAGGGTGAGCTTCATACTGTGGTTCCGGCGCTCATTGAGGGAACGAGTAAAAAGAACGACGCGGTCCTGCTGGGCAAGAGTCCCAAGAATCAGACCGTGCATGCGCCTATCCCCGAGGGGTACAGTATCGATCAGCTTGTTGGCAAGATCGTTGATGTTGACGTTGACATTGCCAAGACCTGGTATTTGTCCGGCTCCGTTGTGGGCGAGCCGCGCTAATGGTTGCTCCCGGGGCAGGTCTTTCCGCCGTTGCGATCGTCGGTCCGACGGCGGTTGGTAAGAGTGATGTTGCCGACCGTTTGGCAGCTCGTCTTTCGTCCGAAGTGCTGTCGTGCGATGCGATGCAAATCTATCGCGGCATGGACATCGGTACCGCAAAGATGGCGCCCGATGAGTGCACGGCGCCGCTGCGTCTCGTTGACATTGTAGAGCCGGGTGTGGCATATTCTGCTGCGCTTTATCAGGCCGACGCTCGCGCGCATGTTGAACGTCTCCTTGGTTCGGGTTGCCTGCCGGTTTTTTGCGGAGGTACGGGGCTGTATCTCAAGGCCGCCCTCGATGAGATGGACTTTCCCTCGGGTGAACTTGAGGACGATCGTCGTGCGGGCTATCAGGAGCTTGCCGAGCGTATTGGCGAGGAAGAACTGCATGCCTTGCTTGCCGAGCGCGATCCAGAATCGGCTGCTGTTATTCATCCCCATAACGTGCGCCGTGTGATTCGTGCGCTCGAGATGCATGATGATGGCGTCTCCTATGCGCAGCAAAAGTCGCAGTTTAGTGTTCCGCACGAGCATTATCATGCCCTATGGTTTGGTCTGACGCGTAATCGCGAGGCGCTCTACGAGCGCATTAACCAGCGCGTCGATCTGATGTTTGAGCAGGGTCTTGTCGATGAGGTCCGCGGTCTTATGGGCCAGGGGCTGGGAGATGCCCTGACGTCGATGCAGGCAATTGGCTATAAAGAGATCATTGATGCTTTCAATGGCGTGATGAGCATGGATGAGGCTCGCGAACTCATTAAGATGCGTTCGCGTCGTTATGCCAAGCGTCAGCTTTCGTGGTTTAAGCGCGATGACCGTATCGTGTGGTTTGATATGGATGAATGTACGATCGATGAGGTCGTTGAGGATATCCTGCATCGTATTGAGGCTGCCTAATGGCCCGTTTCCCCCTTGTTCCCACGGCACCCGAGCCCGAGCGTGCCATTTTAGTTGGTGTTGAGTGGCGCGACAATGCATGGCCGCTCGATCGCTCGCTTGATGAGCTGGAGCGTCTTGCCCACACAGCTGGTGCTCAGTGCGTGGCACGCTTGTCGCAGCGTTTGGTAAAGCCGTATCCTAAATCGTTTATCGGTTCCGGCAAGGTAGAAGAGCTGTGCGGCCTGGTGCATCGCATGGATGCCGATGTCGTTATTTTTGACGACGACCTGACGCCCTCGCAGCAATCCTATTTGGAGAAAGCTGTGGGCGAGCCGGTAAAGATTATCGATCGTACAGCACTGATCCTGGATATCTTTGGCCTGCATGCTCAGACGCGTGAGGGACGCCTGCAGGTACAGCTGGCACAGCTTCAATATTTGTTGCCTCGCCTGCGTGGCATGTGGAGCCATCTCGCCAAGGAGCAGACGCGCGGCGGCATCGGCTCACGTTTTGGTCAGGGCGAAAGTCAGCTCGAGGTCGACCGTCGCCTTATTCGTAATAAGATCGCTGCGCTTCGTCGTGAGCTCAAGCAGGTTGAACAGCGTCGCGATGTTCAATCCAAGAGTCGCATTGAGTCACCGGCGTTTCGCGTCGCGTTGGCCGGTTATACCAATGCCGGTAAATCGACGTTGCTCAATCGTCTGACCGGCTCTACGGTACTTTCGCAGGACAAGCTGTTTGCTACGCTCGACCCGACGACGCGTTCGTATCGTCTGCCCGGCGGTCGCGGCATGACGATTACCGATACCGTCGGCTTTATTCAAAAGCTGCCGCATGGTCTGGTCGATGCCTTTAAATCGACGCTGTCCGAGGTTTTGGGTGCCGATCTAATTCTCAAAGTCGTAGATGCGTCTGACGAGGACTATGAGCGGCAGCTGGAGGCTGTCGACCGCGTGCTTGATGGGATCGGCGCCGGAGAGCGTTTAACGCTGACCGTATTCAATAAAATCGATCTTCTCGATAGCGTCGATCGATTGAGTTTCCGTCGTCGCTATCCGGAGGCCGTTCTGTTCTCGGCCCAAACGGGCGAGGGGCTCGACGATCTCGTCGATCGCATTGCTCGCGAGGCAGCTGCCACCGATGTGTTGCTCTCCGCTGATATCCCGTATCGCGAGGGCGCTCTCATCACGCTGGTGCATGAGCAGGGAACCCTTCTGCATGAGGAATATCTCGAGGACGGCGTTCGCATTGTGGCGAAGTTGCCGGCTCGTATTGCACCGCGGCTCGAGCGCTATCGTACGGAATAAACGATTTCTAGCACGCCTAGAATGACTGGCTGATGGAGCAGGTAGAACGGTAAGGCATGCCGACCCAGGACTGCGAGCGCCGGGATAGGATTGGCGTATGCCCATGCTGGCGCTTCGAGACTTGATGCTTGTGCTGCCTGGGCAGCAAAAAAGCCGGTAAGGTACATAAAGACAAACGGTATGAGCGGATAGTAATCTCCCGAAACAAAACCCGGGCCTGGGAATCCAAGCCATGCCAGGTAGGGGAGTGGGTAGACCGCCTTTGGAATGCCCCAGGTTAGGGCAAAAAGAACAAGGCACGCTGCGATGCCCCATGAGCCCGGTAATTTTTGGAGTAACGGACGGGTGAACGCAACCACCGCGGTGCACACCGCCATGCAATAAATGATGCCAAAGTTCACTGAATCGTCGACCGATACGAGCGTTGTTGCGATCCAGACGACCAAAGCTGCGGCAGCGTACTTAGCCGCTCGTTTGGCATTGTTGCGTGAGAGCGTGCACATCCAACCCGCGATAAACAAAAATACCCAGCTGATGCTGGCGCGCCAGACGTCCTGAAAGACAGTCTGGGTAAACCAAGGCATATCCCAGCCGTACAGGTAGGCGAGATCATAGCAAGCGTGAAAACCTGCCATAGAAATCATCGTAAACCCGCGGACGGTATCAAAGATGGTTATGCGTTTTTGCATTACGAGAACCGGCGCATCAAGCCGACGACTTTGCCCAGGATAACGGGATTCGTTGCATAGATAGGTTCCATGGTGTCGTTCTCGGGCTGCAAGCGCACACGCCCCTGCTCCTTGTAGAACGTCTTGACGGTCGCCGAACCATCAATCATGGCCACGACAATTTCGCCGTTCATGGCACTCTTTTGTTCACGGACGATGATGTAATCGCCATTGAAGATGCCGACATTGATCATTGAGCTCCCATGCACCTCAAGGATAAAGGAACCCTGATCAGTGGCGATTTCGGTCGGGATAGTAAACGTGTCTTCGATATTCTGCTCTGCCAGAATGGGAATCCCAGCCGCGACGCGACCAACGAGCGGTAGCGAGACCGTTCCGCGAGGTGCGGTGGGCTCGTCAGATTTGGAAATTGAGACAGAGGAGCCATCCTCGTTAAAGAGTTCCAGGGCGCGCGGTTTGGTGGCATCGCGCTTGAGTAGCCCGCGCGCCTCCAGGGCAGAGAGATGGGCGTGCACGGTGCTGGGGGAGGAAAGGCCCACGGCAGAAGCCATCTCGCGCACGCTGGGCGGATAACCCTTCTCCTGCTGATATTCCTTGATGAAGTCGTAAATTTGCTGCTGACGCTTGGTAATTTTGCGAGCCATCAGGGCATCCTCTCTACCCATGTCAAACAAATGTTCGAATTTTGCTTGACAGGAACAACTGTTCGAAGATAATAATAACCGAACATTCGTTCTCGCGCTAGACATTTTTGTCCGCGCGGCTTGATAAAACTGTTCTCAGCAAAACACGCGAGAGGAGAACATGATGAACGTAACGAATATGGTCCAGGGAAACCTCGCCCTTAAGCTCGAGACGGCTGCAGAACCCACTTTTACGGTTGTTCAGGGTGGCCGCTCCGGCTTTCAGCCTTTGACCGTAAAGCCTGCGCGCAATCAGCAGGCTGTAGTCGCGCCGGCCCGCGTTGCCCTGAAGGTTCCGACGATTGTCGCCGTCGCCGTTGCGCTTACGCTCTTCTTTGTCCTCGCTATGTCGGTCTTTAGCGCTCGTCACGCCGCGTATGCCGAGTCCGTTTCCAACATTACCTACGAGACCATTCGCGTTCAGCCTGGCGATTCTCTTTGGTCGATTGCCGAAGAATATCCAATCGAAGGCCTTTCCACGCAAGAGACTTCCGACATGATCCGTAGCGTCAATCATCTGGAGCATGGTTCGCTCGCCGCCGGTGCGCATCTTAAGGTTCCTGCTCGTTCGTAATCATTATCGCGCTGCGCATGGTACCCTTGTTATCGTTTAAGAGGAGGTACCATGCGCTGTCCCAAATGCGGCAAGGCACATACCCGCGTCGTTGATTCCCGTATGCAGGAGTCAAATAACACCATTAAGCGCCGTCGCGAATGTTGCTCGTGTAACTACCGCTTTACAACGTTTGAGCGATGCGAGGACCCTATCGAGGTCATTAAGTCAGATGGAACTAAGCAGCGGTTCGATCGCAATAAGCTTCTTGTCGGCTTGATGCGCGCCACCATCAAACGCGATATCGACACTAAGAAGCTCAATGAGATTATCGACGACATCGAGGTCGAGCTGCGCTCTCGCACACTGACGGCCGTCACGTCCCATGAGTTGGGTGACATGGTGCTCAAGCGCTTGGCCAAGATTGACAAGGTGGCGTACATCCGCTTTGCCTCGGTCTACCGCGATTTCAAAGACGTCGATGAGTTTCTGCAAGAGCTCGACAAGCTAAGGTGATTCCATGTCCAACATTACCGTCAACATAAAGCGTCTCGATCCCACCGTCGAGCTTCCCAAATACGCCCATCCCACTGATGCCGGCTTGGATTTGCGCTCCAACGAGGACTGCGTCTTGAAGCCCTTCGAACGCCGTCTGGTCTCTACGGGGCTGGCCATCGCCCTGCCCGATGGCTACGCCGGCTTCGTCCAGCCCCGCAGCGGCTTGGCCATCAAGCAGGGCCTGTCTATAGTCAATACGCCGGGCCTCATCGACGCCCACTACCGAGGAGAACTCAAGGTTATTCTCATCAACCTGGATCCCTCCATTAACATTCAAATCAATAAAGGCGACCGCATAGCCCAACTCGTCATCCAAGAAGTCCCCACGGTCAACCTCATAGAAGTAGAAGAACTAGACAAAACCGACCGAGGAGCCGGCGGTTTCGGTTCTAGCGGCGTATTGTAATGTCCGCTCACCCGTGGGAGGCCCCCTATATATCATTCCATGCTCAAACATTCTCGCTGCGCTGCGAAACTGCGCGTGGAACGATATATAGGGGTCTCCCACGGGTGAGCTACGTTTACTTGCTAGCGGCTACGCCGGGTTCGCCCCAGTTAGAGCCTGCGAAGGTAGAAACAAATAATCTAATAACAGTTAGTTGATACGACAAAGGAACTGTTCCTTTGTCGTATCAACTAACCAGTAAGAATAATATTGTTACAAGCAAGAAGCCTCCCGTTCGGGGCTCACCCATATCGTTCCACGCGCAGTTTCGCAGCGAGCGCAGCGAAGCGAGAATGTTTGAGCATGGAATGATATGGGTGAGCCCCGAACGGGCGGGATTAGTGCGCCCTGCGCAGCGAGAATGTTTGAGCATGGAATGATATATGGGCGGCTCCCGCCGAGCAGCGGACTATCGCCTAGCGGATATGCGCTGGCTTGCCGCCCCAGTAGAAGCGGCAGAAGGCTCGTTTGCGCTTTTGGGGTTTGCCTACGAGCTCCATGGTTGCGATGGCTATGTCTTCGGCTGCGTGGGGGCGGCGTAGTACTTCGCCGTTGATGAGTAGGGCTTTGAGTGATTCGGGATGGTCGTGCAAGTGACGTAGGGTAACAATGAGTTCTCGTGCCGTGGTGACGTGCATGCTGGCGCCCATGCCGGTGAGCATCGTGGTGTTGGCCTTTTCCTGGCCGTATGATTTGCCCAGCAGGATCATCGGCAGATGTGCGCATAGGCACTCGGTGACGGTGAGTCCGCCCGATTTGAGAATTGCCAGGTCGCAGCCGTGCATAAGCGCTGCCATATCATCGACATAGTCAAGAACCGTGACGTTCTCGAGTTTCATGGCCTCGAAGAGCGTTTTGAGGCGGGCGGCGTATTCCTTATCCTTGCCCGGCAAAAAGACAAAGTGCATGTCTTCGAAGCTGCGTAGGAAGGGGAGGGTGCGGTCCATCTCCGCGCGAAAGCGAACGTACGGTTGAGGCAAGCTGGCACCGGCCATTACCAGCACGACGGTCTTGTCGGTGGGGAGGTTGAACTTAGCTAGCTCTTCCTCGCGATCGTAATCCGTGTCGAATCCGGCGCGAATAGGAATGCCGGTAATGCGAATCTTTGTCTCGAGCACCTCGCGCGGACGCAGCGTTTCGGCCATAAATTCGTTGGCAACACAGAATAAATCGGTGTCCTTGTGGGGCCACCATCCCTCGACTTCGTAGTCGGTCGGTACGCAGATGACCGGATAATCGATACCCGTAATTACGCGGGCGCCCACGGCAACATTGGCTGCTGTGATGTGCGTTGCAACCACGGCTATGGGCCTGCGGCTACGAATATATTCGTTGAAGGCGGGGAACATAATTCGCGACCATGCCGTTCCGCCACCCCAGAGAAGATGTCCCGTAAGCGTATATCGCCAGGTCAGGTCGTAAATGGGGCGCGTGGCTCCCGTAAAAGAAGCCGCGGTCTTATTGCCGTCGAATTTAATACGTCCAAAATCAAGGATATCGAGCACTTCAATCTCAATATCCTCGGGGATGCCATTGGTGCCGCGGATGAGGTCGAATGCCTGCGCAATCGCATTTGCGGCGGCCTTGTGGCCCGAGCCAACGGAGGCGTGCACGATGGTCACGAGAGGTTTTTGCTGAGCCAGGAGCGTGGTTTGCTCCGATTGGGGAGTGCTGTGCGTGAGCAGGGGAGCGTCGTCACTCGTCTGCGCCTGGTCCATCGATAACTCCCCTTCAGCTTTGTAATACGGATTTATCATTGTAGTGCATGAGTGTCACGTTCACGTAAATTTGGGTATGAGCGCAAAGAACGACAACGTTTCGACGAAAGGACGCTTCATGACTACCGATAAGCCGATCGATGTTGCGATTATCGGCGGCGGCCCCGCGGGCTATGCTGCCGCTATTTATGCTGCGCGTGCTAGCCTGACGACGACCGTGATTGAGCAGGGCATGTCGGGAGGGCAGATCGCCACAACCAATGAGGTCGAGAACTATCCGGGTATCTCGCTCCTGAGTGGCGCCGAACTCGGCGAGCGTTTTCAGCAGCATGCAGAGGGCCTGGGAGCACAGGTTGCATGGAGCATGGTTACGGGTGTCGATTACGATGCCGATGCAGCGTTGTTTACGGTGCATCACGATATGGGCGATACGCTGGCCCCGAGCGTTATCGCTTGCATGGGTGCCACGCCGCGTCCGGCAGGTTTCGCAGGCGAGGATACGTATCGCGGTCGTGGCGTTTCATATTGCGCAACATGTGACGGCATGTTTTTCCGCGGCAAGCAGGTTTTTGTAATCGGTGGTGGCAATTCGGCATGCGAAGAGGCTCTGTTCCTGTCCGACATTGCCAACAGCGTGACCATCGTGCTGCGCCGCGACCAGTTCCGTGCGCCCGATGGTGTTGTTCAGAAAGTACTCGCAAAGGACAATATTACAGTTAGGTACCAAACTAGTATTGTGGAGCTATCGGGCGAAGCCATGCCAACGACGATTACCTTTAAGGACAATGCATCCGGCGAGACTCATACCGAGTCATTTGAGCCCGGCTCGTTTGGCATCTTTGTTTTTACCGGAACGCAGCCCCATACCGAGCTTGTTGAGCATCTAGTCGATCTGGCGCCTGATGGCGGCATTCTGACTGATGAATCCATGGCGACCCGCACGCCAGGTCTATTTGCCGCTGGCGATATCCGTTCCAAACGTTTACGCCAGGTTGTGACCGCTGTTTCGGACGGAGCCATAGCGGCAACGGGCGCATACGCGTTTCTCCGTGGATAAGTACGATAATATATCTTATGTAAGGTTGATATCAATTTACTAAATGGCGGGACGATGCATCAGTGCACTGTCCCGCCAATTTTCTTGGCGGCTATGTGGTATGCAAAACTAGATAACCTAGAATACAATATAGAAAACGAACGGAGGCCTCTTATGAACCACGCTAAATACGTTATTCCGATGTCCGATTCGTCGGTCAGCATTAAGCCCGAGGATATTCAGCCCACAGTGCTGCCCGATGCATTCATTCAGTCCGATATCGTGCGTAAACTCAATACGTTGAGTCTGCCGCGCTATAACCAGTTGCCCAATGTGACGCTCTACCGCGACCAGGTCATTGAGTATGTTGCGCTGTGGATGGAGCCGCTGTCCATTTGCGTTGAGCACCCTGTCATTACGCCATCGATGATCAATAACTACGTGAAGGTCGGCCTGGTGCCTGCTCCGGTCAAAAAGCAATATGGCCGCGAGCAGATTGCCCGCCTGATCGCTATCTGCCTCTTTAAGCAGGTGTTACCTATTGCTGCGGTGCAGGCACTCTTTAACATTCAGCGTTTGAGCTACGATGCCCCGACGGCCTTCGATTATGTGGTCGATCAGCTCGAGGCATCGATTCGTTCGGCGTTTTCCGTCGAGCAGACGCCGGTTCCCGATACGGCGCATCAGGTAACGCGTGAGTCGCTGCTTGTACGCAGTGCGGTTTCATCCTTCGTTTCGAAGGCGTACCTGATGAGCTATCTAAAGTTTAATGGGTTTAATAGCTAGCCGACGTATTAAACGGGCGGAACAAAGGGCCATCTGTCACTTTGTTCCGCCCGTATTTTTGCTTGGTTGGACGTTATTGGCCCGAAGCCACGCCCATGCCGTAGCCGATAATGAGCCCGTGCATCTCGGCATAGTATGAATCCAGTCCGTTGCAAGGCATGATAATCGTCTTGGAGCCGGGCCAGCGCTCGACAATGCGGTCGGCAAGCGCCTGGGCGCCCGCCTCATTCTCAACATGGTCGATAACGACCTCGCCACCTGTAAAGCCCTCTGCCTCCATGGTGTCGACAATCTTGGCGAGCATCTTTTTCTCGCCACGCGTGTGGCCGACGAGTTTAATCTCGCCTTCCTCGCTCGCCGTTCCCAAAATGCGGATATTGAGCTTGTTGGCAATGACGCCGGCTGCCTTAGGAATGCGTCCGGCCTTTGCAAGGTTCTCGTAATTACACAGGCTAAAGAGAATCTTGCTGTTTTGCTCGAGACTGTCGAAGTAAGCGCAGGCGTCCTCAAAGGAAACGTCCGGGTTACTTGCAAGATAACGATCAAACAGCAAGAAGATCAGATCCATCTTGCCGCCTGCTGCCCGCGAATTGACCAGGTGAATCTGACGATTGGGCTCCTCGGCAAGTACCATATCGCGTGCCGTAGCGGCAGCGTTATAGCTTCCAGAGACACCCTCCGAGATTGGCATGCAGATCGTCTTGTCGGCGAGCTTAAAGAGCTCGGCCCACTCCCCCACGCTTGGGCAGGCGCTCGATGATGCGCTGGCTTCCGACTGAATGGCAACATTAAGCTCGTGAACATCGAGCAAAAGGTCGTCGACAAATTCGCGCTCCCCTACTCGAATTTTGAGAGGAGCGAATGCAAAGGTGGTACGGGGTGCAGTCGGTTGCCAATCGCGAAGATTGCAGCTCGAATCTGAGATAAGTGCCCAGCTCATTGAGGGTCCTTTCTAGTTGTTCCTCAACAATTATAGCTATCTTTTGGACAGATGCTGCGCATATCTAGTATTCAAAACTAGATTGTTGCTTACATGCAAAACGGGTGCTCGAGATAAAACAATGGACCTCGCTCCCCAAGGATACGAGGTCCATCTTTGCTTGCTGAGCTAAACCACTTAGTAGCGAACGAAAATATAATTGTTGTTCATGCCGGCGGCAACGGAGCTGATGATGACGCCCGTTTTGTAGTCGGAAGCATGGATCATCTGACCATTACCGATATAAATGCCGGTATGGTAGGAGTTAACCACAACATCGCCGGGTTGCGGATCGGACACACGGGTCCAACCCATGAAGTCGACCGTGGTGCCCAGACGGCAGTAGCGTCCCGTGAGGCAATAGCTTACAAAACCGGAGCAGTCAAAGCTGTTCGGTCCAATGCCGCCCCAAGAATACGCATAGCCGAGCTTGCTGTAGGCGCGCGAAACAACGGAGCCACCATCAACAGACTGACTCGGTGCTGAAGGCGTGGGAGCCGGAGCGGGCGTGGGGGCAGGCTGCGGTGCGGGAGCCGGCGTGTTGCCGCCCTGGTTGTTGTTATTGTTGGTCTGGCCGCCATTGTTGGTGTTCTCGGTCGTACCGGCGGTGTCGTTGCTCACCGTGGCCTTTTCGGCGGTGCTAGCATTAATGCCAGCCTGCAGCGCAGCGTTGGCCTCGGCCTCGGCAGCGAGCTCGGCCTGCAGCTGCGAATCCAGGGAGTTTACGACGTTCTGGGCTTCAGCCTGCTGGGCATTAAGCTCGTCGACCTTCTTTTGCGTGGTGGCGACGTTCTTCTCCTGCTCGGCCTGCTTATCGGTGAGCTGCTGCTTAAGCTCCTTGACCTCTTGAATGGTCTGAGCTTGCTTATCGGAAACTTTGCCGTAGTAGAACAGACGGTTGAGCATATCGCTCAGATCATCGACACCCGTCAAAACCTGAAGCAGGCTCAGACCGCCGGTTTTGTACTCGCCGGCGACATAGGTCGAGAGCTTGGCCTGACCATCGGCGATCTCCTGCTGCTTTTGCGTGATCTCGCCGGCAGTCTGATCGAGCGCCTGCGTCTGCGTGGCAAGCTCATCGTAAATCTGCTGGGTTTGGGTGCCGATCTGCTCGAGTTTCGTACGAGCAGCGGCAAGGTCGGATGCGGTATCGGCGTAGGCAGGAGCCGCGAGGCCCAAGCCCAAAACACAAGCGAGGGTTACCGTAGCAGCGCAGCGTGCCATGTTTTTGTGCGTGTTTGCTGTGCGCATGTAGCTTCCTTTCCAGTAACTAAGGGTAACGGCTAGCCTACCGTCACCAGGCTAAAGAGCTCCACATCGTCATCAGACGGCGTGAGCTTCTCGCGCGGGTTGAGAAACGCAAGCTCAAGTATACAACCGTAACCGATAAGCTTTGCGCCCATATCTCGCACCAGTTTACCTGTTGCCTCGACGGTTCCGCCCGTCGCGACCAAGTCGTCCAGAATCAACACGGTATCTTTAGAGCTGATAGCGTCGGCATGGATCTCAATTGAATCGGTGCCGTACTCGAGCTCGTAGCTCTGGCTTACGGTCTCGCGCGGCAGCTTGCCCGGTTTACGTGCGGGAACAAAGCCGGCGCCAAGGGCTACAGCCACCGGTACGCCAACCATAAAGCCGCGAGCCTCGGGACCCACGACCTTGGTGATCCCCATGCCGGCAAAGTGCTCGGCGAGGGCATCGGTCATGGCTTTGAGCGCCTCGGGATTGCCAAAGAGCGGCGTGATGTCTTTAAAGACGACTCCGGGCTCGGGATAGTCGGGGATGTCGACGATTTGAGATTCGAAGTCGTACATTGCATGACCTTTCAATGAGTTGCCGAAATATCAGCAGCGGTTATTTGCCCGCGGTGACGGTGCCGGAGTGCGAAGGGGCGACGACCTTGAGCGGCTTTACGAGAGAATCCTCGTGCGAAGCAGGCGCGGCAGTTTCTTCGTTTTTGGCCTTGGTGGACTCGGAGCGAGCGATTTCCTCATCGAGTGCATCGATGTCGGCGTCCTCGACCACGGCGTTGAGCGACTCAAAAACGCGGTTTTTGAGCAGCGCGGTGTGCACGCCCTCCGTCAGGTCGTGAAGCTTCTTAAACGCACGCTCGAGCTTGGCGTCGCGCTCGTCATCGGAGGTATCCATGCCGAGCATGCTCACGAGCACCTGCTCAAACATCGAGGACTCGCGGTTGGCGGAAGACACGTACTGACGCAGGTTGCGCGGCTCGATATGGAAGCGTGACAGCTCGGAGCAGTAACGGATGATCGGAAAATCGCGACCATCGACGAGCTCACGATTCTGCGGACTCTTGATGATGCGAATAAGGTCGTTCTCGGCGAGCGAGCGGATAAACGAAATCTCGACGCCCAACATATCGGGAATGGTCTCGATGGGATGCAGCTTTTGTTTAGTCTCCTTGGGCTCCGTCTTGAGCGGAACATCGGACAGTAAGCCCACCTCGTAGGCGAGCGTTGACAGGTCCGTAGCGTTTTCCAAGCGCTGCTTAATCACGTTGAGCGGCATGTAGCGGGTCTTCTGCAGGTGCAGAATGACCTCCAGGCGATCAACGTCCTCCTTGGAGTACTGACGGTATCCCTTAGGCGTACGATGAGGGGTAATGAGCCCCTCATCCTCTAGAAATCTAATTTTTGAGTTCGAAAGATCGGGGTATGCGCCTCGAAGAAGGTTGACGACTTGGCCGATACTCAAATAGTTGCGTTCGGCCATGCCCTACTCACCGGTTTCGATGCGCTCCGGCGTGCTCTCGTGGTAGATGAGCGTAAACGTACCGATCTGGACGGATGAACCATCGTGCAGCGGGGCTGCATTGACGATGGCACCGTCGACCCAGGTGCCATTGAGCGAGCCCAAGTCCTCGATGCGAGCCTGGAGCCCCTCACGAATAATGCGCGCGTGGCTGCGCGAGACAGTCATGTCGTTGAGGAAGATGCCATTCGCGGGATCGCGGCCGATGGTGGTCACGTCGTCCTCGAGTTCAAAGGCGGCACCAGTCTGCGGACCCTTGACGATGGACAGAACGGGGGCGGTGATGCGCACGTTGGCCATGAGGTCGGGAACGGTGACGTCGCTTGAAGGCACGCGGAATACGCAGGTAGCGTCAGCAGTCTTATCATTCTGAGGCATATTGTTAACCATGTTGTCCATGACAACCCCTAACTTATCGCGGACGTGCCGCAAATAATGAACCGTACGTAATCATACCCCAACGAATCAGTCTTCGATTTCGGGGTTCAGAAAGTCGATGTCCTCGTCCTCGGGATGCGCGAGAGCCTGTTTAATGGCCACTCCGCCCTTAATGGAATAGATGACAGCCGTGAGCATGGAGAAGATCACGCCGCCGTACACAAAGAAGATGCCGAGGGGCACCGAGCTTCCGTTGAGGCCCGGGAAGGCCGTAAGGGTTGAAGGTAAAAGATGCAGGCCGTCAATAACGGGGAACCCGAGCAGCATGAGCGAGAAGCCGGTCATGAGCAGTGCAGTGGCAATCTTTCCGGGAAAGACGACATCGATGGGGCGACGGTGATAATGACGAACGATAAGCGTGCCGATGCCCAGATAGATGTCGCGGCCAATAATGAGCACGCAGACCCAGATGGGCAGCTCTCCGCGGACCACCAGCCCAAGTACGCCGGTGAACAGCAGCGCACGGTCGCAGATGGGATCCATGACCTTGCCGAGCCACGAGACCGTCTTGGTCATGCGGGCGATCTGACCGTCCATCCAGTCGGTAGAGGCGGCAACGGCGTAGATAACGATGGCGATGACGCGGTTGTTATCCGTCACAAACAGGTACAGAAATACCAGGGTGAGGATCAGGCGCGTAAAGGTGATGAAATTGGAGATCGTAAAGATCTTATTCGACGGGTAATCGGAAGTGCCGATAAGCTCCTTTTTGATCTTCTTTTTGATGCCCACAGGACTCCCCCGCTGGTTAACGACAAAACTTTCGATACTATACCCGTTCCGGCGATGTCTATCCAGCGTAAGCATAGAGAGTCCAGACATGAGGAAGGCGCTTTTGGGCGGCGGTGGATTTCACATTCGTGTACATCAGCCTCCAAACATGCCGAAAAATGTCGGTTTTGGAGGGTGATGTACACGTTTTGATTCGGTGATTACATCGATCGGGAAAGTTGTTGCCTTAAGCAAATTAATCATGATGTGCGGGTCGAGAAGGGTTGGCGCCAAAAGAACCCAACGGCCGTTATGGCTTCGTTAGAAACGCGCCCCACCATGGATGGTGAACCCGAAAGGTAAGGCGCGCGGGCACGGTGACTCGGCCCGCGCTCCCGGAAGAGAAAGGATAAACCCATGGGTTACATGCTCGAGACGCGTGGGCTCACCAAGCGCTTCGGCCGCGGCGACCAGGCGCAGGACGCCGTGGCCGACGTGAGCCTTCATATCCGCGAGGGCGAGGTGTACGGGCTGCTCGGTCCCAACGGCGCCGGCAAGTCGACAACGCTCAAGATGATCTGCGGGATGCTGCGGCCGACGGCCGGGGAGATCCTCTTTGCCGGGCACGCCTGGCGCCGCGAGGACCTCTACGCAATCGGCAGCCTCATCGAGGAGGCGCCGCTCTACCCCAACCTCACCGCGCGCGAGAACCTGCGCGTGCGCACCACGCTGCTGGGCCTTCCCGAGAGCCGCATAGATGAGGTGCTCGCCGCCGTGGACCTCGCGGACACCGGGAAGAAGCGCGCCGGGCGCTTCTCGATGGGCATGCGGCAGCGCCTGGGGCTCGCACTGGCGCTGATCGCCCGGCCACGCCTGCTCGTGCTCGACGAGCCCACCAACGGCCTCGACCCCATCGGCATCGAGGAGCTGCGCGACCAGATCCGCGGCTTCGCGGCGGCGGGTACGACGGTGATCGTCTCGAGCCACATCCTCTCCGAGGTGCAGCAGATGGCGGACACCATCGGCATCATCTGCGGGGGGCGCCTCGCCTACGAGGATGCGCTTCGTCCCGGGCAGGACCTCGAGGAACTCTTCATGAGCTTCTGTCGGGAAGGGCGACGAGCGCGCGGGGAGGTGGCGGCATGACGGGTGAGAAAGGCGGCCTGCTCGCGGCCCTGCGCGCCGAGGCCCTGAAGTCGCGCCACGCGGCACCGGTTCGCCTGGCCGTGCTCATGGCGCTGCCGATGCCGCTGCTCGGCGCGATGCCCTACCGGGGCGTGCAGATCTTCAGCGCGTGGAACTACTGGTACGCGCTCTTCCTGCCCGTGTGTCTCTCGCTCGTGGTGGCGTGCGTCGCGCGGGCGGATGCTCGCACGCGGATGCGGGGGCTTCTGGGCCTGGGCTTCCCGCTCGGGCGCGCCTGGTGGGCCAAGGCGCTCTGGTGCCTCGCGCTCTGCACGCTCTCGAACCTCGTGGTCTTCGGCATCTACCTCGCGGGATCGGCGTTCTCCTCGCAGGGTCTCACGGCCGCGGGCACGCTCACGATGCTCCTCTGCGCGCTCGCCAACACGGTGACCGCGGCGTGGATGATCCCTGCAGGGCTCTTCCTCACGGCGCGGCTCGGCATGCTCGCGGGCATCTTCTGCCCGCTCGCCGCGCAACTCTTAGGTGGGTTCGCCTGGTCGTTGGTGCCGCTGCCGCAGCTCTTTCCGCCGTCGGCGAACATGGTCATCCCCACGGGCTTCATTCCCGTGCTGCCGAGCGGCGAGCCGCTCGCGGCGGACATGGCGCTCGGCGGGGCGCTCATGGCGGACGGCATGCTCACGCTGGCGGGCCTTGCGGTCTGCGCGCTCGCGTTCGCCGCGCTCACGGCGGCGGGCGCGGCCTGGTTCGCGCGCTCCGAGGAGAGGTGATGGCCATGACACGACTCTCCGACCCGACGCCGCGCATGACTCTCCCGCGGGCCCTGCTCTCCGAGGCCCTGCGCCTGGCGCGCTCCCCGCTCTCGGCGGTGCACCTCGCCTGCGGCCTGGCAGCCGGTCTTGCCTGCGGCGAGTACTTCTCCGTAACCCGATGGGACCCGGCGCTGGGCGCGGACGCCTACGCCCAGTTCCTCGGCGCCCTCATGCCGCTCATGTCCGCCATCGTCTGCGGGCTCGCCGTGGACGAGGAGCGCGCTGCCGGGCGCCTCACCAACCTCACGGCGATCCCCTCGCGAGGGTCACGATGAAGGGCTGGATGTCCAAATACGCTACCAGGAATCCCTGTACAA
>OGXI01000599.1_pt1 | contig 31882 bp, 23 predicted proteins | sample 1576221 | NCBI WGS metagenome assembly OGXI01 (sample SAMEA3541523, study PRJEB24748) | human gut metagenome | biome: human gut; feature: human-associated habitat; material: faeces | place: China | collected 2012
AATGGAAAGCAGCAGAAAATATTAGCTATTCTGTTTATGGAACACCTATGGAATCAACAACTTACAAGTTTGCTAAATGCCTTCAGAAGAGATTTGGCATTATAAAAGGTGTAACAGACAAGAACTATATTACTAACAGTTACCATGTTCATGTAACAGAGAAGATTGATGCTTTTAGCAAGCTTAAATTCGAATCTGAATTTCAGAAGTTATCTCCTGGTGGAGCTATCAGTTATGTTGAAGTTCCTAACCTTCAGGATAATATCGAAGCTGTAATTCAGGTTATGAAATTTATTTATGACAATATTATGTATGCAGAGCTTAACACTAAGTCAGATTATTGTGAATGCTGTGGATACAATGGGGAAATACAAATAGTAACTGATGAAAAGAATGGAAAACTTGTATGGGAATGTCCAAGTTGCGGAAATCGTAATCAGGACAAGATGAGTGTTGCAAGAAGAACATGCGGCTATATTGGAACACAGTTCTGGAATCAGGGAAGAACTCAGGAAATAAAAGATAGAGTTCTACATTTGTAATATATTCTAATAGGAAAGGCAAAGTTTTCAATTTTGAATAACCGGAAAAATTTTTTGGAAAATTTTTCCGAAAAATGGACTTTATTTTAATTATATCTGGAAAATTCTAAATTGCCAATTTGATGAAAAATGAACTTTATTTTTAAAATTAAACAAAGCATTTTTATTCTATTTAATTTACAAAAAGACAGAATCCTATTTTAAAGGACTCTGTCTTTTTTTGCTTTATAAAAATTAAACGTTACAAATGGCTCTGAACAAAAAAATATAAGATTATATAAAAAAACTATAATAATTAACAAAAAGTAGTATAATACTATATTATACGTTACATAAAAAATAAGTAACATAATCGTGGAGGGCAAGACGATGAAAAATTTAAATATGGCAGGATGCAGGTTTGGAGTTTATAATCATAGATTCGTATGTGATAATGAATTACTGTTAAACAGACAGATAATTGTACTAAGAGATTCTAGTGGAAACATAAAATACTGGACTGATTTTCATAAATATGCTCAGAGCGTAAGAAAGGGGCGAATAAGAAACATCAGTAGTGACAATGGAAACAGATGCAAAAATATTGTATGCTTTCTTAACTATGTATTTTTTGACAAATATGAAGTTTCTAAAGTCATTGATATAACAAGTGAAATGGTAAAAAATTTTTTTATCGATTATGGATTATGCAGGTTACCACAAGATAATGAAAATACTCATAGAAACAAAATGACAGTAAATACGTGTGTAGCCCACATAATTGATTTTTTTGACTTACTTTCAAGGGAAAATCCAAAGTGCAGAATGAATTTAAATAAATTATATACAACACAAAAATGTTTTAGCAAAACTCAAAGAAAATATATTAATAAAAAAGTTCCAGTCTATGAAGTGTATTATAAAGAAAAGAACAAAGTAATATTTAGAGACATACCAGAAGAAGCATTTCAAATAATTATGAGTGAGATAATAAATAATCACAAAAATATAATTATGTTAGCCGCATTAAGTGCATTTGCAGGATTAAGACCGTCAGAAGCCTGTAATGTGAGAAGGGAGGGTTCAGCATTAGGACCCGGTATTAGATTTGAAAAAGTTAATGGAGAAGTGACAAATGTATATATAGATTTGAGAGAAGAGAAGAATTTAAGATCTGATTTAGTTAGTGTTGGAAAAATAAAAAAAGAGCGAATACAAATGGTATACCCAGCTTTTTTAGAAATATTTGTGGAGTGTTATGAAACTTATATGGAATATATAGAAGGAAAGCCATATGAAGCAAAGTATGGAGCTTTGACTAATACAAGTTTTGGAAAAGCATACACGTATGATGCGTATTATAAGGAATTTAAAAAAGTTGTGGAAGATTGCATTCCCAAAATGTTAAGTTCAGATAATGCGAAAACAATTAATTATGGACATATGCTTCAAGAAAATAATATAAGCCCACATATATTGAGGCATTGGTTTTCTGTGAAATTAACACTTTATGGTGAAGGCGTTCCAGGATTAATGAAATGGAGAGGTGATAAGTCACCTGAATCAGCACTCGTGTATTTAGCTAATAAAAGCGAGTTAGAAAAAGAATTTGAGATAGTCAGTGATGAAGTTTTTAATTATACAATGTGGAAAGCGGGGAAAATGAATGAAAAGTCTTAAAGAATATATTGAATGTGTAAGGTTAAAGTATAATATTGAGGATGAGGAGTTTTTAGTAAAAATTTCAAAATTCTTTGTAAGTAACAATTGGTTTGGTGGTAAACCGATAATAAAAGATAAAAATATCTGGGTTGAAGAACAGTATATTTTGCAAATAGAAGATAAAATAGAACAATTTTGCAAGATGTTTATGTCGGATGAGAATGAAAAAATAAAATATCTACATGAAAAACTATCAAATATATTTCCCAAGACAGAAAAGTTTTTAAAAAAGTATATAAAGGATGTTAATGTTGATAAGGTTTCTGCTTATTATTTGGCAGACTTTTTATTGACCTTTTTATCATCAGAAATTGATGAAGCGACAGATAAAGAAATATCATATCTTATGGATGATGGATATGATGAATTGCCTAAATTATACGGAGATTTATTGGCTGAATTTATAAATTGGGTACATACTCATGCAAAAACTGTATATCAAGGAATTTATTTTATGAACAGTTATTATGAGAATGAATCTAATAAAGAAGCATATGATATGGATAGTTACCTTGAAATATTATATTGTTTTTTTAATCAAGAGTATATAGAAGATAATGAAATGCTAAAAAAAGCGGCTTACTCAAAAAATTATACAGATACATGGCTGTTTATATCATTACATTTCTTGTGTGCGCTAAGAAATACAGATATTGTAAAATTGCCACATCCTAAAATTCCAGATTCACCAGATAATATATTGAATCAGATAGCAAATGGTGAGTTTAGTGATGAGAATTCCAGATATGTTTTATACTCAATAATATGGTATTTAGAGTCAGCAAGAATAGTACCTAATAAAACGAAAAGAATAAGTAATGTAGCGGATATAAAATTACACATACCTGCAAGTACAGAAGTTTTAATTGGAACCTTATTTGCAGCTGCCGAGGCACATTTTCAGTTGTCTGGAGGTGATCAGGAAAAATCATATATAAGAATAATTACCAGATACGAAGACATTAACAGGTATATGGGAGAGGAAATAGGAGATTTATTTTTGGGGTCTAACTTTCACACAAGAGCTACTAATAAATCTTATATGCAAATGATTTACTTACTTACTGATGACATATTAGAAGAAAATGATAAGTTTAAAGTTAAGGGATATATGCTTGCTGCATTAGCAAGATCTCATAAAGGCAGTTATGGAGAATTTGCAAAAACGACTTCCATTTATCTGAAGGATGCAAAGATGAATGGATATTCACCTGAATTTGTTGCTAAGGAAATGTTTGAAAGAGGTGTATTATCAATGATTCCATCTATGTTATTAAAAATGATTTTGGGAGAAGATTATGAAAAATTATCTGTAAGAAACCAAACGCAAATGATAAAAGAATTAAATTTATCTCCAATAGAAGTAGAAAAATCTGTGGAATTAGTGCAATTAAACATGAAACAATCAGTAAAAATTGTAAAAGATATATTCCAAAATAGTACAAAAGAGAAAATATTGGAAGTTCTACATAAAATTGGGAATGGTGAGGCTGTATCTAAAACAAATGGATGCTTATGTGTAGTAACAGCTATGGAAAAAATATGTCCTTACAGTGACAGACAAAACTGTACTAGTTGTGAATATGAAATAAGTACAAAAACAACCATGATGCTAATGGCAAAAGAATATAAAAGATTAAATATGCGATATAAAAATGCAAGAACAGATTTAGAAAAAGAACGATGCAAGGCAATGGCAAAAGATGTAGTTATTCCATCAATAGAGGAAATGTTATCATTTCTAGAAAATAATTATGGAAGTGATGTATTAAAGTAATATGAAAAGGTTATTTCGGAGGTAGTATAAATGAAAAAAGAAAAATATATGGTTATTTTAACTATCCCCAATATAGATGAAACAACTATAGAGGAAGCACAAAAGAATTTTTATGCTTATAGAGAAAAGCAAATAATAAAACATGGAACATTTGAAGATAATATATGGCCAATATCTGATGAATATGCAAATTATAACTTGAATTTCGAATTACAAGAGGAAAATTACAGGGAGTTTGGACAAAAATATAATATTGCATATGAGGATTTTATTAAATTCATGAAGACATATACAATATGCCAATTAGGTCAAATTTCAATAACAGTAATTCAACATATATTATTAGAAATAAAGAAAATTGTTGCTACTCCATTTGAAAAATTAGAAAGCAATGAAAAGTTTTCGACACAATATTGGAGTAGGGTGGTAGAATTCTTCTCAATACTTCCGGATGATAGTAATGATGCAAGAATGTCTTTATTGTTGGATAAGATGGATCTTGTAATGGAAAAAAATTTCTGTAGTAATAATGGACAACAACGGTCGCTAGGATATTTTGAAAGTTATTTTAGATTTGATGATATATTAAAAAAATTTTGGAGAAGCGCCAATAAAGAGGAAAAATTATTTTATTTTCCAATATGGTTGTGGTGGAATTTATCAGCTATTTTACCTATGCGACCTAGAGAATTCGTTCTTACCCCAAGGAATTGTGTTGATAAAATTGATGGAGAATACTATCTAAGTGTTAGAAAAGACAAGTTAAAGGGCTCAAAGAAGAATGTTTCATATAAAATTAACGATGATTATGAAATATGCAAATATCAAATAACAAAAGAACTGGCAAATGAAATAATTTGGTATCAAGAAGAAACTAAGAATTTTGAACATACACAATTAAATACATTGCTTGTAACGGATATGCACTATTTGAAATGGGACAGATGCAAACCCTACACAAGTAGATTTTTTACATATATAAATTTAAAAACTTGTTTGAGATATTTTTATGAACAAATAATACAGGAAAGATATAAGTATAAAATAATATTTGAAAAAAACCAGATGAATGTTTCAAATGAAAAGGAAATAGAGTTTATTCATTTGGGAGATACAAGGCATCTTGCACTTATAAATTTAATGATAGAAGGCGCAACACCTATGGTTGCGATGATGTTGGCTGGGCATGACAATCCGGAAATGACATCTCATTACTATTCAAACATCTCAACATTAATTGAATGTAGAACATATAGGCAATACAAAAAATTAATAAACGGAAAACAAACATATAAATTAAGTACAAAAGGTTCAAAGATGAAAATTGGTAACTTTGTGCTTTTAGAGGACAATAGCCGTTGTTATTCAAAAAATATGTACAATCATAATTTTGCTGATTGTTATAAGGTTATTGGACCTGCTGGGGAGATAGGTTTTTGTACAGACTGTGTTTACCATAGAGCTGAAGGAAAAAAATTTACGGATTCAAAAGAAATATATAAAAACAGAGTTGAGTATGAATGTAGAAATTTAGAAGAGATAATTAAAAGAGTAAGATGTGGCAAAGGTGAACAGGAAGAAATAATACAAATATTGTTAAGACTAAAAGATGAAAGTTACTCGTATCAACAATATTTGTTGGAGACGAAGGAGATTGAATATGTCAAGGAATAAAGCAATAGAATATGATGAACTTATAAGGATTTTAGAAGAATATCGAATGGATAATCCGGGCGTTGTAATAAAAATACCTGAATTTGGAAAGTATCTAAGAAGTAGAGGATATGAAGTACAAGACTATACAATAAGACGAAACAAACAGTTTAGAGAGTATATAAGTGGTTTGAACAAGGAGTCTGCGCAAAAGAAATATACAGATTTGGTTACATACAGAATGATTGATGCTGACAAGTTTATTGAGAAAAATTGTACAAAGGATAAATTAAAAAAGGCACTGATAGAAAGAGACAGGTATTATGCAAATGTAGCTGCAAATGCTGTGCAGGCAATAGATGAGAGAAAAAAATTACAAAGAGAAAATATAAATTTAAAAGAAAGTATAGAAAAAATAAATGAAGAATTAAAAAAGAAAAATGACAAAATTAATAGTATGGAATTGAGAAAAAAAGATGAAGCTATAAAAACACTTAAAGGAATATTAGAGTCTTATATATATCCAGATGCAGCTAATGCGTTGCTTAAAAGAGAGGGAATTTTTGAAATCGTGAATAGCATAATACCAGAAGAAGTAATTGATGAGAAAATCATATATATATTGATACAGATATTAAAAAATCAAAATTCGACACAGTAGATAAAATGTTGAAGGAGTTTGAAGATGAGTAGAAAAGTTATATTAACAGATGCGGTTCCTGATATAGAAAAATATTGGGATTATGAAAAAAATGGCGACAAGCTACCATCGGAGTATGCAGCATCTTCAAGTGAAAGAATATATACTTTTTGTCCTATATGTAACAATTCATTGTTTCGAACTGTTAGAAATACTTGGAAAAAAGATGACGAAGGTGTTGGAAGGGTATTACGATGTAGAAATTGTAGCAAACTTAATGAGAGTAATTCTTTGATAAAATTGTTTCCAGATATAGTTAAATATTGGAATTATGATAAAAATGAACATAGTCCAGAATATTATGCAGTCAGTTCGGGAAAGTATGTTTATATTAAATGCCTAGAATGTGGTGAAGATAAATATAATGCTATTTGTGATGTGATAAATATTACGGAAAATGGTAAATATAGAATTTCCATGTGCAGTAAATGCGCAAGAAAGCAGTCATATAATTGGGATTGTAAAAAGGATGCTATTATATCTAATTGCGTTACTGAAATATATAAATATTGGAATTATGAAAAAAATGAAACTCCACCAGAAAAGCTTACTATAGGATCAAAGAAAAAGATATATATCAATTGTCCAAAGTGTGGAAAAATATTATTTAGAACAGCAAACAATAGTTTTAGAAAAAAAGATAACAAGTATGAAATTGTAAATTGCCAAAGATGTATGTCTGATGAAAAGGCAAAATATATGGCAATGGAACGTAATGGAGCAATTATTAATGAATGTCCCGAAATTGACGAATGGTGGAATTATGATAAAAATAAAGTGACGCCATACGAAGTTACCAGAGGGGCACATACTAAAGTATATTTAAAGTGTCCAGCTTGCGAATACGAGTTGTTAAGAGATATTCATTCTGTTGTAGCAATGCATATAGATGGCAAAATTTTACCTGTGGCATGTCCAGAATGCGGATATTCATCAAAAGGGGATAGTGAAAACAATTTGGAGAGTGAGTGTCCTGAAATAAAAGAATGGTGGAACTATGAGAAAAATAAACCATTTGAACCTAGAAATTTTACTCGTGGTTCACAGTACAGAGCATATTTGAATTGCCCTGAATGTGGAGTGGAATTATATACAGGAATTCATTCTCTTGTAGGAGTAAATGAACAAGGAAGAGTCATAATAAAGCATGATGGAAAATGTAGAAAATTAAAAGCGTTAAATAGTGAAAATAATTTAGTACTTAATTATCCTGAAATAGCAGAATGGTGGGACCATGAAAAGAATTATCCAAACAAACCTGAAGAATTTACGTTGTTTTCTCCATTTGGGGCATGGTTTAAGTGTCCTAAATGTAGTGGAACTTCAAAAATGAGAATATGTGATGCTATGAGAAAAGACAATGTAGAAAATATACCTAATGTATTTAGATGTTCATATTGTTTAGATATAAAAACTTTATCAGGGTATAATGACTTAAGAACAACGAATCCAGAACTGGCAATGGAATGGTCAGATAATAATAAATTAGAAAGCAATCAAGTTAGAAAACAACAATATTTATATCCACTGTGGATTTGTCCGACATGTAAAGGAGAATATAGAGCAAAACTATCGGAACGTGAAGTAGGAGATGATGCCTGTCCTTATTGTTCAAATAAAAGAATTTTGTCTGGATATAATTCAATAGATGTAAAACACCCAGATTTAATGAATCAATGGCTTGAATTAGAAAATATCTTAATAGGAGCAAGTCCTTCTATGATAATGGATACAAGTGATATAAAGGTATGGTGGAAGTGTGAATTATGTAATGAAAAATATATGATGTCTATAAGGAACAGAGTAATGAAGAAGAAAAGAAATCATAATCCTTGTCCAAAGTGTAATGGAAGGAGATGGAAAAAAGCTCATTTTGTATAACTATTTTGATTTACATAGATAATGTTTAAGTTGTATGATAATATAAACAATATAAGAGAATGATAGCAGTTATTATAAGTTAGTTTTTTGTACAATATGATTTTATATTTAATTATTCAAAAAGAGAATAAAATTCACTTTTTTAAAAATGAACAATTGGGTAGAAATCAAGAGAATATAGTAAGTTGAAAGGTTAAAGAATAAAGTTCAAAATTTTCAAGTTATAGTTTGGAGACTTTGTCTTTTTTAGATTCAATGGCTATATAAGCAAAATAAAGAACATTTAAAGGTCATTTTATGGTACAATACTTACACATGGTGAGAAAAAAGTTGAAAGGAAGGAACTTATGAAAAAAACATTAAAAATTCTAATGCTAATTGGTATCATTGCATTGGGAATTAATTTGACTGAGGTAAAGGCCGAAGAAGTAACAGCTCCGGTAACAACAGCGCCTCAGGAAACAACTACAGCACCTGAAACAACTACACCCACTGTAACAACACCACAGGAAACCACTACAAAGGTTGAACAGCCAACTACGGTACAGCCAACTACTAAGCCGGATGTTGACACAACAGGAAAGAACGTAAAAAAAGGTGGTTATGTAAAGAAAACAGTTACAGCATATAACTTAAAGTTAGAGAAAGTAACAAAAGTAGAAAAAGGTATCCGTTATTATGTTTACAGGAAATGCAACAATGGATATTCATTGATTCAGGTAGGCAATCAGAAATTATTAGTTGAATCAAAGTACATTACATACAAATGCAATGCCAAGAAGATTGTAAATGCAGCAGATAAGAAATATTCATATAATGATATGAAGAGAGACCTTAAAAAGTTGGAAAAAGCTTATGGCTCAATATTTAAAGTTGACATTGCAGGAAAAAGTTTAGATAAAAGAAACATATACTATGTTACACTTGGTAATGAAAAAGCTAAGAAAACAGTTTATGTTGAAACATCTGTACATGCAAGAGAGTATATGAACACTAAGTTTATAATGAATGTTATTGAGGATTACTGTAGAGGATATGACTCCAAGAAGTATCAGGGAAAAAAATACAGCAAAATCTTTAACAATGTTAAACTGGTAATTATGCCAATGGTAAATCCTGATGGAGTAACAATCAGTCAGTATGGACCAAAGGAAATAAGAAATGCTACATTACGCAAGAATCTCTACAAAATAGCAAACGGATTCAGCTTTAAAGAGTGGAAAGCTAATGCCAGAGGTGTAGATATTAATAGAAACTATGCAGAGGGATTTAACAGAGAAGGAGCAAAAGCATCGGCGCACAAGAATTATCCGGGCAAAACACCGGTATCTGAACCGGAAACAAAGGCACAGATCTCAGTAGTAGAAAAAGTAAAACCTAACGTAGTAATTTGTTATCATCAGGCAGGCGAAGTAATGTATCACCTTAATCACACAAAGCTTAGCAATATGCTTTATTCAATGACACATTATACTCACGTTTTAAGCGGTCAGGTTCAGTATGGAACATTTAGTGATTATCTTGATGACAGAAACATACTAAACTGTACATTGGAAACAGGATTAGTACCTGCACCGGTAAAGAATAGACAGTACAAAAAAATATACAAGACAAATAAGAATGTATTAGTAGCAGTTGCAAAAATGTATTCATAAAAAATAGGAGTTACAGTTGATGTAACTCCTGTTGCCATGCAAAACTACAAGGAGGTTCACAATGTTATTAGATTTTGAAAATATGGAAGAAACAGTAATTCACAATTTTAATGGTGGTGAAAAAGACACAAGGGCGAAAATGTACAATGATGAAAACATGAGAATTTTATACGGAGTATTAGAGCCGGGAGCATCTATTGGTATTCATGAGCATACAGACAACAGCGAAGAAGTCTTTTGTGTTTCAGGCCAGGCTACAGTTTATATTGATGGGAAAACAGAAATTTTAAAAGCAGGTCAGGCACATTATTGTCCAAAGGGACACAAGCATGGAATGAAGAATGAGGGGACAGAAAACCTTATAATCTTCGGCGTTGTGCCAAAGCAATAAAAACAATTTTAAAATTGAATATAGTAATGGTATTTGGTAAAATTATTTCATAAGAAAGTACGACAGAGAAGCTAGTAAGATACAGATTATATTTTGGGAAAGAGGAAATAATATGAACGGAATATCATTTTACAAAGAAGAAATAAGAGACTGTAATGCTGTCTATTTTACAGAGGAGTTTTTTAATGTAAAAAACGACGGCAGCATCGATGTGTCTAATGAATTACAGAACGCCATAAAGACGGTTGTGGATAAGGCCGGTTATGGTGTTCTTTTTATACCTGAAGGTGAGTATTTGTTAAGCAAGACTATTTATGTGCCAAAGGCAGTCAGACTTATAGGATACGGTGACAACAGACCACATTTTATATTAAAAGATAATGCAGAAGGATTTAATGAACCACATCCTGAGAACAAGGGTGGATTTAAATATTTATTCTGGTTTGTTAACGAACTAAAAGAGAATGAGGCGGAAATTGCAGATGCCAATCCGGGAACTTTTTACAGTGCCATTTCCAATATTAATGTAAGCCTTGGTCAGGGCAATGAATATGCAGTAGCTTTTAGAACTCATTACGCACAGCACTGTTTTATTAACCATATTGACATCAATGTGCAGTCAGGTATGGCAGGCATTTATGATGTTGGAAATGAAATGGAAGACATCTATATTAACGGAGGAAAGTACGGAATTATAACAACAAAGTGTTCTCCGGGCTGGCCTTTTGTAATGGTTGATACAAGATTTTTCGGGCAGACCGTTGGAGCAATTAAGACAAGAGAGGCAGGCTTTAATATTATTCGTACCCATTGTGTTAATACAGCTAAATTTATTGAAGTTGATGATGATTATTTCGAAAAAATATATATAGAAAATTCTGTTTTTGAAGATATGAATTGTATTTTAAATGTGGCAATGGACAACAACTCACTAACACAGGTTTATGTTAAAAATTGTCAGCTTAAGGCAGTGGAAAATGTTGTTGAATATAAGAGCAGTGGCAGACAGATTGCTAATGAAGATTATCAGTGCATTATAAAGAAATACATTCATGGAACTACAGTTAGCGATATTTATCACGATAAACAGATTCACGACCAGATTTACAGATATGCAAAAGACGTAGATTATAGAATCTTAAAAACAGACATACAGCCGTTGCCAGATATGTTAACTTGGGTTAATGCCAAGGAAGTAGGACTTAAAGGTGATGGTGTAACTGATGACACACAGGCTTTAAAAGAGGCAATTGAAAAATATGAAACAATATATTTTCCACAGGGTGAATATATTTTTTCAGATACAATTAAGTTAAAAGAAAATACATCTCTTATAGGAATGAATCCGGTTTCAACGCAACTTATTTTAAAAGAAAATTCTGAAAAGTTTACAGGATTTGGCAAGGCTAAGGCTTTTATTGAAACTTCAAAGGGAAGAAATATTATGTTCGGTCTTGGTGTTAATACAGGTGGACGAAATCCAAGAGCCTGTGGCGTTAAATGGATGAGTAACAAAAATTCATATATGAATGATGTGAAATTCTTTGGCGGTCACGGTAACCTTGTAAAGATGACAGGAGCTTTTGAACAGCCATATGATGAGGGAAGATGCAGAGATGCAGACCTTAAGAAAGTATGGGACTACCAGTATGCAAGTCTTCTTATTTGTAACGGAGGTGGCGGAACCTTTAAGGATATATGGTCAGCAAGTCCATATGTTTCAGTGGGTGTTCAGATTCAGAATACTGAAACTCCTACAAGAATATATTGTCTGTCATTAGAGCATCATTGCAGATGTGAACTTAGAATGATAAATGCAAAGAATGTAACAATATATGGTTTCCAAAGTGAAGAAGAAAAAGCAGAGGGTGAGTTTGCACTTCCAATAGAATTACATAATTGTAAGGATATTACTTTTGCAACAACATATTGTTTTAGAACTGTTTTTGTACAGAAACCATTTCCTTATTGTGTAAAAACATGGAATTGTGAAAATATTAAATTTTTGAATGTTCATAATTTTTCACAGATGAAATACACCATGGATAATTTCTTATTAGATGTGAATACCGGCATTGAAATAAGACCATGGCAGGCAGTTTCAATAGAAATAACAGGAAAAGGCGAGAAACAGCCAAAAACAGAAAAGCTGTATTCAGGCTTCCAATTTGCTGATGGTGGAAGCTGTGACGGAAAGGGCAATTTCTATTTCCTTGACAGCTTATATAAGCAGATTTACAGAGTGGATAGGGAAACATTGGAGCTGTCTATGATTTTTGAATCTCCTTATAAAATTAATTCTATAGGATTTGATACAAGGGATAATATTATTGTTATTGGCGAGTATGCCATTCCAAGAGATGCAACAATAAATGGAAAACCTAACATTAATGTTTTGCCGGAGGATTCATATGGAACATCTTATGGATTCTGGTACAACAGTCAGGCTCAGATTGTGGCATTTACAATTGACAGTAACAGAGAATGTGTAAAATTAGAAAAAGTAAACATTGGCGACATAGAGCCGGCAAGAGTTTTATATCCGGGAAACAGATGGCGTGACGGTTCAGACTTTAAGGATGTTATTCAGTATAATCCGAAAAAAGCATTCTTAGCACCAGATGGGGTAACAATTATTCCTTGTCACTATGATTTGATTAGAGCTAACAATCTTTCAAGATCAAAGCCGGGACGTAAATTATATTCAGTTGATGAAATGTATAAGAGAGTTTTCCAATGTGACATTAACAAAGAAGGCTTATTAACAAACCCTCAGGTTATTATTGAAGAGGGTGACTTTAGGGTTAAGAAGTTTGACGAAAAAATCTATGTTGGTGATGATAACATTAAGGTTTATAAGGATGGAAAGTTAATAGATATTATCAGGGTTCCGGAAAGACCTACAACTTTTGATTTTGGAGGGATTAAGCGTAATACTCTTTTTGTTACATCAAGACATAGCGTTTATGCAATTAATATGCAACAAAAAAAGGATGAGGAGAAGTAATAAAAGTATGAGAAAGCAACTAAAAGCTTTATTAATGACAGTAGCTTTAGTTACATTGTCAACAGGACTTATTGGCTGTAACAATGAGAAAAAGCAGCAACAGACAACAACTCAGGTGGAAACAACAGAAAATAAAGTTGAAAATAATATTAAATTTAAGTCTGACGGAGAGCCGGTAAAGGATGATAGTGTTTTAGGAAAGAATACATATGTATTTTCTCCTACAGACAATAAGGATGAAATTCAGGAAAAAGTAAGTCAGATTTTTGCAAGACAGGAATCTAACCAGTTTGGAGATGAAAGATATGCATTACTTTTTAAGCCGGGAGATTATGGAACTTCATTGGAAATTAATGTAGGATTTTATACACAGGTTTTGGGACTTGGAATTTTGCCTACAGATACTAATATTAATAAATTATGGGTTAATGCAGATTGGATGTTTCACAATGCTACCTGCAATTTTTGGAGAAGTGCAGAGAATTTTTCGGTAAATGATTACTGTATGTGGGCTAATTCACAGGCAGTATCTCTTAGACGTGTTAATTTTAATGACGGTATTGTTTTAAGCGATGGCGAGGGCTGGTCATCCGGTGGCTTTATGGCAGACTGCAAAGTGGAAAAGATGGTTTCCTCAGGCTCACAGCAACAGTATCTTTTTAGAAATAACAATTGGGGATATTTTGAAAATGGCGTGTGGAATATGGTTTTTGCAGGTGTAAATGTTGATACTATTCCTACAGGCGGATGGCCATATGAACCATATACTAAAGAAGAAACAGTTCCAAAGATTCAGGAGAAGCCTTATTTGGTTTATGATGAGGACAATGGATATGGCGTTATGGTTCCTGAAAAACGAACAGAATGTCAGGGAATTTCGTGGGAGAACGGAGTTAAAGGTACTTTTTATAGCCTGAATATGTTTTACGTGGCAGATGCCCAAAAGGATAACGCAGATACAATTAACAAGGCTCTTAAAGAAGGAAAAAATCTTCTTTTGACACCTGGAATTTATACTTTAGACAAACCTATTACTGTAGAAGAAAAAGATACTATTATATACGGCATGGGACTTGCTACTCTTGTTTCAACTAATGGAAATGCATGTATGGTAACATCAGATGTAGATGGAATTAAAGTGTGCGGAGTTTTATTTGAAGCAGGGGATAAGCAGTCAGAAACATTGCTTAAAGTTGGAAATGAAAAAGCAGAAGTTTCCCATAGCGACAACCCTATTTGCTTTAGTGATGTGTACTTTAGAGTAGGAGGCGCAAATTACAAGGGCAAAGTTAAGAATTGCGTTACCATTAACAGTAATGATGTAATTGGAGACAATTTCTGGGTTTGGAGAGCTGACCACGGAGACAATGTAGGCTGGGATATGAATACAGCACCTAATGGTATTGTGATAAATGGTGACAATGTTACAATGTATGGATTGTTTGTTGAACATTTTCAGGAATATCAGACCATATGGAATGGTAATGGCGGTAAGCTATACTTCTATCAAAGCGAAATGCCTTACGATGCACCTAACCAGAAATATTATATGAGCCATAATGGTAAGGTGAAAGGTTATGCATCATTTAAAATAGGCGATGAAGTTAATGATTTTTACGGCTGTGGACTTGGAATTTATTGTTACAATAGAGATGCGAACATAGAAATATTCAGTGGAGCAGAGATTCCTGACAAGGATGGAGTAGAAATTAGAAATATTGTAACTGTAAAACTTAACGGTCAGGGACAGATTACACATGTCATAAACGATAAGGGAGATTCAGTTACTTCATCAGGAGATACAGCAAGAATCCAATCTTACGAAAATGGTGAGAAAGAAAAATATTAAAAAGAAGAATAACCGAACTTAAATAATAATTTGCGCGTTCCTACAAGCAATGCAAATTAAGGACGAAATACAGACGTGGAGAACTTGCTCGCCAACAGTTGTATTTCGTCCTTAATGCATAGCGCCACAGCGCGTCATGGGCATGTAGCTTACGCAAAATGCGAATGAGTATCGCGTAAAACAATAACTTGTACCATATCATGATTTGACTTAATAACGATGAAACTTGAAATCAAAAAAATTATACCTGCCATCCGCCGTCAACGGTAATAATTTGTCCTGTAACATAGGAGCCTGAATTAACAAGACCATATACAGCATTTGCAACATCTTCAGTTGTGCCAAGTCTTGATGCAGGTATTTCTTCTATAATAGAGTCAACATCTTCCTGTGTAAGATGTCCATTCATTTTGGTGTCTATTATTCCACAGGAAACAGCGTTAACCTGAATGTTTGAAGGGGCAAGTTCCTTGGCAAGAGCCTTAGTGAAAGAATCAATGGCGCCCTTGGTTGTGGAGTAGCAAACTTCATAGGAAGCACCACGCTGCCCCCAGACAGAAGAAATGTTGATTATTTTTCCATAACCTTGCTTTAGAAAAATAGGAATGATCATTTTGCTCATAGCAATGGCAGAGGTAACATTAGTGTTCCAAAGTCTGATCCATTCACTATCCGTTATATCCTGAAGCAATCCCAGCACCGAAATTCCACTATTGTTAACAAGAATATCAATGGAAATATCTCCTAAATTCTTAAATAGCTTTTCAGCATTATTAAAATCAGATAAGTCGCACTGATAATAAGAAAAATCACTTCCAAGCTCTTCTGCAAGCGCTTCAATAGTAGCTTTATTTTTGTTGTAAGTTCCTATTACTTTATAATTGTTTTTTATAAAAAAACGGCAAATTTCACTTCCGATATCTCCGGAAGCTCCTGTAATTAATATTGTTTTCTTCATAATATATCATCCTTTATAATAGATAGTGCCATATAAGTACCTTAGTACCTTGGTACTGTATTTATTAGAAAAAAGTAGTACCTTGGTACTATAGTACCATAATTATAGGAAAAAATAGTACTTAGGTACTACTTTTTTTATGAAATTAATATTAAAAAAGTAAAAGTGAACCGGGAAATGAAATTAAATAGGAATAAATTGCTAATATGTGCAGGTTGACAATCTACATAAGAGTTGTTATAATTGTAACAAAATTGTAATATTTAGAATTAATTGAGAATAACTTTAGGTATATTTTTAAGATTATATTAAAAAATGTATTGAATATGTAATCAATATGTATTAAAATACTTACTTGATATGGATTTAAACGTATACCGAAATTTTAGAACAGAATTAAAACAAATGGAGGCAGAATTTTCATGAAAAGTAATTATGCTAAGAAACTTGTAGCAGGTACACTTGTGGCATCTATGACAATCACAGCGTCTATGCCATTGTTTGCAGATGAATTAGCAACAGAAATACCTAGCGCAGGTGCAGCAGTTATTGTTGAAGATTACATCAATAATAGTGGTAAAGAAACTGATATTGAGAAGTTACTTCCTACAGAAGCAACAGATAGTACAGCAACATCTAATGAGACAACAAAGACAGAAAATCAGACTGAAAAGACACAGGCATCTAATACAGCAACATCAAGTGAGGACAAGTTATTTGCTAACATAGCAATTACTAAGGTTTCAGGTGGTGCAGAAGATTATGTTAATGTAAGAAAGAAACCAACAACAGAATCTAAGGTTGTTGGAAAAATTTATAACAACAGTGGTGCAAAAATTCTTGAAAAGACTAATAACGGTTGGTACAAGATTGTATCAGGTAACTGTACAGGTTATATTAAGTCAGATTTCTTTGTAACAGGAAGTAGTGCTAAGAGCAGAGCTTTAGATAATGGTTATGTACAGGCAGAAGCTAAGGATGCTATCCATGTTAGAGCAGAAGCTAATACTAATTCTAAAGTAGTAACTAACGTTTACAAGAATGAAACATATACTATTAAGAAGTTTGACAAGACTGGCGAATGGATTAAGGTTAAAATTAAAGCCGGTGTTAGTGGTTGGATTTCAGCACAGTATGCGAATGTCAACATTAACATGGAAACAGCTATAACAAGAAAAGAAGAAAAAGCTAAGATTAAGAAAGAACGTGAGGCAGCAAAAGCGGCAGCTGAAGAAGAGGCAAGAAAGCAGGCTGAACAGCAGGAACAGCAGGCATCAAATGATAACAGCCAGAGTTCAAGCGACGGTACATATTCGAACAGCTCAAACTCAAGTTCAAGAAGCAACTACAGCAACTCATCATCAAGCAGTAGTTCATCAAGTAGTTCAAGTAGCAGTAGTTCAAGCAAGAAGAGTTATAGTAGCTCATCAAGCAGCTCAAGCGGTTCGGGAACAGGTTCAGCAATTGTAGCATATGCTAAGCAGTTCCTTGGTAACCCTTATGTATACGGTGGAGCAAGTCTTACAAACGGAACAGACTGTTCAGGATTTACAATGTCAGTATACGCTCACTTTGGGTATGGACTTAGCAGATCATCATATACACAGGTTAACAACGGTAGAGCTGTATCAATGAGTAGCTTACAGCCAGGTGACTTGTTATTCTACAAGTATGGTGGTTCTACAATCAGCCACGTAGCTATTTACATTGGTGGTGGACAGATTATACATGCTTCAACAGAAGAAACAGGTATTATAATTAGTGGCATGGGGTCACCTTGTGCAGCTAGAAGAATTATTGGATAATTAAATATAATATAGAAACAAGACCTGAATTGGCAACAACCAATACAGGTCTTATTTTTTTGCAAAATAGTGTGGCGAATTTTAGAAAAAAGTCAATAGTTTATGTGTAAAATGTACAAGTTTGGAACATATCAACAAAACATTAGTTCTTTACAGCTATCGACAAAGATTTACATAAAATGACACACTTTTATGTTGATAATGTTAATAAGTGGGTTAATAACCTATTTTAAGGGAGAATTTTATTGAAAAAAACTGAAAAAACAATGTTAATAACTTTTTAACTATAATTGTGCCAGATAGTTAAAAATGGGTTAAATTTGTATAAAATATACAAAAATAGCGTCGAAAAAACAGTAGAGAAAAATAAGTGAAAAAAGTGTGTTTTTTCTTGTGGAAAATCACCTTAAATGGTATAATTTAATTACTAGTTAACGAAAGGAAGTGGTACCATGAAAATTAAGATTTTCGGTAAGAACATTGAAGTAACAGAAGGCATCAGAAGCGCAGTAGAAGAGAAAATCGGAAAGCTCGATAAATACTTCGCAGAAGAGACTAGAGTGGACGTTACATTAAGTGTTAATAAGAATGAACAGAAGGTGGAGGTAACAATTCCAGTCAAAGGACGTATTATCAGAGCGGAAGAAATAAGTGATGATATGTATGTATCAATCGATATGGTTGAGGAAACAATTGAAAGACAGCTTGTTAAGTATAAGAATAAGATTATTGACAAGAAGAAATCAATTAAGGAAGCTTTTACAGAGACATACATTGAAGCTGATTACGAAGACGAAGATGAGGATCAGATTAAAATCAAAAAGACTAAGAGATTTGGTATTAAGCCAATGGATCCTGAAGAAGCTTGCGTAGAAATGGAATTACTTGGACATAACTTTTTTGTATTCCTTAATGCAGAGACAGAAGAAGTTAATGTAGTTTACAAACGTAAAGGTAATACATACGGTTTAATAGAACCTGAACTTGACTAAAAGATAAAAAGTAACTAAGAAAACTAAATAATATCTAATAAGAGTCCCTGATTGGTTGAAATATATCAGTTAGGGATTCTTTTTTCCGTTTATAAGAACAAAAGTTATGAAATGCCTATGTTTACACTTTTTTAACAAATAAATAACACATACTTGTATTGAATAAAACCGATTTAAATGGTATTATATTCCTTAGCGTGTTGTATTTTACAACAAATATATTTGAGGAGATTACCATGGGCGTAATTAATAAAATCGTAGGAACGCATAGTCAGCGTGAATTAAAAAGACATAATCATACAATAGAGAAGATATTAAGCCTTAAGCCGGAGATGGAAAAACTTACCGACGACGAGATGAAGGCTAAGACAACAGAATTTAGAAATAGATTACAGAAAGGTGAAACTTTAGACGATTTGCTTCCTGAGGCATTTGCCTTAGTTAGAGAAGCAACAAGAAGAACACTTGGAACAGAACATTATCCATGTCAGTTACAGGGTGGTATTATCTTACATCAGGGACGTATCGCAGAAATGAAAACCGGTGAAGGTAAGACACAGACATGTTTGTTGCCTGCATATCTTAATGCATTGGAAGGCAAGGGCGTTCATATCGTAACAGTTAACGAATACCTTGCTACTCGAGATGCTGAGTGGATGGGACAGGTTCACAGATTTTTGGGATTAACAGTAGGCTGTGTTCTTTCAGACATGGAACATGAAGAAAAGAAAGCGGCCTATAACTGTGACATCACATATATTACAAATAACGAATTAGGATTTGACTACTTAAGAGATAACATGGTTGTTTACAAAGAACAGTTAGTTCAGCGTGGACTTCATTACTGTATTATCGACGAAGTTGACTCGGTTCTTATTGATGAGGCAAGAACACCTCTTATTATTTCCGGACAGAGTGGTAAGTCAACTAAGTTATATGAAATGTGTGACATTCTTGCAAGACAGATGGAACGTGGCACAGCTAATCCTGAACTTAGCAAGATGGATGCCATTATGGGTGTTGATATTGAAGAAGATGGAGACTTCCTTGTAAATGAAAAGGACAAGATTGTTACTTTAACAGCACAGGGTATTGAAAAAGTTGAAAAATTCTTCCACATTGACAACTATGCTGATGCTGAAAACTTAGAACTTCAGCACAATGTTATTTTGGCATTAAGAGCACATAACCTTATGCATAGAGATCAGGATTATGTAGTTAAGGATGATGAAGTACTTATTGTAGATGAATTTACAGGACGTATTATGCCGGGCCGTAGATATTCTGATGGTTTACATCAGGCTATTGAAGCAAAGGAACATGTAAAAGTTAACAGAGAAAGCAAGACTCTTGCAACAATTACATTCCAGAACTTCTTTAACAAATATGACAAGAAGGCAGGTATGACAGGTACAGCCTTAACAGAAGAAAAAGAATTTAGAGATATTTATAGTATGGACGTTGTTGAAATTCCAACAAACAAGCCAATTGCAAGAATTGACCATGAAGATGCAATGTTTAAGACTAAGAAAGAGAAACTTCATGCAGTTATAGAAGACATTGTTGAATCACATGCAAAGGGACAGCCTGTATTGGTTGGTACGATTAACATTGATTCTTCAGAAGAAATCAGTGCTTTGCTTAAGAAGAGAGGTATTCCACACAATGTATTAAATGCTAAATTCCACGAGAAGGAAGCAGAAATCGTTGCTCAGGCAGGTCAACATGGAGCAGTAACTATCGCTACTAATATGGCAGGCCGTGGTACTGATATTAAGCTTGATGATGCTGCAAGAGCAGCAGGCGGTCTTAAGATTATAGGTACAGAAAGACATGAATCAAGACGTATCGATAATCAGTTAAGAGGTCGTTCAGGTCGTCAGGGTGATGTTGGTGAATCTAAGTTTTACATTTCATTGGAAGATGATATTATGAGATTGTTTGCTTCAGAGAAGCTTATGTCAATCTTTAATGCATTAGGTGTTCCAGAGAATGAAGAAATTCACCATAAGTCATTAACTAAGACTATTGAAAGAGCACAGAAGAAGATAGAAGGAAATAACTTTGGCATAAGAAAGAACCTTATGGAATATGATAAGGTTAACAATGACCAGAGAGAGATTATATACGCTGAAAGAGCAAGAGTTCTTAACGGCGAGAATATGAGAGATGCAATTATCAAGATGATGAATGAAGTAATTGAATCTCAGGTTGACATGTTTGTTGGCGATGATCAGGAGACTAAGGATTGGGATGTGGCAGGTTTAAGTCAGTCATTATTTGAAATTATTCCTGTAAAACTTGAAATTCCAAAGAGCGAGATTGAACATCTTTCAAAAGCTGAATTTAAACAGTTATTGAAGGAAGCTGCAGTTAAGCTTTACGAAGCTAAGGAAGCTGAGTTCCCAGAACCTGAACATATTAGAGAATTAGAAAGAATCGTTCTGTTAAGAGTAATCGACAGAAAGTGGATGGATCACTTAGATGATATGGAACAGTTGAAACAGGGTATTGGTCTTATGGCTTATGGTCAGAGAGATCCTGCTGTTGAATACAAGATTCAGGGCTTTGAAATGTTTAATGACATGATTGAAGGTATCAAAGTTGAAACTGTTAAGACTTTATATCATATTCAGGTTGAACAGAAAGTTGAACGTGAAGAGGTGGCAGAAGTTACAGGAACAAACAAGGATGATACAGGTGTTAGCAAGACTAAACACAGAGAATCTGAAAAGATTTATCCAAATGATCCTTGTCCATGTGGTTCAGGAAAGAAGTATAAAAACTGTTGTGGACGTAAGGCTTAATAAAACGGCTTGAATTATAAAGAAAGGGGTTGCTTTAGACGACTCCTTTCTTTTTTGAAAATTTAGAAAAAGTAAGATTGAGGTATGACGTGGTAGAACTTGAACAATACAAATATCAATGGAATCAATATGCAGATCAATTGGAAGAACTGCGCAAAGCCTTTGACATACAGGCAAAAAAAGAAAGAATAGAAGAAATTGAAGGAATAATGGAAGAACAGGGATTTTGGGATAATTTAACAAGGTCTCAGGAAATAACAAAAGAATTAAAACAATTAAAAGACGGCCTTGAAACCATTGAACACCTTCAGCAGAAATATGAAGATCTTGGAACTTTAATTGAAATGGGTGAAGAGGAAAATGATGCTTCAATAGTAGAAGAAGTTGAGCAGGAAACGAAAGAGTTTATAGATGAATTTGAAAAAACTAAAATAGAGACTCTTTTGTCAGGAGAATATGACAAAAACAATGCCATTGTAAAAATTAATGCAGGAGCAGGGGGGACAGAGTCTTGTGACTGGGCAAGTATGTTATATAGAATGTATACCCGTTGGGCAGAAAGTAAGGGATATAAAACAGAAGTACTTGATTTCCTTGATGGAGACGAGGCAGGAATAAAGTCCATAACATTTCAGGTTAACGGCGAAAACGCATATGGTTATTTGAAATCAGAAAAAGGAGTTCACAGACTAGTTAGAATATCTCCTTTTAATGCAGCAGGAAAAAGACAGACTTCTTTTGCTTCATGTGATGTAATGCCTGATATTGAGGAAGACCTTGATGTTGAAATAAATGATGATGACATTAGAATTGATACTTACCGTTCAAGTGGTGCCGGTGGACAGCACATTAACAAAACATCATCGGCGGTAAGAATAACACATAACCCTACAGGAATTGTTGTGCAGTGTCAGAATGAAAGATCTCAGCTTCAGAATAAAGATAAGGCTATGAAGATGTTAAAAGCTAAACTTTATGTTCTAAAAAAACAGGAAGAAGAGGAAAAACGTTCAGGAATTAGAGGAGAAGTAAAAGAGATTGGATGGGGCAGTCAGATACGTTCTTACGTTATGCAACCATATACAATGGTAAAGGATCACAGAACAAATCAGGAGATAACAGACGTTGGAAAAGTAATGGATGGTTACATTGATCCCTTTATAAATGCATACTTAAAATGGATTAATATTAAGAAAGATAACTAATTTTTGTTGCGGATTACCATTAACCGTGCTATTATTCAATGGTAAAATAAACTAAACTTTAACAAGCGAGGAATAAACATGATAAAAGTGGCAATTTTAGGATACGGAACAGTAGGTTCAGGAGTATTCCAGATTATTAAAGAGAACAAAGAATTAATTACAAACAAAGCAGGACAGGAAATTGACATAAAATATGTACTTGATTTAAGAGAGTTTCCAGGAGATCCTTGTGAGAATGTATTAGTTCATGATTACAATATTATTTTAAATGACCCTGAAGTTGAGGTTATTATAGAAGTAATGGGAGGACTTAAACCATCATACGATTTTGTTAAGTCGGCATTAGAAGCAGGCAAGAGTGTTTGTACATCAAACAAAGAACTTGTTGCAAAATATGGTGCAGAATTAATTAAGATTGCCCAGCAGCATAACAGAAACTTTTTGTTTGAAGCTGCAGTAGGTGGTGGAATCCCTATTATACGTCCACTTAACATGCATATTACAGCTGATAAGATATGTGAAATAACAGGTATCTTAAATGGTACAACAAATTACATTTTAACAAAAATGGACAAAGAAGGAGCTGACTTTGACAGCACTTTAAAACAGGCACAGGATTTAGGCTATGCTGAAAGAAATCCTGAAGCTGATATCGAAGGCTATGACGCAGTTAGAAAGATTGCTATATTAGCATCTTTAGCAAAAGGTAAAACTGTAAACTTTGAAGAAATTTATACAGAAGGAATTTCAAAAATTACAGCAGAAGATTTTAAATATGCTAAGGCTATGGGACGATCAATTAAGTTATTAGGTAAGTGCAAGAACGAGGATAATCAGGTAGTTGCATCTGTAGCACCTAGACTTTTGGCACCGGATCATCCATTATTTAACGTTAGTGGCGTTGTAAACGGAATACTTGTACGTGGAAATATGGTAGGCGACTTAGTATTTATCGGTAGTGGTGCAGGAAAGCTTCCAACAGCCAGCGCAGTTGTGTCTGACGTGGTAGATAGTGTAAGACATCTTAATGTATCAACAACAGTAATGTGGGATGAAGAAAAATTAGAATTAGAAGATTTTTCAAAGTCAAAGAAGAAATTCTTTGTTAGAAGTAGTAGTTCAAAAGAAGACATTGAAAAGGTATTTGGCAATGTTGAATATGTTGATGCTAACATTGATGGAGAATTTGGATTTATTACAGAAAAGATTAGTGAAGCTACGTTTGCAAAAAAAGCAGATGAATTAGGCACAGTAATCTCTAGAATTAGAATAGAAGGTTAATTTTATTAACTATATCTCATATAACCGCATAATATAAAATAAGATTAAGGGGAAAATATAACATGAAGGAAACAAAGGTTGTTAAGTTTGGGGGAAGTTCATTAGCTGACGCTAAGCAGTTTAAAAAGGTTGCAGAAATAATATTAGATGATCCAACAAGACGTTTTGTTGTAGCATCTGCACCGGGAAAAAGATATGTGGAAGACATTAAAGTAACAGATATGCTTTACAAATGCTATGAAATGGCATCAGAAGGACAGGACTTTGATGAGCAGTTCCAGATGATTAAGGACAGATATAATAACATTATTATGGACTTAGGAATTGAAGATTTTTCTTTAGAGGAAGATTTTGAAATTATAAAGGGAGCTTTTTCACATATGGCAGGTCGTGATTATGCAGCCAGCCGTGGTGAATTTCTTAACAGTAAGGTTTTAGCTAAGTATTTAGGCTTTGAATTTATTGATGCTGCAAAATATATTTTCTTTGATGATATGGGACAGTTTGACTGGGACAAAACAGCAGAAAAATTAATTCCAAAGCTTGCAACAACAGAAAAAGCAGTAGTACCGGGATTCTACGGCTCAATGCCAAATGGAACAATCAAAACATTTTCACGTGGAGGTTCTGACGTAACAGGGTCTATTATTGCCAGAGCAGCAGAAGCTAAGATTTATGAAAACTGGACAGATGTTAGCGGATGCCTTATTTGTGATCCTAGAATTGTTAACAATCCGGCTCCAATTAACACAATTACATATAGTGAACTTAGAGAATTAGCATATATGGGCGCAACTGTACTTCATGAAGATGCTATTTTCCCAGTAAGAGCAGCAGGCATTCCTGTAAATATAAAGAATACTAATTGCCCGCAGGACAGAGGAACAATGATTGTATCAGAAACAGCAGAACCTTGTGAACATATTATTACAGGTATTGCAGGTAAAAAAGGTATGTCTGTAATCAATATTGAAAAAGACAAGATGAACAGTGAAGTTGGATTTGGTAGAAACGTTCTTCGTGCATTAGAAAAGAGCAATGTAAGTTTTGAACATATGCCATCAGGTGTAGATACAATGAGCGTTGTTATTCAGACAGATAAGTTAGCAGGCAAGGAAACAACAATTCTTGATGAAATTAGATCAAGAGTGCATCCTGACCAGTTATATATTGAAAGCAACTTAGCTCTTATTGCAGTTGTAGGTCGTGGAATGAAGAGTGCAAGAGGTACAGCGGCAATCTTATTTACAGCTTTAGCAGATGCAAGAGTAAATATTAAGATGATTGATCAGGGTTCTTCAGAATTAAACATCATTATCGGTGTTGCAGAGGAAGACTTTGAAGTAGCAATGAAAGCTATTTACAATGCATTTATTAAGGTAAAAAAATAAATAGCAGATAACCTTTGTTAAAAAGTTGACAAAGATTTATATAAGTACTATAATAGCATAGTAAAAATTAAAAAATTCTTCGGGGCAGGGTGAAATTCCCTACCGGCTGTGATTGCGAATGCATAAGTCAGCGAGCCAATGGCATGATATGGTGTGAATCCATAACCGACAGTAAAGTCTGGATGAGAGAAGACAGGAGCGTAATTATCATAGATTAATTAAGGATTCTAAAAGCCACTGGAATCTTGCAATAAGTAATTTATGAATATTACATTTCTATATTTGCTTTGTATTTAAGCCCTGGAAACTATTTCCGGGGTTTTCTTTTTGCCACAAAAAGAAAGATACGGTAAATCAAATCACCAATAAGTGTTGAAGAATTTTGAAAAAAGAAAAAGGAGATTTAAAATGAAAAAAGTATTTACTACAAAAAATCTGGTTCTTATGGCAATGTTCTCAGCACTTGCCGCAGTGTTAATGTTATGGGAATTTCCAATTCCTTTTATAGCACCAAACTTTTATGAAATTGATTTAAGTGAGATTCCAATTCTTGTAGGTTCATTTATTATGGGACCTGTATCGGGAGTAATTATGGAAGCAATAAAGATTATCCTTAAATTATTAATTAAGGGAACTTCAACAGCATATGTTGGAGATTTCGCAAACTTCTGTATAGGAGTATGTTTGGTAGTACCTGCAAGTATAATTTACCAGAAACACAAAACAAAAAAGAATGCCTTCATTGGAATGCTAGCTGGAACGTTGTTCATGGCTGTAGCAGGTGTTGTTCTTAACTATTTCGTAATGATACCATTTTATGTTAAGGCATTTGGAATGCCATTAGAAGCAATTATTGGTGCAGGGGCAAAGATTCAGCCTTTAGTTACAAACAAATTAAGTTTTACAATAGTATGTGTGGCACCGTTTAACATTGTTAAGGGCATAATAGTAAGTTTGGTAACAGCATTAATTTACAAGCACATTAGTGCTTTCGTAAAAACAATAAAGTTATAAAGTACAAAAAATTAAATAGCAAGTAAAATCCATTATTTTAACCTAGAGGGCGGCATTAAAAGTGCCGTCTTTTTAGTTTTTGTGGAAAAAAAATTATATTGTGTTACAATGGTATTGCTTATTAGGATTGTACAAGTGAATTTTGTTTGGCAATTTATTCAATCAAAAATTTTGTTTGGAGGATATATGGTTTATGAGACTATGTGTTGGGAAGACACATTTAATCTTGGAAAAAAAATAGGACAACAGGCAAAGCCCAGACAGGTTATTTGTCTTAATGGTGATTTAGGAGTGGGAAAGACTGTATTTACCCAAGGATTCGCTAAGGGACTCGGAATCGAAGAAACAGTAAACAGCCCTACTTTTACAATAATTCAGGTGTATGATGAAGGAAGAATACCACTTTATCATTTTGACGTTTATAGAATTGGTGATCCCGAAGAAATGTATGAAATTGGTTATGAAGACTATTTCTTTGGGGAAGGGGTATGCTTAATAGAATGGTCTAAATTAATTGAAGAATTAATTCCAAGTGATGCAGCAACTGTATTAATAGAGAAAGATTTAGAAAAAGGTCTTGATTATAGAAAGGTTACGGTGGAAGGACTATGAGAATTTTGGCAATAGACAGTTCATCTATGGTGGCAACTGTAGCTGTTGTAACAGATGGTGTCTTAACAGCAGAATATACAATTAATCACAAAAAAACACATTCACAGACTTTATTGCCTATGATAGATGAAATAAAGAAGAATATAGATTTGGATATGAATACGGTAGATGCAATTGCAATTGCAGGTGGTCCGGGGTCATACACAGGTCTTAGAATTGGAAGTGCCACAGCTAAAGGTTTCGGACTGGCACTTAATATTCCAATTATAAATATTCCAACAATGGATGCGTTAGCATATAATCTTTTCTCTTCATCTTTTGTTATCTGCCCTATTATGGATGCAAGAAGAGAACAGGTTTACACAGGAATTTACAAGTTTAACGGTACAACAATGGAAGTTATAAAACCACAGTGCATTATGATGATTAGAGATCTTGTAAAAGAATTAAATAATATGTCACAGGCGGTTATGTTTAATGGTGATGGCGTGGATGCTTACAAAGATATAATCGAAGAAGAAATGACAACAAAGCATTATTATGCGCCTGCATCTGTAAACAGAGCAAAGGCTTCATCTTTGGCATCTTTGGCAGAAATTTATTACAAAGAAGGTAAGACTGAAACAGCAGCTGAGCACGCACCGGAATATTTAAGATTATCTCAGGCCGAAAGAGAATTAAAAGAAAAAATGGAAAGAACAAAAGATGCAGGAAATAATCTATAGGTTAATGAGTGAAGGGGATATAAAACAGGTTGCAGCAATAGAGAAGGAAATTTTTTCTCTACCATGGTCTGAAAAATCCTTTTTGGATTCTTTAAAAAACGAAAATACTATATATATAGTAGCAGAAATTAAAGATGAAATTGTGGCATATTGTGGAGCATATATTTCTTTTGAAGAAGCTGACATTAGCAATGTGGCAGTCAAAAAAAATTTTAGAAGAAAGAATGTGGCTGAGAATATGTTAAATAAACTTTTTTATGAATGCGGAAAAAAAGGAGTGTCAGATATTACTTTGGAAGTAAGAGAGACTAATGTTCCGGCAATAAGTTTATATGAAAAACTAGGCTTTGAAGAAGCGGGAATACGTAAAAATTTTTATGAAAAACCTGTTGAAAATGCTCTTATTATGTGGAAACATGATTAGAAGAACTTTCCACTAGTATTTGAAAGTGTTTATAGTTAGAATGAAACAAGACTAATTATTAACACAGGAGGAAAGTATGAGAGTATATAAAGATAAAAAACTAACGAAAGTAGTATGTAACAATTGTGGAAAAAATATTAAAGTGAATAATTCCACAATAGAGGAAGGTGTATTTTTCGCAGATTATAAGTGGGGGTATTTTTCAAAAAAAGATGGAAGAGAAGACACTTTTGATTTGTGCGAAAAATGCTATGATGAAATAACAGAAAAATTTTTATACAAAATAAACACAAAAAATTATACAGAATTGTTATGATTTTAATCATTTAGAAAATGGAGAAGGTATGTTAGATGTTTGTTTACTTGGCACAGGGGGAATGATGCCACTTCCAAGAAGATGGCTTACAGCCCTTATGTGCAGATATAATGGAAAAAATATATTAATAGATTGTGGAGAGGGTACTCAGGTTGCAATCAAAGAAAAAGGCTGGACATTTAAGCCTATTGATGTTATATGCATTACACATTATCATGCAGATCATATTAGTGGCTTGCCGGGTTTACTTTTAACAATGGGAAATGCAGAGAGAACGGAACCTCTTACAATGATAGGTCCAAGAGGATTGACAAAAGTTGTCAATGCTCTTAGAACCATAGCACCTGAATTACCTTTTGACATTAATTTTATTGAACTTACTGAAGGTGAGCAAACACTGGAATTTGAAGATTTCAGGATTAAAGCTTTTAGAGTAAAGCATAATATAGTTTGCTACGGATATTCCATAGAAATAGATCGTGGAGGAAAATTCAACCCTGAAGCGGCAAAAAAACTTAACATACCCATAAGAAGTTGGGGAAAACTTCAAAAAGGAGAGACGGTTGAAGTTGATGGTGTAACATTTACACCTGATATGGTAGTTGGTGCACCAAGAAAAGGTTTAAAAGTTACTTATACAACAGATACAAGACCAGTGCCTGTAATATCAGAGGCGGCAAAAGGGGCGGACCTTTTTATATGCGAAGGGATGTATGGCGAACCTGATAAGGATGCCAAGGCAAGAGAACATAAACATATGACATTTAAAGAGGCTGCAAAGATTGCAAAAGAGGCACAACCTAAGGAAATGTGGCTTACACATTTCAGCCCTTCATTAGTAAGACCTTTAGAGTATATGGATACAGTTACGGATATATTTGAAAATGCTAAAGCAGGAAAGGATGGAATGTCTGTTAATTTATGTTTTGAGGACTAAACTTATTAACATTAATTAGACAGAAAAAGAAAAGGTGTTAACATGGAAGAAGTGAAAATATTAGCAATTGAAAGTTCTTGTGACGAAACAGCAGCAGCAGTAGTAGTTAACGGTAGAGAAGCATTATCTAATGTTATTTCATCTCAGATAGATTTACATACTTTATACGGTGGTGTTGTGCCTGAAATCGCATCAAGAAAACATATTGAAAATATAAATTATGTTATAGAAAAAGCTTTGTCGGACGCTAATTGCACATTAGATGACATAGATGCAATAGGTGTTACATATGGACCGGGCTTAGTTGGAGCCTTATTGGTAGGTGTGGCAGAGGCAAAGGCTATATGCTTTGCAAAGGACATACCTTTAATTGGTGTGCACCATATTGAAGGACATATTTGCGCTAATTATGTTGAAAACAAGGAATTAGAGCCACCATTTGTGTGCCTTGTAGTATCAGGTGGACATACCCATTTAGTTGTTGTTGAAGATTATGGAAAATACAAAATTCTTGGAAAAACAAGAGATGATGCAGCAGGTGAAGCTTTTGATAAGGTTGCAAGAGCAATAGGTTTAGGATACCCGGGAGGCCCTAAAATTGACAAAATCTCAAAAGAAGGCAACCCTCATGCATATGAGTTTCCAAGGACAAAAATAGCTAACAGTATTTATGATTTTAGCTTTAGCGGGCTTAAATCGGCAGTACTTAACCAGCTTAATTTGTCAAAAATGAAAGGCGAAGAGATTAATTCTGCAGATGTGGCAGCATCTTTCCAAAAATCCGTAGTGGATACTTTAGTAAGCAGAGCAATGATTGCCCTTGAAGAAACAGGAATGAAAAAGTTTGCCATAGCAGGCGGAGTGGCTTCAAACACAGCCATCAGAGCAGCTTTCAAGGAAGAATGCGAAAAGAGAGGCGTGGAATTTTATCATCCGTCACCTATTTTGTGTACAGACAACGCAGTAATGATAGGCTCAGCAGCTTATTATGAATATAAAAACGGAATTACACACAGTTGGGATTTAAATGCTATTCCAAATTTAAAATTAGGTGAAAGATATGAATAAAATAACAGCAATAGTATTGGCTGCAGGAAGTGGCAGTCGAATGAAAAGCAAAACAAAAAAACAATTTATGGAAATAAAGGGAAAGCCGGTTATCTGGTATTCCCTTTTTGAATTTGAAAAAAGCAGAGTAGATGAAATAATTCTTGTTACAGGAAAAGAGGACATTGATTACTGCAAAAAAGAAATTGTAGAAAAATATAATCTTAAAAAAATTAAAAATGTAGTAGCAGGTGGAAGCGAAAGATATGAGTCTGTTTACAATGGGTTAAAAGAAGTAACGGGAAATATAGTTCTTATTCATGATGGTGCAAGGCCTTTGATAAATAATGAAATTATAGAAAGAAGTATAGAAGGTACTATAAAAAGTGATGCCTGCGTGGTAGGAGTACCGGTCAAAGATACAATAAAAAGAGCTAACAAAGAAGGGTATATTATAGATACCCCAAATAGAAGTGAATTATGGATAACTCAAACGCCACAAAGTTTTAAGACGGATTTAGTAAAGATGGCATATAAAAAAATGAAAGAAGAGTTAGAAAAAGGCAATACGACTCTAAATATAACAGATGATGCAATGGTGGTGGAAGAATTTACAACAAATCAGGTAAGATTTGTTCAGGGTGATTACAAAAATATAAAAGTCACCACACCAGAGGATATAGATATAGCAGAATTATTTATTGAATTGGACGACAAATAGAAATAGTATAAATGCAAATAAAGGTAACAAAACACCATGGTTTTGATTAAACAGATTGATTTAGTCTTTGTAAATTCACAATCACTACAACCATAAAAAAACGATGTTTATCTGTATTTTGAACGAGAAAAAACAAGAAAATAATAGCTTGAAATGCCTATAAATAAAGGAAAAACAGGCGAAAATTGAAAATAAAATAAAAAACCTTGAAAAAAGTTGTAAAAAAGTGTTGACATTGTCAAATACAGATGATATTATAATGGAGCGCGTCAGACAGAGCGACGCACTTGGAGAGGTGTCCGAGCGGTTTATGGTGCCGGTCTTGAAAACCGGTGAGGGTCAAACCTCCGTGGGTTCGAATCCCACCTTCTCCGCTATAGAAGTGAAGAACTTCTATTTTTATTTGAAAAGTTTCTTCTTAAAAGAGTCAACTGCTTGGAGAAGTACCCAAGTGGCTGAAGGGGCTCCCCTGGAAAGGGAGTAGGTCGTTA
>OGXI01000601.1_pt1 | contig 31818 bp, 30 predicted proteins | sample 1576221 | NCBI WGS metagenome assembly OGXI01 (sample SAMEA3541523, study PRJEB24748) | human gut metagenome | biome: human gut; feature: human-associated habitat; material: faeces | place: China | collected 2012
AGCCGAGGCAGGCCCCGATGCCGCAGGCCATCTTCTTTTCCAGGCTGACGAAGCATACAGACAGCGGAGCAGGGAAATTTTGTATCAGTAATCTTCAACGGCGTTCCGACCGATCTTCCCGAAAAGGAGAGCAAAACTCCGTATATGCTTATAGACCTGTTTGAAAGAGCGGATATTGACATTGAAAATCCCACACGCAGACTTGTGCTTTCGGTAAACGGGAAAAGTGCGAAGTTCACCGACAAGATACAGTCGGGCGACATTGTGGTAATAAAGCAGGAGGACTGACTTGCATATCAGGAAACTAACGGCACTCACGCTTGCCGTCATAATGCTTGCCGGCTGTTCGGAAATCGACTATTCCTCAGTGGCTTCCGATAACAGTGCGGATACCTCGTCAAACGGGGAAACATCTGTACCGCAGGCGAGTATTGTGACCGAAAATAAAACCAAAGAATACAAAATCAACAAATCAAATTTCAGCTATGTTCTTGAAGCGGAAAAGACGGAAGGAACAAAGCTGATCTCGGATGACAGAAAGTACAGCGGCGAGGGATATATCACAGTGGGCGCTTACAAATCGGTATCGTTTGATATGGAAGTGCCTTCGACACAGTTTTACGATATTGCGATAACCGCACTGTCAGATGACGGCGGAAGTATCACTCTTATTGTTGACGGCGACAAGCAGATAAACAGCGAAAACGGCAGCTATAAACGTATGAACGGCGAGCTGTACGGAGCGTATAACATAGTACAGAGCGATACGTTCGAGAGCCATTCGTTATGTCCGGTATATCTTACGCAGGGAACGCACAGGATAACTCTCCAGACAGTAAAAAACAGCGTTTCGTTGGACAAGATAACTGTAAAGAACACGGAAAAAGCGGACGATAAGCGTTACTCGCAAGCAGGAACGTGGATCTCGGGCAAGGATGTAAATACCGACCGTATTGAACTTATGGATTATCTCAAAAGCATTTACGGCAGGAAAACGCTTACGGCACAGGCTGTAACGCCTAACACGAATACCGAAATTGACGCAATCGTAAAGAACACGGGACGGTTTCCTGCGATAAGAGCGAGTGATCTAAGATACTATACGGCAAGCGGTGCGAAGCTGGTGAAAAACAACACGGATATTCAGCTTTCGCAGGAATGGGCTAAAAACGGCGGTATAGTGTCATACACATGGTACTGGTATACGCCTATAGGAAAGACTACCTTCTACCGTGACGAAAGCACATTTGACATCGGTGCGGTTGTAAGCGGCTATGAGGATCTGGCGGTAATGAATGAAGAATCGCTGGCACAGCTTCTTGAGGACGAAGCAATATCGGAGGAATGCTATGCTGTGCTGTCTGATATGGACGCAATAGCAAAACAGCTTTCCGTTCTCAAGGACAGCGGTGTTACGGTGCTTTTCCGACCGCTCCCTGCAAGCAGTGCGGGGCTGTACTGGTGGGAAAAGAACAGCAAGACTTATAAATGGCTGTGGCAGACTATGCACAGACGATTTGACGAACTGTACGGGCTGTCAAACCTGCTGTGGATATACACGGCGGATATTGACCCTCAGATGTTCCCCGGTGACGATTATGTTGATATAGTCGGCTGTGACGTATATGACAATACCGATACCGCTCATCTTGCGGCGATGTATGCAACGGATTCATTAACGCTTAACAAGCGTATGCTGGCACTCACGGAGTGTGCCGTATATCCGGACCCGGATATAATGGCAAGGGATAACGCAATGTGGCTGTGGACGGCTATGTGGAACGGTAAATATCTTATCAACGAAAGCGGAGAGCTGACGGGCGACTATATATCGGTAGAACAGCTGAAGAAATTCTACAATCACGAGGTTACTGTCACAAGGGACGAAATAGGAAAACAGAAAGAATAACAGGCGGTGAAACAAGGTGAGCGGAAAACAGAAGATATACGATAAGCTGATAAGCGGCAACGCTTCCGTGCAGAACCGTTATTTTTCCTTCGTTTCATCTCACGGCAGGCTTCACGGGATAATGCCCGCAGCGGCGTGGGGGTACGCATTGCTGTTATATCTTAAGTACAGCGTGTTTCATTTTCCCGACAGGAAATTCGGAGAATACTCGCTGTCGGCCGAGGAAACGGCGGAGCTTTTGTGTAAAGCAGATGTAGTATCGTTTGATATTTTCGATACGCTGATTTTCCGCAGTGTTTCCCCAAAAGAAGTTTTCGACAATACGGGCAGAACGCTTGGCATAGAAAATTTCGGCAAAATCAGGGCTGACAGTGAAAATGAGGCGAGAAAAGAAAAGAAAGAGCCGTGCATAAATGATATTTATCGTATTATAGCCGTGAAAGCAGGGCTTACGGACAAAGCCGCCGAAGAAGCCGTGAAAGCCGAATGCGATGAGGAATTTTCGGTTTGCCGTGCCGACCCGTTCATGCTTGATGTGTACGGCAGGGTAATCTCCTGCGGAAAAACGGTTATTATCACGACCGATATGTATCTTACCGAAAGCGTTATCTCAAAGCTGCTTTGCGACAACGGGTTCAGCGGTTATGAAAAGCTGTTCGTTTCGTGCGAATACGGGTGCGGAAAAGCGGACGGAGGGCTGTATCGGATAATTAAAAACGAGTACGGCGGCAAGAGGATTGTTCATATGGGGGATAATTATATGAGCGATGTTCTAACGGCAGGAAAAGCCGGGCTTGAAGCGGTGTATTATCGCAGAAAAGCATAAATAAAGTGAAATCCGACAGGGTGTTCCTGTCGGATTTTAGTTTGTGGAAAAGTATGTTTTTTCAAAAAAGTGCTTGTCCTTAATCCCTATAAGAACGCTTAGTGGGCTTTGCAAGGATGCAGAGCCCACTAAGCATACACAGACGCTCGCCTTACGAAAATCGAGAGTGATAGTGCGGTTTTGGAAGGGTTGATATGGGCGAGGGTTGGCGTGACAATCCCTCCGTCTTGACGGCAGAAAAGTTTGGTGAATAAAAAAAGACGGACATATCGCAAGTAAAACGCAACAAGGCAACAATTTGTGCCTTGTCGTCAAGCCACCTCCCTTTGACAAGGGAGGCAAGTTTAGTGCGGGGCAAGGGATAGTGCATTTTTTTAAAAAGGTTATTGTCGGGCAGTTGTAATGATGTACTCACGAAATTATTAATACTTTGTCGGTACGGAAAGTGTTTTAGGCGGTGTTGGTGATATGTTTAACAGTGCGGATTTAATAATAATCGGCTTTTCGACAGAGTGAAATCCGACAGGGTGTTCCTGTCGGATTTGTTTTTATATGCCTTCAAAATCCCATTCGGGAGTATACTCGAAGGTAGCGCTTTCTTTATCCTGCGTGTAGCCGTCAAAGCCAAGCTGAGCGGCGTAATCGGTAACCGAGTTATATTCAAAAGTGGTAAGTCTTCTTGAAAGATTCTTTATTTCAAGGGCTTTTCCGCAAGGTGTGTACTGGCGCATAAGGCTTATCCTTATATTGCTTACAGGAACGGTGGCTTTAAGTATATCAAGCACCTTCATACTGTCGTGACGGCAACCGGGAAGTACGAGGTGGCGGACAAGAACGCCCTTTTTCATCATACCGTTTTCATCAAACTGCACTTTTCCTGTCTGCCTGTACATTTCCGCAATCGCCTTTACCGCAACGGAAGGGTAGTCGGGTGCGGAGGAATATTCACGGGCAAGGTCGGGCGAGGCATACTTGAAATCGGGCAGGTAAATGTCAATCAGCCCGTCAAGCATTTTCAGCGTTTCTACCTTTTCGTATCCGCCGCAGTTATAAACTACCGGTATATGAAGCCGTGGCTTTATGCTTGTCAGCACTCCGGCTATAATATCGGCATAATGAGTGGGTGTTACAAGGTCGATGTTATGCGCACCTTTTTCCTGAAGCTCGAGCATTATTTCTCCGAGCCTTTCCGGTGTTATTTCCTTGCCGAAGCCGTCACGGCTTATGGGCATATTCTGGCAGAATATACATTTCAGCGAACAGCCGGAAAAGAATATAGTTCCTGCGCCTCTGCCGTCCGTTCCGGAAATGCATGGCTCTTCGCCGAAGTGGAGTGACGCTTTGGCTGTTTTAAGTCCTTTTACGGAGCAGGCGCCTGTTGTTTTACTGCGGTCTATACGGCAGTTGCGTGGGCAAAGTGTACATAGTGGCATATTGTTCTCCTTTAAAAAACCGCTCCTGTTACGGAGCGGTCAATTATCTGCATATTATTCCGATGTAGTGGTACCGGAGGATGCTGCGGAGGAGGTTTCATTATCGGCTTTACTGTCGGCTGAAGAAGCGGAAGCATCGGACGATGTTTCTTCTTCCTTGGTGATGTTCAGCTTTTCGTAGTCATATTCGTAATTTACGGCATTGCGCCATTCCTCAAGTATAGCATTGGTCTTTTCGCTCTGACGTGAGGTCAAAAGCTCTTTCTTTACAGTCTTCCTGTAATCGCTTAAGTCGCTGTCGGTAACCTTTGCATCGCTTACATACTTTACGATATAATATCCGCTGTCGGTGGGGATAAGTCCGCTTATATCGCCCGGCTTTTCAAGGGCGAAAACTGCATCGTAAAGCGCATCTGAAATAAGTCCCTTTGAGTTCAGCACGAGTATCTGTTCGCCTTTGGTAGATTCGGAATATGCACTGCTGTATTCCTTTACCACTGCGTCAAAGTCTGCGCCATCTGCGGTAGCCTTTTTAAGTGCGGCATCAGCCTTTTCCTTTATCTCAGCGAGCTTTTCGTCACGCTTCTTGTCAATCTCTGCGTCATCTGCGCCGCTCTCGTTTCTTGCGGCATTTATCTCGGCATAATCCGAAGATGCAATGCCTACGGCTATATATTTGATATAACGTGCGTCTTCGGGTATCCATACCTTTTTGTACTCGGAGTCTGTGGCGTAGCTTGAAGCACTCTTTTCGTATGCCTGCTTAGCCTCTGCTTTGAGCTTTGTGATATAATCATCGACCTCAGAGTCGGATACGGTAATATCTTTAAGAAGGTAGTCGTTGACTTTTTTCTGTATTGCCGTGTTGGTCTGCCACATCAGGAATGTATCCTCGGTAAGACCGAAGCCTGCAATATATTCATTGAAAAGCTCTTTTTCCTTTTCAAGAATCTTTTCGTCGTTGGCACTGTCCTCTGTGCCGGAGGTATCATCGGTGCTTATGCCGAGTGCGGTCTTCGCCTTTTTCTCGAATGAGGCGTACCAGTCGCTGAGATTCTTTGTATAGGCCTTTTCGACCTCAGCCATTTCTTCTTCGGTAAGCTGATCAAGTCCCAGCTCCTTGGCTTTTCTGAGTATCAGCTTTTCGTTGGTCAGCATATCTATTATATTCTTTCTGTACGACTGAGCGTAGGAGGCATAAGCGGAATTTGTTTCGTCAAGGCCGTAATTTGCTATAGTGAAGGAATACTCGGGATAGAAATCCTTGAATTTGACCTGATAATATTCCTTTTCTTCATCCGAAAGCGAGTCTGAGGTGGCCCATGCCACGATGTCGTCGTCTTTTGCCGTCCAGATGTTTTCAACGCTTGTTGTGCCGCTGTCAGTACCTGATGTAAGAATGCTGTCGCTGCAGCCGGAGAACATCATTGTACAGGCGAGTATTGCGGCTGTCGCCGCTGTTCTTTTCTTCATTTTTATTAGATCCTTCCTTAAAATGTGCAGTAGGATATTTGTGTAAATTGCATAACGTACTGCTGTGACTATATAAGTATATCACAAATTTTCAAAAAATCAAAACAAATTTTCGAAAAAGAGGGTGAATTTTTTGTGAAAATGTGTTATAATTATATCCGTTATAATGAGATAGCTGTAAAATCGTATTTTATTGCTGTCTTTTCTGATTTTTCCGGAGGTAGATTTAAGTTGAAAAAGCTATCAAGATATATAAAAATACTGGCGCTTGCCTTGTCGGCGGTACTGACGCTCTGCGCCTGCTCGGGCGACGGTGCAAGCTCGGGTGAAAGCTCATCGGCACCTGACTATTCGCTTGATACATCCGCCAAGGTCGGATATGTATATAATGAAGAAATATCAAGGGACAACATGACATATATGTTTGAGAAAAGCCGTAAGGATATTGAAACGGCGCTCGGTCTTGAAACCTGTTATGTGGACGGTGTTGCGGTGTCGCAGTTTGAAAATGCCGTAAAAGCGCTCAAAAACGAGGGTTGCAGTATCATAGTATCGGCATCGCACGTTTTTGCAAACTCGGCGCTCAGCTATGCGAAAAAGGATAAGGACGTGTATATACTGAGCTACGGCGGCACGGCATCGCTCACGAACCTTACAACGTTCCGGCCGAAGCTGTATCAGCCTGCGTTCGTCTGCGGAACGGTAGCGGCTTGGAATTCTTCATCGCACAAGATAGGAATAGTCGCAGACGATCTTATGTACTGCTCGAACGGTGTTATAAACGCATTTATCCTCGGCATACAGCAGATATACAAGGAACGTGAAACGGATGTCGAAATAATCTATGCGGAAACCAAAGCACAGACGGAAACTGCGGTAAATACGCTTGAGGGCAAGGGCTGTGATGTAATATTCTCGTATCAGTCGGATGATTACTGTATGTACTACTGCGATTCAATCGGAATGAGGTCGATAGGCTTTACAAACGATATGGCTTATTCGGCTCCGAAATACGGGCTTGTAGGGTATTATCTCAACTGGGCTACGTTTATCACGGACACGGTGAGAACCTGCATAAACGATAACTTTATGGCGGAGGTTTATGTCGGAGGCTTCAGTGAAGCGTTTGTGAAGCTGACACCTTATTCGTCCGCCTGCAAGAAGGAAACGCTCACCATAGCGGATACTCTTTATGACTATGTAAAGAAAGGCAAGGCGAAGATATTCGAGGGCGAAATCCGTGACAAGGACGGCCTTGCAAGAGTGGGTGCGGGAGCAACGCTTGACGATATGAAGGTGCTGGCGATGGATTATCTTGTTTACGGAGTAACGTATATAGATAATATTATCGACCCTGTGCCGAATCCCACAACATCAGACCTTATAGTGAAGAAGGAGTATGTTTCGTAAGGCGGATGGTTAGAGGGACGCAAAGTTAAATTCAGTTTCATAAGTATATCCGAGATTTTTCTGAAGTGTTGTAATTATATAACGGTTATAGAGCGAAAGCTCCCTTATGCGAAAAAACGCATAAGGGAGCTTTTTTGTTATGTTTATTCGCCGTTGTAAAGCTCGTAGTAGGTCAGGGCATCTTTCATAAAATGCTCGGTCACGTTGAAGTAATCTGCTAATTGCCAAAGCTCTGTAAGGCCGCTTCTGATAGCTTTTATAAGCGTTCTTCTGGTGAACGTGTGGGTCACAGCCCACGCTGTAGCACGGCGTTCGCATCTGCCGCGGGGGATGACGGGGCAGGTTGCGTCATAGAAGGCGCCGGTCATGCAGTGTCCGAGCTCGTGAACGGTTTTTTCTTTTCGGTCGGCTATACTTTTCACTTTATGAGGGTCTATGGCGATAATGCACATACCGTCGGTGCATTGGCTCATAGCGCCCTGCTTGCCCTTCATACGCATATCTACAATAAGTATATCGTTATCCTGTGCGGTTTTTATAAGCTGTTCCAATTATCATTGCCCTCCCTTCAGAGCATTGCATCGGTTTACTTCTTTCCGTCCTTTTCTTTGCTGCGGCGAAGTTCAAGCTGGAGCATAGCAAGACGTTTTACATCGTCGAGTACATCGTCGTCTATTTCGGTTTCACCGAAAAGTGCGAATTTAAGGCGGGGGTCGGATACCCTTGCGGTATCGCCGCTCATAAGAAGTGTGTCTGTGTCTGTGCCGAAATATTCGGCTATTTTCAATAACGTGGCGAACGGCGGCTCACGCTTTCCTGTTTCGTAAAGGCTGTATGCCTGCTTGGTTACGCCGAGATATTCGGCTACCTGCGCCTGCGACGCACCTTTTGCTTTACGAAGCTGTTTTATCCTCTCGGAAAATGCGCCTGAAACTGTGCCGGAGTTTTTGCTCATTTAAGGTTCATCCTTTCATATTGACGTTCTGTTGTCTGAAATAATTATAACAACATTGTGTTGAATTGTCAATAAAAGAAACAAAGTGTTGTCAAAGATTGTTGCAGTTTAACGAAAATGATGAATTTATGCTACAAACAGTTGACAAATAGTCCTGCGTGTGCTATCATTATGACAACGGAAGGTTGCAACGGCTTTCACGGCTATCATTTTTGAAACGCTTGATAATTCCTTTAAAGGCTATTATAGCGTATTTTGTGTACTAAAAAACGTACATGATTTCGAATATGAAGAAAAAATCAGAAAAACGGAGGGGATATATGTACAGATGCTTAAGATGCGGAGGAACGTATGACAGCAATGAGTTGACACGGACGCTTCAGTATCGTGGAGAATATCAGGGAACGGCTGCATATGAAACCGAGAGGAGCTGTCCTGCCTGCGGGTACGATGTTGAGTATTGCGGAGAGTGGAGTGACGACGTGTACGATTATGACGAACTGTTATAATCAAGGCGAAACCGGTCAGGAAGGGGGTGAATATATACGGAAAGAAGAAGGGGCATAGAAATCACGCAGGAAATTCTTGATAAAATCAGCCACTGTATCGAGCTTGGGTACAGCGATGTGCAGACAGCGGAATTGCTCGGCATACATCGCACAACGCTGAGGAACTGGAAGCTGACGCACGATGAGATAAGGAGATTATATCAAAGTGACAGACAAGACGGTGACGAGGAGAGAAAAAAGCAGGTCGAGGAGGCATTGCTGAAGCGTGCGATAGGATACACGCAGACGGAAGTCACAAGACAGGTCGGAAAGGATGGAAAGCTGGGTGTTGTCAAAACGGTTGAAAAGCAGGTGATGCCAAGCACAACGGCGCAGATCTTCTGGCTGAAGAACAGATGCGGTTACGAGTGGGACGGCGGCGTGGTTGACGATGAGGAAAACGAAGGAGGAGTTGTGGTGATACCCGAGGCGAGAACAGAGAATGAGGGTGAGTTCTGATGAGGGGGGATGGGGGCTTGAGAGGGTTGTGGGGATGGTGGGCAGGTGGGCAGGCGGTGGATTTACAGAAAAACGGGAGGTGTTGGTGAGATGAAAGATAATGATGTAAAAGGCGGAAGGAGGGTGGTATGGTCGCCGCAGGAAAGGCAGGCGGAGTTTATGCAAAGGGGAGAGTATGAGGCTTTGTACGGGGGTGCCGCCGGCGGAGGTAAGTCTGACGCACTTCTGGCGGAGGCGCTCAGGCAGGCGGATAAGGCTTGCTACAGGGGGATAATTTTCAGGAAAACGTATCCGCAACTGACGGAGCTTGAGGACAGGTCGCAGACGCTTTATAAAGGTGCATATCCTGCGGCGAGGTACAACAAGACCAAGCACTGCTGGAGCTTTCCGTCCGGGGCTAAAATCTATTTCGGGGCGATGCAGCATAAGAAAGACAGGCTTAACTATCAGGGCAAGCATTATGACTTTGTGGGGTTCGATGAACTGACGCAGTTTTCCTTTGATGAGTACAGTTATATGTTTTCGAGAAACAGGCCGGGCGGAAAAGGCACGAGGGTGTACATCAGAGCCACGGCGAATCCTGGCGGACCGGGTCATTCGTGGGTAAAGCAAAGGTTTATAACGGCAGGCGAGCCGATGAAACCGATAATAGAAGAACATAAGGTGAAAAAGCCCGACGGGGCGGAGATAATCATTAGAAAATCGAGAGTGTTCATCCCGGCAAGCGTATTTGACAATAAGGAGCTGTTGCGAAACGACCCTGAATATCTTGCGAGCCTGTCTATGCTTCCGACCGCCGAGAAAAAGGCACTTCTGTACGGGGATTGGAACAGCTTTACGGGGCAGGTTTTCACCGAATGGAGAGATGACCCTGAGCATTATTGCGACAGAAGATGGACGCACGTCATAGCGCCGTTTGAGATACCTCGACACTGGGAGATAGTGAGGGGATTTGATTTCGGGTATACAAGGCCGTTTTCGGTAGGGTGGTATGCTGTGGATACCAAAGGGTGCATCTACAGGATAAGAGAATACTACGGCTGTACGGATAAGGCGAATGAGGGCATAAGGCTTGAGCCGTCGGTAATTGCCGAGAATATCAGAAAAATAGAGCGTGACGATCCGAATATAAGAGGGAGAAATGTGTACGGGGTCGCAGATCCTTCAATATTCGATAAAAGCCGTGGGGAAAGCGTCGCAGACCTTATGGCACGGTCGCCTAACTTTATAATCTGGTCGCCGGGGGACAACGCAAGAATATCGGGTAAGATGCAGTACCACAACAGGCTGGCGTTCAACAGTGACGGGGAGGCGATGTTCTATTGCTTCAACACATGCAGAGAGTTTATCAGGACTATTCCTGCGCTTATGTATGACGAAAAGAACGTGGAGGATATTGACACAACGATGGAGGATCACATATATGACGAATGCAGGTATGTCCTTATGGAGCATCCTATCGCCGCACCGGTAAAGCGTGGTGAGATCCCTGCAGGTGACGATCCTCTCGAACAGAGAAAGCCCGAAAGGGCGGAATCGTTCTATATGATGTGATTATGAAAGGAGAAATATGAAGAAAATCGGTAAGGAGCAGGTGCGTAAGGCAAGGCAGACGCTTGCAAAGTATAAGGAGGGGAAGGCGGTACTCGACAAGAGAATCGTGTCAAACGAGCAGTGGTGGAAATTAAGGCACTGGGGCGAAATAGGCTATGACAAGGACGATACAAGGCCTATGCCGGCATCGGCGTGGCTGTTCAACTCGCTGGCAAATAAGCACGCAGACGCTATGGACAATATACCTGAGCCTGCGGTGCTTCCGAGAGAAAAAAGCGACGAGGAGGTCGCAAAGCAGTTATCGCTGATACTTCCTGCGATACTTGAGCGCTGTGGCTACGAAAAGCTGTACAGCGACGGCTGGTGGTACAAACTCAAGAACGGCAGTATGTGTACGGCTGTTGTATGGGACCCTGACGCTGACGGCGGTATGGGGGATATAGCGATAAGAAACGCAGATATTCTGAATCTGTTCTGGGAGCCGGGCATAAAGGATATTGAGGAGAGCGCAAACCTTTTCTATGTGACGCTTGTTGACCGTGAGCGGCTGAATCTGATGTATCCGGAGCTTTGCGAAGATGATACCGAAAGCGTTGCGGGCGGTACTGAAAACGTGGAAAAGTACAAAACGGAGGATAAGACGGACGACAGTGCGAAGGTCGAAGTCGTCGACTGGTACTACAAGAAAACGATAAACGGCAGAAAACAGCTCTGCTACTGTAAATTCTGCGGCGACAGGGTGATATATTCGAGCGAGGACGATGAAAGCTGTGCCGACGGATTCTATAAACACAGCCGTTATCCCTTTGTTATGGATACGCTGTTTGTGCAGGAGGGAACTCCGTGCGGATTCGGCTACATAGATGTTATGCGTGACGCACAGATGTATATAGATAAGCTGTCGCAGGTCGTTCTTGAGCATACGGTGATGATGAGCAGAAAGAGATATTTTATCCGACAGAACAGTGCGGTGAACGAAGCCGAATTTGCCGACTTAAAAAACAGATTCGTTCACGTTGCGGGAAATCTCGGTGAAGAGGATATAAGGGAAATTAAGGCGGAGCCGCTGGACAGCTCGGTGATGAATGCGCTGAGCTTCAAGATTGACGAACTGAAGGAAACGAGCGGAAACAGGGATTTTTCTCAGGGGTCGGTTTCAAACGGCGTTACGGCGGCAAGCGCCATTGCGGCTTTACAGGAGGCAGGAAGCAAGCTGTCGAGGGATATGATAAAGGGAACGTATTTTGCGTTTCAGCAGGTGTGCTATCTTATAATAGAACTGATTAGGCAGTTTTATGATACGCCGAGGAGTTTCAGGATAACCGGGGGATATGACGCTTTTGACAACTCTGCCATAAAGGAGCAGAACAGGGAACTTTTCGGGGTACAGCTTGGGACAAAGAAGCCTGTCTTCGATATAGTATGTACGGCATCGAAGAAATCGCCGTTTTCCAAAGCTTCGCAGAATGAACTTGCAAAGCAGCTTTTTCAGCTTGGATTTTTTAATCCGGAAACGGCGGTGCAGGCACTGGGCTGTCTTGCGATGATGGACTTTGAGGGAAAAGAAGAAATTGAGCGTGTGATAAGGGATAACGCAGGAATGAACGAGGTGAAGATATGACAAGAGTAAGAATAGACAAGTCGGGTCTTGGCAGGGATATATATATCACGGGACACTGTGCGAATGAAAACAGCGGATCGACAGAGGCTACGCTTGTATGTGCGGCAATGACAACGCTTGCGCAGACGATAGCGCAGAATGTTTTTGACAGCGAGGACACGGGGGATACCGATATTATTGACGTTACGCTGAGAAGCGGTCAGGCGGTCATAAGCTATGTGACGGACGACGACGGACTGAACACGGCGGTTGACGGGATATGCAAGGGGTTTGATATGCTGGAGGAAAACTATCCGGAATATGTATCCTGCTACAGAAGTGAGAGGTAAATATGGAAGCGACAGAGAATGTGCAGGCGGCGGAAAACGCTGAAACAAGTGAAGAAGTCAAGGAGCAAAAGAGTGAAGAAAGCCTGAGCGAAAACAATAAACCGGATAAAACCGAAAAAGAACAAAACGAGGATAAGACGGAGCTTTTCAGGCAGGCGGTGCTTAAGTCAAAGCGTGAGAGGGCGGCAAGGGCAGAACGGATATTGAGCCTTGTGGCACAGTTTTGCGGAGCGGATAAATGTGACTATGACGGAATAGAAAATGCGGTATCCGAGAGGAACTTCGAGCGTTGCAGAAGAAACGATATGGAGTACAGGCTGGAGCGGTGGCAAAAGGAAAGCGAGGAGGTAAAGCAGATGTATCCTCAGTTTGACCTTGCGAAAGAAATGAGCGACAGAAGATTCTTTTCGCTGTGCTATAAGGGCGTGGGGCTTGAGGAGGCTTATCTTATCGTGCATAAGGACGAACTTTTTACCGCCGCAATGGAATATGCGGCATCTGAACTTATGAGAAGCGGTGCGTTCTGTAAAAGCGGCAGAATGAAGGAGGGTGCGCTGTCACCTGTGGGAGAGGTTACGAAAAGCGAGAAAAGCCTGTCTAAAAATGAGCGGAAGGAACTTATCAGACGGACGGAGAGAGGGGAAAGAGTGGTGCTTTAATCGTTTATGAATGATGAAGAAGGGGGTGAAATATGAATATTGCAACGGGAGGGCAGGCGGGAAATTAAAAAAGCCGCAGCCGCACGGGGAAAGTTTTGCGGCAGAAAAAACGATAAGAAAAACGATAAGAAAATAGAAAGATGACGGTATCAGCCGTCGGGAAAGGAAATCTATATGAAGATGAGAGAAGTTAAATTAAATCTGTTCGATGTACAGACAACAGGACAGGCAAGTCTGTCCGCCGAGATGAAAACGTTCTATGAGAACACGCTGATAGATATGGCAGAGCCTAAGCTGGTGCATGACCGCTTTGCAGACAAGTATCCGATACCCAAGAATAACGGCAAGACGATAGAACTGAGAAAGTACAGCTCGCTTGCAAAGGCGACAACGCCGCTTGTCGAGGGCGTTACACCTGCGGGAAATATGCTGTCGGTAACAGCTAAGACAGCAACGGTGAATCAGTACGGCGACTATATCAAGCTGTCGGATATGCTGGAACTTACCGCAATAGACAACAATGTAGTGCAGTCAACAAAGCTGCTCGGCAGTCAGTCGGGAAGAACGCTTGACACGATAACAAGAGAGATAGTGAACGCAGGAACGAATGTTATATATGCCTGCGGCAAGGACGGGGGCGAGGTGCTGTCAAGAGATGAACTGAGCAAGGACTGCGTTTTATCGGTGGATACGGTATTCCGTGCCGCCGCACAGCTTGAGAGCATGAATGCAGACGGAATAGACGGGGAGAGCTATGTTGCGATAATACACCCTTATGCCGCATATGACCTTATGAGAAGTGCGGAGTGGGTCGATGTGCATAAGTATGCCGACCCTGAAAGCATATTCAAGGGGGAGATAGGCTCGCTCGGCAATGTGAGATTTGTAAAAAGCACGGAGGCGAAGATATTTGCCGATGAAAGCTGTCCGCAGTTCTATCAGCTGACCTCCGACGCAAATTTCCTTGAGGGAAAGGACTATTATACGAAGTCGGGAGACAGCTATCAGAAGGCAAGCGTTTCGGCAGGCGGTCAGGTCACAGCCTCGACATATTACGAAAAGAAGGCACTTGCGGTGTTCTCTACTCTGGTTATAGGAGCGCACGCTTATGCGGTGACGGACGTTGCCGGCGGCGGTCTTCAGCACATAGTAAAGCAGCTCGGCTACGGCGACGATCCTCTGAACCAGAGAGCAAGCGTGGGCTGGAAGGCGGTACGCACAGCCGAGATACTTACGGACGAGTATATGGTGAGAATAGAAAGCTGTTCTCCTGTTTATTCGGAAAAGACGAGCGCAAATTAAAGCCGGTAAAGGAAAACCGGAATAAGCGGCACAGGGTCACTGCAGGGTATGGTGACAGCAACGGCAGTGCGGGAGGGTAAGGGGAATAATATTGCAAAGGAGAAATATATGAAAGAAAATTTAACTGAGCTTGTGGCGGTAAGGCTGTTCAAGGACAACGACAAGTACAACTCGGATGTGTTTGTATCGGTGAACTGCAACAATTATCTTATACGCAGAGGTGAAACGGTGATGGTGCCGTTGTTCATAAAAAAGGAACTGGACAGAGCAGAGCTTCAGAGAAAGAGAGCGGAATACTATCGTGATGAAGGCTGGAAGCAGTCGCTGATAGTGCAGGAGGGCAAGTGATGACGGTAAAGGAAGTCATTGAAACGGTTGACGCACTGCGACCGAACGAGATTGCCGCAGAGGACAAGAGAAAGTGGCTTTATGAGCTTGAAAGCAGGATATATGAGGATCTGTATGTTACGCACGAGCATGAGGGAATCGGGTTTACCGATACGGAAAAGATACTGAGCGACGGTACAACGGAGCTATTTATAAAGGCTCCGCACGATGAGATATACATTCTTTATCTTTGCTCGCTTATAGATTTTTACCATGCGGAGTATGAGAGATATGCCAATGACAATGCTCTGTTTGACGCTTTGTATGAAAGCTGTTGCCGTTTCTGGAACAGCAGGCATATTTCGTGCGTGAGAACCGAAATCACGGGATAGGAGGAAGAACTTGGCGGTAAGAGAAATAACGGGTGGTACGGAAAGTGCCGTAAAGTTCGGCGGTATCGACCGCTCAAACGGTACGCCGCTTGGATACTGGCAGGAATTGTACGGTATGGATTTTACCGCTTTTCCTGCGCTTAAAACGGTAAAGCCGTTTTCGTACAAGGCATTGGCTGACGGTATAACGGGGTATACCGTAAAAAACGGAGAGATAGTATACACAAAGGCGGACGGTATATATATTTCGGGAGTGAAAACGGCGGTAAATCTCAGTGCAGGGGAAAAACAGCTTGTGTCACTTGGAGCATACATACTGATAATGCCGGACGAGGTGCTTGTAAATACCGCTGATACGCCTGTAAGCGTGCGGTATACGGCGAAGCCGGCGCTTTCAGGCACACTGTTCGAATATAACCAGAATCAGACACGGCCTACGGTTTCTATATACAAGCTGTTGTATCTTGATGTGCCTGAGAAAAGCGTAGCGCTGTCAAGCTACAGCGTTGGCGATATGGTCAGGATAGATTATGAATACGGCGGAAAGAAACAGTATCTGTCTGCATTGATAAGCTCGGTGGGAAAGGAAAGCTACAGCATGAGAGGGTGCGTGTCGATCAACTTCGACACGAGTGCGTACAGTGATACCTATTATTTTTATACGGAAAAGCGGAAGATGGACAGATTCAGGGTGTCTAATATAAAGAATGCGGTCATAAGCTGTCCGATACCGAAGATGGATTTTATAACAGAGCATAACAACAGGCTGTGGGGGTGTTCGTCGGCAAATCGTGAAATATACTGCTCAAAGCTCGGAAGTGCTACGGAGTGGGGAAGCTATGACGGCATCTCAACTGACGCATGGGCGGCAACGGTAGGGTCTGACGGGGATTTCACCGGAGTATGCGTGTACGGGGGTGGCGTACTGTTCTTTAAGGAAAATGTCGTCCATATTGTCTACGGCACACGAGCGTCAAACTTCACGCTAAGCACCGTAAAGCTAAGAGGCGTTCAGAAGGGCAGTGACGGCTCGCTGTGCATATCGGACGGACTGCTTTATTATAAGGCACCTGAGGGGATATTCAGCTTTAACGGTTCTGCATCGGTGAGGATTGACGCAAAGCTGGGTGATGATATTACCGATACGGCGGTGATGACGGCAAACGGAAGATATGTCGTTATGTGTGCGGCTGACAAAACGGTGTATTATTATGACAAGCGCTACTCGGCGTGGTACACAAGACAGCTTGCGGATGTAATCTCGGCGCACGAGATAAACGGCAGGCTGTATGCCGTTACCCGTGACAGCAATAAAAAGATGAGGCTTGTAATGCTTGTCGGAAACGACAGCGGTTATACGGACAGTGACAGGAGTGAATTTTCTGCGGTCAGCGGCGAACTTGGCAGGGGAAGCATATTCAGAATATATAAAAAGCTGAGAATGTCGCTGTATCACAAAAAGCAGGACGGCGAAACGCTTGAGCTGTCGGCATATATAAGCGCTGACGGCGGAGAATGGAGGAAGGTATATGAGCTTTGGGGTGAAAAGGGTAATGGCGAAGAAATAGCTGTCGCTCCGGTAATACCGCTCAGAAGCAGAAAAATAAGAATAAAGATATGCGGCGAAGTAAGCGGTGACGCTCATGCAACGCTGTACGGCATATATCTTGACAGTGAAAAGGGAAGTGAGATAAGTGGATAATCTGAATATAAGCTTTGCTCCCGATAAATCTGCGGAGGAGAAAGGGCGGATAAATGCGGTTGAGGATTATCTGTCGCTACTTACCGAAAGGATAAAATTCTGTCTTAACGGCATAGATGAGAATATTGCGCAGAAGTCGGACGGCGAAGAGGAAAAACAGCTTATTTACAGTACGATTGCGGACGAAGTGGGGCAGTTCACCAACACAGATAAAAACTGCGAGGTGTTCAACGACTACGAAAACAATGTTGCATCAGCGTACTATTCTCATGCCGAAGGGTATATGACTACAGCGAGCGCTCCGCACAGCCATGCGGAAGGAAGCAACACTGTAGCATCCAATCTATCCTGTCATGCAGAAGGCAGTGGAACGACCGCTTCGGGAAATTGTTCTCATGCTGAAAATATGGGTTGTATCGCAAGCGGCAGCAACTCACACGCAGAGGGATATCATACTATAGCACGGGGAGAGCATTCGCACGCATCGGGAAGTCACACAATTGCGGGAATGGAGGTCTTTGCACTCGGAAGGTATAACAAAAAGGCTGAAGATGTGGCACTTGTTGTCGGTAACGGCTGGGGAAACGATAGCCATGAATATAGGAGCGACGCCCTGACGCTTGACTATAGCGGTAATCTGAAACTTGCCGGAAATCTGACAGCGAATAGTCCCGGATGGGATTATTTAGGCGCCGAAATACACGGTGCAGTCAGATTCGGAAACAACTGGACGAGCGACAGCACGAGTATTTTACTTGCGGTCGGTAACGGGGCGGACAGCAAGAATCTGAGGGATGCCTTAACGCTTGACAGTGATGGTAATCTGCATATTTCGGGAAAGTTTACAGCTGACGGGGGTGTAGGCTATGTGCTTCTGCCTGCGACCGCTGACACGCTCGGCGGTGTTAAGATAGGCGATAACATATCGGTTACGGCTGACGGGGTTATCTCGGTTGATATGTCGGAGTATCTTAAAAATGCTGATATAGCGGACTGGGCGAAGGGGGATGAAAAGCCGTCTTACACAGCCGAAGAAGTCGGAGCGGCAGAGAAAAATCATACACATAATATGTCGGATATTACGGATATGCCCGAATGGACGAAAACCGAGAATAAACCTGCGTATACGGCAAGCGAGGTCGGTGCGGCGACAGCAGCAGATATTACTGCGGCGGTGAACGCTGTCGAGATCGGCGGAAGAAATCTGCTGTATGACAGCACGGGGAACATCAAAAACGGCTGGAGCGGTAACACGGTCGTAAATGTTGGTGGAGGAATATCGGGTAACAGCCTTGCAATATCCAGAACAGGCTATTCCGGAAATGCAAGATATTTCGGCATAAGCAAGCGGCACTTTCTGACGGATTTTAACGTCGGCACAAGCTACACTCTGTCGGCGTGGATAAAGGTCAGAAGCGATGTCGGGCTTGACGCAAGCGGGTATGTAATGGCACGATTTCGCTCGGCAGATGATAAAAAGCTGTATGCCTTGTCGCTGACGGTGGGAGTCGATACTGTTAAAGACAAGTGGCTCTACTACGAAAAGACGTGGACGATAAATGACAGCGACATAGCGAAGCTCGAATGCGTGGCGCTTGCACTTGACAAAAACGGCATGATTGAGGCTTGCAAGATCAAGCTCGAAAAAGGCACTAAGGCTACGGACTGGTCGCCTGCGGCCGAAGAGGACACGGAACGTATCACAAGCCTTGAAGCAAGAGTGGCGGCACTTGAGGCTATGGCGGTATCGGGAGGTGAGGTATAATGCTTGATTTTGGAAAGTGGATAGTCGAGGTCGCTGTGAACGGCGTTAAGAGCGGCAGTTTTGACAGGGCTTGGGCGGCTATGCAGCTTGGCAATCATTACAGCCGTGACAGAATAACGGCGGAGGATATTGCGAGGTTTGATGAGGAGATGAATGAGTTTGAGGCAAAGATGAACGAGGCGGATAATACGGAAATTTACGAGGAGGTTATATGAGCGAAAAACAGAAAAACAAGGATAAGGACAGTGCTCCGGTATATAAGAGCAGATACGGCGACGCACTGAAAAACAATCTTACAAAGGTTATGGCAAAGAAGAATTTCAGTTATGACGCAGATAAGGACAAGCTGTTCTCACAGTATAAGAACAGCTATGAAAAATCGGGCAGAACAGCTATGCGTGACACGATGGGGAATGCGGCATCGCTTACGGGCGGATACGGCAACAGCTATGCGGTCACGGCAGGTCAGCAGGCATATAACAGCTATATGTCAAAGCTCAGCGATAAGATTCCCGAACTTGAACAGAGGGCGTATGAACGTTATAAGGATGATGAGGAAAGTGCGTATAAGCGACTCAATACGCTTATAGGGCTTGAGAAGTCGGACTACGGAAGATACCGTGACAGCGTTGACGATTATAACACAAACAGAAATTTTGAATATAATAAAAGTAAGGACGCTCTGGCACAGCGTAATTTGCAGGCACAGTTTGAACGGGATAATTACGAGAACGACAGGGATTATAACCGCAGGGTATATGAAAATGACAGGGATTATGCTCAGAAGGTGTATGACAACGACCGCAATTATCAGATAAAACTGAACAGTTCGCTGAAAGACGCTGTGGAGAATGAGGAAACCGGCAGTACGAAATTTTCGCCGAGTGACGCTTATGATTTTATCAGCAAGTACGGGGATAAAATCTATACGGATGAAGAGTATATCGAGGCACTTTATCAGCTTTACGGTGATAAGGAGGGCTTCTTTGACTGGGTGGAGCAGATGGAGATACCCGGTGACACAAAGGGCACAACGTATCTTGAACTGTTGTATGATATACATCCGGAGATTAGGCCGTCAACGTTTAAGAAAATGGGTATGCCCGATGACGAGCTTATAAGAAGAACCGCAACAGGCGGCGGAGCTACGCCTCCTCATTCTCAGAGCTTCTGGTGGTTAAATCAGGGGATGACCAAAAAGTAAAAAAGTCAAAGCAAAGGAGGGGAAATATGAGCAGGATACAGATAATTATTGACAGCATAGCAGGTGCTGTCGGGGCGGTGCTGGGATTTATGTACGGCGAGGTAAACGGCTTGTTCCGTGCGCTTATCGCTTTTATGATCCTGGACTATGTGAGCGGTGTGCTTGTGGCGATTGCGGAGAAGAAGCTGTCAAGTGCGGTAGGCTTCAAGGGGATAGCAAAAAAGCTGCTGATACTTGTGTTCCTGTCGGTAGGTCATATCGCAGACACCTATGTGCTTGGCGGTGCGCCTGTCGCTATGACGGCGGTAATGCTTTTCTATATTGCTAACGAGGGAATCAGCATTGTCGAAAACGCATCGGCACTGGGACTGCCGGTGCCACAGAAAATAAAGAATGTATTAAGGCAGATAAAAAGTAAAAGTGGGGAGGACGACAGTGAGAACAAAGGGCATTGATATAAGCAGGGTGCAGGAGCAGTTCGATTTTACGGCGGCTGTGTCGGCAGGCGTGAAGTTTGTAATTATCCGTGCCGGCATAAGCACGGATGAGGACACTTACTTCAGACGCAATATCGAGCAGTGCAGAAAGCTCGGTATAGATTTCGGCTGTTACTGGTATGTTACAGCGACAGACACAGCGGAGCTTGACAGGCAGATAAATGCGTGCGTCAAGGTGATAGGCGATGAAAAGCCGTCATATCCCGTGTTCTGCGACATGGAGGAACAGCGTCAGATCGACAACCTCACAAGCAAGGAAAGAACCGATATGGCACTTGAGTTCTGCGACAGGCTGAATAAGGCAGGGCTTCCGTCGGGAGTGTATGCTAATCCTGCGTGGCTTGAAAGCTACTATCAGAAGGAACGTATTGTTGGAAAGCGTGACATATGGCTTGCGCACTGGACCGAAAGCCCGGACTATGCAAGCAGATATGACTACGGGCAGAAAATGTGGCAGTGGGGCATTGACAGTATCGCAGGCAAGGATGTTGACGGGGATATTTGCTTTGTGGATTATCCTGCGATAACGGCTAAATGGTATAAGGAAAACTGCGGTGATAAGCCTGAAAAGCCCGTGAATCTGTTTAAAAAGGGCGACAGCGTGAGGGTGAAGCGTGGTGCGAGATTTACGAACGGAGTAGAGCCGTATTCTTATGTATATGATACGGTCTATACCGTTCAGCAGGTGTCGGCAAGCGGTAAGGAAACGCTTATAGGCATCGGCTCGGTGCCTACCGGCTGGCTTTATACAGAGAATCTGTACAAGGCGGAAAGTGACGAGATAACGCAGAAATTCGCTGTAGGCGATAAGGTCAAGGTGAATTACGGTGCTAAGACGTATAACGGCGGTTCGCTTGCGTTGTTCGTGTACACGAATGTGTACGAGGTGATGCAGGCAGGCTCGGGTGACAGAGAGGATTATATCGTCATCGGTCAGGGCGGGCAGGTCACTGCGGCGGTAAGAGCGGAGGATCTTACGAAAATATAGCATAAAAATAACGCACAGGCGAACAGCCTGTGCGTTTGTGCTTTTAAAAAGTGCTATTATGCTTATCTGTAGGTCGTGAATTCCTGTACCCAGTAATACTTATAAGCATCGTTATATGTGCCGAATGCTACGGCGAGATTTTCAAAATCGGGATTGAGAATATTTTCACGGTGACCTTTGGTGGAAGCCATCCAGCTGTCGACTACTCTCTGTGCGGTGGGCTGACCTGAGCCGAGATTTTCTCCGACGGAGCAGAACTTATACCAAAGCTCATCATCGCTGTAGCCGTATATGGTCTTGAAGTTTGAGCCGTCCGGTCGCAGATGGCTGAACTGCTGTTCAATTTCACTGCAACGTGCCTTCGCCGCCTTGTATGCGTTTGCATCCCACTTATAAGGCTTAAGTCCGTAGGAAACACGGATTTCATTCACGATACGGAAAACCTCCGCCTCTTCTGCGGTGCAGTTTACGGGGCTGTCGGTTATGACCTGTGCGGGAGTTGCATTATCCTGCACGGTGGGTTTTGCTGTTGCAGGAACGGTAGTTGCGACAGGCTTGCTTTCGGAAAGATAGTCGCTGTGGATATATGTGCCGTCATCGAGCTTATAGTAGCCGGTGTCTGTCAGTGCGGCGATATTTACCGCATCTCCGTAATATTTATAGGAAACGACCTTTGATCCTTGTAAGCCCTCTTTTCTTGCGGAACAGCTTGAAATGTTTATGTACATTGTGCCGCTGCACTTCTTTTCTGTCCATGCGGGCTTTGGTGCGGCGGTTGTTGCAGGAGTTGTTGCCTTGGTTGTTGCGGGAGCTGTAGCCTTGGTTGTGGCCGCTGTGGTCTGAGTGGTTTTTGCTGTTGTGGTTACCGATGTTGTTGCCGATGTTGCAACGGTGGTTTCCTGTGCCTCGTTATGCTTGTTGGCTTTGGTGGGAAGCTTTTGTTCCTCGACAGGCGTAGTAGTGGAATATGATAACTCTGAACCGTTGTTGTAGCTGATACCCTCGTCATCGGCTTTGACTCCGAACCATGAGTAACGGCTTGACAGAACACAAAGAGCGACTACGGCGACAAAACCGCATGACGCACAGCCGATTTTAAGAAAATTGCCGTGTGACTTCTTTTTCCTGCTGTATGTCTGAATCCCGCTTTCACGGTCTTCTGTTTTATTTTCTTCGTTCGTGTTCATGGGTATCACCTGCCTTTTGCCTGAACTTAACGGTAAGCATAATTTCACATCTATATTTTAGCACAAATGCGTTGAGCGTGTCAACAGATACTGAAATTACCAAAAAATATTTGTAAGGGTTGCACAAATTAATGTGTAGCGTTTATGTAAAATCACAATAAAAATAAGTCTGTTAAAAATGCACTGTTATAAAAGCGAAAATAGATGTATTTTTGTACAAAAGGGCGAAATGGTTACAAAACGGTAACAAAATAGTTACAAATTGTTGCGGCTTTGTAATCTTTTATGTTATAATGGCGGTGACGGAAAAGATTTGCTGTCTTTCATGACGGAAGGAAAAGCAACCTTAAAGGTGTGGAGCGGGCATTATGCCCGTTCCTGCTTTTAACGGAAAAAGCGTTGATTTATCACCTGTCGTTCACAACGGCGGGTTATTATATAAATATATTGATTGTTTGGGGCGTATGCCCGTTTGTTTTGGTTTATACGGAAAAGGATTGATAATGGGAAAACTGATGATACCCGATTATCGTGACGATATTGAGGAAACTATACTTCCTGACAGCGACAGTGAAAAGGAAGTGCAGGAGGCTGATGTAAAGCCTGCGGTTGCCGATACGTCGGAGAATCGGAATGAAGAAAGCAACGAAGAAAAAGATAAAGGCAAAACCGGTATATCTGCTGTTGCCGACAGAATCTTTGATTTTCTGGTTATGGCAGGGCAGTATTTCTGCCATATCATAGCCGATGTATTTTCAAAGCCTGCTGTATATGTGGCTTATGCCGCCGTGTTTATATGGAAGCATACGGCGCTGTTCAGGGACGCAGTGAAGAGGACGTTCTGCGAAATAGGCAGCTTCTTCTTTGCGCCTTTGTTAAAGTCAAAGCGTGTGCTTCAGCGTACAAACAGGCAGATAAGGACCGCAAAGGAGCAGGGCGACAACAAGAAGGCGGCAAAGCTGTACGGAAGTATAGCAAAGGACGCAGTATTCGGCAAGCAGGGTCTTGCGGTAACGCTGTTCAACTATGCCGCACCGATCATCGCAATAGTATTTCTTATGAGCGTTGTCGGATATGCGACAGGTACCGACTATGCGATAAAGCTGACGGTTGACGGAAAGTTTGTAGGATATATCGAAAGCGAGCAGGTGTTCAATGACGCAGAGCGTATAATGCAGGAGCGTATCACATATATCGGCAACGAGAAGAAGATAAGCATGGAGCCGGGATATTCGCTCGAAATGCTCGGTGACCAGGAATATCTGACGAAATATCAGCTTGCAAACAAGCTGCTTGAGCTTAGTGATACTCCTATCGAGTATGCATACGGAATGTACATAGGCGGAAAGTTCTATGGTGCGCTTGTTGACAACACAGCGGTTGAGGCTGAGCTTGAGAAGATACTTGACGGTTACCGCACAAACGCAAAGGACGAGGACGTTGCCTTTGAGAAGGATATAGAGTATGTTCCCGGTCTTTATCTGTCGGACAGTATTGTGTCAAGTGATGAGATCATCAAGCTGATAAATTCCAAAAAGGAAGAAGCGTCCTATTACACTGTGGTTGACGGCGACAGCCATTCCGGAATATGCTCAAAGCTCGGAATAACCTTGGAGGAGCTTGAGGCGTTGAATCCCGGTATTATGGATGAGGACTATGTGCTGAGAGCCGGTGAAAAGCTGCTTAAAACGCAGGAGGTGCCTTTCCTGTCGGTAAGTATTTCAAGAACGGAAACATATAATGTTGATGTACCGTATGAAACGAAATATGAGGACGACGATACACGCTATGAGGGCGTTGAAACGGTTTACCAGGAGGGCGAGACCGGTACGAACAAAATCACCGCAAAGGTGTATTATGTAAACGGCGAAGAGGTCAAGCGCACCATAAAGAAAACCGAAAGAGTGAAAGAGCCTGTAACGGAGATTATCCTTCAGGGTACTCTGCCTCCGCAGTCATCGCATTATTCAGATGCTTCTGCCGATACGGGCAAGAAGTATATATGGCCTGTTGACGGCGGCACATTCTGGGAGTGGGGCTGGTGGGACGGCGGTTATGCCGGACACAGAGGCGTTGATATAGGCGCACCTTACGGTACGGATGTATATGCCGGAGCAAGCGGTACTGTAATATTTGCAGGCTGGGACAACGGCGGACTCGGTAATGCCGTGATGATACTTCATCCCGACGGATACACAACGGTATATGCCCACAACAGTGAGATATTCGTCAGTGCAGGTCAGGAGGTAAATCAGGGCGAGTGCATAGCCGCAGTAGGTGAAACCGGACTTGCATACGGATGTCATTGCCACTTTGAAGTAAGGTACGGTTCGGAAAGACTGAATCCGAGATATTATCTCAGCGGTCTGCCGGATCCCGGATATTATTAATATGAAATTTAACGGATAACAGGAAACAACCGCTGTGCTGAGGCATGGCGGTTGTGTTTTATTGCAAAACACCAATATAGTATAGGATGTGTATGCTCTTTTCACTTTACTTTAACGGTATTAGATGGTATAATAGAATAAATAGTTATCAAAAGGAGTGAAAATAATGAAGCGAGATTTTGATACTTACTTGCAAAAGTATTTCTCAACGTTTTTAGATGATCATGCAGAACTTGGCGAGAATTCTATATTGATATTAAAAGATTTTACAAGTGCCATGATTGAATCAATTAGTAAAGAAGCGAAAAAATGCGGATGCTTTGTGTGTATACCGGATCTTCAGCCTCTCACTTTTAGTTCACTAAATAAGTATTCTAAAAGTTTACTAACGAAAATAATGTCACAAGATAGTGAAAAACCAATTTTAGCTATATATGAACAGTATCAGATAATTTCTGATATGTTAAATTCTAAGTTTAAGATTACCGATAAAAATATATTCATAATTGAAAATAATATTTTTAACAATGCTTCTCCATCATTGCTATCTATAGAAGCAACTCGTATGTTATATGAGTATTTTCAAAAAGATGACTATGCAATTTCAGATGTGATAATGCCATATATTGATATTTATTCGGACGTTTTTTATATTGGACAAAATCAATTTACTGTTAATATTAACAAGCATTCAGATTCTCATATACTTTCTTTAAAATTTTTTAGGGCTGGTAAATATGGGGTGACGCCGTTCGATAAAGATAAGACTTATGTCGAAGTGCTATCGACTGATTTTTGGGAAACGGTAATCAATCTGTTTGATAATAAAGATATCGGAAAAGCTAATTTCATATTAGACGAAAAGACAACTGATTCTGAAGTACTTCACACACTGGTACCTGTTCTTAACGATATGAACATTGATTTTGTCATTTCGCAGCATGATGCATTCGATAGTTTAAATGACGGTCAAATTTCCTTTTCGTCTTTGCTAAAAAGAATGCATGGTGATGAGGCAAAATTTCGAAATTTGCAATTCTATAAGCATCCTGATATATCAAACGAAATAATAGAGATATCACAGGAAACGATAATTTCGTATATAACATTGCAAAGTGAACAGTCTTTAAAAGGAAACAGAAAATTTAAAAACATATTTATAACTGCACCGACAGGAGCCGGCAAATCTCTACTGTTTCAATTGCCTGCGATTTATCTGGCTGAGAAATATGATGCTGTCACAATTGTGGTTAGTCCTTTAGTAGCGTTAATGAAAGATCAAGTTGAAAATCTAATAGAAAAAGGTATTAATTCCGCAACTTTTTTAAATTCGACTATTTCATTTGAAGAACGCGAGCATAGAAGTGCGCAAATTAAAAATGGGGAGAAATCCATAGTATATTTAGCACCTGAATTATTATTATCCTGTCCTTTGAACAGTTTGTTAGGCGAACGTAAACTGGCATTATTTGTGGTTGATGAAGCACACACAGTAACATCGTGGGGAAGAGATTTCAGAGTCGATTATTGGTTTCTTGGAAACTATATCAAAAATGCTCAAAGGAATGGTTATTTATTTCCTGTGCTTTGCCTGACTGCAACAGCAGTATATGGTGGGATAGAAGACGTTGTGAATGAAACGCTTGCCACGCTTGGTCTACATAATAATAGAATACTGCTTGGAAATGTCAAAAGAAACAATATAGATTTTGATGTAAGGCACTTTGAAAAGGGCGAAAAAAAGGGTTCATATGAGCAGCTAAAATTAGAGAAAACTGTACAAGAAATTGAAGAATATGTCAAGAAAAACAAAAAGACATTGATATATTGTCCATATACAGTACAAGTGAATGAATTATATCGTCGAATTTCACCACAATATATTGCAAAAGTAGGCATATATCATGGACAACTAAATAACATACAAAAGGAAATATATCAGGATGATTTTCGCAACGGGAAAATCACGGTAATGATATGTACTAAAGCTTATGGTATGGGGATTGATGTCAAAGATATAACTAATTGCTATCATTTTGCTCCAAGTGGAAACTTAGCAGATTATATACAGGAAATAGGAAGAATTGCACGTAACAAAGAACAACTGGGTATTGCTTCTATTGATTTTTCCTCCTCCGATATGAAGTATGCCAGAGTGCTTCATGGTATTTCTGGACTGAAACAATATCAATTAAAAGAAATGCTAAGAAAATTGTATGATATATACTCTGTGAAAAATCATCGAAATTTATTAATAGCACCTGATGTATTTGAATACTTATTCAATGATATAGATATTAGCAACAAAGTCAAAAACGGATTACTGTTATTATCAAAAGATCTTGAAAATAAATACGGATTCCCGGTAATAACTGTTAGACCGAAAAATATGTTCACTAAGAATTATGTATGTGTGTCTTCAAATATTGAGAGTGAATTCTTGCAAAAGTACGGGGATATTGTAAAACAACTTGCAGATACTGAAGGTAGAATAATAAAAAATAGAAATCCTGATAAACCTGACACGATAGTAAAAAATGATGGTCATATTTACGAAATTGATATGTCTACCATCTGGGAACGAGAGTTCAGTGATTTGACGTTTGCTGATTTCAAACGAAAATTTTTTGATGGAACTTTATTTTCTGACGGAAAACAAAAACAATTTTGGCCGCGAATGAAGATATCTGTTAATTATAAAAAAGAATTCAGAGATGTATACGATATTGTGTCAAATACTCTTGATGTTTTGACAGACGTATTTTCCGATTTGAAAGCAGCAAACAGTAATTTCTCTTTTATTGATTTTAAAAATGCTATTAAAGAGAAAAAAGATAGTGTTTCACTTACTGTTAACGATGAGTTTTTACGAATACTATTAGAGATGTTTGTAGTTTCGGTGCAATCTGGACCAGCGTTTAATAAAAAGCGTGATCCGTGGACATTTATACAAAAGAAGAATACCGCAAGGATGGAAGTTGAGTATAGAGTAATAGGAAACAATCATTTGTATATTAAAAACAAATTGCTTTCTCTTTTATGCCAATATAAACCAAACCGTGAACAGACAAGGTATATTTCATATATACCTCCGCAGTATAAAACCGATAAACCTGAGCTAACGAAGCTTCTTACTCTATTGGAAATTTTAGATATTTCAAGTTATGAAATTCGAGGAGGTAGCAATACAGAAGTTTTTGTTAGAATCAGCGACCCAATGAAATTACGATATCTTTTGCAAGGAAAATATAGTAATGGTATACTTAAAGAAATAGAAGAAAAACATCGTTATTCTTTTAAAGTAGTAAACAATTTTTTTAGCACACCACTTACTTCTGATGATAGATGGGATATTATAGAAAATTACTTTTTGGGTAATGATGAATATACTAAAACAGTATTAAACATTGCTGAAGATTGAATTTAAACAGCTGTGCTGAGGCATGGCGGTTTTTGCGTGACAGCGGTTATTGAATATCATTTAATTACTTTGATTTACATTTATGTAACGAGGTGTTATAATATATGCAACAATTTATTTCAAGAAAGGCTTGATTAAAATGGATAATAATGATGTTTTTAAGTTGCTTTCCGATCTTGACTTTTCATGGCATATGGTACTCGGTCCTTGCGGAAATTACTATTTAGGATATGCTGAGCGTGGTATTATTTTGTCTTTGCTCACATACAAAAGAATATGCGATGTTATAGAGGGCGATATACGCAAATGTGATCCGGATTTCAATGAAATATATGGTGACAGTGCTTACGATATTGCGTTTGAGGAAGGGGTTATTGCGTACAAATACAGGAAAGAAGCACGGTGGAAGTATTTTGAAGAAAGTGAAGACAAGGTAGATGCACTTAAATGTGCAATCGATTATATCAATATGGACAATTTTCATATTATTACTCGCAACGATAAGCTTCTTATACCCAATTTTATAGAAGACTCTGAGGACAGGAAACCGCTGAATAATGTATTGCAAAAATGGATGGATATTCTGCCCGGATATAATTTAAGCCGTGAATCTGTAAGCGATGAGCTGTGGCTGTATATTTTGGAAAAGATGAGAAAACGCCGCAGTTGATATGAAAAAGTTGATATGAAAAAGCCGAGCAAACGTAAGGGTTTTGCACGGCTTTTCTTTTTGTGTCTGAGAAAGGCTTTATATTCGGTCATAAATTTTCTTCTCATTTCATAGATTTACTGTAGAGTACCCAAAAGGAAAGGACGTGCAGTATGAACGAAATTATGACAAGGGAAGAATTTTTAAAGGAACGAAATGCGGTGTGCGAGTCTGACGCTGTGGCGGGCGGGGACGATGTTTGCAAGGGGCAGGATGCGGATACGGCGGTTATGACGGAGGAAAACGGGAAGCTGAGTGCCGACGGTATAACCGTATCGGAAGTAGTGGTTAAAGGCAGGCGCAACAGGCAGTATGCAGGGCTGATACTCTTTATAACGGCGGTTATTGGGGCTGTTGTCGGGGCGGTGTTTTACGGGAAGGCAACGGTGACCGTGCCTGATGAGATGCTGGAGGGCTTTCTCGAAGGAAGGATACACGGCGGATTTTTCGGGAATGCCGCCGCTTCGTTCATATCGGCGCTTATATGGTGCATTGTGCCGTTTTTAGCAGGGCTTTGCGCTGTGGGACAGCCTGTGGGTGCGCTTATACCGGCATTCAAGGGTATAGGCGTGGGAATGACGTTTGCGGCGCTTGTGAATATATACGGGGCAAACGGGATACCGGCTTTTGCGGTGTTTGTTCTTCCGTCCGCATTTATAGGAACGGTAATCTGCTGTTATCAGTGCCGTCTGTCCGTGTTATGCTCAAACAGTGTGCTGGCTGTGCTTAAAGGCAGGCGTGACGAGGCTCCGCACTATTATAAGATATATCTTGAGCGGTTTGCGGTATGCTGTATCGGGTGCTTTCTGCTTGGGATAGCGGACGCTGTTATAACTTTTTTGTTCCGCCCGATATTCGTTATATGAAACACTTGAAATTTTCGTTTCACGGGTGTATAATGTTAACAGTAAAAATTGCCTTTGGCATGAAAGAAGGATAACATTATGGAAAAAATGGAAGTATTACTGGAAACCTCCGCACGTCACATCCACGTTACGCAGGAGGCACTCGAAACACTGTTCGGCAAGGGTCACGAGCTTACAAAGAAGAAGGATCTTTCTCAGCCCGGTCAGTTCGCCTGCGAGGAAAGAGTTACAATAACAGGCCCCAAGAGATCGCTTGCAAACGTATCTATTTTAGGTCCTGTACGTCCTGCTACACAGGTTGAGCTTTCGGCTACGGACGCACGTTCTATAGGATGTCCTATATTCGTAAGAGAATCGGGCGATATTGCAGGCACACCCGGCTGCAAGATAACAGGTCCTGAGGGCGAGATCGAAATCAGCGAGGGCATTATCGTTGCAAAGCGTCACATCCACCTTGTTCCCGAAACCGCTGAAAAGTGGGGCGTAAAGAACAAGGACGTTGTAAGCGTAAAGGTCGATTCTGACGGAAGAAAGGCAATTCTCGGCGATGTTGTTATCAGAGTAAGCGAGAAGTTTGCTGACGCTATGCACATTGATACAGACGAATCAAACGCTGTAATGGCTGCTCCCGGCATGATGGTCGAAGTAATCAAGTAATACGGCGTTACATATGACGGTTTTATCTCCGTGGCTTTGGGCTGCGGAGATTTTTTTGTGAATTAATGATAGCGAAAAAAGGAAAAATGTTTTCTATAGAAGGTTCTGCTGTAACGGAAGGAAACTTACACAATAGATGAACTGATAAAAATCAGAACAAAGAATTAGTAAAAGAAATCAGCCTCTGCACGCTGTGAGAAACGCAAAAAGTAAATATTACGGGAAAAGTCAGGTGTAACGCTTGGCTTTTTCTTTTGTTTGTGGTAAAATATAAGCGGTAAGTCTAAACTAACTTATATTGAGGTGACACAATTGGAGATATTTCTGATACTGATGATACCGCTTATGGGAACAACGCTCGGCTCGCTTATGGTGTTCCTTATGCGTGATAAGGTGAGGGCAGGGACGGAGAAGCTGCTGCTTGGTTTTGCATCGGGAGTTATGATAGCGGCTTCGGTATGGTCGCTTCTGATACCGTCAATGGAACTGTCCGAGCAGGGCTACGGGAAAATGAACTGGGTGCCTGCTGTGGTCGGCTTTGCGGCGGGGATACTGTTCCTGCTTGGAATAGACAGCTTTGTGCCGCATCTGCATCTTGACAGCGATAAGCCTGAGGGCGTGCGCTCGGGGCTTTCGAAAACTACTATGATGCTGCTTGCGGTGACTATCCATAATGTGCCGGAGGGAATGGCTGTCGGTGCGGCTGTAGCCGGGTCAACCGGCACGGGCGGCGACAGCGTTACGCTTGCAAGTACATTTGCGCTGGCGCTGGGTATCGCAATACAGAACTTCCCCGAAGGAGCGGTGGTTTCAATGCCGCTTAAAAGCGAGGGAATGAAAAAAGGAAAAGCGTTTGTGATGGGAGTGCTGTCTGGAGTTGTCGAGCCGATCGGTGCGGCGGTGATGATACTGCTCGCTTCTTTCATCGCTCCGCTTTTGCCATATATGCTGTCGTTTGCGGCAGGGGCTATGATGTATGTTGTGATAGAAGAACTTATACCCGAGGCACAGGGCAAAGAGCATAGCAACATAGGAACGATAGGTGCGGCGGCAGGGTTTGTTGTTATGATGGTGCTTGATTGTACGTTGGGGTGAGAAAATGCCCGTCCGTTGAGGACGGGCATCTAGCTTGTAGAAAAAGTCTGTTTTTTATAAGATAATGCGAATTCTCTATCCCTAACCCCAAACCCCTTCCCCGTGGGAAGGGGCTATTTTGCTGGGGCTACCGCCCCTAG
>OGXI01000606.1_pt1 | contig 31586 bp, 29 predicted proteins | sample 1576221 | NCBI WGS metagenome assembly OGXI01 (sample SAMEA3541523, study PRJEB24748) | human gut metagenome | biome: human gut; feature: human-associated habitat; material: faeces | place: China | collected 2012
GCGGAAATCGTCAGGCTGATAACCGGGTCTGCGCGATATGCGGTCAGCGAGACAAGATTTCGCGAAGACGGGCTTCAGTAGAGGTTTTTTCTGTCGAGGTCATTTTTATTGATGAAAACTGTTTAATTATTTCCGGATTCCGATTGTGTCAAAAAGGGAGCAACAAGGTGAAAATTATACTGTAATCAAGCAGACCAGACGAACGGCCCGGTTGATATGGATTGTCCAAACCCAACATCGTCTCATTTGTCATATATAAAATGGAAAAACGGATTTACTTTTATATTTGATAAACGATATAAAGATTGATGAACGAAGAATGAAAAAATAGATGTTTCCATGTAGGAACTCGGTATGATGAGGCTTTTTTACAGTCTTTTTCCGCAATACAGTCAGAAATACTATGAATAAAGTCAAAGGTTACCTTTATGGCTGTATTTCTTCCGCGACTTACGGGCTGGTTCCCTTGTTTACTCTGCCTCTGATGTCCCGTGGAATGCACTACGATAGCATCCTTTTCTATCGTTATTTTTTTGCGACCCTGTTTTTGGGGGGCGTTCTGAAATTGACCGGCAAATCATTCAGGCTCGAGCGTGCCGATATCCTGCCTCTAATGGGACTGGGAAGTCTTTTCGCGCTGTCGTCGCTGTTTCTTTTCATGAGCTATCTCTACATGGAATCGGGTATTGCCTCGACCATCCTGTTTTTCTATCCGATTCTGGTGACGCTGATCATGGCGATTTTTTTCAAGGAGAAAATTACCTGGGCGACGATCACCTCCATCATGCTCGCATTCGTCGGTATTGGCCTGCTCTACAAAGGAGACAAGGGAATGCCTTTAAGTATGTTCGGCATTTTCATCGTTTTCCTGTCGGCACTGGCTTATGCGCTTTATATCGTCGGCGTCAATAAAACACGCGTCAATACTATGGATGGGGACAAACTGACTTTTTATGCACTGCTCGTCGGAAGCGGCATTTTCTTCATCAAACTCAAATTCGGAACGAATCTGGAAATGATCTCGGGTTTCGATTCATGGTTTGATGTCGTCATGCTGGCGCTGGTTCCAACCGTCGTATCGTGTGTTGCAATGGTGTGGGCTGTTCACAATGTCGGATCGACCGTCACCGCCATTCTCGGAGCACTCGAACCTTTAACTGCTGTTTTTGTAGGTATTGTCGTGTTTCACGAACCGCTGACCGTCAATATGGCCGTCGGCATATTCATGATCATATTGGCGGTGATCGTCATTATTCTGGGCAAGTCTCTCAATATGTCTCTGGCCGCCATCAAGGCGTTTGCCCATAAAATCACGCAAAAATAAATCCTGTCCGTTTTGCTGATGGACAGGATTATTTATTATCCGGGTCAAATCACTTCAGCGATTTCAATTTTTTCTCGAGCGATTCCGCATCGATAGCACCCGCTACACGAGTATTGTCAGTAAAGAAAATAGTCGGAGTTCCACTGACTTTGAGTTTTTGTCCCAGCTCGCGAATTTTTTCGTTAGGGAAGTTGCAATCGGATTTTGCCTTTTCCGGTACATTTCCATTCAGCATCCAGTCCTCCCATGCTTTTGCCGGATTGGAGGAGCACCAGGCATTTTTTGAAATCTCAACCGAACTTGCCGAAAGGATATTGTAGGGATAAAGATAAATCGTCACATTGTCGATTTGTTTCAGGTTGTTTTCAAACCTTTTGCAATAGCCACAATTCGGATCGGAAAAAACGGTAATTTCCCGTTTCCCGTTTCCTTTCACGATTTTGATAGCCAGATCTTTTGGCAGATCGGCAAATCGGGTAACCATCTTTTTAAGCTTTTCCTCAGTGTAATTCTCTCTCGTTTCCAGATTCATGATTTCGCCGAGAAACAGATATTGCGCCTGTTTATCCGTGTAAACGAGATTATTTCCAAGCCTGACTTCATACAAACCCAGATAAGGTGTTTTGACAATGGCACTCTTCTGGACATCCACGCCAAGATAATTTTGCAGGCGTTGCTGTATACGGGTTTCCGGTGAAGTGGCCGCCGCATGCGCAAAACATCCTGTCAGCAGCAGGGCAGCGAGTGAAAAACGTCTCAGAAAAGTTGCGAGGAAATATTTCATTATTGATCCTTAAAAAACATGGCGAATTGTTCAGACAGTTTACCGAAAATTTTGCATTTGGATTTATGTTCTAATTTTGGGTTCTAAAATTTATTACAAGCTACTGATTATAAAGATAATTATTTAAAAAATTCGTTAGCATGCCTGATTGTAATCAAAAGTGCCTGTCCTGTTTAAAACACGGGCGGCAAACAGATCATGTCAATAAAAAAGGCAAGAAGTTCATTCAACGGTATTTTTGATTTTCCCGATCATTCCTTTTCCTTCCAGTCCAGAGCCAGGACAACAGTATTTTCATTTTTTACGATTTTTGCCTTCCTTCTATTATTCCTTGTCATAGTAAGGTGGTGCCAGCAAAGCATCTTCATCAATAATGTCATTGCGCCTGATCTGATTCAGCACGATGATTTGCAGAGAATGTGGATAATGTGACTTCGTTTTGATGGACGGACCATTTCAATATGCCTGTTGCCTGCATTCCTTATCTCCATCCTTGCCATCATCCTGATCTATACCCTGATCAGGGGAAGTATGACTTCACGCTATCCGCTCAGAAGAAACAATGCACAGGTATCTGTTATCGAGATGCTTAACAAGACAGTTCCGAATGGGTCTATCGCATTTGCATGGGCTTTAAGCGATTTCCATAAAAACAAGGAATTGGAAAAGGTTCCAGGCAATGAGTTACATGAGCTTTTAAAACAGGCGAACCTGGATTCACTTTACGGTAAAACACCCAAAAACGACTGGCTAGCTGAAAATAAACCCAATGTCATTTTCTGTCTCATGGAAAGTATGGGTCAAAACATGCTGACCTACGATCATTTACCGGAAACGGATTTGTTGGGAAGCTTGCGAAAACATTTTCAAAAAGACTTTGTTTTTCGCCGGTTCATATCCGAAGATATTCACACGATTCAATCTTTCTCGGCACTCTTCTTTATCAGTCCCATACCAAACCTCAGTACGTCGATGTTGAGCCATGAAAAATTGCCCGATACGCCATTTGAAAATTACAAAAAGGCTGGTTATAAAACCATATTTGTCACTCCGGGTACCAAAACATGGGAAAAAATGGGGGATTATCTTAAGGTTCATGGGATTGACGAGATATACGACCAGACTGACTTGATGGATCGTTATAAGCTGACGGACGTATCGGAATGGGGTGTTCCTGATGAGTATGCCTTCAGGTTTGCGAATGAATGGCTCGAAAAGAAAAGTGAACAACCCCTTTTTATCGTGATTCTGTCCGTCACCAATCATCCACCTTTTGCCGTTCCGGATGGATACAAACCTCTTCCAGTCAAGCCGACACCCGCTTTGAAAGCGAGAGGAGACTTTGGAGCCCAGGGTGAAACGATTGTGATGCAGACCTATCAATATGCCACCAACGCGTTAGGCAATTTCATCGACAGAGTTATATCTTCAAAAGAAGGGGACAAAACGATCATTGCCGCTACCGGTGATCACAAAATGCAGAGGATGAAGGAATTCTTGCTGCGTGAGCAGTTCAATGAATATGCGGTGCCTTTCTATCTGCACATTCCTGAAACGGTAAAAGACAATGTACGATTCAAATATGATCCGAGGCGCATTGGATCTCATAAAGATATCATGCCCACCCTTTATCACTTCAGCCTTTCCGATAAAGAATATCTTGCCGTCGGTGGCCGTAACATCATGGCGACCGTTGACGATCAGACGCGTGCTTTCGGGTATAACGTTGAATTATGGGCAGATGAAAAATGCGTTTATTCCATGCGCAATCTGCAAGCATGTTTCGAGTTCGATCCTGACGATCCCTACATGACACTGGAGACACATAAAAAAGTGAAGTCAGGCCATGAGCAGAAAATGGAAGCATATCGGAAACTCCTGCAGTGGCAGATACGTGCCAGAGTAAAAGGAGTCTATTGAATATGGAGGATTTTCCTGGAGATTTTCGGTTGAATTAGCCGTAAAGGCAGAGCTAAAAATGAATAATTGTGTTGCTGGTTTGAATAACATCATTCTTATATAATGAATAGCGACAAGATGTGCATTTTTTTTGCTACAATGCACGCTTCGCTGATGTAGCTCAGTTGGTAGAGCAACTGATTCGTAATCAGTAGGTCGGAGGTTCGACTCCTCTCATCAGCACCAAAAGATTATTTCAAGCCGTCCCAAGAAGTACATTAACCCGCATAAATTCAATGAGTTATGCGGGTTTTTTGTATCTATCGTCCGGGTAAGTCCGAGTCCGTCCGTTGATGTCAGATGTCGAAATGTTGTCTGACAGGAAATTAATTAGCTGTTAAGGATTCAGCTGCCGGATGAGCGTAGGGTTGAGCATGTCGGCGAGGGTATATTGATCGAAGGTTTTCAGGAAGGCGTCGGTTGCTTCGAAGAAAACGTGTTTCAGTTTGCAGTTGGGGCTAATGACGCAGCTTCTGGTTTTTGACATGCAATCGACTATGGCCAATGGTTCGAAACGGCGGATGATTTCTCCAATGTTGATTTCGCTGGCTGGTTTGTTGAGCCGGATTCCGCCTTTGTTACCGCGGATGCTTTCAAGGTATTGGCTACTGGCGAGGTTGGCGACGATTTTTGTCAGATGGCTTCTGGAAATGCCATACAACTCGGCTATTTCGGTGATGTTGACCAGCCGCTCAGGGTGTGCCGCCGCATACATTAAGATGCGTAACGCGTAATCGGTTTGTTGGGTTAATTGCATATGTCGATCGGATAGCGTGCACTTTTGGAATTTTGTTCGATTATACCGTTATTGGTGCCCTCCATAATATTGCTTCAGTTTGCCGGAATTTTTTCAGGCAAGACATCATTTGAGTGTGACAGTGATGTCGTCGATAATCCTGCTCGAACACGCCAATGTGTAACCTTCTTCAATTTCTTCCAAGGTAAGTGTGCCGTTGGCAATGGCATCGACTGTCAGTTCTATTTTTCCGGTTTCGACCTTGCATTTGCATGAACTACAAATGCCGGCGCGGCATGCAGCGACAACCGGGATGCTGTTTTCCTGCAATATATCCAGCAGAATAGTTCCGTCAGGTACTTCTTTTTCAAAAGCGAAATCCAGTACGGATACCTTGTAGTTTTTCACTTCATGTCCGGAAGCATTATATGTTTCCGGGGTTTCACATGAAATAGCAAAGCTTTCCATGTGGAAGTGATTCATCTCGAAACCGGACGCTTCGAGTTCCGTTTTGACCATGTCCATAAATTCGTCAGGGCCGCACAGGTAAATCGAGCTGTCGTTGAAGCAGTCCTTCATGTGTATCATGAGCGAATCCATATTCAATCTGTCTTTATGGATCAGGCTGTCAGATTTTTTTGTGGGGCGGCTGCAATAAAAGGCAAGCTTGAATTTATTGTATTCATTGCTTAATTTGCAGAGTTCCTTGAAATAGATAATGTTGTCTTCGTCTCGGGCGCAGTGAATGAACTGAATGGATTTGATGCGCTCGTCAGAGAGTGAAAGAAGATGGCGCGCCATGGACATGACGGGTGTGATGCCACATCCGGCGCTGATCAGAACGATATTTTCCCTGTAAGGAGAATCGATGATATTGAACGTGCCGGCAATACCATGCAGCCTGAGCTGCTCGCCGATGTTCAGGTGATCGATCATCCAGTTCGATACGGTTCCTCCCGGTACGCGCTTGATTGTCAGCTGGATCAGCTTATCAGATGGGAGAGAACTGATGGAATAAGCGCGATAGTACGTTGTGCCATCGATTGTCACGCCGATATTGATGAATTGTCCGGGTTTGAAATCCGGCGTCCCGTTCGGATGGCGGAAAAAAAAGCTTTTCGTGTCGGCAGTTTCAACTACTGACTCAACCAGAGTCAATAAACCGTTTTCGTTATTAGTCATATGATTGTTCCCCGATTTTTGAACGTCCCGTAGCGTTCACGGAACGTTTTGATGAGCCGGATTGATGAATCCTTCAGGCGTTCAGCATGTTTTTCAAGTCCGTATCGGGATCTGAAATCGGGTGGATATCAAAGCTATCAACCAGCACCTTGACCAGATTCGGTGTCAGAAAAACCGGTATTGATGGGCCGAGATAGATTCCCTTGACCCCCAGTGAGAGCAAAGTCAGGAGAACGGCAATGGCTTTTTGTTCAAACCAGGATACAACCAGCGTGAGGGGCAAATCGTTGACGCCGCAATTGAATTCTTTTGCCAGTGATAATGCCAGCTGGATGGCAGAGTAGGAATCATTGCATTGACCGACGTCGAGCAAGCGGGGAATGCCATTGATGTCGCCGAAATCAAGACTGTTGAAACGGTATTTACCGCATGCCAGTGTCAGCATCAGGGTATCTGCCGGTGTTTTCTGTGCAAATTCGGTGAAGTAGTTTCTTTCTTTTTTGTCACCATCGCATCCGCCTACCAGAAAGACATGTTTGATGTTGCCTGACTTGATTTCCTGTATGACAGCGGGTGCAGCATTTGCCAGAGCGGCCCTGCCGAATCCAACGGTAATATTATGCGGCTCATCTGTTTCAGTAAATCCAGCTTGTGACAGGGCGCAATTAACGACTTCGCTGAAGTCATTCCCGATAATGTGTTTTGCACCGGGCCAGCCGACAATACTGCGTGTGAAGATGCGGTCTTTATATCGGCCGATGTCGGGATTGATGATGCAGTTTGAGGTCATCACGATGGCACCCGGAAATTGGGCAAATTCTTTCTGCTGGTTTTGCCATGCTGTACCGTAGTTGCCGATCAGATGGCTGAACGCTTTCAGTTTGGGATATCCATGCGCAGGCAACATCTCGCCATGGGTATAGACATTGATTCCCTTGCCTTCCGTTTGTACGAGAATATCGTACAGGTCTTCCAGGTCATGACCGGAAACCAGAATGCATTTTCCTTTGGTTTTGGCAATATTGACCGTTGTCGGTACAGGATCTCCGAACCGGCTTGTTTCACCATGATCGAGCATGGTCATGACGCGGTAGTTCAATTCGCCGATTTTGAGGGCTGTGCCAAGCAACTCTTCCAAATCGTCCGGCTTGTCGCCCAGATAACTCATAATTTCGTGAAAGCGATTGTAGACTTCATCCTCGGTCTGTCCCAGCACGGCGGCGTGTTCCATATAGGCAGCCACACCTTTCAATCCGTAGAGGCAAAGCAAATAAGCGCCCAGAACGTCGTCGACTTTTTCCTTATTGTGATTCAATGCAATGCTTGGCGCGAACTGAATGACCGCTTCGGTACCGGTCGGGATGGCAAGGGAAGCCGCTACAGTTAATGGGGGTATGGCTCCCTGCTTTTGGGCCACAATGTCCCTGACTTGTTTTTCAAGCGAGTCCTTGTTCCTTTTTGCCTCGTTGATGAATTCATAAATCCGTGCAGGGTCGAAATTCACATTGGTTAATGTTGAAAAGAAGGCCTGTGCACACCAGCGGTTGATTTCATTATCGTTATAGCCGTAATCTGCGCCAAGTTTTGCCCAGAATGAAACACCTTGAAGATATCTGACAAGGATGTCCTGCAAGTCTGAGACTTCTGCCGTTTTTCCGCACATTCCCTGTGCAAAGACGCAGCCCTTGACAGCAGGGGTAGATATGGTTTGTTCACATTGCATGCAAAACATAATGTATTCCTCAACGAGTATTAATCACAATCACAAACATTCATTTAATATGAATGTTTGTGATTGTGATTAATCTCCAGTTTGTTGTCAAGCAGTACCCGAGCGAATTTTTAAAAGATCAGCTTGAGCCGGATAAAGGGCACTTTGGCAGGATTGTCGGGATATTCAGGAAGAGTTCTCCGGTAAAAACAGATTCTCGAAAAATCTTTTGCCGGGAAAGATGCATGAAATTATTTTTGCGTTTATGGCGATTATTTTTGAAAACAGATGCCCGAATCTCCTGTTTGCCATTTGGTTGCCGCATTTCAAAGTATAATTTGTACTTTGGCCGTTCTATTTCCTCTTTATTGTCAGAAGTAGTTGCTGCCGATCTTAACTATCAATTATCGAGTTTCGTATGGCGAAAGAGTCACAAGAAAAAGTATGCCTTGATTGTGGAGATGCCTTTACTGGGAATCCACGGGCAAGGTATTGTCCAAGATGTCGTGAACTGAGAAAGGCGGGAACGACTTTTCATGAGGCGAAGACTACAAGACCTGGCCCATTCAAGCGTCTGGGCGCCAAAATCGAACCGATTAAAAAATATCTCTCGTTCTGGCGTCTTGTCACGATTAATATCATTCTTCTGGTAGTCGGTTTCATATGCGTATGGTATTTGAAAAACGAGCCTTACAGTTATGAAACACAGCAAAGGCTGGAAGCATTTGCACCATCCAATCTGGCCTTGACGGTTATGTTGGTTTGGGGAACGCTGATGCGTGTCTTTTACTGGTGGAGAGAGAACAAGTCGGATAATTCGACTTTCTGGAAAGAAGGTTACTGGAAACAACTGGCAGCGTGGCTTTTCGGCATTATTTTCACTGAATTCTGGGGCTTGTTCTTTTTATTGACCTGATCCCGTAGTAAATAAAAATAAAAAAATGGCTGGCGAATATCGTCAGCCATTTTTTTATTCTTTTCGTCACAGAAACGTCATACAGTTTTTCTAACATGGTTTTATCGACTGGATTCGCTTATATAGCGAATCGGAAAAAGGAGAGGTCAAACCATGATTCAATTGGAAAATATTTCAGTCAAGTATGGAAAAACGGTTGCGCTGCATCCGGTTTCACTTGATATCAAGGATAGCCAGTTCACTGTTTTACTGGGCTCGTCCGGTGCAGGAAAATCCACTTTTTTAAGATGCCTTAATCTGATGAATCCGCTTGAAAGCGGAAATATCCGTGTAAGTGGATTCGAGGGAAGCTGGGAGAAAAGAGCCTTGCAAATACTTCGGCGTGAAACGGGCATGATTTTTCAGCAGCATCAGCTTATTGAGCGGCAAACAGCACTTCAGAATGTCTTGATGAGTAGGCTCGGATATCACTCGTTTTTCCGGACGCTTTTTCCATTGTCCAAAGCTGAGCAGGAATTGGGGCTTCAATGTCTGAAGCGGGTTGGTCTGCTCGACAAGGCTTTGTGCCGGGTCGATGAATTAAGCGGTGGACAGCAACAACGTGTCGGGATTGCCCGGGTATTGGCACAGAAGCCCAAAACGATTCTGGCGGATGAACCAGTAGCCAGCCTTGATCCGGCAACGGCAGACAAAGTCCTGAATCTGATTCATACCATTTGCAAAGAAGATGGCATTTCTGCCGTCGTCAGTCTGCATCAGGTCGATCTGGCCAAAAAATATGGCGACCGGATTATCGGCCTTGCTGGCGGCCGCGTTGTTTTCGATGGCCAACCGGATGAGTTGAGCGAAAGACAGGTCGAGGCGCTCTATCAGAACCGTCTTGTTGATTCCGAATTTGCAAGGTCTGGTCAATTAATGAATATTCCCGTTCCATTTGTCAGTTAAGGAGTTGTTGTGAAAAAATTGTTTTCGATATGCTGTATAGCTGTTATCGCCTTGTTGTCTGCATTTGCAAATGCTGCTAATCCCGATCCTTCAACATTGAAAGTCGCTTTGCTGCCTGATGAAAATGCGGCAACGATCATCAAGAAAAACAAAGCGCTTCAGGACTATCTTGAAAAGAAACTGGGCAAGAAAGTCCAGTTGATCGTCACGACGGATTACTCATCCATGATTGAAGCGATGCGTCATGGCCGTCTCGATCTGGCTTATTTCGGGCCTCTTTCTTATGTATTGGCCAGGCAAAAAAGTGATATTGAACCTTTTGCCGCGGTAAAACAGAAGGGAAAAACGACGTATCAGGCCGTCCTGATCGCCAATACGTCTTCCGGTATCAACAAGATTGGCGATATTGCCGGAAAGAACGTCGCTTTTGGTGATAAGGCATCCACTTCCAGTCACCTGATTCCAAAGTCGATGCTGGCTGAAAAGAATTTGTATGCCGGTAAAAATTACAAGGAACATTTCGTTGGCGCGCACGATGCTGTTGCGATGTCTGTCCAGAATGGCCATGCACAAGCCGGTGGCCTCTCCAAGCCTATTTATGAAACGCTTGTTCAGCGTGGGATGATCAAGCCTCAAAAGGTCAAGGTAATCGCCACTTCTAAGCCATTTCCACAATATCCGTGGACGATGCGATCTGATTTGAATCCGCAGCTGAAACAGAAAATCAGAACAGCTTTTCTTGAAATCAACGATCCCGCTGTGTTGAAACCATTCAAGGCGGAAGGTTTTGGTGCCGTAACAGACAAGGACTATAACGTCGTCCGGAATCTGGGCAGTTTGCTGAAACTGGATCTGTCGAAATTCTGATCGGGTAACGTCATGTCTTTATCTGCTGAATTTTCTCCTTTTTTGCGTGCACGTCGCCTCGCATGGAACAAGGCATTCGTAACGATTGTAATCCTTGCGATCGTTGTTGCCGGATGCTGTTATTACGCAGGATTGTTCGATGTGGAACGTTTGACAGAAGGGTTCCCGAGTCTGGGCAGCCTGATCGGGGAAATGTTCCCGCCGGATTTTGAACAATGGAAATCCTGGGTCAAACCGCTTGTCGATACACTGGCGATGAGTGTGGCCGGAACGGCTATAGCAGTCATCGTCTCCATTCCACTGGCCGTTCTGGCGGCAAGAAATACCAGTCCGCATCCAGTGGTTTATTTCGTGTTTAGAGGTTTATTGAACGGATTGCGTTCCATTCCCGAGCTGATTATGGGTATCGTGTTTGTCGCAGCGGTAGGTTTCGGCGCATTGCCGGGGGTTCTTGCTCTGGCTTTCCATTCGATCGGCATGGTCGCCAAGTTTTTTGCCGAGTCCATTGAACATGTCGATCCTGCACCGGTTGAAGCGGCGCGGGCCTCGGGCTGTAGTTCATTACAGGTTATTGTTCACGGAATTTTCCCGCAGGTTTTTTCGCAAATGGCCGATACCGCTATTTATCGCTGGGAATATAACTTCCGCGCTTCAACCGTTATGGGAATGGTCGGTGCCGGTGGCATCGGATTTGAATTGATCGGTTCGTTGCGGATCATGCAGTATCAGGAAGTGTCTGCCATTCTGATCGTGATTCTGGCGATGGTGACGCTGGTCGATGCCTTCAGTTCGTATTTGCGTAAAAAAACACAATAGTATTGAGTCCGAAATGAATAAAGCGAAAGTCGTGCTGACCCATTGGGTCCATCCTGAGATTGTTGAAATGCTTCAGGAAAAAACGGATGTTGTCGCCAATCCGTCCAGAAAAACCTTTACAAGGGATGAGCTGCTCGAAAGAGCGGCAGATGCGGATGCATTGATGGCGTTCATGCCGGATTGTATCGATGAGGATTTTCTAAAGGCTTGCCCGAAGCTGAAAGTGATCGGTGCTGCACTGAAAGGCTACGACAATTTCGATGTGAAAGCCTGTACCGAACGTGGCATATGGCTGACAATAGCGCCGGATCTGTTGACGATTCCGACGGCTGAACTGACAGTAGGTCTTGTTCTGGCAATAACGCGCAATATGCTTGAAGGAGACCGCCATATCCGCAGTGGGCAGTTCAATGGATGGCGGCCTGAGCTTTATGGCTTGGGGCTTCACAGGCGGACTGCCGGTATTATCGGAATGGGTTTTGTCGGGAAAGCCGTTGCCGAGCGGTTAAAAGGTTTCGGTATGGATATCCTTTATGCGGATCAATCCCCTTTATCGCAGGAAGAAGAGAGGGGGCTGGGCCTGACCCGAACAGGTTTGCCGCAGCTGATGCAGTCGAGCGACGTTGTCATTCCTTTATTGCCGCTGACTGAACAGACCTTTCATTTGTTCAATAAGGATATTCTGGGGCAAATGAAACAGGGCAGTTATCTGGTCAACGCCTGCAGGGGGTCGGTTGTTGACGAGAAAGCAGTTGTACATTCTCTTAAAGCAGGCCAACTGGCAGGATATGCCGCCGATGTTTTTGAAATGGAAGACTGGATACGCTCCGATCGTCCGCGGGAGATCCCACAAGAATTGCTGGATAATACCGCGCAAACATTCTTTACTCCTCATCTCGGGTCTGCTGTCGATGAAATCAGGATCGAAATCGAACGATATTGTGCCACGAGCATTCTGCAGGCACTTGCCGGAGACATTCCGGATGGGCGGGTGAACGATATTCGTTGAAACAGAAATAAAAAAGGACAGCAAAGCTGTCCTTTTTTTGATTAATGCAGAGGAGAGGACTTCCTGTTTTTTTCGCGCTCTTCCTCAAAGTGGGCATAAATTTTCGGAAGGTTGGAAACGATCGTTGTAACGATTTCTTCCCGCTCTTCTGCCGGGATTTGCTGGCATCCGGACACTTCGGGAATGTATTCGGAATACAGTTTCAGAATCGGAGTCAATAACCCTTCTTGTTTGCTTGTTTCGACCATTTCCTTCCAGGCATCACGACGCAGATCCATACCCAGAATGAAACCGTATGCCCATTCATTGGCACTGCATTTTCCGTCAGGATCGGCATAAAGGAACGGATAATATTCATTATTTCGTTTCAGGACGGCTTCAATGTATTCCCAATGCTGTTTTAACGCCCCCATGATCTCATCAGCTTCTTCCTGATTTTTGAATTCGGGCATTTTGCCGCCGAAGATATATGGCAGATATTCTTCAGGAGAGACAGGGGATGGGCTTGTTATCAACGCGCAGAGAAAACCGTCCAGCACTTCCAGATGCATGGCATTTTGAGCGGCATGGGCATCAAGATAGCGTTCCAGTGCATCCATTTGTTTATCTGTCAATTTGGCAGACTGATCGTTGAAATTCAAAAAATCGTCGAGATCGCTCAGGATCGCGTCTTTATCTTTTTCGTTTTGATTGTTTTCGGACATAAGCGGGCCGTGATGGTGGGATTAAAGGAAAAGAGTTCAGGAAATAGTATAACAATAGTTTTTGGACACTTGAACAATTCCACATGACGATTGTTATCTGTTTTAATTAAATAGCCGTCCTCTGCTATAAATCAAAAAGATTTCGGTAGCTGCCCATATTATTTTCCTTAATGAAACGATTTTTCATTTGTATTACCTAAATTGAATATTACCGGGAGAAATTATGAATCGCACAGGAACAGCCCGCTGGTATGGCGGCATCAAAGATGGCAAGGGCACACTCACGACGGAAAGCAATACGTTATCAAATACACCTTATTCCTTTTCGGCACGCTTTAAGGATGGAAGCGGAACCAATCCGGAAGAATTGATTGCAGCTGCTCATGCAGGATGTTTTACCATGGATCTTTCCGGAAGGCTGGGCGCTGCCAATATGGTGGCAGATGAAATCGACACAACGGCAACGCTGACGATGGACAAAACGGACAAGGGTTTTACCATTACGAAAATCCATCTGGATGTTAAAGCGAAAATTCCTGGAGGGGATGTCTACGAATTCCAGACTGCTGTGGGAAGGGCAAAGGAAGGATGCCCGGTGTCAAGATTGCTGAATGCCGAGATAACGGTTGATGCACAGCTGGTCAGCTGAACAGGTCAGACTGAAAGCAAATAAAAAGACGGCTGAAAAACAGCCGTCTTTTTTGTCGTATTTATTGGCCCGGAACGATATATCGGGCTGGGGGTGGTGTCTGCGTATTGGGAGGCGGTCCATAATCCGGCTGTCGCTGGGGAGCATTCTGTGTATTTCCGCTTGAGTAATTCGTCGTAACGGGAATGCTGTTGCCCCTTGAGTACATGCATTGCTGGTAGGCATTGTCATAGCGCAGCTGCGCCTGATAACTGCTTGTCGTGCCGGAACCGGCTCCCGTCAGTCCCCCGAATACAAGACCGACTCCGGCTCCAACTGCTGCGCCATGACCGCCGTCGATCAGTGCACCTCCCGCAGCGCCCAGAGCCGTTCCTACCGCCGCGCTTTTGACACCGCTGTTGATGGCGGCGTCATTAGAATTGGTGCCGGTCTGGGATGCTGCGTATTGGCGGCACAATAAATCATCAGCACGGAACTGTTCGAAACTGACCCCCTTCCCCGGAAGTACCATAACATTCGGGCCGGAAGGCATTGACGAACAGGCTGCCAGTGCAAGCGGGAGGAGAAACAGAAAATATCGGGATTGACGTGGCTTTTTCAACTCTCCCGGATTGCAGAGTTTGGATTTTGTCGGTGTCATCATTGGGTTCCTTCTGGGAATGGAATGACTCGTTGCCAATTGGCGTTGCATTTCAGGACATACGGATAATATCCCTTCGGGTCAGAACAGTAGTACCAGTAATGTTGGGTATTGTTTTCAGGCGCTTTTTCGATGTAAGTGGTGGGCGTCGACTGGATAACGACCGTTTGCGGATAAGGGTAATAGGGCGCATAAGGATAGTACGGATAATAGGGAGCATATGCCGGAGAAGGCCAGATCGGGCCGCCGAACATGATTCCGATGGACGTCCTTGAACGTCCATGATAATGGCCGTGATACCTGTCTGCGAATGCGTTACTGGAAACGAGACTCCCGGAAAGAATAAAAACCAGAAAAAACAGGGTACGTTTCATCTTTGTGCCTTTGTACAAAAAAATAAAACGGTTGTTCGTCAATTTGAAACAGGACTAGAATTCACATCATTATCCATGTCTGGACCGAGTTTTTTTATAACTGAAAAACTTTGTAACAATAAGAGATGAATATTTGATCGCAAATCATGTTCTCAAGTTCCTTCCTCTTTTACAATTGATCTGTGCAATATCTTTTATTAAATTCATCCAACCATGGATAACGCTCACTGGTTTGTCCTGACAGGTGGTCTTTTACTGTTTATCGGTGTCACCTCATCGGTACTGCGTCGCTTGCCTGTCACGACAGCCATTCTCTATCTGGCTATCGGTATTCTTGTCGGACCGACCGGCCTGAATCTGTTTCATTTCAATCCATTGAAACAATCCCAGTTTCTGGAGGCGCTGACGGAAGTGGCTGTGCTGATTTCCCTGTTTTCGGCGGGGGTCAAAATGCCTGTTCCGGTCAAAATCTGGCGATGGCGTGCACCGATTCTGCTGGCTTCCGGTTCCATGGTGGTAAGCGTCGGCCTGATGACAGCGTTTGGCTGGTTTGTGCTTGGCTTGCCGATAGGCGCAGCCATTCTGCTTGCCGCGCTTCTCGCTCCGACCGATCCGGTTCTGGCGACAGATGTCCAGAGCCGTCATCCCGGAGATTCCGATAAATTGCGGTTTACCCTGACATGCGAAGCAGGCATGAATGACGGGAGTGCTTTTCCTTTTGTCGTATTGGGCATGGGTCTATTGGGTTTGCACAAAATAGGTTTTATGGGATGGAGATGGCTGTTTCTGGATGTTGTCTGGGCAACCGCAGCCGGTGTCGTCATCGGCTGGCTGGCAGGATATGGGCTGGGGCGTGTGATCAGCAAGGTTCATCAGAAATACCGGCATGGATTGCTGGATGATTTTCTGGGGCTTGGCCTGATCGGGGTGGTGTATGGTGTTTCCGAGATGTGCAATGCATGGGGATTTCTGGCCGTTTTCTTTGCAGCGGTTGCCTTGCGACAGGCTGAATATCGTGCAGCTGTAGCATCCGGAGAGCGCATTGAAGTGAAAGACACGACATCAGCAGAGACGGAACCCGCTCCATTTGTCAGTTCCAGTTCGCTGGTCTTCAACGAATACCTTGAACGTCTTTCCGAGCTGGTTCTGATCTTGCTGGTGGGGGGAACACTTTTTGTCAATTCATGGAGCTGGCGTGCGGTAGGGCTGGCGCTCTTCCTTTTCTTTGTGGCCCGTCCGGTCAGTGTTTATATCGGATTGTTGCCGTTAAGAGGACTGAAACGGGTAAAGGGATTGTCCGCATGGTTCGGCGTTCGCGGAATCGGTTCGCTTTATTATCTGATGTATGCAATCGACAAAGGGTTGTCGGAATCGCTGGCTCTGGAGCTTATTCATTTGACGCTGATCGTCATTACGCTATCCATTCTGTTTCATGGCGTCACCGTCAGGCCTTTACTACACCGTTTCTGGAAATAAACCTGTAAAAGGTTTCATGGCCTGACTGCCATGAAACCGCATAAGACATAATCAGTCACTCCAGAGCTTGCCGCCGGTGGCCCAGTTTTCCTTCTTGACGTCCTGAATAATGATGTCGACCGCACCTTCACTGCATTGCAGGGTTTTGACAGTCGCTTCGGTAATGGCTTTGACGAGTTCACGCTTTTGTTCGACAGTACGGCCTTCGAAAATTTGAATGTTGATGGTTGGCATATCATTCCTTTTCAATAATAAATCATACAAAATTGACCGGACAGATTATACGATGAGCGTCCTGAAATGAGTGAGCACTTGCAAAACGAAGCTTTACAGGCAAAGATGATTGAAGATCATTGCCTTGCTGAAACCGGGGGCATCTTGTAAAATTCTTCTCTATTTTTGTTGCGCTTTATCTTTCGGCTCTTTTCAGTTTTTTCAAGTGAAAAGGCTCATTGTGTGAACCTTTTCAGGCCGTTTATCAGATTCCATCTTTTCCTTTTAATGTGGAAAAGGTCACTTTCAATCATTGGAGTAGGACATGTTTGCTAAAGATTATTCCCTCGCTCAGGTGGATTCCGAGTTGTGGGACGCTATTTTGCGTGAGAATACCCGTCAGGAAGAACATATTGAACTGATCGCTTCCGAAAACTATTGCTCACCTGCCGTCATGCAGGCTCAGGGTTCTCAGCTGACCAATAAATATGCGGAAGGTTATCCCGGCAAACGTTATTACGGTGGTTGTGAGTACGTCGACATTGCCGAACAACTGGCTCTGGATCGTGTAAAAAAACTGTTCGGTGCCGAAGCGGCCAACGTTCAGCCCAATTCCGGTTCGCAGGCCAATCAGGCTATTTTCCTGGCAATGTTGAATCCCGGTGATACCATCATGGGGATGTCCCTTGCCGAAGGTGGTCATCTGACCCACGGTATGGCCCTGAACATGTCCGGCAAATGGTTCAACGTCGTTTCCTATGGTCTGAATGAAAAGGAAGAGATTGATTACGACAGGATGGAACAGCTGGCTCACGAACACAAGCCGAAGCTGATCATTGCCGGTGCATCCGCTTATTCCCTGCGTATTGATTTCGAACGCTTTGCCAAAGTCGCCAGGGATGTCGGCGCTTTCTTCATGGTCGATATGGCACACTATGCCGGTCTGATCGCGGCAGGAGTGTATCCAAGCCCGGTTCCTTACGCTGACTTTGTGACGTCCACCACTCACAAATCCCTGCGTGGCCCACGTGGCGGTTTCATTCTGATGAAACCGGAATTCGAACGCAAGATCAATTCCGCTGTTTTCCCTGGCTTGCAGGGCGGTCCATTGATGCACGTCATCGCTGGCAAGGCAGTGGCTTTCAAGGAAGCCTTGCAGCCGGAATTCAAGACGTATCAGGAACAGGTTCTCAAAAATGCAAGCGTACTGGCCAAAACCCTGGTTGACCGTGGTTTCCGCATTATTTCCGGACGTACCGAATCCCACGTCATGCTGGTCGATCTGCAAAGCAAGAATATCACTGGTCGTCAGGCAGAAACGATTTTGAACAGCGGTCATATCACCTGTAACAAGAATGCGATTCCGAACGATCCGCAAACGCCATTTGTCACTTCTGGTGTCCGTCTGGGCAGCCCTGCCATGACGACTCGCGGCTTTAAGGAAACCGAATCGGCTACCGTCGGTAACCTGCTGGCTGATGTGATCGAAAATCCAAACGATCAGGCTACAATTGAACGGGTACGCGCCGAAGTCAAGAAACTGACGACGGCTTTCCCGGTTTATCAGCACTGATCCGGTTTTTTCTCAAAAAGCCACCTGAATACAGGTGGCTTTTTTTATAGGGTAAAATTCCGGTTTGTCTTCGATACATTTTTTTCTTCAAAGCGAATATGGGCGAACTGAAAAAAGCTAATGATTCACTGGCCGATCATGAAAAATTCATGCGACGTGCGCTGGAACTGGCCAGGAAGTGTTCTGTCCTGACATCCCCCAATCCAAGGGTGGGGTGTGTGATCGTCAGGGATGGGGAAATTATCGGGGAAGGATTTACTCAACCCGTCGGGGGCAATCATGCCGAAGTCGAGGCATTGAACGATGTGGCGAAACGCGGACAAGATTGCCGGGGAGCAACGGTTTACGTCACTCTGGAACCATGCAGCCATCGGGGGCGTACACCTCCCTGTGCAGATGCATTGATCAGGGCAAACGTGAAACGGGTTGTTGCCGCAATTGAAGATCCAAACGTGCAGGTTGCGGGAAAAGGTCTGGCAAAGCTTAAGGCTGCTGGTATCGAGGTGCTCTGCGGCGTATTGCCAGATGAAGCAAGGGAATTGAACCGCGGATTTTTGTCCCGTTTCGAGCATGGGCGCCCCTGGGTGAGGATGAAAGTCGCTGCCAGTCTGGATGGAAAGACTGCCCTCACCAATGGCGAAAGCCAGTGGATAACGTCTGAAGCGGCCAGAAGAGATGGTCACGAATGGAGAATGCGTGCCGATGCCATCATGACCGGCATCGGGACCGTAATCAAGGATAACCCCCGGTTAAATGTACGTTTGCCGGATACGATCAGACAGCCGAAACGAATAGTGGTCGATAGCCAGCTGAAAACACCGATAGATGCACGTGTTCTGGAAAACGGGGGGGATACATGGATTTTTTCAGCCAATGCCTCGCCTTATAAAATTGAAGCGATGCAGGAAAAGGGTGTGCAAGTATTTTCTGCCATCAATGATACCGGCCGTGTCGATCTGGCTGACATGATGAAAGTCCTTGCGGAAAAGGAAATCAATGAAGTCCATGTCGAAGCCGGTGCTACTTTGAATGGCGCGCTGATTCAGGCCGGTTTTGTTGATGAAATGCTGATATATCTGGCGCCGTGTTTTCTGGGAAGCGGCAAGAACATGGTGAGCCTGAACGATATTGCCAATCTGGCCGATAAAATATCGTTCGAATTTCATGAAATCCGTACGATAGAAAACGATATAAGAATCATAGCGAGATTAACCAAATAATCGGGGAAACACATGTTTACGGGAATTATTCAGGCAGTGGGGAAAATTGAATCGGTAACACCGCAGGGTAAGGATGAAAATGCCGGTGTCCGTTTGCAAATCGATGCAGGGACGTTGCCCATGGACGATGTCAAAACGGGCGATTCGATTGCCTTGAACGGAGCCTGTATGACCGTTGTTGAAAAAACGGAAAATGGTTTCAAGATAGATGTGTCTCATGAAAGTCTGGATAAAACAACCGGATTGGACGGCACGAATGAAGTCAATCTGGAAAAGGCGATGGCATTGGGCGATATGCTGGGCGGCCATCTGGTTTCCGGTCATGTGGATGGGGTCGGTATCGTTCGCCAGTTTTCGCCTGTCGCCGAATCATGGGAGCTGGTCATTGAAGCGCCTCTTCATCTTGCAAAATTTCTCGCCTACAAGGGATCGGTGGCTGTAAACGGCGTTTCCCTGACGATCAACAACGTGACTGATATCGAAACGGGGTGCCTGTTTTCGATCAATCTGATTCCCCATACCATTGAGGTAACGACACTGAAGAATCTGAAGGCAGGTTCCCGAGTCAATCTGGAAATCGACCTGATTGCCCGTTATGTGGAACGCATGCTCACCGTCAGTAAGTAATGCGAAAAATACAGATGTTATCGATGTTCTGGGAAATCAGGAATAAACTAGGCTTCGGCTGTTTCCCGATATTCTTCATCATCTGAATTTTCCTGATAAGCGGCCGGGAGCATCGTTTTGAGGCGATATTGACGTTGTCTGTAATTACCCTCGGGACCATTCAGGCCGCAATCCACTTTTTCAAAAAGACGTCCGATTCGGGAGAGAATCTGGCGTTCCTGGCCAGTTTGAATCAGGATGAGCTTGCGCTTGCTGCGTCTGTAAAATTCACGAATATCGACCAGAAGGCAATGGCCTTTGTCGGCATTGTGGATATCGAGCAAGAGCGCTTCCGGACGTGTCAGTCCGAATACGGCAGCCAGTTCGATACGGGCGGCCAGAAATGGATGGCTGCTGAAAATTTCGTGAGTCAGGCATTCCCGTGCGCTTACCGCCCATGATGCAGGATTCGCCTTGAAAGCAATTTTATCAAGGACAGCTGCCGCGTCCGCTTTTCCGTTTCCGTTTGCTTTCTGCAGCCAGTAAACAGCCTGAATGTCATTTGATTCATCATCCCGGCGTGCCCGCCACGCATGCATGCCTCTTTCATACTGGGCTGTTGCATGTCCAAGATCTGCTGCCAATTCCAGATAACGTTGGGCATCATTCATATTTCTCTGTGAGAATTCCGCCTTCTGGTAAATAAGTGAAAGTGCGTACCATGCTTTGGCCAGACCCTGTTCACCGGCCTGAGTCAGCCATCGAATCGCTTTTTTGAAACTGGTCGCGGCCGCGCCAATACTGACGCGGATACCGTCTTCATTCATGCGCGCGTACCACAGGCCTAATGAAAAAGCGGCTTCGGCATTTTTCTGTCTGGCGGCCAATTCCCACATGGACTGAATCTCTTCTGATGCATGACCGTCCTGTTTCAGGAGCAGTTGCCCGCACCGAAACAGTAAACGGGAAGATTGTTCGTCAATATTAATGACATCACCCTGCTGGACTGCCTGAGTAATCGATCGGGCAATCGGCAAGGCATGCTGCAGAAAAACGGGGTAGTCCCTGTTTTCCCAGGCATGTTCAATCAGGGCGATCTGTGCATCGACAATGCCGGCATCGGCGGCTCTCGCTGTCCATTTAAGGGCATTGTTAATAATGGATGGCCGGGCATTCGGATCTTTGGCCAATTCAGCCAGTAACCATTGTGCTTCGGCAATATCATGATCTGCAATTGTTTCGAGAATGCGAATCGCTTCGGCATACTTTTTGTCATCGATCTGATTGGGATCTGAAAGAATCAGCCGGGCCAATACCAGACCAGCCTCATAATGCCCTTCTGTCAGGGCTGTTCTGTACCAGGACTGGATCGCCACCTGATCCGGAAAATTTCTGGCAATTTCATAAGGAATATGGTCGCCAATCAGAAGGCACGCTTCCTTATTGGATTGTGTCGCCGCACGGCTTAACCAGTGCAGGGCGGTCGTCAGACTTTGCGGCAGGCTTTTTGTTCCGAACAAATACAGTTTGCCCAACTGGAGCTGGGCTTCGTGATGGTTGGATCGTGCTTCACGCAACAGTTGTAATTCTTCTCGATTAGCCATTTAACGATGAGAAACCAAATCGACCGGTTCCATTCCTCTCAAACAAGGTTTATGGGCGATAAATTTTTTCTCCGGTTTTGGAAAGAGAAATTTTCAAATTAACAAATTTGTGTTTGTCAGACAGATATATAACCCTATTTCGTATATTAGGAAACTTTTTTGCGACATAAACGCAACATTTTGGAAGGCTGAATGTTACGGGTTGAGTCTTGAATAAAAATGTATGGATAGTGTGATCGCCGCCTTTTTATAAAGGAAATGTCAGGAAGATGACATGACGGAATGGTTTGGTAACAGAAATAGTCTTTTGCCTGGTATTGTCTGATTGCATACTTCAATAAAATTTCCTGAAAAAAGAAATAATGTTGAATTACAGCAAGTTGAATGATTCTCTTCATTTTATTTATTTGTCGCGGATAAAATGCTTTGAGTGTGATGAAAATACAACATTTTTGATTTTGAACGGTCGTAAGAACAACATCTCTGCCGTTTTTGTAACGAAATTGTGGCATTGATTTTCATCAAACGGTATCTTTCACATATCCGAGTGCTTAATTGAGCTTGGCATCAATTGAATCGACAGATTTAAGAAACCTCTAAAAGGGAAGGCAAAATGAAAAAAACTCTAATCGCATTGGCTGTGTTGGGTGCTGCTGCAGGCGTAGCCCATGCACAATCCAACGTAACCATCTACGGTATCGTTGACACCGGTTTTATCAAACTGTCCGGTCAAGATATCAAGATGGGTGAAAACGTCAACAACCGTATCGGATTCCGTGGTGTAGAAGACCTGGGTTCCGGCATGAAAGCCACTTTCGAACTGGAAAAACGTTTCGAACTGGCTGACGGTACCCTCAAAGGTTACAGCGGTGCTGAAAACAATAATAAAACCACTGACTGGGATGGTGCAGCCAACGTCGGCCTGAAAGGCGACGCATGGGGTGCCGTTCGTCTGGGTCGCGTGAACGAACTGACGACTGAAACCATTCGTAAGATGGATCCGTTCTATCAGTACGGTGTTGGCGGCATGATCGAAAGCACCTTGCGTTCTGCACGTATTTCGAACACCGTTCGTTACGATAGCCCGAACTGGAGCGGTTTCCACTTTGGCGCAACCTACTCTCTGGGCGGCAACGTCAATCGTGATTCTGCAAATGCAGCAATGCTGAATGTTCTGAATAACGGTGCAGACAATGACGGTTATGCCGTTTCTCTGGGTTACGACAATGGTCCTCTGGCTCTGGTCGGTAACTGGAGCCGTCTGGCTGATTCCAACAAGTCCTACAACTGGAACTTGGGCGCAGCTTACAAATTCGGCCCAGCCCGTGTTTCTCTGGCTTATGAAAATACCAAAAACAAAGGCTGGAAACTGGGTGATGAAAGCGCCGCAAATGCCGCTGCTGGCATGGCTCTGGGTGAACAATCCAAACAGCAGAACTGGTTGCTGGGTCTGGAATGGACTCTTGGCCCAGGCCGTCTGAATGCTTCCGTCAACTACAACCAGATTAAAGACGTTGCTAGCTGGAATGACAATAAAGACAACCTGAAATACGCTATTGGCTATACCTACAACCTGTCCAAACGTACATCGATTTACGGTAACGTTGCTTATACCGATTACGATGATGAACAGGCTGCTGGATATTACGGTTACAAAGGCCGTGACAGCGTCACCGGTGTACAGGTTGGTATCACCCACAAGTTCTAATTGTTTGGGATGTGATTCCAATCTGATTGGAATGGCAGCCTGATAAGAAAGAACGAAAGGCACACATGCTCGCATGTGTGCCTTTTTTATTATTTCTTTTCCGGGAAAATATTTTGCCTGTAGGATCAGGTGGATTTTTAGCTGTTGATTTTGAAATGTGAATTTTGAGCATATAAGGCAAGCTTGTGATAGTCTATTGAACCGTGAATCGGGTGTTTGTCGCTTCTCAAACGATAGAGCGCGATATAATCAATCTTTTGTATTTGTGTATGAATTCTGAATGAGGTTTTTTACATGTGTGGGATTGTAGGGGTTGTTGCCAGACGAAATGTGGTTCCGGTCATGCTGGAAGGGTTGAAGAGGCTGGAATACAGGGGATACGATTCCTGTGGCATTGCCTTGTTTACGAACGGACATCTTGAACGCTCACGCAGTACGTCACGTGTCGCGGAACTGGAAAAGCAGGTCGATCACCAGAACCTTTCGGGTTTTCTGGGAATCGCCCATACCCGCTGGGCGACGCATGGCGCTCCTACGACGGATAATGCCCATCCCCATTTTTCACGCAAACGGATTGCACTGGTTCATAACGGGATTATTGAAAATCATGCAGAGCTGCGCGAAGAACTCTCTTCACAAGGTTATGTTTTTTCAAGCCAGACCGACACGGAAGTGATTGCCCATTTGATCGATCGGCTGTATCAGGGCGATCTTTTGAAGGCGGTACAGGGGGCAGTCAGGCGTTTGCGAGGGGCTTTTGCGATTGCCGTTATCTGCAAGGACGAACCGGACAGGCTGGTTGGTGCAAGAAAAGGATCACCGCTGGTTGTCGGTATCGGTGAAAATGAGCATTTTCTGGCGTCCGATGCGATGGCGCTGGCCGGGACGACGGACAGGATCATTTATCTGGAAGAAGGTGATATCGTCGATATCCATTTGAATAATTGCCGGATCTATTCTGAAAATGGTGAGGCAGTATCGCGTGAAGTACGGACTGTCAGCATTTTTTCAGGCGCTGCTGAATTGGGACCTTATCGCCACTTCATGCAGAAAGAAATTTTCGAGCAGCCACGCGCGATTGCGGATACCTTGCAAGGGGTTGAAGGAATCAGTTCGGAACTGTTTGGTGAAAAAGCGGCTTCCGTTCTCGATAAAATCGATTCTTTACTGATTCTGGCGTGCGGGACCAGTTACTATGCCGGATTGACAGCCAAGTACTGGCTCGAGTCGATAGCGAAAATTCAGGTTGAAGTCGAGATCGCCAGCGAATACCGGTATCGCGATAGCGTTCCGGATGAAAACAAGCTGGTTGTGACGATCAGCCAGAGTGGGGAAACGGCGGATACGCTGGCGGGATTACGCCATGCCAACGAACTGGGTATGTTGAATTCATTGACCATTTGCAATGTGTCGACGAGTGCCATGGTGCGCGAATGCATGCTTTCTTATATTACGCGAGCCGGTGTTGAAATCGGAGTGGCATCGACCAAGGCGTTTACTACCCAGTTGACGGCGCTTTTCCTTCTGTCGTTAACGATTGCTAAAATTCGTGGAAAACTTTCTGAAAAACAGGAAGCAGCACATCTGAAATCCTTGCGCCATTTGCCAGTGGCTATTTCTGCCGTGCTGGCTTTGGAGCCGCAGATCATAGCCTGGGCCGAAGAGTTTTCCAAATATGACAATGCGCTTTTCCTCGGGCGTGGTATTCATTATCCGATTGCTCTTGAAGGAGCGTTGAAGCTGAAGGAAATTTCTTATATTCATGCGGAAGCCTATCCGGCCGGTGAATTGAAGCATGGTCCTCTGGCTTTGGTGACCGACAAGATGCCGGTGGTGACGATTGCTCCGAAAGATGATTTGCTGGAAAAACTGAAGTCCAATATGCAGGAGGTTCGTGCTCGTGGCGGCCAGCTTTATGTTTTTGCCGACTCGGACACGCAGATGATTTCGGAAGAAGGTATTCACGTTATACGCATGCCGGAGAATTATGGTTTGCTTTCGCCGATCCTGCATGTGATTCCATTGCAGTTACTGGCTTACCATACGGCACTTGTTCGCGGAACGGATGTCGACAAGCCCCGTAATCTGGCAAAATCTGTTACGGTAGAATAAAAACAGGTAGCTGATCGGCGCCAGTCTGGCCGGTTCGCTTGCCTGAATTGAAGCAAGGAGTATCTATGGATGCTTTTTGGGAATTTGTGAACAAGAGAAGTGTCCGTTTTGTCCTGGCGGCATTTTGTATCTTGCTGGCGATACAGGGCGTTTACGGTATTGTCATCGCCCGGAACGGATGGGATCTCTTCAGGGGAGCGGGAGAAATCGTGTTATGGGGGGCATGGGGACTGGTCAATCTCCTTCGGGCCCGGGGCAAGGTCATGCCAAAACTGAATATTGTCGTCAATATCGGTATTGTCATGTTATTGATCAGCTGGTTTGCCGCCCGTTGAGTTATCATGGAAATACCGGGTTGTTCCCCGGCTCACTTTCTTTGAATAGACAGAATCGAGGTTATTTCTTATGGCAGAAGAAAAAAGCCAATTCGAGGATACGATAGGTTATACCCTGCACGGCAGCCGGTATCTGAACGTGACGAACCGTTGTGGTATTTTGCGGTGTGCATTTTGTCCAAAATTCAATGGTGCATGGTCTGTCAAGGAATACGATATGCGGCTTCACCATAATCCATCTGTCGAGGAACTGGTGGAAGCGGCCGGTAATCCTGCGGATTATAAGGAAATCGTTTTCTGCGGTATGGGTGAATCCACAATGCGTCTCGACGTCATGCTGGAAGTGGGCAGAAAGCTGAAGGAAAAGGGGGCGAAGTTGCGCCTGAATACCAATGGAACAGGCAGCATGCTGAATGGTCGGGATATCGCTGCGGAACTGGTCGCTGTCATACCGACGCTTTCCGTTTCATTGAATGCGCAGGATGAAGAAACCTACGATCGCCATTGCCGTCCAAAAAATGCCGGAACTTATGCGGCTGTGATTGATTTTATCAAAAGCGCGAAAAAGGCCGGTGGCGATGTAACGGTGACGGCTATCGACGGTTTGCCGGGTGTCGACATTGCGAAATGTGAGGCGATTGCCAACGATCTGGGCGTCAAGTTCAGGCGCCGTGTTCTGGATGATCTGGTTTGACATTGACCGGACATGGCCTAACTTTTGAGTATTCCATGATCAGTATATTTGCTGAACATTGATTTTGTCTCATTCTGGATAAGGCGCGTTGCTTCGGTTATGACGCTATCGTCAAATCCAAATATATGGGACAAATGTACGCAGACCGCAGAATAGCGTATTCGTTTTACCCTGACACCTGAATTTTTCAGGCGATCTCCTATTTCCTTATCCTCGCCGCCGTCCAGAATCCGCTCGTCAAAACCGTTCACGCTGATAATGTCACTTTTCCAGCCCGAGGCATTGTGTCCATTCCATCTGTTTTCGGTTGGGATAAGATTGAGCAGTGCGTTGAATGGCCAGCGTGCGATCAGCCGAAGTTTTTTGGCATAGGTAGGATATCCGTGTGACTGGAGCCACATAATGTCGAATGCATCATTTGACAGAATTTCTTCCTGACCTATCTGCAAGCTGCAACACATCGGCAATTTGCTGTGGCCACCTGACAGAAAATGATTCGGGGTCGCCTTGTTTTTGTGGTTCTTCACAAAATCAAATCGTGGAATGCAATTGTCTTCCGTAAAAATAAGATAATCACCTTCGGCATGCATGACAGCCCGATTGAGCATGCGACTTTTCTGGCAGCCATTTTGAGGATGCCATAAATGCTCAACTTCCATGCCTGAGGTTTTGCGAAAGTTGTCAATCAGGGTCCTGGTCTGGTGAGTCGAGCCGTCGTCTGCAATGATCAGCTGGAATTGTTTATAGTTCTGGTTTTCATAACCCCACAATACCTTCTCAAGCCATTCGGGTGAGTTACGAGTGCTGATAATCACGGAGATGGGGTGTGTCATTAAATGCCTTGTCGGAAAAAGAAAATGGAGAGCGTCTGCTAAATAGTACCCTAATAAGTTATTGAAAAATATTTTTTTCAGGATTATTACAATTTAGATCCTTGTGAGGTTTGAACATATGTGGCATATCCATTTATGACGAAATCCGGCCAACTGAATTAATGAAAAAGAAGGGTGAAAAAGTGAAACTAAACTCATCGCTTGACCTTTGCCAACAGCACGATCTTTAAAGTTAAGCTATACTTCATCCGTAATGGTTCCCCAAAAAAGGGGATAAAAGGGAATTCGGTTCCGTCCACACGGGCTATTCCGAAGCTGCCCCCGCAACTGTATGCGGTAGTGATGCATCTGTAAACCACTGGGAAACCGGGAAGGAAGATGTAGTGCGTTAATCCGCAAGCCAGGAGACCTGCCATTGCATGAATTTCCCGAAACCAGGGCGGGGTGCCCTGAAGGAAAACTGTCTTTGCCGGAATGTTTGTACACTTTTTTTGTGGTCGAATTCTGTGGCTCTCCGGATCTGTTTTCTTTGCGTGCCCTGTCCAGAACGAACAGAGGTTATTGAATGAAAGCGGAAGAAAGCGCCGTTATCGACAGGGATCCCGTATCGCCCACACCATCCGTATTGCCGCCCTTGCCGCAACGTATTATCAAACGTGACGGGGCCGATGTTCCTTTCGATGCCAACCGGATTACTGTCGCGCTGACCAAAGCCGGAAGAGCTACCGGAGATTTTGGTGAAGATGAAGCCCAGTTGCTCACGCAAAGAACGCTTAAGGTTTTGCGCCATCGGTTTGTCGGAGCGCCTCCAACTGTTGAGCAGGTTCAGGACGTCGTCGAGCAGATGCTTGTCGATGCCAATCACACCAAGACTTTCCGTGCCTATGCCACGTATCGTGACCAGCGCCATCGTTTGCGTCAGGACAGAAGGACGCTGGTCGATGTCGCTTCTTCGGTTGAAGAATATGTCGATCGTGCCGACTGGCGCGTACAGGCCAATGCCAATCAGGGATATTCGCTTGGTGGCCTGATTCTGAATGTTTCCGGCAAGGTAACAGCCAATTACTGGCTGAGCCACGTTTACTCCCCTGAAATAGGACAGGCTCACCGGGATGCCGATTATCATATTCACGATCTGGACATGCTGTGCGGTTATTGTGCCGGGTGGTCTTTGAGACAGCTTCTGTATGAAGGCTTTAATGGCATTGCCGGTAAACCTGAAGCGGACCCTCCCAAACACTTCTCGACCGCGTTGGGCCAGATGGTCAATTTTCTGGGTACGCTTCAAAACGAATGGGCCGGTGCACAGGCATTCAGTTCCTTTGATACGTATCTGGCTCCTTATGTCAGAAATGACAAGCTCTCCTATGACAATGTTCGCCAGAGCATGCAGGAATTCATTTACAACCTGAATGTGCCATCACGCTGGGGAACGCAGACACCGTTTACCAACCTGACTTTCGACTGGGTTTGCCCGGAAGATTTGCGCGAACAGGTGCCGGTGATTGCCGGTCAGGAGATGCCGTTCAGGTATGGTGAATTGCAGGAAGAAATGGATATGTTGAACCGTGCCTACATCGAGGTGATGACGGCAGGTGACCGGCGTGGCAGGGTATTCACTTTCCCGATCCCGACATACAACATCACGTCCGATTTTCCCTGGGAATCGGAAAATGCCGAGCGCCTGTTTGCGATGACGGCGAAATACGGTTTGCCGTATTTCCAGAATTTTCTGAATTCGGACCTTTCACCGAATATGGTCCGTTCCATGTGCTGTCGTTTGCAGCTGGATTTGAGGGAACTGCTAAAACGCGGTAACGGCCTGTTCGGTTCAGCGGAACAGACTGGCTCGATTGGTGTGGTGACGATCAATTGTGCGCGTCTCGGCTATCTGTTCAAAGGGAATGAAAAAGGACTTCTGGCCCGTCTGGATTATCTGGCGGACATGGCAAAGGACAGTCTGGAAATCAAACGGAAAGTGGTGCAGCGTTTGATGGATGATGGGCTTTTCCCTTATACACGCCGTTATCTGGGCAAGCTGCGCAATCACTTTTCGACAATTGGCGTTAACGGTATCAATGAAATGGTCCGTAATTTCACCGATGACAAAGACGATATTACGACCGAGTTCGGTCATGCGCTGGCCTTGCGCCTGCTGGATCATTTGCGTGAACGGATGAAGGGATATCAGGAAGAAACGGGCAGTCTTTACAATCTGGAAGCCACACCGGCTGAAGGAACGACATACCGGTTCGCCCGAGAAGACAAGAAACGGTATCCGGGTATTTTGCAGGCTGGTACAAAAGAGCATCCTTATTACACCAATTCTTCCCAGTTGCCTGTCGGTTATACCGATGATCCGTTTGAAGCCCTGAATTGTCAGGATGATTTGCAGATCCGTTATACCGGCGGTACGGTGCTTCACCTGTATATGCAGGAACAGATTTCGTCGCCGGAAGCCTGCAGGAAACTGGTGAAAACGGCATTGACGAATTATCGCCTGCCTTATCTGACAGTGACCCCAACGTTCTCGATTTGTCCGAAGCATGGTTATCTGGCAGGAGAACACGAATTTTGTCCGGTTTGCGACGAAGAGCTTATGGCTGAAATGTCGAAAACCCCGCAATGATTTTTAATGAAAGGAATGAAAATGGATAAATCACAATTGCCACAGGAAAAAAGACAGCGCTGTGAAGTCTGGACACGCGTAATGGGTTATCACAGACCAGTTTCCGAATTCAATCCGGGAAAGCAAAGCGAACATCACGACCGTGTTCATTTTGCTGAAACCCCCGTTGCCGAGCTGGATAAGATTTGTGGTTGCGGTCGATAATATCGATATTCACGTGGGGGGAATCACGCCGTTTACGACGATCGATTTCCCCGGCAGACTGGCAGCCGTTATTTTCTGTCAGGGTTGTCCCTGGCGTTGTCGTTACTGCCATAACCGGCATTTGCTCGAGTCAGGAGAAGCCGGACAGTATTCCTGGAACGATACCTTCCGATGGCTTGAAACCCGACGGGGGCTGCTTGATGGAGTGGTTTTCAGTGGTGGTGAGCCTTTGTTGCAAAAGCAATTGCCTGAAGCGATCGGGCAAATTCATCAAAACGGTTTTGAGGTTGCCTTGCATACTTCAGGAGTTTATCCGGAAAGATTGTCAAAGGTCCTTCCTTTGATTGAATGGGTCGGACTGGATATCAAGGCTCCTTTCGATGAGTATGAACTCATTACCGGCGGTGGTAATGGACAGCGTGCAAAAGACTCCCTTATCCGGATTCTGGATTCGGGAAAGGATTTTGAATTGCGCTGTACCGTCGATCCTCTTTTCTTCAATCCCGACAATGCCGGAAAAATGGCGAGACAATTGATGGAGTTGGGTGTCAGCCATCTGGTTTTGCAACCATACCGGGATCTTGTCAACAGACGCACTCAGGCCGTCTCGAAAGAAATCATCGCATCCATAGAGCAATTTCTTCCGGTCGTGAAACAACGCCATTGAATATTTCTCAGCATATGGCTTAAGTTTTATCAAACAAATCAATATCCTGAACATGCCGGATGATTGACTGCGTTACCATGATTTTGTTGGTTTTGACTGGTGACGGATATGGACGGTTTTCTGACGGATGTGTTGCTGCTGGTCGCATTGACCTTGGTAAATGGCCTTTTCGCCATGTCGGAAATCGCGCTCGTTTCTTCCAGAAAGGTTCGTTTGCAGAACCTGTCGGATAAAGGTAACTCAGGCGCCAGAAAAGCGCTTGAACTGGTTCGTTTTCCTTCCCGTTTTCTGTCGACCATTCAGGTCGGGATTACATCCATCGGCATATTGAGCGGTGCTATCGGTGAAAAAGTTTTGTCTGCGCCATTGGCCAAATGGATTGCGGAAGTTCCGTTTTTTCAGCCATATGCACACGGTATCGCTTTGACCTTGACCGTCATTGCATTGACGTATTTTACAGTGGTTATCGGTGAACTCGTCCCCAAAAGTCTGGCGTTGCTGGCGCCGGAAAGGTGGGCTTCGCTGATGGCAAGACCTTTGAGCTGGGTTGCTTTTGTTTCCCGTCCTCTGGTGCTGTTACTGGCGAGATCGAGTGAGTGGCTCCTGGAAGCATTTGGAGTGAAGAAGGACAATGAGCCTCCTGTCAGCGATAACGAGATCAGGGCATTGATGGTACAGGGAACCCGGGCCGGAGTTTTTCATGAGAGCGAAGAGGAGATTGTTTCCAATGTCCTCAGGCTGGACCAGCAACCGGTTATGGAAATCATGACGCCCAGACACGATATGGCGATAATCGATTTGAACGATTCGATCGAGAAAGTCAGGAACCGGATTGTCGAATCGGATCATACGCGCCTGGTGGTCTGCAAAAACGGTCTTCAACATGTTCTCGGAATTCTCCGGACAGGGGATTTATTGAAAAAGACGGTGAACGGAAATGCCGTTACTTTTGAAGATATCCGGCATGTCTTGCGTAGTCCGGCCTATGTTCCCGAGGCCGTCAGTACGATCCAGTTGATGGAAAACTTCCGCCGCTCGAACATGACGATATTCGTCAGAAACTCATTGCTCAGGGAATGCCTGCCGACCAGATCGC
>OGXI01000610.1_pt1 | contig 31533 bp, 20 predicted proteins | sample 1576221 | NCBI WGS metagenome assembly OGXI01 (sample SAMEA3541523, study PRJEB24748) | human gut metagenome | biome: human gut; feature: human-associated habitat; material: faeces | place: China | collected 2012
GGCGGCTGATCCGGTCCGACCGGGCCGCGCGGCAAGGAGATATATTGCCAGACCGGAGGGGCGCCGGGGGCGGGAATCGCGCACTCCATATTTTGTTCACAAATGAATAGGTCCCTCAGTCACGTCACTGAGGTTATAACTGAAGCATCAGCTTCTGATATTGGCGATGACCAGCTGGTTTATAGGTGTTAAGGCATCGGTCATCTCTGGAGCGCCACTTTACTCCAAAAGCATCAGCTATTTGTTTCCCGTCGGTAAAAGGCAGGTTTTGTTCGCCAAGCGTTCTTATATATAGAGAAGTTCGGGTTCGAACCCGTGGCGCGGCAACAAAAAAGCGACCAGCCGGAGCCGATCGCTTTCTATTCTATGCTGGATCATCCAGAGGGCGCTTCCGAACTCATTTTCTCGCTGCCATTCATGCTTTCGAAGCATCGTTCGACCTCCACAGCCTCATGTTTTGAGGATCTGCCGTGTTTATCACTGTTATTAATGAGTGTGTGGAAGTGATCCTCATACAGATACGTGCGATCCGCCAGAGAACTGAGAAGCATCTCTCTGCAGCCCTCGTTGCCTATCCTCGCATCTCTCAGGTCTTCCGGAAATTCACAAGCAGTCTTAGAGTCAATTTGTTTCCGTTTTCAGAGACTTGTTTGAGAGTTTTTAAAGACAGTTCAAAACAATAAGTGAGACACCATAAAGCAGAGCAAGATGTGCCGGATAGAAAATGTAGAAGAAATATTTGAGCTTCAGCCCTCGCTTACCATTATAAAGATTGATAAGCAGCAACGAAACGACCGCGGCAGCAACATCAGGATTAAATATATTAGCTGTAGCAAACTCAAATCCGCCGCCAACTATATGGCATGACGAAAGGAGCACTGCGCATACTGCAGCAAAGAACATCTTGGCCTTGCTGTCGTGGAATAAATAGAATGCAGCCACAAGCAGAATGCCATACACACCGCCATCTAGTTTAGTGTATTCAGCTGCCAGTGCTGTCAAAACAATCAGAGCAGTTTCTGCGATGTACCTCTTCCATTTTGAAAGGCTTTGTATCTTTTCCAGAATTATCAAGAAGACCAAGCAAAGCAGGAGCTCACACATAACATTTTGTTGCCGAAGGTCAAATAGTTGCCCGGTTTGAACGAAATCGTATATGGGCTCCGCAATGATTGCGAAGACAAGCATATTTCGCAGGTACCTCTTTATGTCATGAGTATGCAAAAATCCCTCAACTATCAAAAAGCAAAATAAGGGAAATGCAATTCTGCCAAGAACATGAAGCACATCCGAAGCCTCGCTTAGAATCGCCCACTGTTCGTCTGATATCTGATTGTACGATGCGTGAGTCATGATTCCATTGGTCAGGACGATCCTGCTTACATGATCGAGAACCATCGAAATGGCCGCTATTATCTTTAATGTGCTGCCGCTAATTCCGTATCTATCTGTTTTCATTTCGTTTTCCTTTCTTTGGGTGGGCCGTCAGAGGTTCGGCCTGCTCTGCAGACGGCCGCTGCGGCGCTTCGCGCCTTGCGCGCTGCGCTGGCAAACGCTCACGCGTTTACTCAGCTCCGCGCCCTTTCGGGTTCGAACCCATGTCGCGGCAACAAAAAAGCGGCCGGCATCCGCCAGTCGCTTTTCTATTCTATGGTGGGCCGTCAGGGGTTCGAACCCTGGACCTTGGGATTAAAAGTCCCCTGCTCTGCCAGCTGAGCTAACGGCCCGCGGGTGGCATTGTACCACGGTCTGGGACTATTCCCAACTCCATTGGCCGTTCTGGAAAATCACAACTTCACGTCCATCAGGCGTAATGCCCGTAATATCGATGTCGTCCGTGCCGATCATAAAGTCGACATGCGTGCTCGAGACGTTAACGCCATGCTCCAGGAGCTCCTCCTTGGACATGTCATACCCGCCCTCGATGCACTCGGGGAAGCCGACACCCAGCGCAAGGTGGCAGCTGGCGTTCTCGTCATAGAGCGTATCGTAGAACAGAACGCCACTTTCGCGGATCGGCGTGTTCTTGGAGATGAGCGCGACCTCACCCAAACGAGCGGCACCTTCGTCGGTGTCAATGATGCTCGCAAGCGTCGCCTTGCCCACGCGGGCGTCGTAGTCCACCACACGGCCGCCCTCGAACTTAATCCAAAAATCGTCGACCTTGTTACCGTGGTGGATGAGCGGCATGGCCGAGTAGACGATTCCGTCAGCGCGCATGCGATCAGGCGAGGTAAAAACCTCCTCGGTGGGGATGTTGGGGAAGAAGGGGTGGCCATCGGGCGTCTTGCCCTTGCCGCCGGCCCACTCGTGACCCTTCGTCATGCCAATCGTCAGATCGGTTCCATTTTCCGCGATGTAATGCAGGCGGTCAAAACGATTGTCGTTCAGGAAACGCAGGTTCTTTTCGAACGCCGCGTCATGAAGCTCCCAGTCGCTCTCCGGGTCCTGGCCATCGGCACGAGCGGTGTGCAGAATCGCATTCCACAGCTTATAGATTGCAACCTCATCGGTGTCTCCCGGGAACACCTCGTGCGCCCAAGCCACGACCGGAGCGCCGGCGATGCACCACGGGTTGATGTTGTAGTCCAGTCCACGGCGGAAGACCTTGCACTGCGTGTTCCTTGCCTTGGAAGCCGCGGCGGGCTTGGCGGGATCGATACCCTTGAGAGCTGCAGGGTCCGCGCCCTCGATAAAGATAAAGCAGGCGCCATCTTGGGCCAGGGAATCCAGCTGCAGGCGCTTCCACTCGGGCGTCTGCTCAAAATAGCTTTTATCGACATGCTCGTACGTGAGCCTCGTCACGGCATCATCGGCCCAAATGACCGTCACGTGGCCAGCGCCGGCGTCATAAGCCTCCGCGACCACCACGCGGGCAAAAGGCGCGCACTCGACCGGAGACTGAACGACAACCTCCTGGCCGGGCTTGACGTTTACGCCCTTGCGGACAACCAGACGCGCATAGTTTTTAATCTTGGGCTCCAGGGCCTTCATGCCCTCCAGAGCTTCTTCGACCGTCAGGGCAGCTCGAATCATGTGCCACTCCATCTATCTATAGAACAGTAAAAAGACGCGCCGCAAAAACGACGCGCCTTATATCTTAGCGATAAGTATGGATACAAGCGCTACTTCTTCTTGGAGGCCTTCGTGTCCTCCTCGGCAGCCGCGCGCTCAATAAGAGCGTTGAGCTTGTTCTCGGACATGCCCTCGGCCTGCGTGCGGTACATGTTGCGCAGGGGACGAATACGAACGAAGTCGTAGATAAAGTCACCCAGAATGATGACATAGGACAAAACGATGCCGACCATCTGGACGGGACTGGACACCGTGCCGCCGGGAACGAAGTAGAACGAAACCCAAATTGCCACGATGAACACCATGCCGATAGCGAGCACGGCCCACCAAATACGGCGGCGCTTGGTGTAGTCCTCATCCTGCTTGAGAAGGATATTCGACACCGTGTAGATACGATCCTCCTTGGCGCGCTGTTTGGCCTTGCGAGCGCGCTTCTCCTCTTTAGAGAGGCCCTCGAGGTTCTCGCCCTTCTCGAGCTCTTTGCGGCGAGCTTTAGACGAAGCTGGCACGACGCGGACAGAGCTCGCTGCCTGACGGGCGGGCTTAGCAGATGCGGCGGACTTGCGCGCAACCCCGGTAACTTCGTGGGATTGCGTGCGCTTGTTCGTGGCGCTACGGGTACTCACTTATGCGTTCTCCTTCATACTTGTGAACTGGGAGCCCGTGATGATCTGGAAGGCCTCGCGATAGCGCTCGGACGTGCCATCGATGACCTCGGCGGGCAGGTGCGGGGTCTCCCCCGTCATATCCCAGTTGGCTTTGAGCCAATTGCGGACGAATTGTTTGTCGTAGCTGGGCTGAATCTTGCCCTCCTCGTAGCTGGCGGCAGGCCAGAAACGGCTGGAGTCGGGCGTGAGGCACTCGTCGATCAGCGTAACCTTACCATCGATGACACCAAACTCGAACTTGGTGTCGGCGATGATGATGCCTCGAGTCGCGGCATACTCGGCAGCGGCCTTGTAAATCTTGAGGGACAGGTCGCGAATCTGCGCGGCGATGTCCTCGCCCACGATCTTGCAGCAACGCTCGAACGAAATGTTCTCGTCGTGGTCGCCGATCTCGGCCTTCGTGGACGGCGTGAACAGCGGCTCGGGAAGCTTGGAAGCCTCGGTCAGGCCCTCAGGCAGCTGGATGCCGCAGACGGTGCCATTCTCGTCGTAGGTCTTCTTGCCCGAACCGGTCAGATAGCCGCGGACGATGCACTCGATAGGAATCGTCTGGGCCTTCTTAACCAGCATGGCGCGGCCGGCGAGGTAGTCACGATACTCAGCAAACTCCTCGGGGAAATCCGCCGGGTCGATGGAAACGAGATGGTTGGGGACGATGTCGGCAAACTTATCGAACCAGAATGCCGAGATGCGGTTGAGCACCTCTCCCTTAAACGGAATCTCGTCGGGGAGAATAAAGTCGAACGCAGAAATGCGGTCGGTGGCGACCATCAGCAGGTTTTCACCGGCATCGTAGATATCACGAACCTTGCCACGGGAATCCGGACGACGCTCCATCGTTGTCACGTGAGTCACTCCTTACCAAAATACGACAGTAATGCGGGTTCTTTCCCGCACGTTTTCGCAAACTCGGAGCGGCAGGGACGAAACCCCTCCTTCACCGAATAGCGAAAAGCTAGTGCTCCATTGTAGTAGATGCCGCGTCCGCCGTGTGCTCGCGAGGCAGATGAATCGTAAAAGTCGTACCCTTTCCAAGCTCCGACTCCACGGAAATGTAGCCATGATGTCGCTCGACGATCTGTTTAGTCACGGCGAGGCCCACGCCCAGACCGCCCGCCTCACGGGCACGGCTGGCATCGGCGCGCCAAAAACGGCCGAAGATGCGCGACAAGTCATCCTTGGCAATACCGATGCCGGTATCAGAAACGGCGACGCTGACGTGTTTGCGGTCACTGAGCACCGACACCACGACCCAACCGCCCTCGGGGGTGTAGCGCATGGCGTTGCTCATGAGATTGATGACGCATTGTGTGATCATGTCGGGATCGGCTTCGACGACATCGTCGTGACCTTGGGTCTCGTCAGCAAAGCGCAAGCGCAGATCGCGGTCGACAAACAGGCGCTCCTGGGCATTGACGATGGAACGCACGAAAGGAACCATGTCCACCGGCTCAAGGTTGAGCGGAGCCGTGCTGTTTTCCATGCGCGACAGGTCGAGCATCTGCTGCACCAGACGAGCCAGGCGACGCGTCTCGGAAGCAACAGTCTCCAAGTGCTCATCGTCGGTAGGATATACGCCATCCTGCATGGCCTCGACCGTTGCGAGCATGGCCATAAGCGGCGTGCGAAGCTCGTGTGCAACGTCCGAGGTCAAACGTTTCTCGTGTTTCATATCCTTCTCGAGCGAAGTGGCCATCTCATCGAATGTCTCGCCCAGTTGATCGATCTCGTCATCGCCGCGCAAGCCCGTACGAGCAGACAGATCGCCATCGCGAATTTGCTTGGCCGTGCTGGTAATACGGTGAATCGGCTTGGTGAGCATGCGCGACACGAGTGATCCGATAACGACCGAAATGCAAACTGCAACAACCGCAGCAAGGGCCATGGCGTTAAAGGTCTTCTCCCTAAACGCAGAATCTGCCTTGGTGAGCAAGGCATCGGAGCCGATGGCCCACAGCTTTACTTGTCCGACATGCTCGCCGGAAGACGTTATGATTTCGACGTTTGCAACGCTATCGGAGCCGGTGGGAGCCGACGAGACCGGACTATGCGATGCTTTTTTCCCGCTCGAGCTGCTCGACGGCGATTCGTTCTCGCGCACATCGGCGGTCGCGCTTGCCGAAGGCCATGAGTCGTCATAAACGACAACGCCTTTCTTGTTGACGACCTGCATACCCAAATCGTCGGACACCAAACTCGATGTCGCGACCGTACGTAGCTCGCCCGCAGTCCAATTGCCGTTTTCCTCGTACGACGTCGCAAGCTTTTCGGCTGCGGAATTTGCGATTTCGACGATATTGGAGCGCGTGTAATCCGAAAAGACCGTGCCCCACACAACAGAGACAACGCCCACCAGCACCAATACCGTCATGAGCGACGTCAGGGCAAAAGCCAAGGCCATGCGCGAGGGATAGCTCATCGTTGGCCGTGAATCGGAACGAGGCGTGTTCCAGCTAGCCTTGGAACCCGCCTCGTTCTCCTGCTTATGCTTTTGCCCGATTTCAAAGCGCGCAGGTGTCATATGTGATTTCCTTTATTTCTCGTCCGACTTATCGTTCTTGGCCGGAGCCTCGAAGCGATAGCCGACACCGTGAACGGTGTAGAGCCACTTGGGCTTCTTGGGGTCGTCGCCCAGCTTGGCGCGAAGGTTCTTCACGTGGCTGTCGATGGTGCGCTCATAGCCCTCAAAGTCGTAGCCGAGAACCTTCTCAACCAGCTCCATACGGTTGTAGACACGACCGGGATGACGAGCAAGCGTGGTGAGCAGCTTAAACTCGGAAGCGGTCAGGTCCACTTCCTTGCCCTCGACCAAGATCTTGTGGCCCGAGATATCGATGACCAGATCGCCGAAGTCGAGTACCTCGACGGCGGGCTCGTCGGCTTGATGGGCACGGCGGAACAGAGCGCGAACGCGGGCGACGAGCTCGCGCGGCGAGAACGGCTTGATCAGATAGTCGTCGGCGCCGAGCTCAAGACCGATAATACGGTCCTCGATCTCACCCTTGGCGGTAAGCATGATAATGGGCACATCCGAGGTATCGCGGATAGTGCGGCAAACGCGCTCACCGGGGATCTTGGGGAGCATAAGATCGAGCACAACCAGGTCGAACTGGTGCTTCTCGAACTCCTCGATCGCGGACTGGCCGTCGCCGACGCCCACAACCCAGTAGCCTTCGCGCTCGAGATAGGCAGCGACGGCGTCACGGATTGCCTTCTCATCCTCGACCAGCAGAATCTTTTTTGCATCTGAAGCCATAACACGGCCCCCCTGTCTCAATTAGCTAAGAACAAGCCCATTTTAACGCACCTGAGCCCGCCGGATGCCGCTATGACGCGGCAGCTCGGCGGGCGGTACTCACAATTACAACGCGTTTATTCCCCTGTTGGCGCCTTTTTAACCCCTCTAAGCTTAAAGAGAGAATAGGCGTGCAGTGACCGTCTCTGGTATACCCTGGCTGTTGCGCACCGTGGCGTACGTAAGGAATGGGTCCGATTTTCCCGCCGTAGCTGGATAATCGCCATACTCCAAAGCGCGGTCGGGCGACAGCAGCGAGCCATAGGTCTTGGCAGAGGTGTCGATCAGGAAATGCGACGCCTGCACCTTAACAAGGTATTTATTCTTCTTGCCAGCCGCACATGCGAGCGGCTCACGCGAAAGGAAGAGGTACGGCCCGCCCTCGTTACCGATATAGGTGCCCATATTGCCCAAGCTGCCCACGCCACTATAGGTCGCCTCGATAGAAAACACGAAGGTATCGCCCATATATACGGCCTCGAAAGGCGAGACTGACGAGGGAAGGACTAGCTGGGCACGTTTGGTGTTGTTGCCGTCGGTCAGATCGATTGCCGTTATGCCGTAGTAGACACCCTCGTCGTTGCGGACACGCGGCGAGATGGTCAAAATGCCGTCGCTCGCACGCGGGGCCGATGCAAAGCGGCCCGTCGATTTCCAAATTGTCTCGGCCTTGGATTCATCAAGCGAGCGACGATAGCAAAACGAATCACTACTCGTTTTATTGCCGCCTGCCGAAGGCATTTTATACCAGATGACTGATGATCCGAACGCCGTAAACAGTGGCGGATCATAGTCCTTGCCACCCCGATCGAGCTCAACCACGTCGCCAGAGAGCGAAGCGCCCGACAGATTTTGAGCGTAGAGCTTCCACGATGAACTGGCAAAGTTCATCTCAACCCACGCAAACACGCCATCGCCGGCGCGGACATCGTAAAACGAATACCCCGCACCTTCGATAGGATCCTCGATGAGCGTCGTGAGCGAGCCGTCGCCCAAGTTGAGCACGCCAAGCGTGTTGGCATGCAGCGCAGACGCCGGGGCCATCATCGCCGCGGCGTAATCGCCGTCGCAGTAGTACAGCAGCGTACCCAAGGGCAATGTCCATGTCGCCATGGGCTCAAGATCGATATCGACGGCCTCATACTCATCCGTAATCGAGACAATCTTTGAGTCGTCTTTGATAACCTGCGGCTCGCCGGCGGCGTCGTCGCTGGTACCCGTTTTCTTTGAGCATCCGGCAAACACCGTGGCAGCGCCCGCGGCAGCCCCTCCGAGCACAAAGCCGCGGCGCGATATTCCGTTCTTGATCTGGTCGGCGATACTCATTAGGCGATCTCGGCGCGAGCGGCCTCGATAGCGCGCGTGAGCTGATCGGCGCAAGAAGTCTTTTTCATACCGCAGGTATTACCAGCGAGAACCTCGATGACGCGATCGGCAGGAGCACCCTCGACCAGCTTAGAGATAGCCTTGAGATTGCCGTTGCAGCCACCGGTAAACTCGACGCCCACCACCTTGTTGCCGTCATCGGACAGGTCAAGGTGGATATTGCGAGTGCATACGCCCTGAGGCTTGTAATCAAAACTAATCATTGCGTTCCCCTCTCGTAAAGCAATTTCAGACGTCTATTATCCCCGTCCGAACCGATAAAGTATCGCGGGCACCGATTCAACATTCCCCAATGCGCAAACCGGCGGTAGCAATACTAGCAATCTGCTTCCCGAGCGTGGACTTTTCGTTTCTCTTGATACATGTTGTGGTCAGCGATGTGGTAAATCTCGGTCAGCGTATAACCGGGTGCCTCTGCCGTCGCGACGCCAAACGACGCACTGACCGTCAGCACCTCATCGCTCGCAGCAGCAAGGCTGAGGCGAAGATCTTGCACTACTTCACATGCGGATTCGCGATCGGTGTGAGGGCAAATCAGCAAGAACTCGTCGCCACCAATGCGCATAGGCACAAATTTCTCACCTGCCGCCCGCCTCAATACAGACGCCGTACGCCGTAGCAGTTCATCGCCCATTTCGTGACCGTAGAGATCGTTGGTACGCTTGAGGAAATTGCAGTCCATCATGATCACACTCACGGGCAGGGACTCGTTCACCAGGTCGTCGCCAAGGGACTCAAGGTAATTTCTATTGCGAAGTCCCGTCAGCTTGTCCTGGAAAGAAAGCTCCTCGGCGCGCTTTGTCATCGAGATGTTATGCGTTGCCACGACGACCGATTCCAGTCGACCCCGCTCATCGCGGCGCTGTGGAACAACCTGCAGCGAATACCACGTACCTCGGCAGTCTCGTACCTCGGCATCCAAGTACGGCACACCCTCCATACGATCCCGAAGCGTCTTTATATCTAAGAGCTCCATGACCGCCTCGCGACTTTCGGGACTCACAATGTCTCGGCAAACCGTTGCAAAAAAGTCATATGCCTCGGAGTGCTCGGCAAATATCTTCGCCACCGATGGCGACATGTTAATCCCCTCGATCTCAAGCGTGTCGAGATGCAACAGGAGGGTCGACTCATACGTGGTACTGATGGCATTGATGATGCCGAGCTGCTTGTCCTTTTCGGCCAAATTGCGACGATCGGCGACGATACGCACCGACAGCACTACAACCAAAAACACCAGGAACGCCAGTACGCCGGCAGTGATAAATGAAATCCTGCCCGACATGACCTCAGATTTGGGATAGAGCGCAAACAGGCGATAGTCCTTATACGCCGCACGCACGGCATACCAGGTACTTCCCCGATATTCGACACGTGATAAGCCTTCGTCTTTCCAATCAATTCCGCTATCGGCAAGAAGCCGGGCGAGAGCTATATCGACGGTCGAATCGTTTGAAGAAACGATTTGTGCATCGCGCATCACGAACACCGTTGGGCTCTGATGGAATGTGTTGTTCACGAGCACGTCGGCGATCGTATACGAATAATCATCGGCGGGCTCGGGCGCAAGCGATCGATACCCCAGCGCTACGCCATCACCGTACGGAACAACACTCACGGCAAAGTCGACATCTCGACGCTCTACGACCGTCGAGTAGGACACTTTGGAGCCTCGGTACATCGATGCGACCGACGAACAGGCAAGCTCCTCTCGCCACAGCATCAGCGGATCGCGACCGTCGATATCGTAATGAGCGGCCATATGACCGTCGGCGTCCATGACCAACATTCCCGAAAGGTGCTCGGTATGAACGTACTCCTCGACGAGGTCATCGTTGACTTCAACGTGATCAGGTGGCAAGAACGTCGCAAACGACTCGAGCGCGGCATCCAAATTGTGCGTCGCCTCGGTTTTTCTTCCCTGTTCATATCGGTCATATTTTTCGCAGGCGTTTTTTAAAAACACCATGGTTTCCTGGCCAAACCCAAGCGTTTTATCGAGACAGCGATGCGTGCCGACCACATACAGCAGACCCAACAAAGCAGCGCTGGCCACAACGCAGATAGCCGCGGTGACTAATGCCTTTCGGCGTAAGCGGTGCTCATCATTTGTCATGATTCCGCTCCTTGCCCGTCCGTCGTCGCCCCCGCCTTGTACTTGCCCACAATGCGCTCAATCGTGCCATCTTGATCCATCTCGAACAGCACGGTATTGAGGTTTTTGACGTACTCCCCCTCATAGCCGTCCTTAAACGCGACGCCAAGGTCAACCGTCATAACGTTGTCGGCGAACACACGATACAGGCCGGGATACTGGGCGACAAGACAATCAAGCGACTGAACGTCCGCCATCCAACAGTCAACATACCCCTTGACGAGGGCGGCTTTGCAGAGTTCGGCGGAGCCATATGATTTGATATGCACGTCCGGCGAGATTTCCAGATCGCCTGCAAGCAATCGGCGTTCACTCACCGAACCGGCAATCACTGCAATGGTCTTGCTTCCGTCGAGATGCGCCAAGGACTTGATGCCGCTCGTTTTCTTGGCGGCAACCGAAACCGTTATGGTTAGATACGGCTCAGTCCAGTAATAATCGTCTTCGCGATAACAGGGCGAGTAGTCGCACCACAGACAATCGATATCGCCATTTTTGAGCAGGCGATCGCGGTCATTCCAAGATATGTCGACGAATTGCGGCCTGAGCCCCGCACGTTTGCAAGCCTCGCGTGCGATATCGATATCGATACCAGCGTAGTCGCCCGTGATATCGATATACACATAGGGATCGTTATCCGTAACGCCGATTTTAAGTACCGGGAGATCTTTATCGGCTTCGCTCGATGAGGTAGAGCTGTTTCGAACGGTATACGTCAGGGCGACCGCACAAACGGCAACAAGGAGTATGAGCACGGACGAGACGATGGCGCCTCGTTTGATACGTCTGGGCACAGGGCTCTTTTCATCGAAACAGCAGATAAGGTTCATTTTATTACCAGGGGGCCAGTGCAACAGCGAAAAAAGCGCCTTGCCCAAGACGGGCAAGGCGCCAATGGTTGAAATGCATCCGCAGGCGGTCGAATTAGGTCAACCCTACTCGAAGCTCAGCTGCTCCCGAATGCACCCCCGACCGCTGCCTCGTTCAGGCCGTTGGCGCCGACCGCGTATCTGGCGGTTTCCGACGCGCCGCACTGTACGCGACACACGGGCTGAAGTCTTTAACGGAAAAGCCCCGTTAGTAAGACGAGTTACCAACAGGGCTTGGACTGAAAGGTCGCGCTTAAACGAGAGGGGCGCCCTAACGCTCGAGACGTTTGCGCATAAGCGCGAAGGCAATCAACGAAGCGCCGGCAACGGCCATAATAAAGGCGACGGCAGGGGCCTGATCGCCCGTATTGGCGAGCGCACCCTTAGTAGTCTTAGTAGACTTTTTGGTCACCTTGGTCGTCGTCTGCTGACCAGGCTGGGACGGCGTCACGGGCTGCGTAGGCTGAGCCGGCTCCCCATTGGCCTCCTCGCCCGTCACCACGTACGTCGAGAAGTGGCTCGTGCGGAAGCAGAGGTAGTCCCCCTCGATCCACGTATCCATAGCCTGGGTGGAACCATCCTCAGCAACGTAGAGCACCTTGAGATTGGTGAGCGCCTTCATGGCGGCAGTCATCTTGACACGGACGATGAAGGACATGCCTTCGTAGTCCTCGATAACCTCGCCGTCCTTGAGAAGCTTGATATCGAGCTTATCGGCAACCTTGGTACTCCCCTGCTCAAGGCCGGAAATTGTAGCATTGGCGGCGTCGGTAAGATTTGTCGGTTCCTCGACCACAAGAGAGATGCTGTTGTTCTGGGCAATGCCGGCAGCGGCGTTGTTCTCGGCGCTTACGCTAACGTCCGTTCCGTCGCTACCTGCAACGCCCGCAATGGTCCTCGCCGCTACAGTAACGGTACAGGTCGTTGTTTTGTCACCACAAGTGGCGGTGATCGTGGCGGTACCGGCCTTAAGCGGCGTCACGACGCCGTCTTTGACCGTAGCGATCGACGAGTCGCTGGAGGCCCAGCTCGCCGTCGTATCGTCTGCATCGACAGGACTCACCGTTGCGGAGAGCTTTACGGAGGCATCACCGACGGTAAAGGACAGGCTCGTCTTGTCGAGCTCGACTTTCTGGACGGGGTTGGTCACGGTCACCGAGACGGTTTGGGAGAGCGATTCTGCAGTAATGACAAATGAGCCAGAACCGGTCTTGAGGGCGGTAACGGTGTAGGAGCCATCGCCGTTGTCGACAACCTTAAACGCCTTCGAAGCGCCCGTGTTATCCAGAGCAAGCTTGGTCTCGTCGACCTCGCCCGCAAGGGCTCCAACAAGAGAAATCTTCACGGTGCGCTCTTCGCCCTTCTTGAGGTTAAGAGCGATCTGGTCGACCGTAAGGTTCGTTGCGGGGTTGGAAACAGTCACCGCGCAATCCTGAGAATAGGTGCCATCTTCGGTCGAAGCAGTGATGGTTGCGGCGCCCTTGGAAACAGACGTCACTTTGCCGGTTTGATCGACCGTAGCGACGCTGTCGTTACTGGACTTCCAGACAACCGTCTGGTCAGCCTCCGCGGGAACGACCGTTGCCTTAAGCTGCTCGGTTGCAGCGCCCACAAGCGTGACCTTCTGCTTATCGAGTGTGATACCCGTTGCAGGTTGAATAACCGTCACCTTGCACGTGGCGCTATACTCGCCGTCCTCAGTGGTAACGGTGATCGTGGCAGCACCGGCCTTGACCGGGGTCACGACGCCGTCCGCAACCGTGGCGACCTCCGGGTCGCTCGAAGACCAGGACACATTCTTATTCGTTGCATTGTTGGGCTCAACCGTTGCGGTCAACGTCGAGGGCTCACCGCCCACAGCAAGCTTAAGATTCGACGCGCTGAGACTGACGCTCGAGACCCTTACTACCGGAGTGGTTACCGTAATTGTATCCGTGGTTGCAGAGACTCCATCAACTGTTGCCGTGATCGTGGCATTACCGTCACCGACAGCGATAACAAGACCGTTGCCATCGACGGTAAGGACGCTCTCGTTAGAAGAGGACCAGACAACCTTACTGGCCTTATCGTCAGGGGAAACCTTTGCCTTCAACTGCTGAGTCGTGCCCTTGTCCATAGATGTTGAGTAACCATCCGTAATGGAGACCGTAGTTTTTGCAGGTTCCTCGCCCGGCTTGACGACGTGAACGGTCATAGTGTCGCAGAGACGACCACCCAAGTACATTGAAACCGTTGCATCGCCGTAACTATGAGGCACTAAATACCCCAAGTAACTGCCACCATTAAACATCGGTCCTTTTACCTCGAGGACATCGGGATTATCTGAAGTGAAAGAATACTTTGCGCCGGCATAGGAGTCCATCAATTCCTCAGCGCTTTTGCTCAGCACGCCCTTTGGATATTCAAACCCCCTGTCACATTCCAGCCAAAGCCAATCTTTGGATATACTATCTGAACTGACCTCACAGGGAAATGTATAATCGCTCGACACAAACTTAGCCTTCGAAAGGCTCACTTCCGCAGGGTCGACAACCTCTATCTCAAAGGGATGGTCATTGCCAAGGCCATCACGAGCATGAGCCTTAACGGTGCCAGGCTTTATTGCCTTAAACGAGTTTTCACCATCGGTAAGCTCAACAACATCGTTGCTTTCTAGAGAATAGGTTACAGAGCTAACGAGCGCATCCCAATGTGCACGCTGGCATGCCTTCAGTGCTTCATTTGGGGAAACGTTGAGAATGGCAGAAAGATAAGAGCTGTCCCCAACCAGCATCTTTTGTTTTTTGTTCCCACGCTCATTGAATCCAGGCTCCTGATTCTCGGTTACAACATCACATAGCTTCTTCGTCTCGGTCTCGCCGTTGCAATAGTCGACAAGAACCTTGGCCTCTTTTGCATCTTTCGCCAACGCCTCGAGTTGCAAAGAAGCGCTTAGCTCAGAAGTTCCATATGAATAATAATTCGAATTCACCCTTGCCTGAACTTTGGAATCCTTTGAGGGATCTTCCTTTATTTCAAAATATGTAGCCGCACGGGTCTCGTCCTTGGGGCGAACGTAAACTGTCCCCTCTAGCAATGCATAGTGCGTGTTCCCGCATTTTTGCGGACAATCATCCGTGTAACCCAGCGTTGCAGTCGTTGTCGTCGCACCGGATTGGTCATAGGATACGAAACTCACCTTAATTGGATTGAGATTAGCCACGCTCTTAATCTTAAGAGAACCGTTTAAACTCTCGTCAGCCCTGCTCTTCATGGTTATAGTCGTTGTGCCGACTTTGGTGGGACTAATTGTCAACACCCAATCACGTGATTTATAGCTCACTTTAGCGATATCCTCATCAGACGATGTGATATCGATATCACTAGGGTCAATGGGCGCCCATTCGTGATTTTTATTAAAAAAGGAAAGCCTTCCTTTCACCGTCTGTCCAACAGCGACATCAAATTCTGACCACACATCGCCTGTAGACGAATCGTATGGGAGAAACGATGCACCCATGGAACCATCCTGCGACTCCAGCATGACAGCATCCGCATGCGGGGCGGCCACCGTCAGCCCAAACGTTGCCGCCGTTAAAGCAACGCAGATGCCTGCGGCTATCCTCCAAAACCCTTTTCTCATTCCCCTAAGTCCAATCTCTCGTGAAAAAACGCAGCATTCTCCCACACCTTAAAATTGGCTTAAGGATACCCCCCCCCAACGAGCACTTGCAAGCTAACGTTTGCCAGAAGGGGCAAATTAACGGCAAGCGACATTTCTGCAATATACCATCACCCGCTGAAGTGTGACTTTCCCGACGCTCCCACGCAAAAGCCCCGTTGATAAACGCGTTACCAACGGGGCTTGGGCTGAAAGGCCGAGCTTCAACGGAGGCCGAAAGTAAACTGATCGGTTTGACTTCGTCCCCAATCGATCAGCTAGAACTCGAGCTGCTCCAGGCGATCGAAGACCGTATCGATGCGGGTGAGGAAGTCCCACGGATCAAAAATCTCGTCGAGCTTCTCCTGGCTGACGGTGCAGCGCGGATCGGCCTCGAGACGCTCCTTAAAGGTGGGGCCAGAGACACAATCCTGCACCTCGTGCCAGGTGGCCATGGCGTTCTCCTGCACAATGGCGTACGCATCCTCGCGGGTGATACCCGTATCGACGAGGGCAAGCAGGACCTTGGAGGAGAAGATGAGGCCGCGGGTCTTGTTGAGATTGGCCATCATGCGGGCCGGATACAGCTGCAGGCCGTCGATAACGCGAATGAGGCACTGGAACATGTGGTCGAGCGCGATGAAGCTATCGGCCTGGGCGACGCGCTCGGCAGAGGAGTGCGAAATGTCGCGCTCGTGCCACAGGGCGACATTGTCGAAGGCGACCTGGGCGTTGGACTTCACGATGCGTGACAGGCCGCAGACCTTCTCCATGGTGATCGGGTTGCGCTTGTGCGGCATGGCGGAGCTGCCCTTTTGGCCCTTGCGGAAGGGCTCCTCGGCCTCGAGTGTATCGGTCTTCTGCAGGTTGCGGACCTCGGTCGCGATGCGCTCGCAGGTGGCCGCTGTAGTGGCAAGCACGCCGGCAAGATAGGCGTGGTGATCGCGGCTGATGACCTGCGTGGACAGCGGGTCGTGAACCAGACCCAGGTGCTCACAGACGTACTCCTCGACGAACGGCTCGATGGAGCTGTAGGTGCCGACGGCACCGGAGATGGCACCGAAGGCAACGTTCTTGCGAGCATCCTCAAGACGATCAAGGTCGCGCTTGAGTTCCCATGCCCAAGAGCCAAACTTCATGCCGAAGGTCATCGGCTCAGCATGGATGCCATGGGTGCGTCCGGCGCAGAGCGTATTGCGCTCCTCGAAGGCGCGGCGCTTGCAGATCACGCCGAGCTTCTTGACGTCCTCGATAATCAGGTCACACGCCTGAGTAAGCTGATAGCACAGAGCAGTATCACCCAGGTCGGAGCTGGTCATACCGTAGTGAACCCAGCGACTAGGCTTGGGCTCGCCCTCGGGAACATCGGCGTCGATATATTCCTTCATGTTGGTCAGGAAGGCGATGACATCGTGGCGCGTGACCTCCTCGATCTCATCGACCTTCGCCTTCTCAAAGTTGGCATGGTCGCGGATCCACTGGGCTTCGTCTTTAGAAATGCCGATCTTGCCGAGCTCCGCCTGGGCCTCGCAGGCCAGGACCTCGATCTCCTGCCAAATGGCGTACTTGTTCTCGAGGGAGAAGATATGTCCCATCTCCGGGCGGGTATAGCGATCGATCATAGCGGCTCCTTTTTGGTTATTGGCACGTTGGTCGTAACTCAACCATTGTACCGTGCGCGGGTGCGAGTATGGGCAGCAGGCATTAACCTAACATTTTGGAATTGGAGCGGGCAACGGGACGTCCGCGCGCCCGCGTCGCGGACGCACACCGGCTGTGGTCAGCATGCCCCGGTCCGCAAAGCCGCCGAAGGAGACCGGATCGAACCGAGTGTCCCAGCATCCCCCTTGGCTGATGGAGCGGGCAACGGGACGTCCGCGTATTTGCTTCGCAAATACGCACCGGCTGCGGTCGCCTATCGGCGACCTTGCCTGCTCGCTATAAACGCTTCGCGTTTATTTAACGCTCGCACCCTGTCGGGTTCGAGTCCCGGCACTTTATTGAAAAAAGCACGGCACCGTGATGGTGCCGTGCTTGTGCTCTTAACTGGAGCGGGCAACGGGACTCGAACCCGCGAGTGTCAGCTTGGGAAGCTGATGCCTTACCACTTGGCGATGCCCGCTTGTGTTGGCTAGTATAACGCGGTTGTCTTGTTCGATACAAGGGTGGTGATGCTTGTTTTAGCTGTGGAGATTCGTTTGAAAATCGCGTCAATTGTGGAGATGAGGACCTTTGTCTTTCTTTTCTTACCATCTTCTACCTGTACTTTTATCTGATTGTTGTATTTGAGTTCGCTTTGTCAGAAATCGGGCAAGCTTTTGGTCAGCTTCTGGTACTTACCCGCATGAACCATGGCGGTAGCCTCATCCCAAGCGCCGCGGCCTCCCCGTGCGGCGCACGAGGGATAAGGAGCAGCCATGTCCAACGCACCCACGCACTCTGTCCACAGCGCAATCGCAACAGGTCCGCTGCTCCTGCTCCTCTTCCTGCTTTTCGGCTGCCTGGCACCGGGAGCCGCATTTGCCGTCGATGGCTACGATCAGCTCGGCTTCCGCACCATTAGCGATGATTGTGGGCCCTTCTTCATCGGCAAGTATGAAGCTCAAGACGCCTCGATTGCCTACTGCATGAACCAGGAGCGCCCCGGCCCCACCAAGCCGGGCGGCCCATGGCTCAACTTTGATCAAGGCTGGGTGTGGCTCGACGACGAGTTCGCGGCAATCGTTTGTCACGGATATCCTACCGCCACGTCGTTTGGCGGTTACCATCTTTCACCAGATCGCGCCCGCGCCGCCACCCAACTTGCCGTATGGATGCTCAACGGCACTACCCATGTCGACGGCACCTACTCCTACACGACCGCTCAGGGCAAAACCAAGAGTGGACACTTTACCGCCGACAATGAAGTCGTGGCGGCTGCGCGATGGCTCCACGACAGAGCAAAATCAGGAAGCATCAAAGCCGCTCCGCACCGCGCGCGGCGCTATCTAGGAGCCGTATCGGGCGGCAGCAAACGTCAAGACATGCTCTATGTACTGCCGGCGGTCTCTGTTTCCTTCCAAAAGCAGTCTGCAAACGCTGCCATTACCAGCGGAAACAATACTTATCAGTTTGACGGGGCAACATTCGATGTTTTTGAGAGCGCCAGCGGCGCGCGTGTCGGCACCATCCAGATGGACAGCAACGGTCGAGCGCAGGCAGCACTTCTGCCCAACACGGCATACTACCTAGTTGAAACAAAGGCGCCGGCCGGCTATGTCCCCCGTCGTGATCGCATCGCCTTTACCACGGGGAATGACGGTGAACAGGTCGCCGTTGATGAACAACCCGGCGCCATCACCCTGCATGTCGTAAAACTCGATGCCGCGACGAATGCCGGACCCCAGGTGGGATCTTCACTCGCAGGAGCAGAGTTCACGTGCGTGTCGCAATCCACCCCCGGATGGGCGCAAACCCTCACAACCGATGAAAACGGTCGAGCTACCCTCACCGATGTCCCCCTAGGAACCTTTACCATCTACGAGTCAAAAGCCCCCGAGGGCTACCTGCCAGCCAACGACAGCTGGTCCTATACCGTTGGAGCCGACCATCTCGGTGATTCAGGCGTGGTCGAGATCGAATCGCGCGTTTCCGATATCCCCATTGCGTTTGACCTTGAGATTTCCAAATTCAAGGACTACGGCGATAGCGATCAATCCGGCCTGGAGCAGCCGGCAGGAGGTGTTGTCTTTGAGGTTGTCAGCAACAGCTCTCAGCAGGTTGTTGGCACACTGACCACAAACATCTATGGCTTTGCCTCCACCAAAGATCAGCCAGAAGCATGGTTCGGCGCAGGCAAGCGACCCGCCGGTGTCCACGGAGCCATCCCATACGACCGCGCCGGCTACACCGTTCGCGAGGTTCCGGAAACCGTCCCCGAGGGTTTTAAACGTGCAGGGGAATGGACCGTCGGGGCCAATCAGATTTCCGACGGCGCCGAGCTTCAATATATCGTGGACAACCACGCTCTGTCGACGCATCTCCAGATTGTAAAACGCGATGCCCAAACAGGCGCTTCTGTTCCGCTAGCCGGATTCACCTTCCAACTCCTCGACAGCAATCACAAACCTGTCTCACAAACATGCTGGTATCCAGCACATAATGTAATGGACACCTTTACGACTGACGCGACCGGCACCGTCACACTGCCCGAATCGCTCGTGCCGGGCACCTATTATGTACGCGAAACCTCGGCCAAAGAGCCCTATCTTGTCGGTGAAGAGATCGAGGTAAACATACCCGCCGACATGAACCTAACGCCCTTTGCAATCGCCTCGTATTATGACCACGCCGCGACCGGAAACATCAGGATCGTTAAAACCGATGCCGTAGACGGCAGCAGCCTCGCGGGCGCCATATTTGAGATCCGTGCCTCGGGTGATATCGTGCGCCCCGATGGTAGCATTGCCGCGCTCGACGGTGAGACCGTCGCGACCGTCGCGACGGATGAAACTGGAGAGGCACGCGCGGACGACCTCCCGCTGGGATCTGGCACCGCACGCTACGAGGTTGTCGAGACTCAAGCGCCGACCGGCTTCTTACTCGACCGGACGCACCATATCGTCGACCTTACCTATGCCGACCAGAAAACACCCGTTGTGGAAGCACGGCTTAACGTATCCGACGATTACACCAAGGTTGATATCTCCAAGGTCGATGCAAGCGGAGAGCAGGAAGTGAAAGGTGCACAGCTCACCTTATATGGTCCCGATAAAACCGAAATAGACTCCTGGACCTCATCCGACAAGCCACACCGCATCGAACATCTTGCACCCGGCACCTACTCGTTGCGCGAAACGATGTCTCCGCGGACCTATGACCTTGCCGAGGAGATAACGTTTGAAATAAAGGATACGGGAGAAGTCCAATCCGTCGCGATGAAGGATGCGCCCATCGAGATCAAAGGACAGGTCGACAAGCGTCAGGAACTTGTCCAACCTATCGGGAAGGGTCTGTTGGCTAACGGCGATGGAAAAAACCGCGCCGCGATGCAAACCAATACGGATGGGCTTTTCTCCTATACCATCGATGCTCGAAACGATTCCGCTACTTGGGTTGATGAGTTTACGATTACCGATGATCTTGAGTGCGCCAAAGACGGCACGGCGAGATTCGTCTCAATCGAAACCCCCGTCGCCATCGGCGACCTCAACGGTCTGTGCAACGTGTGGTATCGCACGACGCCGTTGGACTCGACAGACGTCGATGAGCCGGCAAACGCGACGCTTGACGATGGGCACGAAAATCCTTGGCTTGAGTCCGACGAAGTAAAAGAGAGTCTGGGTGAAGATTGCCGCCTCGTCGATTACGACGACTGGCACCTCTGGAAGGCGGATGTCTCGACCACGGAATCCGCCACACTCGAGGCGAAAGAACTCGACCTTGCATCCAATACCGTCGTGACGGGCATTCGCATTGAATACGGTGCGGTAGCCGCCGACTTTACGACTCGAAGCGATACGGATTCTTGGACCCGCGATGATCTCAAAGATGAGCACGACGACCTTGACGATGCCAGAGCAATCCTTGGCACAGACGCTCGGGGCGCAGTCGTGCACATGCAGGCAACGTCGGCTTATACACCCCAAACTGCACTCACCAACAGCGCACGCGTCGATCTTTGCCGCAACGGCGGCGGCGATAAACTTGAGTCACATGACGAGGACAGTGTCATTCAACGCTGTACCCTACCGCAGGACCTACCGGCAACAGGATCAGCCCCCATCGCCGCTTGCATCACCGCGCTCCTGACCTCGGGTGCCGCAGCCCTATGGTTCGCTCGCCTTAGGTCAATCCCAAAGAAGCGCTAGCGCGATGAAAAAGCGGGCGAGCCAGTCCCCCGGCTCGCCCGCTTTCAATCATTTAAATCGCCGTATCTACTCTGCAGACGAAGATCCACCATCAACGATTGCTTGCTCGGACTCATGAATCCCATCGGCACCCGTGCTCTGTTCTTGCTCCACCTCTTCGCTGATTGCGGAGGCGGGGGTCGAGCCCTTCGCGCCCACGATATAGGCGGCTCCAAACCCCAACGCAATGGCAATCAAGGTCAAAATCACGTAGACAGGCCAATGGCGCTTAATATACGAAAACACGTTGACTCCTTAGAGCTCCGTCTACGAACGGCGGATAACCTCGGTCACGACCTCGGATACCGTGGCAATGTTCGTCGGGTTGACATTGTGGGGCAGGTCGTCCTCGGTACGAGCACAAGCCAGGCGCGTGCCGTCCACGCCGGCGATGGTGAGGGCTCGGCGGCTCGCCTCGAGCGCGGCGTAGGCATCGGTCTTGGCATAGGGCATCTCGAGCGCGCCACAATCGACATGGAACGACTTGCACACCTTGCTGACCAGGTTCATGATGCGGCGATCGCCCTTGAGCAGCTGCCGTTCGCCCTCAACCGTCACCACCGAAAGCCTACCGGCGCCGACGGATTCAAGATTGATGAAGAATACGCCGCGGAGCTTATCGCGATGCGAAGCCAAGAAGGCCTTCATGCCGGCGCCATCACAATCCGAGGCGCCCGTTGCCACAAACCAGATATCGTGACCGAGCAGCTCATCGTCACCCATAGAGGCGACAGCCGAAAGCATATCTTCGGAAGAAGCGCCGTCGGAAGACGTAGCGCCGCCCTTCCAGCCATCGTTATCGTCCTCGAAATTATCCCACGAACCGATGCCGCGACCGGACTTCTTGGCATCGTAATCGTCTTCGACGCCCAGCCAATCACTCATGCTGTCCTGTTCGTTTTTCTTTTTACGACCGAACAGGCCGCCCAGGCCGCGCTTGCGAGACTTGGGTGCCGCCGGGGCGGGAGCCGAAATGGTCTCGATCGGCTGAGCGCCCGACGCAACGGGCATAGGAGGCGCAACGGGTGCCGATGTGGGTTCGGGACCCTGAGCGGTAGCAAAGGGGTCGTTGACCTGTGCGGAGGGGTCGGGAAGGTCGAACAGCGACGTGCGAGACGCAACGTTTGCCTGCTTCATCGACGGCAGCGACGGATCGGGGACCGAAGCCAGCGGAGACGAGGAAGGTGCAGGCGACGGAGCTGACGCCGGATCGGGAACATTCATCTGCGGACGCGGCGATGCCTGGGAGGAAATCTGGGCCATAAGGGAATCGACCGTTTCGTCCTGGGTGGGAGCAACATCGGCAACCGTGGCACCGGAACCACTCGGGGTCGGCATGGTGAAAATCTGCGTGGAGTAAGGCCTCGACTCATCTGTCTCGGGAGCCTCGGAAACCGCAGGCACTTCCTCCTGCTCGACCTCGGTCGAATCATCTTGCTCGGCTGTTGCGTATTGCTCTTCGTCAGAGTTGGCCTCGACGGGCTCGTCCTCGGCGGCATCTTGGATTGCGGCAGCATCAATGGGCTCGTCATCGTCTGCCGCGTCGTCCTGCTCATCGGAAGGAGGAAGGGGCTCGGCAATCGCGGTGCCTTGCTTTTCAAACGTTATCGTGGAATCGAACTTCGCGGCATCAAACGACATGGTGCTATCGACGTGCTGCTGAGCCTCGAAAGACGTTGTTGCCTCAACAACATCCGCGGACGCCGGTTGCTGGGACTCAAAGGACGTCGTAGCTTCGGCAGCGTCGACGGGCACGGACTGCATAGCCTCGTTCTGCTCGAACTCTTGCGCCGCGCGCTCACGTGCCGCCTCGGCTGCCTGCTGCTGAGCGATAGCCTCCTGCTCGGCAGCCTCGCGTGCGGCAGCGCGCTTCTCCTCGAAATCGTCGACAAATTTCCTGCCCTTTGCAAGCGCACCCTTAAAGAAGTTGGAAGCGCCGGCGCCAATCGAAGAGAACGCGGATGCAATATCGGCATGGGGCGTTGCCGCGGGAATCTCGGCCGAGAAATCAGTATCGCTCTCGTAAGACGCACGCCTCGGCTGTTCAACGTAATCGTCGTCAGACTCGTCCGCAACGTCTTGCGCCGGCGCGGCGGGAGCCAAAATGTCCAGTCCTGCCGCGGGATCGATCGCGGACACTGCCTCGGGCTCGGCAACGGCAGCGGTAACCACGGCAGACTCATCATCCACGGTGGCAACGGGCGCAGGCGCCGTCACGACGGGAGCAGGCTCGGCCTCAAACGTCGGCTCCTCGCCCTCCTCGTAATCGAGCGTGCAGGACTCGGGAAGCATTCCGAGCGCACGGATGGCATCCGAACCAAAGCGGATGTTGCCGGCGGCATTGCGATAGAGCTTGAGCTCGGGCTCGGCCGCGACAGGCTCCTCCGCCGGCTCGGCAGCGGGAACCTCGTCATTGAACTCTTCGGCCTGGACAGCCTGATTCTGATCCTCGGGCACAATGGCGCCAATCAGCGTCTCGTCGGCAGACGCACCCTCAAAGCCCTCGATCTGCTCGTCGAAAGCCTCACCCTGTTCGGGCTCGGCCGGAGCGTCGGGAGCAATCGGCTGACCGAACTCGTCCTCGGCGTAGGTAGGCTCTTCATACTCGATGGTGTTGCCGTAGTCGTTTTGCTGCTGGGCCGCGGCATACTCCGCCGCCGCGCGCGCCATTTCCTCGGCACGACGCTTCTGCTCCCCAAAATAGGTATCGAACGGAACATCGTCGGGAAACTCGTTTTCGCCTTGGAAGGGAGCAACGTTGTCCATAACGCCGAGCATAGCGGCGACAGAAGACTTGTTGCACACCGCGCCGGACGTATAGGGAAGAATGTGGCGGTTAGAGATGATGTTTGCCGCGTTGACAAGTGCAACGAGGGAAGCGAGGATCGCGACAATCCACAGCAGAACCTTGAGCGCGCCGGGGAGCGGCAGGATACGCAGGATGGCAACGGCAGCGGGGGCAACCGTGGCAACGGGCAACAGCTTGGCAATGAGCGCACGATACGAAGCATAAGGCTCGCGGGCGAGCAGCTCAGCACGGGGAGAGTCGTAGTGTGCGACAACGACCACCGGGCGGTTGCGCGGAGACGCAAGCGGGCCCGAGGCCTTGTGGTAGGCGATGACATTTTGGCTCACGCCCGTCTTGCCCAGGCGCGAAACCACGGGGTGGCCCGTGCGCTCGAGCACGTAGAGCACGGCACCGACAATGGCCAGTAAGGTGCCGACCAAGCCGATACCGCCGCCGATGCCCATCAGCAGGGCGCCGGCAAACGCAAGGATGCCAGTAACGGCAAATGCCAATCTACTGGGCGCCGGGGCATTGAACTCCTGAACCTCGGGATCAAAGCCGTGGTTGCGGAAGATCTGAGCGATATCCTCGGCAGCCAGGCGCTCTTCTTCGCTGCATGCCGGCGTAATGCCGGTGTTCTGCAGCAGGTGGTTAATATAGTTCTGGGTGTTCGCCATGTGCGCTCCACATCCATAATCCGACAAATAGGCCCAATGCTTGCACATTAGAACCGTATATAGTCGAAAGTATACCCCGAGCGAGCGCAAACGACCGAATTCGGGCCATCTTAACGCCCCGAGCGGACAAGGATATAGCCTAATCTCCATATCGGACTAAAATCATGGCAGCAAACCACCTTCCCATGCGAGGACTCTATGACGGCAAGCGACGCGACCGCGACAATTAAAAAGGGAAATTCGGAGCCAAGTTTCGATAAAACGGCTCAGCGTATCCTCAATCTTTTCTTTGTGCTCAGCAGCTCCCCCGAACCGCTGACGACCGAGCAGATCGTCTTGGATTCTGACCTGGGATATGGCTCGGGCAACATTGACTCGGATAAGCGCAAGTTTCGGCGCGATCGTGACAAACTGCTCGAGCGTGGCATCTTAATCAAGGAGGTTCGCCCCGCCGGTGCGCAGGAGACCGAGGAAAGCTCGTGGACAATCGACCGCGAGCACACGTTTGCTGCAGGCGGCCTCATCACCGCAGACGACGCCGATATCCTGCTCAACGCCATCGACCAGACGTTAGCGGCCGGCTCATCCACCTTTGCCGCGCCGCTTGCCGATATTCGCTCCAAGATTGCCTACCTCACCGGCATGTCGGCGGTGGACGATGCGCCGGTCTGGCGCTCTCCCACCGTCGATGCGGTATGGAGCGCCTTTGCCGAGCGGTGCGCGCTGCGATTTTTATATCAGAACGGACGCGGCGAGCAGAAAGAACGTACCGTCTGCGTCTACGGCATGTTCGAGCGCGAGGGCGTGGCGTACTTCTGCGGCCTCGACAATGTCACCGACGACATCAGGACATTCCGCTGCGACCGTATCGTTCGCGCCTGGCGTCCTTCGAAGGCCTACGTTATCCCTGCGGACTTCAACCTCAGCGACTACCTGTTCTTTGAATTCGATTTTGCCGACCGCCCGCCCGTTGCGGCTACGTTCTCGTTCGCCCCGCAGACGCAGATCGATATGATCAACGGCCTCACGCGCGGGCGAGGTGAGCTCGCACACACCGATTCGGGATGGACTTGGACCGTTGACGTGCGCGATCTTGAAGCCGCCGCCTCATTTTGCATGGCCCACGCCATGGACGGCATGAGGCCCATGGCCCCCAAATCGCTCAAGCAGGCGTGGAACCACCTCATTGAAAGGACGGTGCACGAGCATGCCCGTGCGTAAACTCACCAGCGAGCAGAGGCTCTCGCGCGCCATCGACATCATGGAGGCCCTCTACGCCGCCGGCGAGAGCGGCATGACACGAACCGAGATTTGCAGTCGCTTTGACATCACGGGGGCGTCGCTCGACGAGATTCTCGAGATCGTCTCGACGCTCGCGGACCGAGAATCGGGTGCGCGTATCATCTGCGAATGCCACGGCGAGCGCGTGGTCCTCACCGGTGACGCCGGGCGTGTACTACCGCTGCGCCTGAGTGCCGCCGAGGGCGCTGTGCTCAACCACGAACTTGAATCGTTGGGGATCGAGCCCCAGGCGGCGGCTCGAATTCGACATGCTCTTCTACCCGAAGAGCTCGGCTATAACCAGCACGTCTTTGACACCGTCAACCACGGGTCGCACTGGCAGCAGCTGAGCTGCGCCATTCAGGACGGTGTTCGCTGTCGTATCTCGTATCGCTCGATGGACGATGCGCGGCCACGCGAGCGTCTGGTCGACCCCTTGCGCATTACAGCAAACGGCGACCAAACATATCTGATTGCCTGGGACATCGCGGTCGATGAGCAGCGCACCTATCGCATGGATAAAATCGAGGGACTCGCCTTGACGGAAGACTCCGTCGTGCCTCACGCACCGGACGTTGCATCCCTCCACGATTCCCTTGCCCGGACGCAGCGTAGCGCAAAGCTCTTGATGCCATTCGATATGGCGGAGCATCTGGACTGGGCCGGCATCACCCTAATCGAACGCAGCGGGACAGACATGGCAACGGTAACCGTACATTACGGCTCCGAGCGTTGGCTGCTGAGCCAGATAATCGCAGCGGGCGGAGCCATCCGCATCTTGGATGACCCCGCCCTGTCAAAGCGTCTGTGCGATATGGCAAAAACCCTCATCTGTCCGCTTTAGCGCCGCCGCTCGTGGCGTGCACGCCACAGCTGTAGATAGTGCCCGATCTGCGCCGATTCGATGCGCTGGTAGGAGCTCGTGGGCAGCGACGTTAAGAACTTCTTTCCGTAGCCCTTCGTCACCAGGCGCGGGTCGGCCAGAATCAGCACGCCGCAATCGGTCGACGAGCGGATAAGGCGGCCGGCCGCCTGCTTGACCTCGAGCACTGCCTCAGGCAGCGAATAGCGCGCCCAAGCGCGGTCTTCGCGCAGGTTGCGCTCGCACGAGAGCGGGTCCGTGGGGCTCGAGAACGGCAGCTTGGGAATGATGACGCAGCGCAGCGTCTCGCCGCTGGCGTCAAACCCCTCCCAGAAGGCCTTAAGCGCAAAAAGCGATGAGGTTGGCTCGTTGATAAACCGGTCGCGCAGGCGACGAGGAGATGAGTTGCGCTGCTGGCAGTTGAGTTCCAGGCCCGCACGAGCCATCTTGGGCTCGACGCGATCGTACAGCTCCTCCATGTCACGCCTGTTGGTGAACAGCGTGAGCACCGAGCCGCCCATGGCAAGATGAGCGTCGACCAGCACGCGCTCGAGCGCCGTAAGATAGCTCTCACGATCGCGCGGATCGGGGATATCGCCCGCAACGACTACAGCCATGTTCGAATCGAAGTCGTAGCTCGAGTCCAAGTGCAGCGATGAGGATGTTGAAGCACCGATGCGATCGAGGCCGACCGCATGGTTAAAGTGTTCAAAGCTTTTGGACACCGTCATGGTCGCCGAGGCAAAGATAGCCGTGTGAACCTCGGGCAGCCACTCGGTTGCCAAGGCCTCGCCAATATCGATGCGCTCCGCGGTCATCGACTCGCCGCCGGCACGCAGCCTGCGATTGACCTGCAGCGAATACACGTAGTGTTCATCGGTGCCGTCAATGATGAGCTTGAGGTTCTCGGCCAGCTCGTGCAGGCGGCGCGAGATATCACCCAGGTCGACAACAACCTCGGGCTTGTCGGCGGCGACGGCTTGTACCAGCGCGTCGACGCTCTTGTCAGCTTGTTCCAATGTGCCGATGGCAGCGTAGGCCGACTGTAAGAAATCATGCCAGTCGTCAGATTCGCGCAGCTCGGGGCCAATCCATAGATTGGCATTGTCATAACCCCCACGCGCACGGCGGCCGAGCTCGCGAACGCCATCGAACACGTCGGCGATTGCCATGCTCGCGCGGGCAACCGTCGACGTCGCCTTGGCAGTAAGGCCCAGATAGAGCGTAGAGCCCTCGGAGGTTGCCAAATCACGGGAAACCTGGCTTAGCGCGCCGGTGCTCGAGCCACCCAGGCGCTCGAACAGGACGCGTGATTCGTCCGCCGACACCACGCGCGCCCACTGACGGCGCGCCTCGCGCTCGATGGAATGGGCCTCGTCGATTACCCAATGACGAATCGGCGGCAAAATCCTGCCCTCGGCCGCGACGTTGCGGAACAGCAGGGAATGGTTGGTGACCACCACATCGGCATGCGCCGCACGACGGCGAGCGCCATGGACCAAACATTTATCAGGGAAAAACGGGCAGAGGCGACGAGCACACTCGCGCGAGGCCGTCGTAAAGTCGGGACGGTTGACGCTGCGCCACCGAATGCCGAGCGAGTCGAGGTCGCCATCGGCTGATTGGCAGACGTACGCCATAATGACCGCGACCGCCGTGAGCGTGTCCGCCGGATCGCGCTTGGTGGTAATCTCGACCTGGCCGCGGCTCATGCGCTCAAGCTTGCGCAGGCACGGATAGTGGTCATACCCCTTGAGAGCGCAAAATGACAGACCACCGTCCAGTTGCTCCGCAAGTTTTGGCAGCTCATGGTACATAAGCTGGTCGGCAAGATTGTTCGATTTGGTCGCAATACCAACCGTGATGTTGTTACGGCGTGCTGCCTCGGCAAAAGGCACCAGATAGGCCATCGATTTGCCGACGCCGGTGCCTGCCTCAATTACTCGATGAGTGCCCGTGACCAGCGCATCGCGGACCTCGAGCGCCATCGCGATCTGCTCATCACGCGGCTCGTAGGTGGGATACATGCGATTGACCAGGCCACCTGGCGCATAGTCTGCCTCGATCTCCTCACGACTCGGCATCTTGAGAACCGGCAGTTCATCGGCGTCCACCCGATCGTCGGCGCGATCGGCCTTGAGAACGTCAGCACGAGCGGCGCTGAGAGAGAAGATGGAACCAGGGTTCTGCCCTGCCAAGAATGAGAAGATAGGACGATAGGACCAAGGCACGTCCAGATGCATGTCGGCTAGGCGCGCCATGAAGCCCTGGGGCAAGTCGGTGAGCGCCACGAGCAACACGCGCCATACGCCACACAGGGCGTCGACGTCGGCATTGGCACGGTGTGATACCGAGTCGCAGCCAAACAGATCGGCCATAAAAGACAGCTTGTGCGAGGCCAGGCGCGGAAGCGCGATGCGCGACAGCGCCAGCGAATCGATCCAAATATCGCTCACGTTGACGCCGCCTTTGACCGACTCGATAAACGAGCGGTCGAACGTGGCGTTGTGTGCGATCACCGGGCAGCCACCGACAAAATCGGCGAGAGCGGCGACGGCCTCAACCGCCGACGGGGCATCTGCAACATCGGCATTTGTAATGCTCGTGAGCTCGGTAATCTCGGCGGGAATCAGCTGCCTGGGATGCACGAAGGTATCGAAGCGGTCGATGACCTCGCGGCCCGAAAGACGGGCCGCCGAGATCTCGATCAGCTCGTTGTCCTGCACCGAAAGACCCGTGGTCTCGGTATCGAGGATAATCACATCTTCCTCGATAAGGCCGAAGGACTGCGTTTTGGCGCGGTCGGCAAGCGTGGCATAGGAGTCGATGACAAACTGCGGCGTTCCTGACGAAACCGCGTCCTCGATTAGCATGCAATGCCCGCTCGACGAAGGCCCATACGGATCAGGCTGTCACAGACCTGCGGGAACGTCATGTCGTCGGTGTGGCGGATCTCATCCGGATACAGCGACGTATCGGTCATGCCGGGAATGGTATTGGTCTCGAGGATAACGGGGCCGTCCTCGCTCACAATAAAGTCGCTGCGCGAGATACCCAGGCAACCGAGGGCCTTGTGAGCGGCACAGGCAAGTTCCTGAGCGCGAGCGTAATTCTCGGGTGAAATCTGCGCCGGAATGCGATGGATATCCGTAGGGTCGACATACTTCACGTCCAGATCGTAGAACTCGCAGTCCTCGGGCTTACGAATCTCGACAATCGGCAGGGCGCGCACGTCATCTTCGCCGTATACGCCGACGGTGACCTCGGTACCCTCGATGCACTTCTCGACCAGCACTTTGTCGCCGTACTCAAACGCCTTGGCGATTGCCGCGGGCAGCTCGGAGGGCTCATGGACCAGGGAAATGCCATAGCTGGAACCGTTGACGGCCGGCTTCACAAAGCAGCGCTCGCCACAAACCTCGACGATATGATCGATATCGACTTCGTCGCCCACCTCGAGCGCAAGGCCGGGGGCAATGGGAATGCCCGCCTTGGCGTATAGGAGCTTAGAGACCTCCTTGTCGGCACCGCAGGCGCTGGCAAGTACGCCCGAGGCCGTGTAGGGGATACCCAGGGTCTCCATGGCACCCTGCATGGCGCCATCCTCACCGCCGGCGCCGTGCATGGCGATAAATGCCACATCGAATCCGCCGGTCGCCATGGTTACCATAAAGTCATCAGCGGCCGTGTCAAGCAGCTCCACCGAGGTGTAGCCGGCTTCCTTCAGTGCCACCACAACGTTCTTTCCCGAATCGAGCGAGATCTCGCGCTCGGCGGAATGACCGCCCGCCAAGACCGCTACGTGCATGTTCTCTAGGCTTTTACCCGGCATGGGCAGACTCCTCCTCTATAATTTCTGCAGCTGATACCATATTGTAGCGATACCCTCTACGTTTCCCCAAAATCGAAAGGCTTCCATGAATCCCAAGACTAAATCTCAGGACATTCGCGACTTGAGCCAAAACGATATTCGCGAGCTCGTGGCCGAACTTGGCCAGCCCGCCTTCCGCGCGAAGCAGCTCATCGAATGGGTCTTTGAGAAGAACGTTTGTTCGTTTGACGATATGACCAACCTTCCCAAGGCTTTCCGTGAGCAGCTTAAAGAGGCTTTTGCCTTTGATACGCCGACTGAACTCACCAAGCAGGTTTCCAAAGATGGCTCGCGCAAGTATCTGCTCGAGTACCACGATGGCATTTCCGTCGAGACTGTCGGCATGCCCCGTCGTAACAAGCTTTCCGTCTGCGTTTCCACCCAGGCAGGCTGCGGCATGGGCTGCGCCTTTTGCGCCACCGGTCTCAACGGCCTCAAGCGCTCTCTGACCGCTCAAGAGATCGTCGACCAGGTGCTTCATGTATCCAACGACTTTGGCGAGCGTGCCACAAGTGTTGTCTTCATGGGCCAGGGCGAGCCGTTTGCCAACTACGACGAGGTTCTCAAGGCACTGCGTATCCTCAACGACCCCGATGGCATCGGTATCGGCGCTCGTCACCTCACCGTCTCTACCAGCGGCGTTATTCCCGGTATTCGCAAATTTGCCGATATCCCCGAGCAGTTCACTCTTGCCGTTTCCCTGCATTCCGCCATCCAGTCGACGCGCAATAAGCTCATGCCCGGTGTTAAGAAGTACACGCTGCTTCGCCTTCACGAAGCGCTTCAGTTCTACACCGAGAAGACTGGCCGCCGCCCGACCTATGAGTATGCCATGATCGAAGGCGTCAACGACACGAATCCCGAGATGCAGGCACTCTGCGACTTCTGCGAGGGAACGCTGTGCCACGTTAACCTGATTCAACTTAACGACATCGAGGGCAGCCCGCTCAAGCCGTCGCCGATTCATAAGGTTGAGGATCTTCAGCGTCGTCTTGAGTCCCGTGGCATCGAGACCACGATTCGTAACTCCCGTGGTAACGATATTGACGCCGCTTGCGGACAGCTGAAACAGCGCTTC
>OGXI01000613.1_pt1 | contig 31488 bp, 29 predicted proteins | sample 1576221 | NCBI WGS metagenome assembly OGXI01 (sample SAMEA3541523, study PRJEB24748) | human gut metagenome | biome: human gut; feature: human-associated habitat; material: faeces | place: China | collected 2012
ATCAGCAAAAAGAATGTAAGAAAACAGTTCTCATGCATGACCGATCAGGTGAATACCGCGGCACTTCCTGGAAACAGTGAAAAGATTCCGTTCGTTGTATGGAATACTTCTGGCACCGCGAAAAAACAGGTCATTGCAAAAGAACTGCATCTGTTCCGCGATTACAATCTGTTTGTATGGGATGGTTATGAGGCGGCCGAGGCGGTAGAAATGCCAAATCTGGTGCTTCGCGATGCAAACGGAAATGCAGTTCCGGCAAAAATCGAAAATGCAGGAATTTCCTTCGGGTACGATCTGCCGGATGACCGGTTCCGTCAGCCATATATGGCAAAGAAGGTGCTGGTAACGTTTGAGGCAGAAGTTCCGGCGATGGGATATGCAACATATTATCTGGAGCAGGCAGAGCCGGATCAGAACCAGGAAACCTCTGCAGATTTTGCGAATGAGCGCGTTCTGGAAAATGAAAACCTGAAAGTTACGGTCAATGAGGACGGTTCCTACCAGATTCTGAATAAGGAAACCGGAAGAACGTATGAAAATCTGGGACTCTATGAAGATACCGGAGATATGGGAAATGAATATATTTATATTCAGGACTCTGGAAAACAGACAATCACAACGAAAGGCATGAAAGCTGAGATTCGCTGTGTGGAGAAAAATGCATTCCGCACGGTAGTTGAGATCTGTCACGAAATGATGATTCCGTCCGGTATGGGAGAGGAACTGCAGAGACAGCGTGAGATGTGTATTGACCCATATACGCGTGTGGCAAACCGTTCGAAGGAACTGGTTCCGATGGAAGTAAAGACGGTTCTGACACTGGAAAAATCGGGAAAAGGTCTGCGTGTCGCAACGACGATCTGCAATCAGGCAAAGGATCACAGAGTCCGCGTTGTAATGCCGACGGGTCTGAATACGTCTACGCATCTGGCAGATTCTGCCTTTGAGGTTGTAAAGAGAAATAACCGTCATAATGATACCTGGACGAATCCCTGCGGATGTGAAAGACAGCAGTGTTTTGCTGCAATGGAAGATGAGACAAATGGTCTTCTTGTGGCAAACCGCGGATTGTATGAATATGAGGTTCTGGCGGATGAGGAGAATGCGATTGCGGTAACGCTGCTTCGCTCCGTTGCGGAGATGGGTGACTGGGGTTATTTCCCGACGCCAAAGGCGCAGCAGATCGGAACGTTTACCCTGGAGTTTGAAGTTGTGCCGTATGCAGCCGGTAAGACGGGCGAGGCATTTACCGAGGGTTACGCATTCCAGCAGGATCTGACAGCAGCACAGGCCGGTCTTTCAAAGGCATGGCTCAGAAAGCCGGGTCAGGTAAAACCGGAACTCGTATCGGGCGAGATGCCGCTGGAAATGAGCTTCCTCCGCTTTGAAGGGGAAGGAATTCATCTGACGGCGTTTAAGAAGGGACTTGCAAAGGACGATCTGTTTGTGCGGTTTGTGAACAATATGCCGCAGGATGAGGTACTTTCCTTCCGAAAGGAGAGCTGGATGAAAGAGGTTTACCGCAGTAATGTAGTGGAAGAGAAGGGTGAGGTACTTTGCCCGGATGAGAACGGGGTGTATCATGTGACACTCCTAGAGTTTGAGATTGCGACGTTTGGGGTTGTGAAATAATGGCTGGCGCGTGAGCTGGGAGTGAGAACGGGAGGAAAGTCTGGATCCGCCTGAAGGGCGGATCGGCGCAAGATGGTTGAAAAGAATAGGATGGAAAAAGCAAGAATGTGCTGGACTTTAAAGGGGACAAGTTATATGCTGGAAATATGAGAAAAATTTCCAAAGGAGGGTTTTTAAGATGCAGAAATGGACGAGCAGGATTGAGACCCCGATCAAGGCAGAGCTGATTTGTTATGATGTGAATGGAATTCATATTGTGTTTGGGGTGACGGAAGAGAATCAGCTGAAGCTGTTTCATTTTTCACATGCACCGTTTGACGCGGAGAATCTTTGCCGGAAGCCGGATGGAGTGTGGATGATGGAAGGAATGCGGGAAGCTCAGATTAAGGAGAGCTTCCAGCTGGTGCAGGTGAATTTTTCGGGGTATAACCGGCCGTATGAGAAGCATGGAAATAAGTATATTGTGACGGCTCCGGGATTTTTGTTGAAGTTTGATTCCATTTCCGAGGAGAGAAATGGGAAGGGTGATGTGCTTCGGATTGTGCAGTCGGATGATGTGACGGGCGCGAAGGTGGAGTCTGTGATGCAGTTTTTTGATGGGATTCCGGTTGCGAGAATGTACAATACAGTGACGAACGAAGGAAAGGAAGACCAGACACTGGAGTACATTTCGAGTTTTAGTTACTGGGGTATTGAGAAGGAACAGAAAGAGGGAATTCCAGAGCTTGTCAGCTCGGATGACAAGATGTCGATGGTTGTGGTTCACAATGGATGGCAGAAGGAGCTGACGGTGAAGAAGTACCGGTTTGCAGATCTTGGCATGGCGCAGACGCAGCCGCATAATTATCAGAGAACTTCGAAGACGATTGAGATTACGAATACGGGCAACTGGTCGGCGAAGGAATATGTGCCGATGGGATATATTGGAAACAGTGCGGCAGATTCGAGTCTGTTTTTTGAGATTGACCACAGTGGTTCCTGGCATTATGAGATCGGAGATCAGAACTGCCATTTTTATCTGGCGGTGAGCGGTCCGACAGAGATTCAGTCACACTGGTCGAAGAACCTGAAGCCGGGAGATTCCTTTACAACGGTTCCGGTGGCTGTCGGCGTAGGTCATGATGATTTCGAGGAAGCGATTGGTACTTTGACGAAGTACCGCAGAAAGATCCGCCGTCCGAACAAAGATAATGAAAATCTGCCGGTTATTTTCAATGATTATATGAATTGTCTGTTTGGAGATCCGACCACAGAAAAAGAGTTCCCGCTGGTGGATGCGGCAGAGAAGGCCGGATGTGAGTATTTTGTCATTGATGCCGGCTGGTATGCGGACGGCAACTGGTGGGACAGTGTCGGTGAGTGGCAGGAGAGTAAAAAGCGCTTTCCGAATGGAGTGCGTGAGGTGACGGATTATATTCGTTCGAAGGGCATGATTCCTGGTGTCTGGCTGGAGCTGGAGGTTATGGGTATCAACTGTAAGAAGGCTTCCATTCTGCCGGATGAGTGCTTCTTCCTGCGCCACGGCAAGCGTGTGTATGACAGAAGCCGTTATCAGCTGGATTTCCGTCATCCGCTTGTGATTGAGCATGTGACCGAAGTCATCGACCGTGTGGTACGGGACTACGGTGTCGGCTATATCAAGATGGACTACAATATTGAGCCTGGTATTGGTACGGAAGTGGATGCAGACAGTTTTGGAGACGGTCTTCTGGAGCATGAGAGAGCGTATCTGGCATGGCTGGATGGCATCTACAAAAAGTATCCGGATCTTGTCATTGAGAACTGCTCGAGCGGCGGTCTCCGCATGGACTATGCGATGCTGGCGAGAAACAGTATTCAGTCGACGAGTGATCAGGAGGATTACCGGAATTATGCGACGATCTCGGCGAATGCAGCCATCGGCGTGACGCCGGAGCAGGCGGCGATCTGGTCGTATCCGCTGCGGGACGGCACCGAAGAGGAAGTTATTTTCAATATGGTGAATGCGCTGCTGCTTCGTATCCATCAGAGCGGCCACCTTGCAGAGATTTCGCCGGAGCGGTTTGATCTTGTAAAAGAGGGAATTGACTGCTACAAAGAGATCCGCAGCGGCATCAAGGACGGCGTTCCGTTCTGGCCGATGGGATGGGCGGATAATGAGGACAAGCACCTCGCAGCCGGCATCCGCGTGCCGGGGGATGTGATTTATCTTGGTGTATGGAGACGCGGCGGAGAGGCTGATTTTGAAGTTCCGCTGAACCGAGCATTCCCAGGGAAAGAGCTGGAGGTTTCCTGCATTTACCCGAAAGCATGCGGTGATGTATTCCATTACGATGATTACAGCAAAAAACTGAAGGTCCATTTTCCAGAGACGTATATGGCGCGGCTGTTTCAGATTAAAATGAAATAAAGTAACGATTCAGAGCCCCATTTCGGATTCCAGGCTCAGAAAAGCCTATTGAAATTGAAATCAAGAATTATTTTGCCCCAGTCATTAAGCGTGAAAACGGATTGCTTAATGTAATGGCGAAAGAAAAAGAAGAAGAAATAAAGAATGTCTTCCCTATGACTATGAATGAATGGTTTTGGTTAGACCACATTCTGAATGCTCAGATGAGGACATTTGAAGATATGAATGCAGCACGGTTATATAAAATTGCTAAAGATGAAGAATGGGCAAATAAAAGTGCTGCTGCAGCTCAGCCTTCTTCTCATTAAAACATACAGGAGGCAAATGTAAAATGAATAAATATCTGGAAATGCGAAGTATCTGCCTCATAGAGCCAGAGACTGAAGAGTTTGTCCAGGTAACATATCTTTGTGACCTTGATTCAAATATGTATGAGGATGAAATTCTTGATACATGCGGAGGACTTAGAAATGTAGGAATGGCGAACGACAAGGAATTCATGGCTCTCGGCCTTTATCCAGTATCTTTATACTATGAAAAGGAAGGGAAGACCATGCGGGCACGGGAGAATTCGATGAGTGAATTTGACCTCGTGGAAGATAACATATATAGACCGAACACAGACGGTATCAACCTTCTGTGCAGGATTAAACATCTTAAAAAGAAAAGACAGCAGGCTGCGTGAAATACGCGCCTGTTTTTTTTGTGCAAATTTTTTTAAATTTTTTCCGAAAAAAGTGACAAATTTTTGTTAGGATTCGGCATATTGATTTTGTAAATAAAATTGAAAGGAGAAAAAGGAGCACCTTTTGGATGGAAAATAAAAAGATATGCTTCCTTGATACGGAATTTAACGCGACAAGTTACGCAGACCAGAATGACGGATACCAGGAGATAACAGAGATTGGAGCGGTTGTCTTTCAGGACGGGAAAGTAGTTGACACGTTTCAGCGTTTCTGCCGGCTTAAGGAAGGACACAAACTAACAAAAAGATGTAAAAAAATAACCGGAATCACGCAGGAAGTTCTAAATGAAAACGGCATCCGGTTCAATGATGCCATGAAAGAATTTCGTGAATTCCTGGATAAACATAACCTCAAAAGAGCATATGCATTCGGTAACGCCGATGCGATAGAGATGAGGACGACCGCAAAGCTGAACGGTGCAGACGCCGGCATTTATGAAACCATCAAGATGATATATAACATATACCCAAAATTTCAGAAACAGCTTGAACTGCATTATGTATTTTCGCTTATGGATATCTGCCGGATATGCAATGTAGACCACGGGGCCGAGGGGCGTGCTCATTCAGCAATGAACGATGCAGAAGACACCGGGTTTGCGTTCTTTAATATGAAACAGAATAAAATCAATCTGCCATTACTTAAAGAAATCAATACACATAAATATAATGTAGGTATTTACAGAGATAGGCGTTCTGTAAAAATGGCTAATATCAAGCGGCCTCAGGTCGTAACAGCTGCTTTTATAAATGATATTGAGACTGTCTTTGACAATGCCAGAGAGATTTTAAATGAACCAATCGTACGCGCTCTGCATGATGACATGATGAGGGTTATGGGACGGCCTGACCTGGAACAGGGCGAAGACGGGCTGTAAAAAATATACAGAAAGGATATAGGAAATGGGTAATAAATTATATAAACCTAAAAATAAGAGAAAAAAAGAAAATTTAAAGATGATTGACAAGCTGGAGATTGGTGGTGTAACAATCGCCGCTATCGCACTGCTTGGATGGTCAGGGTATTCTATTGCAAACACATTCATTCCGCAGCCGGAGACGCCGGTGTATGAAGTCAATGTTGACAGCGTGTCTAACTATATGGATAACCTTGATGCTGAGGTTAAGGAGGTAGAAGCTACACCGACACCGACCCCGACACCAACAGCAACACCAGAGCCAACCAGTACACCAGCACCGACAAAAGAGCCAACTAAGACTCCGGCACCAACAAAAATGCCGAAAAAGAAAGTGAAAAAAGAAGAAAAGAAAGCAGAACCAACACCGGCAGAAGCAGCAGCAACACCAGCAGCAGCTGAGACTCCGGCAGCTGAAACTCCGGCCCCAGAAACACCTGCAGCAGCAACACCAGCAGCTGAGACTCCCGCTCCGGAAACACCTGCGGCAGAGACTCCAGCCCCGGCAGCTACATATGCAACAAATGACACTGTAAACTTCAGGACAAGCCCCTATAAGTCATCTACCGTAATCGGAATGATTGGTAAAGATGTACAGCTGACAGTGCTTGAAGACCAGACTTCACATCCCGGATGGTATAAGATTTCAAGAAATGGCACTGATGGCTATGTTTCAGCAGATTTTGTAACAACGAAATGAGAAAGGGAAAAATAATGAAAAAAATTAAGAAACTTGGAATTACCGCATTGGCTGCTGTACTTGTTGTGAGTGCTGCCGGATGCGGAAAAAAGGAAGAAAAAGTATACAAAAACAGCGATATCGTGATGTCTGTTAAAGACAAGAATAGTGATAAGCTAAAGATTGATTATGCGACAGCATGTACATATTTACGAATCATGCAGGCAGAAGCTTACAGCTATATGAGTTCCCTGTCAAGCCAGTCTAACGCTGGAGCTTCTGATGATGTATGGTCTGAAGCAATACCTGGCGATGATGCAGAGTATGACACATATGGCGAGCAGTTCAAAGGCGAATCCCTGGATACCTTAAAGACAATGATTTTAAGTGAAGCGAATCAGGATGAATATGATGTAGAGTTTACTGATGAAGACCAGGAAAAATGCGATGAAGCTGCAAAGAAATTTATGCAGGATAATTCAGACCAGAGTGCCGAGGCTATGCATGCAAGCGAGAAATCTGTTTCAAACGTTTTGAGGCTGTGGACGATTGAGGAGAGGGTGAGAGCCCAGATTATCAAAGAGGCTGACACGGAAGTAACCGATGAGGAAGCCGGCCAGACTACATTCAATTATGCAATCGTTTATAAAAAAGAAGTTGATGACACGGAAAAGAAAGCAAAAGAGCTTGTTGATGCTATGAAAGACAGCACGGACTTTGAGACGGCTGCAAGCAATGCAAAGTTAACAGCCCAGACCGTTACTTTCACAACAAACGACCCGGAATATGATGATTATGACAAAACCATGATTGAAAATGCCGAGAAGCTGAAAGACGGCGAGTGTGACACTTACGAAAACAAGGACGGTAACATCGTTGTACTGTATATGAAAGCCGTAAACGATAAGGAGGCAACTGAAAGCCATAAAGATTCAGTCATCAGTCAGAGAAAGTCAGACCTCTACGAAGATACAGTTGACGGCTGGAAGGATGACAGCCAGGTTATCGTAAATAAAATGGCTTGGGACTCCATCAAGACAGATAAGAATGAGGTCTTCACTGAAAAGCAGACAGACGACAACACAAACGCGAACACAACCGTTGATGGTGACGATAGCAGCACAACTGTTGACGTGACAGCTGATGACGGCGGTAATGTCGGCGATGTCGATATCTCTTCCGGAGACAGCAAAGAAGAAAGTGAAAGCAGCAATGCCGAAAAAGAGAACGGCGATACTGATGAGGCTGATAAAGATGGGGAGCAGGAAGAAAACACTGAAGAAGAAAGCTCTGAAAAATAAAAAAGAAAATATGCAGGAAGGTAACATATATATAATCATGCATTGCCGGCTTGCAAGACTGTATCTGTCAGGAAATGATGTCTTATCGCTTCCTGACGATACAGAAATCCTTGTAAATGTATGCCGGATATACACACAGCTTGCGGATTCCACTTCTGCGCTGTATGCAATGGAAAAAGACCGGCAAGACGTCAAACATGCGAAATATGTCAGCAGCTATAACTGCTGCAAAAAAGTCCTTGACAGGATGGAAGAACAAAACCAAGCAGAACGAATGTTCATAAAAATAACAGCAAAAGAAGCAAAGCAGTGCTTCTGCAACATAAAAAATTTACCTGCGAACTCATTTCGCAGAAAGGAGAAAAAATGACAGTTAGAGAAATGATTGGGCTTGATGAGGCAGCCCTTAATGCGGAGCTTGATGCGGCAATCAGCCGTGTAAAAAAATTAAACAATAATGTTGATGAGATGGGTGACAACAGGGCAGACCATTCATGCCAGTATTTCTGTGCAAGTGACGGTGAGACCCCGGCGGAGTGCAGCCAAATGAATGCACTTTATTGTAAAATTGGTGAATGTCCTCTGAGAAAAGAACAGAGAATGCGTCAGGCGTAACTTTTTCTAACAACACGCAATTTTTGCGTGTTGTTTTTTTTAAAATTTAGCATATTGTTTTTGCTGAAAAATATCAGCTCGGGATTGTATCCCGAAAAAATCTAAAAAAAAGAGGCAAAAATAATGAGAATAAAAATTTCAGAAGACGTTTCCAGGGAATATTACGAGACTGTTAAAGATATCCTGGAAAACAAAGACTTTATCAAACTTAGACTGTACACACAGCATAACACCACAAACCGGCTGCTGCATAGCCTGAATGTGTCATACCTGGCCTGGCTGATGGCAAAGAAGCTGCATTGCGATGCAGCTGCGGCTGCGAGAGCCGGTCTGCTGCATGATTTCTGTCTGTATGACTTTAAAGATGGTACACCGAACGGTGAGTTTCAGGCATTCTATCACCCGAAAGCTGCAGCAGAGAACAGTGAAAAGAGGTTTGAATTAAGCGAGAAGGAAAAGAATGCGATTTTGTCACATATGTTTCCGCTTGGGCCGATTCCGAAAAGCAAAGAGGCGTGGATTATCTCCACGGCTGACAAGGTATGCGCTTCTGCAGAGCTGTGCAGTATAGCGATTGCGCTGGCAAGACGGGGAAGAGTTGAAATTTCTCCGGCGGTGTAAAGACAAACACAAAAAAAATATACACAACATCCAAACAAAAAAACACATCCACCTTCGGTGGATGTGTTTTAATTTTGGTCATATGTAAAACATTTCGGGTTTTAACTCCTGACCCGGAAATCCTTAGTTAAAAGGAATCTCTTCGTCTTCTGCAAATGGCAGAGGTTCTGGCATTGCATCAGTCGGTGCAGCAGTAGCTGCGGCTGGCTGTGGAGCGGAAGGTGCAGGAGCAGAAGCAGCAGCTTCTTCGGAAGCGCGTTTACTTTCAGCGAATTCCTGGTCTTCTACAATTACTTCTGTAGTGTAGATGCGCTGGTTTTCCTGGTTTGTATAGCTGCCTGTCTGAATACGTCCGGTAATCAGGATTTTCATACCTTTGCGGAAATATTTCTCAGCAAATTCACCTGTTTTTCCGAAAGCTACACAATTAATAAAATCTGCGCTCTGGCCATCATTGCCAGTGCGTCTGCGGTCAACGGCAAGTGTATATCTTACGATTGCCATACCGCTATCGTTAGCAGCATATCTTACCTCCGGGTCTCTAGTTAAACGTCCCATTAAAATTGTTTTGTTCATAATCATTTTCTCCTTTTCTTTATTTTTTTTGTTGATTTATGAATCATATATAGTATGCTTAAAAAAATCAGCGATAAAAAACGAAAATGGAAAAAAAATTTTTATTTTTTAAATTGAATTTTTCACCTGTTCCATATATGCTGCAATCTTTGGTGCAGTCTCGGCAAGACCTTCCGGGTCTTCAAGGCTTAAGCGGAAGACTTCGGCAAAATATTCCATATTGTCATCGGTATTTACATCTTGTAAATCGTATTTTTCTTTTAACGCTGGAAGCTCTGTGCTATGTGAGTCCGTTACTACCGGGTCATCTGAGTAAAGTTTCCCCTGGTCGTATGTTTCAAAATCAACGGCATGCCCTACCTCATGAACGACTGATGTTCCAAGCGCGTCCTGCTCTGCACGCAGATACATTTCATGAATATTGCTGCCTACACATGTAAGGCCGTCTATCAGACGCCCACTATCTGACTTTACATCTCCATCATATGACATCTGTGGACTGTCAGTTACGCATATATCGTATTTCTGTAAGATGTTGATGTACTTTTCATCAAGCTCGTTAAATTTATCATACACAAACCCTACATACCGTGAGGCATTTTCCGAATCGCTTCTGACTGGTAAATTATACTTATACTCTTTTGATAAATATCCGCCCCATACATAGCCTTTATCGGTTTTTGCCCACATACCGTCATCGCTTATGATGCTGACCTTTTCTCCTTTTTGGTATTTTCCTATAACTTCACTGTTTTTATCTGGCTCCTTTCTGATATTAAGATTTACAACCGCATATCCTGCTTCCTTCTGGATTTCCGGTTTCTCTGGCTCATAAACCGCTACAAGACTGATGTCTGAACATAACGGTTCTGCCGCAACTGGCATTGCAAAAAAAGAGGAGCATAAAAACAGACTTGCTGTGAATAACTGTTTTTTCACCTGACTTTTCTCCTTTGGGTTTAGTAAAATATTTGCAGTTCTTTCGCCTGCATGTGTACCCATTATTTAATATGCAAAATAAAAAAAAGAAGCCGCGTTTTTTTTGCATCGCTGCCGGAAGGGCAAAAAAAGGCCGCCGCAGAATATCTGCGGCGGCTGTGCAGCCGGCATTTAACCGAGCATTGTTAAGTCAACCTTGTATTCAGAAGCACCTTCACCGTCTACGGTGTAGTAAGCTGCCTTCTCGTTGATATTTAAGTAAATCTTGATATCACCCTTAAGCCCTTTCTCCAGCGCGTCTTTCTTTACTTCCTTTTCAATATCACTTACAGATACGTTTACTTCCTCAACCTCAAGTACAACGTCTGAAACTTTTGTTCTTACAGCCTTAACAACGGCTTTTGCTTCTGTGCTTGCTGTCTTTGCTGCTTCTTTTGTGTCTTCCTTAATCATTTTTGCTCCCTCCTTGATGTCTGCTGCTGTGCTTTTTGCTTCATCAGCAACCTTCTGTACGCTTTTCTTTACTTCTTTTGCTTTCGGTGTGTCTGCAATCTTAACTGCCTCGTCAACGGCCTTATCAATAGCCTTTGATGCTGACTTTCCTGCAGCTTTAACTGCCTTCTCTACGATGCTTGAAAGTGAATCTGTGTTTTTTGTGTTTTTTGTCATTTTATTTTTCTCCTTTTTTATTTTAATTAGTTTGTGTAGCGCTCGACCAGTTCGACATTTAACAGAGAACGGGAAATCCCCGGCCGACAACAAGTCGTCCGCGGGCTAAGTGTTCCGGTTTTAACGTCGCATGCGGGTCTGAATCCCCGTTCGAAGTCTGGTTACGAGCGCGAAACGCGAGTTATCAATGTATATTCTGGCGGCGCTGAAAGTTTTCTGTCGTCGTTAACTGATACAACGACCATGTCAGGATGTTCCTGCATTACGATACCAGTCACTTCCTCCAGAAGCTGGGCGGCCGTTCCGGGATATCCGGGAGTGTGGACTTTTGGGATGGTCTCCTGGTATGCGGTGAGGATTGTGTCCGGCTCGTCTGCGTCGATATTGATATTACAAAATGCAAGGCATTTAGTCTGGTCAGTAAAATTAATTGTCAGTACCATGTAAAAACTCCTTTCCTGAGATTGAGCACTTTCGGCTCGTATATTGCAAGCGCTTTTTCGCTTGCATATATAGTATGCAGGATTTTTCAGAAAAAGTAAAACTTTTTAAAAATTTGTTTTTTCTTCAAAAAATCCGCAAAGTTTTGTCGGCAAATTTGGCATATTGTAATAAGAAAAAAATCAGGAGGGAAAAATATGCATAAAAAAGCGATGCTGGCGGTTGCGGTCACGGTTGTGGTATTGTTTGCAGCGATGACGGTGCAGCGGCATGGAATAAAAACACAGCTGGAAGTATATGGCCAGAGATACGAAAACGCTGAACAGAATTTGGATGCCGAGAAAGACAGGACAGAGAAGATTGATGACGAAGCGGAGTATATAAAGACTGATGAGTATGTTAAGGGGGTTGCAAGAGACCGGCTCGGGCTGGTGCATGAGACGGAGACTGTGTTTGTAAAGAAATGAACAGAATGCCGACGACAGAAGGTTATTGACCGGCTGACGCCGGGATAAAATGTGTTGGCTAACAAAAAAAATTGAGACTTGCTCTGTAAAAAAGAACGAGGGACGGAAGGTTGTTGGTCGGCTGACGCCGGGATGGTGGCTGCTCGCGACCGCAAAAACTGCTCCCTGTATACGGTGCTTATGCCGGCGACTGCTGTTTTCTGCCCGCAGGTTTTGTTTTCCATAGATTTCGGCATATTGTAAGCGATACGAATTACAAAGAAAGGGGAATTTTTTATGGATAACTATATTGTAAGAACTACGGAAGACCTGCTGTCTGATGATATCTGCGGCGAAGTATTCTTTGACTGCACGGAGAAAATCATCCCGGCAATCCTTGACCGCGCGATGAGGCGTATTACTGCTTTTAACGTAAGTGAAGAAAATCCTTATTATACTTCATACGAAGGGATTTTGTATTCCAAAGACGGCAAAAAAGTAATCAAAAGCCCGGCAAAAAAGAACGGCAGTGTAAAGCTGCATGACGGTACAGAAGATATCTGCGAAAATGCATTTGCTTTTTCTGATATCCAGTCTGTCACTTTTCCTGATTCATTGAAGAGAATTGAGAGGAGCGCTTTTGATAGCTGTTATGCTTTGACAGAGATTGATTTTGGAAACGGCATTGAACATCTTGGCCAAAATGAAGACGGTTATATCTTCAACTCATGTGACAGCCTTGAAGTGCTTAGATTTCCAAAACAGTTAAAATCAATCGGTAAATCGGCATTTGCAAACAGCGGCGTGAGGGCTATTGCATTTAATGAAGGTCTTGAGAGCATTGCGACGCGTGCATTCTACGGAAGCCATCTGGAAAAGGTAGAGCTGCCAGCTTCATTAAAAAACTGTGGCAGCCTGTGCTTTTCAACCGTGCAGCGTGTAATCTTTAATGGTGATACACTCCCGAAAGGTTTTATCGGTGCAATCACGCTTGATGAGTTTGATTCAAATGACGGTGTGGAAGCGGTAAAAGTATACTTAAAAGATATAGATAAAACAATCTATATTCCAAAGCAAATGTCTCAAATCGGTATTGAGACTGCCATTTTTCACCTTGAAGGCTGCAGCCTTGCTGAAGCTGATACTTACCTGTTTGATAGCGCTTACCGCTTTGCTAATGTTGCTGATTCGGCGTTCCTTGCAGCGATGGAAGAGTGCTTTACAAATAATAACGAAGAAGCAAAAGAATTTTTAAAAAAGAATTCAACGCGAATCGTTGATAAGCTGCTTGAAGAAGAGGACGAAAGCGGACTGGAAAGAATATCACGTCTTGGCGTAGTCAGTGAAGAACAGTTAAAACGCATCGGCGAACTGGCTGAGAGGAAAGAATGGGCCGCATTGTCGGCGTATGTCATGAATCAGGTTGATAACTCTGATGATGACGATGTGTTTTCGTTGTAAAAATAGTTATATTGTATTGCCCGGCATCTTTGATGCCGGGTTTTTTGTTTGTGGGCAGCGGTCTGGTGTTGCCGGCAAAAAATTACCCGGAAGGTTAAACCTTCCGGGTGTGCTTATTTCTTATGGTTATTAATCTTTGTTATTGATTTCGGCGAAGCCGTTGAAATTGATTTTCAGTTCAATTTTTTCGCCTTTCTTCAGCTTTTTCCATTCGGAAAAATCCATGTTGTATTTTTCTGTCTTGGTCTTGCCTTTCTTTCCCTGATATGTAGTGGTTACGGAGTAGTATTCATTTTTGCTGCCTGCCCTCTGGCCGTCTTTAAGCTTTAGCTCCGGCCAGGATGGGTTCTGGTCATGTCCAGAGCTTTTTGTGGCATCAACAACAGTCCATCGGTCTATTTCGTAGTAATATTTCGTATCATATACTGGCTCCTGCCGGTAAACCGGCTCGCGAGAGGTTTCTGTATAAGTCTCGTCCTTATATACAGGAACCCTTTTGGTCTTTTCTTCAAAATATCCGTTACCGAGGTCGACATGAGAGACTTTGTCTTCGTAATGGTCTACTACCATCCTTGTCTTTGTTTCCGAGACTGTCTTATAGTGGTCGACAACGTTTTTATATGACTTGATTTCCCTTTTTGTATACTGCAGCCGCGCGTCATCTGGAAGCGTCCATCCGCTTTCGTCATAGGTAACGATTTCTTCAACGTCAATCGTTCTTTGCCATTCAAAATCATCAATAGTAACGTTCCTGACCTTTGGCGAAAAACATGATACCAATCCCAAAATGATAAATGCGATTGACGCAAATGTACCAATGAGAAGAAATATGTTTTTCAGAAAAGATTTTCTCGGTTCTTCTGAATCGCTTTTCTGAGAAGATGCTTTTTGCTCTTCTTTTTTACATTTCTTTTCCTCTTCCTGCTTCCGCATTTCAAAATAGTTTCGTTCAGATTCCTCTTTTGTAGCTCCGCAGTTTGCGCATGAATCCAGGTTATCGCTGTTAAGGCTACCGCAAAAAGAACACTGCCAGTCAGGGTTGCGGCTGATTTTTGCCGCCTCTTCCTCTGAAACATATTTGATTTCGTCCGGCATGTAAAATTTTGTATTCTCGTCCTGCGGATGTCCACAGCTCGGACAGGTCTTTTGCCCCGCCCTGATTCGTTTGTTGCCACAGAATGGACAATCCCAAAGTCCTTCAACAAGTTTTCCCATAGAAATATCTCCTTTCGTGTTTGTTGTGTACATATAAAATGCTGAAAAAATATAGCTACAAAATAAACCAGATACCGTTTTTTGCCGGCTGCTGCCTGCAGACCGTCATGCAAAAAAAATCCGCAAAAACACATCGGCTGCTGAAAAATCCGGCATATTGTAAGCAAACAAAACACGAAGACACAAAAAAGGAGAGAAAAATAATGGAAAACATATGCGTAATTACTGGAGCGCCATGCTTTGGGATGCATAAAGTAGTGCAATTTCTGGACGAGAAAGGCGTGTCGTTGATAAACCTGCATGGTGCAAGCGGAAAGAGGACGGAAAAAGAAGAAGATATTGTTCTCAGGTATACGGCTGAAGATGAGACGAATATTGTATTAACCCGTGAGGACATAAAACACCGCGTGCTCGTGCTTACAACCGAGCAGACAGAGCTACTGATGCAGTCTGTGAAAACAAGCAGCGGGAATAGAGCAGGCAACAAGCTGAATGTGGTTCAGTTTATCTTCCCTCCGGCAGATAATATCTCGGGCATCGCCAGCCTTGCGGCGTTTGCTGAAGGCGAGACAGAAGAGACCGTCAACGAATACATTAAGAAAATGATAGGCAAGCCGGATGTCTATATCATCAATGCCGATAAAAACGCTGATGCGGCTGGGGAGTACATTTTTAAAATGCTTGCGTATTACGAAAAGGAGAGCGATGCCGGGCCACTGGCGCGTAAAATGTTGAAGGCTGAATTGGATGTATTCATGGAAAGTGAAATGGAAAGGCATAGAAAAGAAGAGGAGTTAATGTACAGCAGGGGAAAGCTTGACCCGTATGAATTGTTCAAAAACAGTTACCAGATTTCCCAGATGTGGTCCTTAAATAAGAAACTTTCAATGATAACTGACCCAAAACTGCAAAAGGAAATCGTGGATTACCAGAGAAAGAACAAAGACCTTCTTGCAAGAATGACAGAAATAAGTGGAAATGCCGTCATTTCCGGTGATATTTCAGAAATCGCAAAGATATTAAAACACTTTCTGGCTTTCAGGCTCGCCAATAATCGGCCGAAAAGCCTGGAACTGAAGATAGAAGAGGAGTAAGGAGCCTGCGGCTGGCGTCAGCCCCGCCGGAAAAACACAAACAGGAGGAAAAAATATGTCAAAAAATATATGCGTGCTGACCGGAGCGAGAGATTCCGGGATGTGTAAAATATACGGATATCTGCGGGAAAACGGCGTAAACATAACTGGATTTCATGAAAGATGTGATTTGATGGATGACAGTGAAGCAGTTTTGTCGGAAGGCGATTCCGTAATCACGAAAAAAGATACTGAAAATAAAGTAATTATGCTGACGACAAAGCAAGCTGAAACGTTGACTGAAAAAGCCAAAAAAAAAGGCCTTACAGTCGTTCAGCTTGTCGTTCAGCCGCCAAAATACAGCCTTGGTAGGATTGTAAATATGTTGCCGATTTACGGAAACGAGGACGAATCCGAAGTCTCAGAATATATACGAAAAATTGCAGGAAGGCCTGATACATATATCATCAACGTAGACAGGAATACTGATAGTACCTGTAAGTACGTGTTAGATATGGTTAAAAATATCATATACGAAGACGATATTAACAAGGCATTTCAAACATATATCAAAAAAGAATTCGAAACATACAAAACAAATATGACCTCATCTGATACTACCAGAGGAGCATATGCCGTATTTGAAAAGAGCCTGGAGGTCTCACAGGTGAAAGCTCTGGCAGAAAAATTGCCAAAAATTACAGATGATGGCGTAAAGACTGAAGCTTTGGAATACGAAAAGAAGCATGGAGACCTGATGATAAAAATGGCAGCCAGATATGGGAACTGCCTGATTTCCGCTGACGTAGAGCAGATAGAGAAAAAAGCAAAAAATATGCTGAAAGAAGTGCTCCAGGGAAAAACCGAGCTGTAGTTCCATCGCTGGCGATATTCGGCATATTGCAGAAAACGGCAATGCCGAAAAAAGAAAGGAAAAAAGGATATGAATACAGAAGTAATTCCAAAAGCCGCATATAGCAACGGGCTCCAGGAAACCGGTCAAGACGGAGTTGTCTTTACTATGCCAGCTTCCAGGAAAAAACTTATGTCAGTAGACATAAGGCCTGATATTGACACTTTGGTTTTCAGCCGGCAATTTATAGCATACAATCTTATGGACGAAAACAAGGTTTTTCCAAACATCAGGAAAATCTACATTGAAAACGGAGTGAGGGGGATTAAGATTAAAAACTCAACGTTTCCAAATGTGGAGCAAGTCATTTCTGAAAGCAGTTCTTTTGCCTCTGGCGAAATGCTTATAGAAGTGGGGCTTTACAATCAGTACACATTAATCAATACGTTCATTAAAAAGCCGACAGACGTTTTAAACTTGGCAGATATTACATTTATCGCAGACCATGCACTTGACGGATGCCTGGCTAGGATTAAGAAAATTGATGAAAATATTTCCGTAGTCTCTGATGCTTTTAAACGATATTTTAAATGGAATCAGCCTTACGTTGATGGTGTCAAGATGATTGACAGTCTGATTATTGACATTGATAGTACCGCCGAGGTAATCACCATACCGTCAAATGCACGGAATATATGTAAAGACCTCCAAAAACTCAGTAATGTAAAAGAGGTCAAAATTGACCGCCTGAGCAGACTGTACATAATACCAAGCTGGAATAAGGTAAACAAAGTGTGTCTTACATCAAAAGAATATATGGGATTCTCAAATCTGCCTGATATACCTGATGTCAAAGAAATTGATATTGAAGATAATCCATATTTCAAATCAATTGACGGCATTATCTACACAAAAGACGGTGAATCACTCGTGCTGTGTCCATCCGGCAGAACAAAAAAGGTTGTGATTGCAGATGGAACAAAGAGTATAGAAACAAGTGCATTCAAAGATAGTAAGGTCAAATCTGTCATTTGCCCGGACTCACTGCAGAATATCTGCTGCACGGCGTTTAATAAATGCTCAAAACTTCAACATGTAGATTTTGGAAGAGGCATAACCATCCTTGGAGGCATGCAAAGACCGGTATTCTACAAATGCGATGCATTAAAGAAAGTTGAATTTCCACCACAGATTAAATATCTCGGCGAAAACCTGTTTTCAAGATGCCTTAACCTGTCAAAAATTATTTTCCATGAAGGACTTGAAAAAATAGGGCCAAACGCTTTTCCATCATGCAAAAATGTAGATGCAGTTAAATTTCCTGCCTCGTTAACATATGTGGGCGATGGAAATTTTCAACATGTAAGCCATTTTGTTTTTAAGAAAGACAGGCTGCCAAAGAATTTCTTACGTGCGGTTACAACATTTGAGGAGTTTGTATATGATACACGAGATATCTTTGAAGTTGACCTTCCACATGTCAAATTTTATATGCCATCATATATAGATAGCCCAGACATTGCTAAAGCAGATTTTTACATGTCATCTTACGATATAGATTACGAATATGCTGCGTCTCTGCTAAATGTAGCCAGCCAGCATGGTCAGAAAGAGGATATTGCATTAAAGCTGTATATCCACTTCACCAAAAATGGCATCACCATACCTGCAGAGCTTTCGCTGTTTCTGTTAATGTATGGAAACGATATTGCAAAAAGGCTTGCTAACGATAAAAACCGCTTAAATGAATTTGGATGTATGCTAAGGTCAAAATTCGTAGATGATAATGACCTGCAGTGGATTCTGAACGGAATCAGGGATGATGCCGTCCTGACGGCTTATGCCCTGAACGCGATAAAAGAACGAAAAACAGAAGATTTCCATATTTAAATATCCCGGCTGCCTGCGGCAGCCGGTTTTTCTTTTCCGCGAAATACGGCATATTAAAAATGTAATAAAACAACAACACAAAGAAAGGAAGAAAAAATAATGGAAAAAATGGTTAGGTCTTATGATTGTGATACAGGCTGCCAACGATATACAGGTAACGGTATGTCATACTTATCTCTGCATGCATTTAGCAGCAGCCAGTATCTTTTTATCCGTGATATTGATATTGAACCAGGAATTAAGGAAGCCCGGTTTGTCTGCCCGGATGGCGAATATGCAATGCAGTTTCTGCTGGAAAAATGTATGAAGCAGTTTCCGGATGTAGAGAAAATCTATATTGGTCTTGGTGTAAATTCACTTCATTTCTCAAATTTTATGTTCCCGAATGTAAAATATGTAGAATCAGACAGTAAATCGTTTCTTTCAGGACAAATGCTGGTATCGACAAGCAGCTCTCTGTACAATGTGTTCTGCAGGAAACCGGAAGACGTGATTGACCTGAATAAAGTTATGTTTATTGAAGATAAAGCGTTCGCCGGCTGTATGTCCACAAATATCATCAACACGGATAATGTGAGACTTGTTGACAGCAGGGCTTTTGATGGCTCAGCTGTCAGCATGCTTGACTGCAAGAACGGTGTCGTTATGGTTGGCAATAATATAATCATCGATGTCAACGAAGATGCAGACGAAATCGTTTTGCCGCGTGATTGCGTAGTAAGCCACGCTATAGAAAAACGGCATTTGAAAAAAGCAGTAATAAAAGATATGAAAATGCTCTCTGACCTTCAGCTTAACGCTGACACTATCGTCATTGATGACGACAATGAACGCGTCAAGGCATCTCTGGCGAAATATGGACTGGCTTATGCTAAGACAATAGAACTGACAGAAAGGACACGGTCCATTGGTTATACTGATATTGATGGCATTGTATATTCGGCTGATAAAAAAGCTCTTATTGTATGCCCAGGAGGAAGGACAAAACCGGTAAATATACCAGAAGGAACAGAAACAATTTCATCATTTGCGTTCGCAGAATCAATGATTGAATCTGTATATATGCCGGATTCATTAAAACGGATAGAGCAACACGCCTTTCATGGCTGCAGCTGTTTGATGCATGTTAAAATCGGAAAAGGACTTACTAATCTTGGCGAGCCATTCAGTTCAGGAGCTATGTTTAACGGATGCCGAAGCTTACAGCATATAGACATCCCGGAAAATATTAAATATATCTCTTCAAACTGTTTCAGTAATTCAGGCCTTACTTCAGTAACTTTGCATGAAGGCCTTGAAACGATTGACAGCGGTGCGTTCAACTGCCCGATTCAAAATGTGGAAATCCCGGAATCTGTTAAAAATATAGACTTGTGGAATTTCCCTGTGCTTAATGAAGCCAACATCAAAACGCACAGCATACCGGTTATTGTAAGCATTGTCAAGTCGAACTGCAAGAAATGGAACTGCAGAAGCAATCTGGCTGATTTAAAAATCAATATTGACGGTATGGCTTATCCTATTTTCGTGCCGGCTAAACTTACAGACGCCGGATTGAGAAAGTTAAGAAGCCTGCTTGATACAGTACTGTTTAGGAATGCCGATTCTGACGATGTAAACCGGACGACATTCCTCAATATTACATCTGACCCGAGGATAAAGCAACGGCTTGCATTGAAAATGTATGACGCCGTAGAATGCAATGAAATCAAAACCTATCTTCGCCGGGCAGGAAAAAGTATTGCTGAATGGATGATTTTTGATAAGGATGAAGATGCTTTAATTCAGTTTCTGAAAAAGGATATCATAACAGCCAATACTATTGACAAATTAATGCCACAGATGGATGCTGCTGAGATGGTTAATGCCAAGGCATATGCACTGGAGTACATAAGAAAAAACACAAAAGAAAAAAGTTTCCGTATTTGAAAAAAGCGCCGTCAGGCGCTTTTTTTGTTGCCGGCAAAAAATCCGACAAAAATTTGCGTACTCCGGAAAATCTGGTATACTGTATATAAGAGATGAGGAAGAGAAATCTTCCTGGTTCATAAGACGGATTCGCCGCCGAAAAAATTCCTTTCTTTGTTTAAATGCCGCTGCCGCATGCAGCGGCATTTGTGTTTTCTTGGATAAAGAATTCAGCATATTGTAAATGACAACATTTGGCGGCGAGCCGGAAACGGCAGACTGCCTGGTACACATATAATAAGAAAGGAATGGTGCAATATGCCAAGAATTACATGCAGCAACATACACTGCCAATACAACAAACTCAAAAAATGCATAAAAAAGAACGTAAAAATAAGCAACATCGGAGCCTGCACTTCGTACAAAGTCGGGTTCTCGTATTATTTTTTCTACTGTGCTGAACATATGCAGACAAATTTCCTGACTTCTGTTGATGTAAAACTGCACCCGGAATACAAATACAGCATATATTACATGATGCGATGTCTTCCGGTTGTATACACAATAGACTATATCAGAGGGATGCTGATAATGTGCCACAAAGAAACAAAAGAGATTCTCAACGCAAATGACCTGCTGGCTCTGATGGAGACTGATTTGGACAAGGATGCATTAAAAAAATGTACTGAAGAGTTTAATGCAAACGGCCTACCGAAATATGAAGAGAAGGACGAGCCTGAAACTGAAGCAAAAGAGTCTGAACAGAAAGAATACGGCTGGCTATCTCCGGAAGGTGATTTTCATTCGGCGGAATGGGGATGTCATGAGATGGCGGCACAGTGGCTTTGCCGGGAGCTTGGTATAGACAGTGGATATCGGATGTGCAGAGATATCCTTGTAGAGCGTGGATGGTGCCTTATTGATGACCCGTATGATTCCGGAAAATACTTCGTAACACATAAGAAAGACCTGACCAAAAAACAGAAAGACTTCTTATATGGATACTTTTTGGATATGGGAATGACAAAGCGGGCAGAAGAATTCGTAAGAGATGATGCGTAATATGGCAATAAAGCTTAGCAGCGAGACCTTCGGTCTCGCTTTTTTGCTGCATTTTCGCCGCATTTTACCGGCTGAAAAAAATGTGAAAATTCAGTGAAAAAAAAATTTCAAAAAACGTTACATTTTTATTTTTATTTTGCATATTAATTCTGCGGGCATAAAACAAGCCTTGAAAAAGCGGCGGCAAGATTAGGATGTCGCGTACAGTAGTGACGCGAGAGGAGAACTAAACGCCCCTGCCAGAGAGCTGATAATACACCCGCACAAAAAAACCGCCAAAGGCAATCTCCCATCCTCAGGAGACGGCTGAAGACTTTCCGAAAAGCCCGGAAAGCCGCATAAACAGCGGTTTTCAGGAACAAGTTGACACGAGGACACAGAATGGTCACAAAAAATTTCTTTTTTTTAAATTATTTTGCATATTATATATGATTGAAAAAATCAATCACATAAAGATGAAGGTAAGCGAGTAAAAATGAGCTTCCCGAATCGCATATGTAAGCAATAAGCTGCTTGCATATAACCGCAAATATGACCGTTCCTCGTAGCCAAAGAAAAGGAGATGCGATGAAAAAAGTTTCAAGAGTCATTATAGGCGGAACACTCATAGCGCTTGGATGTGGATGTTTTCTTTATCCGAATTTCAGGGAATGGAATACTCAGCGCGAAGTCGAGTCTGTAATACACAAATTCGATGAGACTTACAGCAAAGGTATTGATTCTGATATTACATCAGAGCCGGTAAAGACATCTGATAAATCAGATTCTGACAAAAATGATACGGCAGACGTAACAGGCCAGCCGGCAAATGAATCTGATAACAAGTCAGAAACTGCTGATGACGATAAAGAAAAGACTGACACAAGCAGCAGCAAAAATAATACAGTGACAAATACTCCTAAACCAACGAGTCATGAACTTGCAAGTAAAGGAGATGACAAAGCCGAAGCGGAACAGCAAACCGCAGGCAATACAGACAGCACTGAAAATACCTCTGAAGATTCAGAAACCGCTCTCTCTGAAAACACAGATTCGGATTCTGACGCATCAGATGATGAAGAAAGTGCTACCCGTCCATATCAAACTTTATATGGTGAAATGGAAAAGTATAACAAAGATTTGACCACAAACGGTCAGGACATAGTAGACGCATGGAGCTACGAGCAGCAGCCACTTGACCTTTCATCTGTAGACATTGATGAGGACAATCCGGTAATCGGATACATTGAAATCCCCGATATGAAGATTCGTCTTCCATTAATGCTGGGGGCTTCAACAAAAAACCTTGAAAAGGGTGCAGCAGTTTTATCAGAAACCAGCATGCCGATAGGTGGTAAAGATACAAACTGTGTAATTGCGGGACACCGCGGATGGGAAGGAAGTGCATACTTCCAGTTTATTGAAAACATGAAAAAAGGTTCAAAAGTATACATAACAAACCCTTGGGAGACGTTAGTGTACGAGTGCACAAGCACACAAGTCATTTATCCCGACGACGTTCAATCCATCCTGATTCAACCAGGGAAAGACATGGTTACCTTATTTACATGTCATCCATATGTACTTGGAGGCGGCCCATACAGATACCTTGTATTCTGTGAAAGAGTCGACACCCAGAAACGGAAGGAAGCAGACGGAATATTAAATCCGGATGCGACAACTCCGGCACCAGCAGAAGAAGCAGATAATGTTGTGGTTACAAAACCTGAAGAAGCAGAGTCTTCAAATAACAGCACTTCCGAAAATACTGATGAAGATTTAAGCGTAGAAAGCACGGCACAGACCCCGGGCAGCAATGACGATTTATCAGTAGATAAAGAAGAGCAGTCAACGCAGGACGAAGCAGGAACAGGCAATACTTCAACAGATATATCGCCAACTCCTGCAAAAGAAACAACATTAGACGAAAACCTGGAAAATGACCCAGAGGTAAAGAAAGCAGAAGAAAGAGGCAAGCGCTTGCTTGCATTGGAACAAACCCTGAGGTATATGCTTCCAGTCGTCTTAATCGCTTTATCTGCGATAATCATTCTGTTTAGAGCAAATAGTAAGCCTAAACGAAGGAAAAGAAAAAGAAAAAATACGGTCAATAGAAAAACAAAACCAAGACCGAAAAAAAAGGAGAAATGAATATGAAATTTAATAAACTTGCTAAAACATTAAGTATGACTGCATTAACAGCAGCTATGACAGTCGCTCCGGCAATTAACGTATTTGCCGCACCGGAAGATATTATCGATACAACAAAGAAAGCTTCCCTTACAATTCACAAATATGATATGACAGCTGCACAGCAGGACGGAATTAACGTAGATGAGTTCAAAGAAAACGCAAATGGTAAGCAGGACGCAACTGCAGAAACAACATTTGCAGATTACGTAATCAAAGGCGTTGAATTTACATACGCCAAAGTCGGTGAAATTAACACAGAAAGTATCAACGGAAAAGTTGAAGTAGTATACGATGTTCCAAAGGAACTGGCTACAATCTTAAATCTTCAGAGTAAAGTCGGAAGAACAAATGACAAATATTCTTCTGATGAAATCAATGAAGCTATGGCAACAGCACTTGTTGACAATACAGCAACAAAAGGAAAGCTGGAAGATTATATTAAGACAGCAGCAGGCGCAACAGCAATGCCTATGACAGATGCAAACGGTGTAACATCCGCTTCTAACCTGCCACTTGGTCTTTACCTGTTAGTTGAAACAAAAGTTCCAGCAAACGTTAACACAACTGTAGACCCGTTCTTCGTATCCCTGCCTATGACAGACAGAGAAGGTGAAGCTTGGTTCTATGATGTAACTGTATATCCGAAAAACCAGACAAACATTCCTGACCTTGACAAGCTGGTAAGACAGCATGATGATGCTGCATATTACAATCAGGCAGAATATCATAACACAGCAACAGTTTCCGAAGGTGACAAGATTGATTACATCCTGGTATCCCACCTGCCGAAGATTACCAGCAAAGCAACATATCTTACAAAATATGACTTTACAGATAAAATTTCCAAAGGTCTTGTATACCAGAGAGATATGACTCTCTACTTCTACGACAACGAGGCAGATGCTCGTGCAAACAACACAGCTAATGCTGTTGTTACATGGAAGCAGGCAAAAGAAAATGAAGTAGGAAAATTCAAAACTACATACAATGCAGCTTATGATAAGGCAAGCCAGGTAACAATCTCTATGACTGCTGAAGGTCTTGCAGACATCAACAAACAGAAAGCAGGAAGCCAGGAATCCGAATTCTCCGGAAGATGGGTTGTTGTATCTTACAGCACAGTAATGAGCCAGGATGACTTCCCAATCCTTGGTGATAGAGGTAACACAAATGACGTTACTCTGAAATGGCAGAGAACAAATATGGATGACTTTGATGAACTGGAAGACAGAGCAAGAGTATTCACATATGGTATCCATCTGACAAAGAAATTCAAGAGTGATGACCCGAAGAAAACTGGTGACCCAACAAAAGTTAACTTCGTTCTGTACAACAAGACAAACGGATACTATGTTAAAGCAACACCAGGCACAGGCCCAAACACAGGTGTTTACTTCGTAACTGATGGTACACAGAAACTTGATGGAACTGATGACTACTCTCTGAGAGCACTGACAGAAGAAGGCGGTACAGTATTTACACCTGGTAAAGACGGTACTTTCATCATCAAAGGTCTTGAGGCTGATGAATATGTCCTGACAGAACTTCGTACAGACGCAGGCTTCAACCTGTTAAAAGAGCCTATCACCATCAATATCAAATGCACAGAGGATGACTTCACACCATCCAAGACAACACTGTATGACAGCAAAGACAAAGCTGCTAACCAGAACAAACACATGATTGAGACAAACGGTGAAAGAGCTAAAGCTACCGTTGATGGCAGCGAAACAAAGATGGAGGAATCCAAGGTTACAGTTGAAGGCGAAAGCGCTAACTCCCTTGTATCTACTAACTCCCTCGTTGTAATGCAGGTAACAAATACACCTGGATTCAAACTTCCGGCAACTGGTGGTGCAGGTACTATTGCATTCACAGTAGCAGGATGTTCAGTAGCATTTGCAGGTATTGCAATCGCAACTAAGAAATCCAAAAAACATGATGAAAAATAATAAACGTTAAACGCAGGCTGGCTTCGCCAGCCCGCAAAAAAACGTTTTTGTGTCCAAACGATATAGAAGACCGGGCGGGAGCTATTAGGCGCCCGCACCGGTCTTTCTTTTTTGTTTAAGCACAACCCGCCGTTTTTCCGGCAAAAAATATATAGAAAAGGACACTATTTTATATGTTAAAGAAAATCGGGAAATTCTTATTAGTGCTTGTGGTACTCGGTATATCAATGGGACTTATACTATATCCGTTTGTATCAAATTACCTTTTTGAGAACAGAGCAGATGGTATTATCGATACGGTAGAAAAAACAGCAGATGATGCGGATGAAGAGCAATATAAAGAAGAAATAGAGGCAGCACAAAAATATAACGCGGAGCTTGCAACTGGCCATGTAGTGTTAAAAGACCCGTTCGTTGAAGAAAAACTTGACGAAGATGCAAAAGAATACAACTCACTGCTGAATATGGCAGATGGCGGTGTTATGGGATTTATCAAAATCCCGTGCATTGACGTATCACTTCCAATTTATCACGGTACATCTGCCGAGATACTGGAACTTGGAGCAGGACATCTGCAGGGTACATCCCTTCCAATCGGTGGAGAAAGCACTCATTCAGTAATCACCGGCCATACAGGTCTTAGCAGTGCAAAGCTGTTTACAGACCTTACAGAGCTTGAAGAAGGTGATATGTTTTTTCTGCACGTTATGGGAGAAAAGCTTGCCTATAAGGTAGACCAGATTTCAGTCATCCTCCCAGAAGAAATGGATAAGCTGACGATTGAAAACGGAAAGGATTACTGCACGCTTGTAACATGTACACCGTATGGAGTTAATACACATCGTCTCCTGGTCAGGGGAGAGAGAACAGAGTACACAGAAGACAAAGAGGAAGAAGCCGGAACAGAAGTTAAAAAGACACAGTCTAAATGGATGGAAGAGTATACAAAATCAATCATTATCAGTTCATCCGTTCTTGCAGTTATGCTTATTGCACTTCTGATATGGCGACATTTCGCAGGCCGTAGACGCCGAAAGAGACGTAAGAAAAAACAAACAAGAAATAATCAAAAACGAAGAAAAAAGAAAAGCAGCGCGAATACTAACGGAAAACGGGAATCACCTGACCGACAAAAAAGTGAAGCGCGAGCTGGAAAGAAAAAGAGAAAACCAAGAGAAGAGCCTGACTAATGTCAGGCTCGCATAAAAAAAGGAGCCTCTTCTTACGAAGAGTGCTCCTTTTTGTTTAGTCATCATCTCCTTTCTTTAAGATGCCGGCGCGAACGGCTATGAAATAAATCAAAAAGCCGGCGACGCCAAGCTTCAACAGCACGCCAAAGAACACGCTGTAGAAACTTAAGTCAAGAAGGAACAGAACCACGAAAAGTGGCTTGTTTTTCTTCTGACTAGTTAAACAGCAGCATACCAGGATGGGTAATAATAACCCAAACCAGCGCTTGCCACCCCACTCCGGAGAGTTGAGAAACAGTACTGCTGCCGTGATTGCAGTCACGAGGTGTAATACCTTGCGACCGAATGAATGTTTTCCGGTTACCAGAGCTTGCATAATATATTTCATATTATGAGCCCTCCTTTCTTTTTTAAGCTTTTTTTTAGTTACTTTATATAAATCCACCTGCCAATACAGGTTTCATAAAAAAAAGTAAATCTATAAACGGCCGTTTCCCTGATTATTTTTACGGCCTTAAAGGGAAAAGAAAGAGAGGTAAACTCCTAAACAAAAATAAAAGTTTCCTCTCTTCATCGAATTTAAGATTATGTACTTATAAGATGACAAAAAAAATATAAAATAAAAATCGCTTTTCCTGTTTTTTCAGCATACTAAATATGAGAACAAAAAACACAGGAGTGATTTTATGGGAGATAATAATATTGAGACAATTAATTTAAACAAACCCGGCATAATTGATATGGGATTTTTTATCGGAGCGGAAGAACAGGCGAAAGCTATTATTAAAACGTGTGAAGCGGCTATTAACATTATGGGTAAATCAATCAAGGAAATGGTCAGTCTGGCAGGACTTGATTCAGTAGACTTCGTGCTCTTTAATATCGATGCAGTAAAACAGAATATTGAAGAAAGCCCAAACAAGCTTCCGGGGGTAATGATATTTGCAGGAAGCGATGACACATACGAATACAGCATTTCAGCGACGCCAAGCTATTCAGGCAAGAATGAATACCCGGAAGAGGTGATGGCACTGCTGCTGCGGAAGAATATAGAAAATCCGATAGACGATTTCTGTGTATTCAACTTCAATGATAAGAAATGGGTAAAAGCAGACTTCGCGGCACATCTCGGACTGACAAGAGAACAGTACGACTTGTTCTCAAAAAACCAGGGAGACCCAAGACTGCCGTTGTTTAACATATATAAAGATTTTCATGGTCCAATGTCGAATGAGGAATTTGACGACTTCTTTGAGAAAAACCAGCAGATAGTGGAGCTGCATGAACTGACACAGTATTATACTGATTTTGATTACTTTCTTATGAATAATGGAATCATTGCGTTATGCCCGCTGCCGGAAGATGTAAGCGATGGCTTGTCAGTAACATATGAAGATGGATATTACAGCCTTAATATCACGACAAAAGGAAAGATTTTAAAGTCTATCGCAAAAATAAGTGATGTTGAACAGATGGCAACGGTGCTGTCAAACTTCCTTGACAGAAAATTTCCGAAAGATATGCTGTCGTTTGTCCCTCTGTCGCTAAGCACTGCCGCTGTCATACATGATTCAGGAGTGTGTGAATATATGCATCCATCAGATGAGTCTGACAACGCACAAATAAGCGATGAAGAACGAAAAAACTTCAAAATGTATATTGAAGCTTGCACACATGCAGCTCATGCTATGGCAGAACAGCTTCAACCAAAAAATATCAATACAATAACAATTCCAGATAAAGAATAAGGAGATAAAAATATGAGTAAAAAAAATAACAACGACAACATTGAAACAATCAACCTGGCACCAAGAAAAGGAGTGGTTGATTTAAGCTTCTTTGACGACCTGACAGACCAGCTGAAGTTTAAGACTGAAATCTGTGAAACGACAAGGGATTTCGTGAAGGACGCCCTGGAAGATGCCGTGTCAAGGTCTGATATTGGCCATGTGGATTTGAGTATGCAGGATGCAAGCGAATTTGAAGACGGACTGGAGTCTGACGACAACAGACTGAACGGGGTCGTATACTCCGGTGAAGATGACAAATATACATATTTTGTCTCTGTCATGATGGGATATGACGACGAGATGGGAGAAGACGAAGAAGAGGATTACAGCGACCTTGAGGCGATGCTTGATGATGATTACGATGATGAAGACTACGATGAAGATGTCGTTGATGTCCCTGACTCCACATGTGTCTGCCTGATAAGAAGTGAGAAAGAGAATAAAACCGTATGCCAGCAGTTTGATTTTGAAAAAGAAGAATGGGTTCATCTTGATTATGAAGATTTCACCGGGCTGACATCAAACCAAGTATCAATTCTCTCAGCAGGTGATGACCCTGTAAAATCAAATATCCTGATGATGTACCGCAATGAATACGGCAATATTGACGACAAAGATTTCAATAAATTCTGCGACGACAATAAGGCAATCATTGAACTGTTCAGACGTGCTGACCGCTTTACTTACCTTACCGTTTTTGACAAACACAAGCTTGTCCTGCTGCCTAACAGCAATTATGACGGCGGCATGGTCATCTATGAAGACGGCTTTTACTGCCTGTGTTCAAGCTTCTTGTGTGAACCGTTAAAACGGGTGTACAAGACAAAAAATATTGACGATATCCTACTTACTATGGCAAATATCTTTGACAAATGCTTCTACGAAGATACCATTGCTGTAGTCCCGATGTCTGACCTTGCATTTGCCGTATTCCGTGGAAGCGGCAATATTGAAATATTCTTCCAGAACACCGGAAAAGAGAGAAGTGAAATGACCGCGCAGGAGCAGGCGGTTGTTGAAGAGTATATCTGTAAAATCAATAGTTTTACAGACAGCTTATAATTGTGAGAAAAAGTTTAGCTATTGCCAGCATCGCAGCGATTGGAGGATGCTCCCTTATCGCTGCTTCTGCTGCTAAACCACCGCTGATGGTGCTGGCATATAAATCTTCAAGCTTTGCCGCTGATTACGACAGCATCACAGATAAGGAATTAATCTCCGGAAAATGGCGCGGCGTACTTAACGATGAGGGTGTAGAACTGTCATTAAGCAAGAATGGAAGCCTAAAAGCCGTATATAACCAAAAAAAAGAAAATGGAAAATGGAATTTAAAAGAAGACCGCCTGGAGATTGAGATAGGTGATAAGAAATATACATTTACGTATAATAGAGCGCAGGACGCAATACTTTATGATGGGAATTACGTATTCAAAAGGCTGAGTGACATTGCCGAAGATGATAATAATGCGGAAGTAAGGATTGATGCCGTAAGCAGTGAATTTCTGGGAAAATGGAAGGCTGTAAATATTGAAAACACAAAGGGCGAGATATCGGTGTACCCTGATGTCTTAAAAACAACGACTGTAACACTTGAAATAACAGATAAGAAAACTGAGAAAACCAGCATGTCTTCCGGAAATACTGAAGACGGATTAAGTATGGATTTAAAAATCCATGGAGACACTGACAAGTCAACCATTTCAGGCATCAACTCAACGTTTACAATGGGTGCCATTACGTTCCAGATAGCAAATCCAATTGAGTCAAGTATAATTGAAACTGGCAAGCGGTCGGATGGAAAGGTATTCCTGCTTGAAAACGGAATGCTGAGTATGACGCTGACAGATGGGGAGAATAAAACAACTCTATATATGACAAAGGAGCCGGAAGAATAAATGTTCTTTCGGTTCCTTTTTTGTTTTGCCAGCAATCTTTCATATTATTTGTGTACATATTAACGCCTTAAAAAAGGCAGTAAAAAAGAAAGGAACAATGTACTATGAAGAAAAACGAAACCACAAAAACAAACGTAACCAAGAAAGTAACAGGAATGCTGATGGCATTATTTATGCTTATCTGTGCAATTCCTGTGCCTGCAGCTGCACCGAATAACTTCGTCATCTCAGATAATGGAATTGTCGGTGGCTGGACACGTGAAGACATGGTCATCGGAGACTGGGAATGCCCGGCTGCCGGTGTATCCATGACAATCAATAAGAAAGGAGGTTTTGTTTCATCTTCAGCTGCTGGATGCACTGGCGGAAAATGGCTACTTGAAGATGATTTCCTCACACTGAATTCTAAGGCAGGCGACAGTAAAATGTTTGCCTGCAAGGGTGAGACGCTTGAAGAGGTCGGCGGTGACTGCCTTGTCTTTTACAGTAAAGATGAGTTAAAGAAGCCGTCAACTGCTGCAAAGAAAATTTCCGTACCCAAATATGCTGGATACTGGAAGGCTTCAGAGGTGACATCTAAGGATGAACTGAGATTCACAAAAATGTTCATATCTGCCAGCAAAAAAGGCAAAATGAATATTTATATGCAGCAGAATTTTGGCGTCACTAAACGTGTTGCCAAAGCTGTTAAGCTGAAACTGTCTAAGAAAAAAGGCTGCGTATCATTTAAGACACGTATCAATGGAAAGACAGTGAAAGGTGTCGTCTATCTCGACAGAGGTACTGCTTATGCCATCATTGATGGCGGCAGAACGGCAATCCGCTTTGCGCGAAGCTCCAAAGCAGAGCTCCGTGCGGCAACTGCATCCAAGTAAGCACCCAGAGACTGCGTAAGCGGTCTCTTTTTTATTTTTGATTTGCATTGACATATTATGATTGCAAACAAAAAATACCCCTCTTTGAGGGAGAGAAAGAAAGGGAAAAGAACTATGAAGAAAAGTACAATGAAAAAAATGATGGTCATTATTATGACTATCGCAATGGCACTGATAACCGT